>Ga0335077_10012907_pt1 | contig 10449 bp, 6 predicted proteins | sample Lox_Sample_31_FD_207151 | JGI IMG/M metagenome (GOLD analysis project Ga0335077, IMG submission 207151) | Soil microbial communities from Loxahatchee National Wildlife Refuge, Florida, United States - Lox_Sample_3.1 | ecosystem: Environmental > Terrestrial > Soil > Wetlands | place: USA: Florida...
AGAGCTTCGGGCAGTATGCGGCGCAGGTCGTACTCGGAAATGTAGATTCGCGCCCGCATTGCCGAGAGGTCCGCCACTTCCAACAACTCGCTTCCTTCGGTCAAATAACTTCCCAATCGATCTTGCGTCCGGGGCGTAATTACCCGGCCGGAGATGGGGCTGTTCAATTGCAGCATTCCGGCCTTATTCGCAAGCTGCTGGGCCTCCGCCGCCCATTGATCGCGCTCCTTCAAGGCACCACCGAGGTTCCCGTAATGCAACGCCGCAGCCTTTGCGCGGTCGGAGGCGAGGATCAACGCCGCGCGCGATCGCTCGAGCTCTGACTGCAGCGGCACGTTGCGCAACGCTGCCAGAGGAGTTCCGGCATCGACGAAATCCCCTTCCTTTACGAAGACGCTCGTCACCACGCCGGGAACGTGTGCCCGGACCACCACGTGATTAGCCGGTTCCAGCAGGAAGCGCCCAGTTACCGACTCTCTCTTCAGCGGAAGGAACAGAAGGAGCACCGTGACGGCGCCGAGAGCAAGCAAGCGGCGACCGGTGAACCACGCAACAACACGGTCTTTTTTGTCGAGATAAACGAATTTCATAAAGTTCACCAATAGCCGGATTCGTGACCGGAAAATCACAAGTGCAACCGTAATTTCCGGAATGAATCCCCATTCCGGGCTGAAATTCCTGACCACGTTACCCGCAAAACGCGCCACGATATACAGCACCGTGTAGCTGTACGCCCCCGATAGCAACGCGTAAACCGCAAAACCCGGCCGGCGGTGCTTCGGAACGTACGGTACCTCGACAGGAAGTCGCCAGATATATTTCTTGACCCACGCCGAAGTAAACGCTGTGGAGTCCTCTTTCAGGTCCGGAATTCCCAGCGTCTCGCAGAGCATGTGGTACCCGTCGAGCTTCATCAACGGATTCCAATTCATGATGAGCGACATCAGGCCGGTCAGCATCATCATGAAATAGGCGCCATCGTGAATGAGCGTGTCGGGAGGAGTACCCCACCAGATGGGGGTGGCCACCGAACAAATCATCAATTCCGCCCAAATGCCGCCCAGCGCGATGATGAGCCGCTGGTAACGCGAGCCCTTCACGATTCCTTCCGTCGTGTCGGTATAGAAAGCCGGGGTCAGATACACGAGGGCGAAGCCCATGGCAGGTACGCGCGCCCCGTAGTGCTTGCAGACGTGCGCGTGCCCAAATTCGTGCGCCGCCACCACGAACATCCCCAGCGCATACAGGACGAACACATCTCCCCAAGTCTTGTCCCTGAAGTTGTAAAACTCCAGTGTGTCGCGCCCGATTTCGCTCCAATGGCTGATGGAAATCCCGAAGGTAATCCCGAACACGATCAGCGTGAGCACGGTGAACCACGTGGAGTAGATGAAACTCGTGTATTTGTATGACCAGTCGAGGAACTTGTCCGGGTTGAACGCGGGGAAGATCACCAGGGACAGGTCCGCCCATTTCGTGCGCTTCTCGAGTTTTTTTCGGCGCTCTTCGGCAGTCTGAAGCATCAGCAGGACATTTTTTTCCTGCGGCGTCTTGTACAGGAACTCCCCGGCCTCCAGCTCCGCGGCCAGCTCCCGGACGTCCTCCGCCGCATACTGCACGCCGGATTCTTGAGAGTACAGCTCCGCCACTTCCTCGTAGGAGCGTTTCCCGTCGAACAAGCGCGCGACGCCCCACTGCTGTGGCGTGAGTTTGTACATCCCTCCCGCGCAGGGTACATATACGCGCACTACGGGCTTGCCATCCTCGATGTGCTCGCGGAATGTCGTGCCGGGGTCGAGGCGGGGATAGTGCTCCGCTACGATGCGCGCCGGAATGTCCGGCAAGGCCACATCGAGTACGCGCGTGAGATTCATCGACGCCTCAGTGCGAGTTTTCGAAGTGCACGCTGGCGGTCATGCCGGGGCGCAGGGAGCCGCGTTCGCCCACGAGTTCGACCAGCACTTCGAAGGTACCGCTCGAAGGATCCACCACCGGGCTGAACTCCTTGATGCGCGCGCTATGTTTTTCTCCAGGCACGTTCACTGCAGTGACTTCCACGCTCTGGCCTTGCCGCACGCGCCCGAACGCCTTTTCCGGCAGCGTAAAGCGCACCAGCAGCGGCGCTTCCGCGCTCACCCAAAAGAGCCGCTCGCCTTTTGCGACGCTCTGCCCCTCGCGCACATAGCGCCGGGCAATCAATCCATCGAACGGCGCGACGATTTTCGTTTTTTCGAGCTCCAACTCGAGCGCGCGTTCTTCTTCTCGCGCCGTGTTCAGCGTTTCGGTGACTCGCTTGATGTCCCACTGGTCGGACTCCGCCTTGTACTTCGCATGCTCCAGCTGTTCCTGGGTGGTCAGTCCCAGATCCCACAGGCGCTGTTGCCGCATGTAATCCGCCTTCAGCACCTCCGCCTCGGCCTGCCAGTTCTTCAGGTCCGCCTCAATGCTGCGGCTCTTGGCGCGCGCTGCTTCCAAGTTCGCGGCAATCTGCCGGTCATCCAGTTTGGCCAGCAGCGTACCGGCTTTCACGCGCGCCGGTGCGTCGAAGAATATTTTTTGAACGATGCCGTCGCGCTGGGCGGCCATCTCCACCTGGTGCTCGACAATGATCGGCCCGGAAACAGTGACACCGGTTTCGACCGCCTCGGCCGGTGGACGAACCGGGGCAGCGGGCGCAGTTGTGGAAGGCGTGGACGCCGCATTCGTGACACTGGGCGCGGTGGGCTTGGTCTCTCCGCACCCGCCGGCGAGGAGCGCAGCCCCGAAAGCGATTGGCACAATCAAGCGTCGCATACTTCTCCTCCGCCCGTCTCTACCACCCCAGCCAGTACCAGATTTTCGCGTACACCCACAGCAACGGCCGCCGGAAGAATACGTACCCGGCCGGATACCAGCCGACCCGCACTTTCCCTCGTCCTTCCATTCCCGCGCGAACCGCTCCGTCGTCATTCGAAATGCCCACGCGGGCAAAGAACACCGGCGTCTGGCGAAGCAACTCCGCCTTCGGGCTGACGATCTGCACTTCGCCGCGGAACGCGCGCATTGGGTAGCTGTTCAATTTCACAACCGCTTTCTCCCCGGTCTTTAATAAACCGGCGTCGACGTCATCAATCGCGACATCCACCACCGCCTGGGAAGCGTCCACCACTTCTGCGAACAAGTCGCCTGCTTCCAGTTTACGCCCGGCAAACGTCTCCACGTGCGGGGTGGCCACAACTCCGTCGATGGGCGAGCGCAGCTCTGCCTTCTCCAGCAACTGTTGCGCCCGGCCCAGTTCCGCTTTCCAGTAGTCCGCTTCCACGCGATGCACGCCCGCTCCGGTGCCGTCGTTGATCGCCAGCGCATGGTTCATCTGGAGCAGTGCCGATTCGTATTTCGCCTGCGCCTCTGCCACCGCCGAGCGCAGGTTCCACGCTTCCATCTCCGCCAGCGCCTGCCCGCGTTTCACTGCGTCTCCCTCGCGCACAAAAACCCTGCTGATGACGCCTTCGACTTCCGGCTGCACCAGGGCGCGGCGGCCGGGAGCAACCACCGCATCTCCATCGACCCGCAGCGGCAAGGGGCAGAACACGAAGAAGAACACTGCCGCCGCCCCCAGGGTCAACCACATCGCCCGCCGGCGCTTTTCCATGGCCATGAACTTGCGCTTCCGGACGAGCACGGGTTCCAACACGGAAATGAAAGGAACTTCCTTGTACATTTGCGCGTTGCGCAACGCTACCGTGGCCTGGCTCGAAAGCACCTCCAGGATTTCCAGGTGCGCGGGTCCAAGGAAATCGGGATCGCTGCTTTCCATGCACAGCATCCCCACCCGGCCCGTATCGTCATTCAGGGGCCGGGCGTAAAATCCGCGCATCCCGCTCTCTGCGAAATATGTTTTGAACTTCGCGCGCGTCTCTTCGCGGTCTGCGTTGATTTCTTCGCCATTCTGGCGGATGTGAATCACCTCTTCCGAAAGTGAAGCCCACTGCAGGATTTCATTGAGCGGCGCGATTTCCGGCGCATCGGCATTCACCTGGGTCAGTCCGGTCACCGCGCTGAGCTTGAAGCGGCCGCCCCGCTCGAGCGCGAGAGCTGCGCGCTCATAGGGAATCACGGCCTGAGGGGCGTTGACGATGGTCTGCAGCATGCGCTCCAGATTGAGCGTGGACGTAATCTCGTGGCTGACGGTATTCAGGGTCTCGAGAATCTCCACCTTGCGCTCCGCCATCAGCAGGGTAGCGTTATGCAGCGCGATGGACGCGGTGTCATTCAGGCTGCTCAGAGCGAACAGGTCGTCCTCGTCGAAGGGCGTGCCATCGACTTTATTGACGGCTTCCACCACGCCGACAAGCGCATTCTGATCCATCAGGGGCGCGGCGATCAGGGATTGCACGGGAAACTCCGGCACGGCTTGGTTTCGCGAAAGCAGTCTTGGATCCTGTGAATTGGAAATGCACAGCCCTTCCCCGGTATCTGACAGCGCGCCAACAATGCCTTCCCCGGGTTTAAGCTTCTGCCCCTTGAACACCGTGGAATCTTTGCCGGCCTGATGCATCAGCTCGACCGACTCATCCGGCAGAAGCAGCCAGATGTTCACGGCCTGGCTCCGCAGGATTTCGGAGAATTTCGAACCGATCAGCGGCAACAGGTCCTCCATCTCCAGCGTGGACGAAAAGACTTTCTCCAGGTCGTAGAGCTGCGTGAGGCGTGTGATCGAGGTCAACGTTCCATGGCGCTCTTGCTCATAAGTCAGTGCCGAAGCCATGGCCGTGGCGGCCAGGGCCGCCGCAGGCAGGAGCGCCGGGATCTTCTCCTCCGAAAGGGGCTCATCGAAGGCCAGAAGCTCCAGCGCCCCGATGAGAGAATCACCCCGCCTCATGGGAATACACGCAAGGGAGACGAGAGTCTTACGCGTATCGACGTGCGCGTAATCCTCGCGTTTGAGCTGCCCTCCTGCGCGCAATACCGGTTTGCCTGCCTCCAGGACCGCGCCGAGCAGGCCCGAATCCGCGGGCACTTGCTGGTCGTGTACCGCCGCGTCGCCAACCACCGCGCGTGGAATCCAGAAATTGTGCTCGCCGTCCGATGCCAGCGTGTATACACTGACGGCTGAATCAGGGAGCTGTCCGGCAACAAATTTTGCGAAGACGCGCGCACGGGGGGTCACTTCCTGCTCCGCGAGCAGGCCCAGCGCAAGGGCGGAGAGGTGCAATCCTGCTTCTTGTTCCTGGCTTGCCAATGATTTGTCTTCCATCCCACCGACTCCTTGGGGGGAGGGCGACCGGCGGACTGGGTTCCTTGCTTTTTTGGCGAAGATTATCTAACTTGTGCGCGCACTGTAACAAAGGGTCTCTCGAGTGTCAACGGAAGGAAAGGTGGGCAGCTAAATGAGTCCCGATGGGATAGGTCCTCTAGATATTGAGACCAAGACGGTGGACGGCGTCAAGCTCGTGAAATTGCGGGGCCGCCTCTCGATGGGCCCTCCCCTCGATCGCTTCAATGCCACCATGGGTGAACTCCTCGGTCAGGGTCAAAACCGCATCGTTCTCGATCTCGAAGACGTTCCATCCATCGATTCCAGCGGCATCGGCATGTTGGTGCGTTATCTGACCACGGCAAAGCAGAACGGCGGAGCCATCCGGCTCCTGAAGCCTTCCAAATTCATGGTACAGACGCTGAAAATGGTAGGACTCCTGAACCTCTTCACCACCTTCGAAGACTCCAAGGAAGCGGTCTCTTCCTTTCAGTAGTTCCTGGGCTATTTCCGTGTGCGCGACTTCCCACGACCAATTGTCAGGAGGCGGCGAAGTCCTTTCCCGCTACTTCCGCGTTGGGGTAAAAGGGCATCAGCCTGTCCACATGCGTCATCTGCAGCGCGTCCAGCACGATCCCTTGAGCCCCCGCAATGCGCAGTTCTCCGCCCGCCTTCTGCATCTTGGCATGGCACACCACGATGATCCCGACTCCCGTGCTGTCGATGCCGTCCAGGTGCTCCAGATCAAAGATGACCTTTTTTGCGCCGGCCACCAGCAACTCTGCAATCGCCCATTCCACCTGGCGGCTGTCGTTGCCCATGATCAGCTTTCCCCGGAAATCGATCCGGTATAGGTCGGGAGCGGGTTGGCTCTTGCGCAATTCGAGAATCATCGGAGCGCTCCAAGTTTTCCGAGAATGGGGTCGCCAAGAACAGCGGGGAGAAAGGGAGACGCTGGATGCCCCAGTCGAGGCAAATTCTCCCCGTCGGAGGCATGAGTTTAGGACTGGAATGCACCGGGAGTCAATCAGAAAGGCACGTACTTCCAGTGCAGGACGCGGTCGCCAACTCCGCCGATCAAATTGACTTTCTTCCCGCCGATGAATTTCAAACATTGGATTTACCCCGCGCCGTTTAAGTGGGAAAATAAGTCCGCTCTCTTTCTCGTGGTTCGCTCCCCTTCGAGTCAGGGCTGATTTTCGGCCGGATGGCTTGCACAACCGGGATCGAGGTGTCCATGGGATCCGCACTCGACGTACACCGTTTGCACTTCGCGTTTACAGTGACTTTCCACTACTTGTTCCCGCAACTGACGATGGGTTTGGCCCTGCTCCTCGTTATCTTGAAGACATTGGCCCTGCGCACCGGCAACGAGCACTACAACCGCTCTGCGCGCTTCTGGGCGAAGATCTTCGGCATCAACTTTGCCCTTGGAGTTGTGACTGGAATTCCGATGGAATTCCAATTTGGCACCAATTGGGCGGAATTCTCGAAGGCCGCCGGCGGCGTCATCGGGCAGACGCTCGCTATGGAGGGCATCTTTTCGTTCTTTCTGGAATCGAGTTTTCTCGGACTCTTCCTTTACGGCGAGAAGAGGCTGGGCCGCGTCGGCCATTGGGTCTCCGCTGTTCTCGTTTTCCTTGGATCGTGGCTCTCGGGCTACCTCATCGTCGCCACGGACGCCTGGATGCAGCACCCCACCGGCTACCGCATCCTCGCGAACGGCGAGATTGAGCTGGCCAGTTTTTGGGCGCTGCTTTTGAACCCTTGGGCGCTCAGCCAATATGCCCACAACATGCTGGGGGCGGTGCAAACCGGTTGTTTCGTCATGGCTGCTGTTGGCGCGTTCTATCTTCTGACCAAACGCAATAGTTCCTTCGGCAGGACCTTCGTGCAGACCGGCGTGGTTGTGGGCGTGATCGCCGCTGTCCTGCAGATGGTACCGACCGGCGACATGCAGGGGAAATTGATCGCGGCGCACCAGCCCACTACCCTGGCGGCGATGGAAGGTCTCTTCGTCTCCCAGCAAGGTGCCCCGCTCGCCATTCTCGGACAGCCGGATGTCGACAAACGCAAACTCGACAATCCCCTGGAAGTTCCCGCCATGCTCAGCTTCCTTACCTACAGACAATGGAGCGCGCACGTGCAAGGGTTGGATGCGTTTCCACAGGATCAGTGGCCAGACAGAGTGGAATTGCTTTATTACAGCTATCACATGATGGTGGGCCTGGGAACCATCTTCATCGCCGTCATGGCCCTCGCCGCCCTCCTCCTGTGGCGCAGGAAGTTGTTCGAAACGCGCTGGATGCTCTGGATTCTCATGTTGAACGCTCCCCTGCCCTACATCGCCAACACCGCCGGATGGATGACCGCCGAACTCGGCCGCCAGCCCTGGCTGATCTACGGTCTGATGCGCACCGCGCGCGGCGCTTCACCGCGAGTCGTCGCCGGGAATGCCTGGTTCACCCTTCTCGGATTTATGGGCATGTACACGGTGCTCGCCATGCTCTGGCTGTTTCTGATCTATCGTGAAATTGAAATCGGCCCCGAACCGGAAAACGCGTCGGGCGCGCCGGCCGCTACGGCGGTCGCAGCGGATTGAGGAGGCGCTCATGGAAACCGTATGGTTCTGCCTCGTTGCGGTCATGGTCGCGATGTACGTGCTCCTGGATGGCTTCGATCTGGGTGCAGGCGCAGTTCATTTCCTCGTAGCAAAAACTGCTGAGGAGCGCCGCCAGGTCATCGCCAGCATTGGTCCGGTGTGGGACGGTAATGAAGTCTGGCTACTGGCCGCCGGAGGTGTTCTTTATTTTGCCTTCCCGGTGCTCTACGCCAGCGGTTTCAGCGGATTTTATTTGCCGTTGATGGTCGTGCTCTGGCTGCTCATCCTGCGCGGCAGCGCCATCGAGTTTCGCAACCATATTCAGAGTCCGGTCTGGATTCCCTTCTGGGATTTTACGTTTTCCGCCTCCAGCCTGCTGCTGGCGGTGTTTTTTGGTGCCGCGCTCGGCAACGTCGTTCGTGGCGTGCCTCTGGACAACACCGGCTATTTCTTCGAACCCCTCTGGACCAATTTTCAGTTGGGCGATCCTACCGGCATTCTCGACTGGTACACCATTCTCGTGGGCGTCACCGCCCTTCTCGTTCTGATGATGCACGGAGCGCTCTGGGTTCAACTGAAGACCGTCGGGGATATCCGTGGCCGCGCTGCCCGTGTCGCCAATTGGAGTTGGTGGGGCGTGCTCGTATTCACCGCACTGTTGACCATGATCACGTTCGAAGTGCAGCCGCAGGTAGTGGCCAATTTCAAGACTTGGCCTGCCGGTTTTCTTCTCCCCGCTATCGCCGTTGCTGGACTCGCGGGTGTGCAGTTCGAATTGCGCCGCGGCAACGAACGCAACGCCTTCCTCGCCTCTTGCGCCTATCTTCTCGGCATGCTGACCAGTGTCGTCTTCGGCGTCTATCCCATGGTGCTGCCGGCGCGCAACCCGACATTCTCGCTCACCGTGCAGAACGCCAAGGCGGGCGCTTACGGCTTGAAGATTGGCCTCATCTGGTGGGTGATCGGCATGCTCCTCGCCGCGGGCTATTTCATCTACGTTTACCGCACTTTCGCCGGAAAAGTCGGCGGCAACTCCGACGAGCACACGCAGAGGTACGGCGGCTAGTCACCCTTTAGATGATCCCCCAGCGAGGCTTTGACGCCGCGCCGCGAGAAGCGTAGCTTAGGAATGCTGTTGGAAGACGGGAATGCTGGCAAAGTGGCCCATTTTTGTTCCGCGCGTATTTGCCTTTTTCTTGGCGCTCTGCCTCGTTGCGACGCCACTCTGTGCCGCGCGTTGTGCGGCGCGAATGTGCCTGCCCTCAACACCCGCCGGTGCTGCTGAGGGTTGTCATCATTCCTCCGCGCCGGGTATTCCCGGGGGATGGAAGGAATACGCTTCCGTGGCCGGCTGCGGTCTCGGTGAACTCGTCTTTCTGAGTGCGCGCATCCAAAAGCTCTCTCCTCCGTGTAGTTCATTCGCCCCGCCTCTGCTGTCGACCTTCTCTGTTTCGACCGCCTCTGCCTGGGTTGGCGCCGTCCATTCCGGCAATTCGCGCGCAACTCCGTTCAATTCGCACGCCGGTCCGCCTTGGACGTCCCCTTCGCTCAGTCCTCTCCGACTCTGAGTTCTTCTGCATTCTCTTTAGCTGGTCTACTGCACGCAGGACGTGCCTGCGCTCGTCACATGCAACAAGTTTCGAAGTCTCAGGGGGGAAGCATGAGTAATTCCAGGAGGAGTTTCTTTCAAGGCGCTATGTTCTTCGGCGCCGGAATGTTTGGCCTGAACGCCCAGCTTGGCGCCGCGGAGCCCACTGCTCCAGCCGGCGAAACCAGGCATCGTCGGCCCGTCCTCACAGACTCACCGCCCAAGCTGCCTGTGCCCATGATGACTCCTGACGTGCCGGACCTGCCCTTTGAGCGGGATGGCGCGGTGAAAGTTTTCCGGCTGAAGCCCGGGCCCATGAAACAGAAAATCGCGCCTTTCAAAACCGTCGACGTCTGGGGATACAACGGAAGCTGCCCCGGCCCAACCATCCAGGTCACCCAAGGCGATCGCGTGCGCATCATAGTCGAAAACGGCTTGCCGGAAAGCACCTCGCTGCACTGGCACGGCCTGGAAGTCCCTATCGAGCAGGATGGCGTCCCCTGGATCAGCCAGAAGCCCATCGCGCCCGGTGAAACGTACACCTACGAATTCACCGTTCACCAAGAGGGCACGTTCTTCTACCACGCACACAGCGCCATGCAGGAAATGATCGGCCAGATCGGCCTGTTCGTCGCGCATCCTGAAAAATCGCACTCCCCTCACGTCGATCACGATTTCGGCATTGTTCTTCAGGAGTGGGCCGTGCTTCCAGCAAATTCCGTGCCGAACACCGCCTCCATGGAGTTCAACTGGCTCACCTTCAATGGGCGTTCCGCCCCGGCAACGACGCCGCTTCTCGTGCGTCTCAGAAGCCGTGTCCGCCTGCGATTCGTCAATCTCGGCATGGACCACCATCCCATCCATTTGCATGGCCATCAGTTTGTCATCACCGGAACGGAAGGCGGCCGCGCGCCGGAATCCACCTGGTATCCCACGAACACCGTTCTCGTCGGTGTGGCACAAGCCAAGGTCGTCGAATTCGAAGCCAGATATCCCGGGGCGTGGATGATCCACTGCCATCTT
>Ga0335077_10012909_pt1 | contig 10448 bp, 14 predicted proteins | sample Lox_Sample_31_FD_207151 | JGI IMG/M metagenome (GOLD analysis project Ga0335077, IMG submission 207151) | Soil microbial communities from Loxahatchee National Wildlife Refuge, Florida, United States - Lox_Sample_3.1 | ecosystem: Environmental > Terrestrial > Soil > Wetlands | place: USA...
GGATGATCGCGCTGGCGGGGATCATCGTGCGGAACTCCATCCTGCTCGTCGACTTCATCCGGCTGGCCGAGGAGCGGGACGTGCCGCTGGCGACGGCGGTGATCGAGGCGGGCGCGGTCCGGTTCCGGCCCATCGCGCTGACCGCCCTGGCGGTCGTGGTCGGCGGGCTGGTGATGGTGCTGGATCCCATCTTCCAGGGACTGGCAGTGGCGCTGATCAGCGGCGCGATCGTGGCCACGATGCTCACCATGATCGTCGTGCCGTTACTGTATTGGGAGTTGGGACGGCGGCAGGCCGGGTGACACGACAGATCCTACTTCACAGACTCGGGAGATCCCATGTGCAACGAGATGCTCATCCGGCGGATCGCCGGCACCTTCGTCCTGCTGTCGCTCGCCCTGGGCTGGTGGGTGAGCCCGTACTGGTTCCTGTTCACCGCGTTCGTCGGGCTCAACCTCTTCCAGTCGAGCCTCACCGGCTTCTGCCCTCTGGAGCGGATCCTCGGCCGTTTCCGTCTGTTCGGTTGCACGCCGGCGGGCGCGCCACGCTGACGGCAAGAGCGTAATGGCGGTCTCGAAGGCAGCCCGGATCGCGCTGGCGTGTCTCGTCTGCCTGCTCGCGATCATCGGCATCGCGCTGGCTGTGAAGTGGTTGGGGAATCATTGACGAACTTGCGCACACTCTTCAGGGAGGAACCATGAAAGCGAACATGGGTGGGGCGGATCGCCTGATCCGGATTCTGGTGGCCCTCGTCATCGCCGTGCTCTATTTCACCGGCCGCATCAGTGGCACGCTGGCCATCATCCTCGAGATCGTGGCGGTGGTGTTCATCGTGACCAGCCTGGTGGGCTGGTGCCCTGGCTACGTCCCCTTCGGCATCTCGACCCGGAAGAATCCGGGGACGAAGTAGCCCCCCACGTCGCGGCCGTCGACCCCGCTGTCGAGATCGACGGCCGCGCACCATGCACTTATGCTCCGTCGGTGCAGGCGTGGACGGCGTTGGAGTACTCGAGTTGGATGGAATAGTAGTGATGACCGATGCGTTCGTTGTTCGCAAACCCAGCGCACAGGTCGGCCATCTCATCTTGAGTCAGCACATTGAACCAGGCGTCGAGATCGGGGTCGGAGATGGTCTCGAAGAACTCGTGGGACAGGGTCGAGGTCGTCGCGTCAATGAGCCCGTGGGGCACCTGGGTCGGGAACTCGCACCCGGCAACGCCCTGGTACGGCTCCACCGAGTAGAGCAGGTGCGTGGTCCCGACATCGACGCTGCCGTGGAAGGCGCAGAATACCCACGTATTGAAATTGTCCGGGGAGTAGCAGACCGTGGGCGAGATGCACATATCCTGGCCCTGGGTCAGGAAGACGTGGAAGATGTTGTTGTAGCCGGATGCCCCCGTGAAGAGCGAGGCTGAATACACGATCGAGTAGATGTCGTTCAGCGTGAGGGCGGTATCCGTGAAAGTCGCATTCAGGCTCAGGTCGCTGGTCGGGAACTGGCCATAGGCGGAGCTCCCCAGGTACTGATTCACAACGCCGATGAAGCTGCTTCGGTTGAGGTCGCGGAGGAAGGTCCCCGGCCCCAGCTGCCCGTTGCCCCAGCAGTCAGCCGCGGTGGTTGGGCAGTTCACGTAGATATTCCAGTTGCGCGCGGTGGTGACCACCGGCCCGCCGACGTACGTCAGATCCAGCGGTGAATTGATGACCCCATTGTCGTCCCCACCCCCGCCCCCGCCCAGCGCGCCAGCCTTGCCGCTCCCCAGGAGCTGACGGTTGGAGAGCGTGCCCAACGTCCGGACAACCTGGTGGAGTGACGTCTTCGCGGCGCTCATCGCGCCCGGAGTGATCGAGAAGGCTGTCGCCGGAAGCTCGGCGCTCGAGCCGCTTCCCGTGTCCGTCGGCGTGTCGGTCGAGCATCCAGCCATTAACAGCGCGGCTCCCACCAGGGACAGAGCGGAGAGTGAGGAAAGACGCCGCAGCAACGGCAACCTGCGAGTGAAGCGCATAGGGGGTCCTCTTCTGCCGGAGGGACCGGCGTTTGGTAGGTGACCTGCGTGCTGCAACAGACCATCACAGTCGGGTGGCCAGGACGCGCGCGGCGACTCCGCCTGGACAGGAACGTGACGCACTCCTCACGTCGCGATGAACAGCGTGTATTGCTGGTGTGAGAGGATCCGGAGATGGAAGCGACGATAGAAGTGCGCTTCCGGATAGTCAAGACACAAGGAAGGATCGCAGGGCGTAGTGCGCGCGCCACACACGCCGGTTCCTCGATGTGTGGCGTACAGGCAGCATGACGGCCCAGCCGGGGGACCCTACGGCGGCCCGCGCATCGAGGCCTCGCCGAACCCAACCGACAGCAGGAAGGTCCGCTCCTCGCGGAGAATCAGGCAGAGGGCCCGGGCGCGCTCGAAGTTGGCCCGGGCCCCCGGATCAGCCTTGAGCCTGATCCGGTACGCCTCGTAGGCCGCAAGGCTCTCGAACCCGATGATGCCCCAGCCCACGTTGTTGGTGCCCTCATACGGAAGGAAGTACCCCAGGAGTTGGCCTCCCAGCCTCGGAATGATCCGGCCCCAGGCCTCGGCATATGCCTGAAACGCCTCGACCTGGCCGGGATCAATCTCGTATCGAATGAAGCAGGCAATGGGCATGGTCCATCGTAACCGCCCGACATTTCGATGGCCGTCGAACCGTCGTGACGCCATAATTCACCGGATGAGACTCACTCCCCGGAGGCGCGCTACCCCGCCCGACGCCGACGTGACCGCAGCGGCGGCCCTCCTCGCGGACCCGGCGCGGACAGCGATGCTCTGGTCCCTCGCGGACGGCCGCCCGCTTCCAGCCGGCGAGCTGGCCAGGGCAGGTGGGGTCAGCGCGTCGACCGCCAGCGCACACCTCAACCGCCTGATCGCGGCCGGCTGGGTTGCCGCCGAACGGCACGGGCGCCATCGCTACATCCGGCTGATCAACGCCGACGTGGCTGCGCTGCTCGAGGCGCTTGCGCTCGCGGGAGGAACGAACGGCGCGCGGAGTGTGCGGCCGGGTCCCGCTCCGGAGTTGCGCCTGGCCCGCAGCTGCTACGACCACCTGGCCGGCAGGGCCGGCGTAGCGCTCACCGGCGCTCTCCTGGCCGACGGCACGCTCACGCAGGAGGGCCGGATCTTCGAGGTCTCCGCGGCTGGACGCGGACGGCTTGCCGAGTTGGGGATTGATATCGCGGCGGTGGAGCGGGAGGCCCGGGAGCGCGGTCGCTTTCTGGCGCGGGCCTGCCTCGACTGGAGCGAGCGGCAAGACCACCTGGCGGGCGCGCTCGGCCAGGCCCTCCTCGAGCGAGTACTGGCGCTGGCCTGGTTCGAGCGGAAGCGTGGCTCCCGGGATCTTCGTCTGACGAACGCGGGACGGCGAGCGCTCTCCCGCGAGTTCGGCGTCCGGCTCTTTTGAGGGTCTGGCTCCGGGTGGCTCAGCCTTGAGGAAGTCGGCTGAAGGCAGTGCCGAGGTAGTAGGGCCAGATGAGGAGCGCGAGGACGCCTTTCCAGAAGGTGAGGTGCAGGAAGCCGATTGTGAACAGCCACCCCGCAGTCCACACCGTTCCCGTGAAGCCATGCTGCTCAATGCGAATTCTGTCCATGTGACCCCTTTCCGATGCTGTGCGCGGCGCGGGCGCACGACGCGCGCGGTGCCACACCGCCGGGCGTTAGACTCGTCGGCCCGGATTCACCGATGCCCGGAGCGAGGGAGCCCTGCTCATGATTCTACCGACCGCTGAACCCAACGCCGTCACGGTGGCCGTTCCGATCATCTTCGCGGCGACCTACCTCGGCGTCGCGGTGGGGCGCGTACCTTACCTCAAGCTGGACCGTACCGGAATCGCCCTCCTGGGTGCCATCGGCATCATGGCCTTGTCCGGCCTTCCAACTCAAGCCGTGATCGGCTTCATCAACTGGCCCACCATCCTGCTGCTGTTCGGCTTTCTGGTCCTGTCAGCGCAGCTCCGGCTCTCCGGCTTCTTCGACCGGGCAGCGGCGCTGACCGCCTCCCGACTCGGTCACCCCGCCAGGTTCCTGCTTCTCCTGATGGTAGTGGCGGCCGGATTGTCTGCGGTCCTCAACCACGATATCGTCTGTTTCGCCTTTGCGCCTCTGGTCGGCGCCGCGCTGCTGCGCCGCGGACTCAATCCGATTCCCTTCCTTGTGGCGCTGGCCATCGCGAGCAACATCGGGGCCGCGGCCACCCTGGTCGGCAACCCGCAGGACATGATGATCGCGCAGGTCGCGGGGCTCGGTTTCGCCCGCTACCTGGCGTGGTGCATCACGCCCGTCATGGTGGCCCTGGGATCGGCGTACGGAATTATCTGGGCACTCTCGCGTCATCACCTCGCGTTGACGGCACCTGCCTCGACCCCGCCATCCGCGACGCCACGGCCGTTCAATCGCTTCCACACGATGAAGGGACTGATCATCCTGGGTCTGGTCGTGGCCCTGTTCTTCTCGCCGCTCCCCAAGGAGCTTGTGGCGCTGACCGCGGCGGGCATTCACCTCGCCAGCCCCACCTTTCGCACGGAGGACATGCTTGGCCTCGTGGACTGGGAAATCCTGGTGCTCTTCATGGGGCTGTTCGTCGTCACCGGTGCGCTCGAGGCAAGCGGGTATGGAGCACAGATGGCCGGGTACCTCGCACATCATGGCCTCGATCTGGCGTCCCTCCCAGTGCTGGCGCTGGCCACGGCCGCCCTCTCCAATCTCATCAACAATGCCGCGGCGGTAATGCTGCTGCTCAAGCTGGCACCGATGACTCACCCGCACGCAGCCTATGTGCTGGCGCTGGCGAATAGCTTCGGCGGCAGCCTGATCATCCTGGGCAGCGTGTCGAACATCATCGTGGTGCAGCAGGCGCGCGAGATGGACATCAACATCCGCTTCCGCGACTTTGCGCGGCTTGGCGTACCCGTGACCCTTGCCGCGCTTGCCGGACTCCTGGGGTGGGTCGCCGTCGTGACGTGACGGAGCGGTGTTCGAGCCCAGGCCCGGATGGAGTCATCGAGGCGTGCAGGAACTCGAGGTATCGGTCGGTTGCGGAGGTACCCCGATTCGTCGGCGCTTGCCTCGATCGAGGAAGCGAGGGGCCGCACCAGCGCCGGCTGCCGGAACGAGCGACAGGAGCACGACACGGGCGGAAGCCAGAGACTCGGGTCCGGCATTCGGGGTTCGGGGTTCGCTTGCGACGCGCGTCGCGATGATGCGCGCGGTGGAGAACCGGTTCCCGCTGGTGTGCGAGATGAACCATGGCCTCGCAGTGGCCACGGACGGCCGGGGCCGCGTGCTGGGCGCGGTGGACAACCTGCCGGTGTACGGAGGGCCGCTGCGATGCTCGCCGCCCTCGTGCGAGCGCGCAGCGACGACGCTCCGCAAGAGAGTGCGTCGTTGCGGAGCTAGCATCATCGAGACGGCGAGGATGCCGGCAGGTACGATCGTTGACGCCAGCCTCGGATCCCACGAGCTTCACGCTGCAGCGTCGCTTGGGATGCCGGGCACCCGCCAGGCATGGAATCTGGTCCGCACGCTTTCGCCGACCGCTGATTGGCCTCTGCCGCCGCTGGCAGCCCGCCCGTCCGGCGTCTGCACGCGCCAGCACTACCGGCCCTTCTCCACCCAAGCGCGCCCTCGACGAGGCTGACATGAGTCGCGCCACGACTACAACTCACGAACCGGGAAGGGGCAGCGTGGAACCCCGGCAATGGATCGCCAGCTTGTGAACGATACTGGAAGATGGCTCTCGCCCCGACGGTCGCGCGCCCGGGTCACCCTTTTCGGTTTCCTGCTGACGTTCACCTGTGCCCGCATCGTCACCTTCCTCATCATGGCCCACCGCCTCCCGGACGTGTACCTGCACGTCGGCGGCACTCACGTCCATCACCTCAACTACGGGATCTTCCTCCTGTCCGGCGTGGGCGCATACCTGCTCTTCGCCAGCCATCCCGAGCGGCGACTCAGGGGCGCTGCGCTCGTCTACGGCGTCGGGCTCGGTCTGACGTTCGACGAGTTCGGCATGTGGCTTCACCTCGGCGGGCCATACTGGCAGCGGGCCAGCTTCGACGCGGTCATCGTCCTTGGCGCCCTCCTGGCTTTCATTGCGTACATGCCGCCCTTCACCGCCTGGCGCCCACGCCACATCCGAGCGGTCTTCCTGCTCCTGCCGGTCGTCGCGCTCTTCTACTATCTGCTGGCGGAATCCTTCAGGTTCGCCGCCAGGGTCGCGCCCCATTTCGAGCGCCTGGAGAACCAGGGCCCCCCCTGAGCACCACCGAGGACGCGGGCGCCCAGCCTCCTGGCTCGCCCCGAATGGCTTCCCCCCACGGGAAGCCAACGCCAGGCCCGCGAAACGAAAACGCCCCGGATCTCGCGGGTCCGGGGCGTCGCGCAGCGGGCGCGAAAGCTCAGGCTCCTTCGAGCTCCACTTTGGTCGCCAGAAACTGGAGCAGGTCCTTGAGCGTGAGGATGCCGGCCAGGCGCTCCCCATCGAGCACCAGCAGGCGGGAGCTGCCGGTGCGACGCATCAGCGCCAGCGCGTCAACCGCATCGCTCCCCGCCTGGAGAGTGTTGGTCGGTGTGCACGGACTGGCGACCTCACCCACGGTGTGCGCAGCCCACTCGTTCTTGGGCACACCCTTCACCTGGTCCACGGTTACGCATCCCGTAAGCCGGCCGTCGTCCACCACGGGATACATCTTGTGATAGTCCCGATAGATGAAGTCCTCCACCAGCGAAGCCAGGGAGGTGTCGGATCGCACGACGCGCACATCGGGGTGCATGAAGCGGCGCACCGGCTCGCCCTGCAGCGCCTCGCGGACCAGCACCTGCTGGTAGGACATCCGCGCGGCGCCCCGCACGAACAGGCCGATCAGCGCGTACCAGATGCCGGCGACGAGGTTGCCCCCAAGGACCGCGACCATTCCCAGGACGATCAGGGCAAGGCCGAACCCGCCCCCGATCTGAGACGCCACCCGCGTTGCCCACCGGAGATCCCGCCTGCTCTGCCATAGCAGTGCCCGCAGCAGCCGGCCGCCGTCGAGCGGGAATGCCGGAACGAGGTTGAAGGCCGCAAGAAGGAGATTGATGTAGCCCAAGTACTGCAGCACGCCTGTCACCGCCGTCGGCGCCGCCCACGATCCGGCCGCGTGGCTGAGCCCGAGGAACGCGCTTCCAATCACGATGCTCGCGATCGGGCCGGCGGCCGCCATGAAAAGCTCCACCCGTGGCGTGGAAGGCTCTCCACCCATCTGGGCAACGCCACCGAAGATGAAGAGAGTGATCCCACGCATCTCGAGCCCGAGCCGGCGCGCCACGACCGAATGGGACAGCTCGTGCAGGACGATGGAGGCGAACAACCCGAGTGCCCCCGTCGCCCCCATGATCCAGTAGGTGAGCGGGTCGAGCCCCGCGAATTCCTCCGGGAAGACGCCGGTCGCGAGCGACCAGGTCACTAGAATGGCGATAAAGAACCAGCTGGCATCGATGCCGATTTCCATGCCCAGGATCGTCCCCAGCCGGAAACGCCGGCCGAGGACTGCCAGCCCCTGCCCCCGACGGGACGTGCTGGCCATGACGCTGTCGCTCATAGAGACCTCGTTCTTCAATGGGCGCCCCAAGTCTCTCCCTGGGCGAGACGCCGCCGGAGAGGCCTGGGGAATTCACCCAGCAACTTCAATCTGGTCGGTCTGCATGAAGCCGCCATGGTGAATGACTGAAAACCGCCATAGGGCCAGAGACTGTGACGCGGTCGAGACCGCCGCCCTACGGAGCGAGCCGGAAGGGAGGATACCGGTCCGTCACCAGGAGAATGGCGTACGCCACCACCCGTACCCACCAGCGCATGACCCCCACCACGAAATCGAACAGGGCGCGCGGATACCGGCCCGTCACGAGAATCGTAAACCAGGCGACCAGTACCGCGGCCACTGCCGCGACGCAAAGCGGGGCCAGCAGCAACCAATGGGGGAGAGCCAGGAGCCACTTCACGATCGGAAGCCAGCGGTTGAGATCGCGGCGGGCGTCGGGATAGGGCAGGTCGAGATGCACCGCCTGCTCCATGTCGGTCGAGGGGTACTCGTCTCGGAGCAGGGCGAGATAGGCCGCGACGCGCGCCGTAAAGCGACTCAGCTCCAGGTTCCAGTCGTACCACCAGCGCGGGTACTTCTGCCGGAAGAGCAACATCAGCACCGTCGCGGCGAATGGAATTCCTCCCGCCGCAGGGTGAAGGTGCCGCGCCTCACTCCGTAAGGCCGGCCCCGACACGAGCGAGAGAATGATCACGATTGGCACAGCCACCAACGGCCGCAGCAAGGTCGTGAGCCTATCCAGCTCGCGATCCGGATACTCCACGTCCAGCGCAACGGGATACTCCCAGTCGGCGTCAGTCATCCCTTACCTCCCGGAACACGGAACGGCCGCTAGTCCCAGTAGCCCTCCTGGTAATACCAACCGTGTCGCGTCCTGACCCAGTATCCCGGCCGCCAATAGCGATGGCCGGGCGGCAGCGGCATCCACCTGCCTGGCCTCCAGCTGTACGCGTCCGATTGCCAGATCCAATAGCCCGATACCCACACGTAGTCGGCACCGGGGGGAACGCCCATCCTGTCCCACCGCGGCGGCGGCCCTAACCCCACCACGAGTACTCCGGCCGGTGGCAAGGGCAAACAGGCGCCTGCCCCGCCCAGCGAGGCCATCACGGCCCCGAGCGCGGCGCATCGTCTCCACCTTTTCATAGCCTGCCTCCGCTGCGCCGAACCGGTTCGTGCACCAGGGAAGGCTAGACCTCGCACCGTGATGCTCCCAAAAACCGGGAGTGAAGCCTTGCTTAACCGTGCGTCACCGCACCGAGCCTCCTCGCGGAGGCGGTGGAATGGGGCGGCGGGACCTGCAGGCTGAAGAGAGGGTGCTGTTCGATCAGGTCGGGCGGATGCAGACCGATGCGGGGCGTTCGTCAGTTCAGTCCGGACACTTCTGGCGTACGGCCGAGTCGGGTAGTTCGACCTGAACCACCATGGCCTGAGGCTCGAGGGTCACGGAGCGCAGTGTGATCTCTGCCGGGGTAAGACATTGCACCCCGGGAATCCGGGGGCCGGGCTGGGTGGGATCCCACGAGGCCCGGACCAGGATGCTCGACAGATCCCATCCGCCCGCCTGCAGTGACGAGAGCGCGAACCGCTCCAGGGCGGCGCCCGCCGTGCGGCAGGTCCAGTCATCCGAGTCGATGCCCGGCGCGTCAAGGCCGACCCACTTGCCGCGAATCACCGGGCGCCCGCTGATCCGGACCGGACAGGCGATGTCCATGCCGAGATGCAGCGTGACGGTCGCAACCATCGTTACCCTGCCGTTCGCGATCTGAAACGCGTCTGGCCCCGGAGCCAGCGTGAGCGTATACCTTGGGTCCCGGCTCTCGGCGAACGCCGCCTGCGCCAACCGGCGCCCGTCCGCCGGCGTGATCCGGACGTCCGCCTTCGCGACGCCCAGAGCGGGAAGAACGGAGAGGAGCAGAAACGCCTTCATGCCCACAGTTTCCCGGGGTCGGGTGCAGGAGTCAAGGGACCCACACGACAGCCGATCCAAGCCAGTGGTGAAGGGCCCGCCGCCTCCCAAGCGCCCGCAGGCGAATCGATCGAGGCGAGGATCAAAACCACTTATCGCGCAGGAGCCTTCGTCATGAGACAACTCAAGGTCCTTGCCTTCCTGTTCCTGGTGCCCGCCCCGGTTCACGCCCAGGTCGCCGGGAAGTTTCCTCCAGACTCGCTGGTCAACACGAAGGTCATCCCCCATGATACGCCCGTCCGGGAGGTCGTCGGCACGATGCGTAACATCTCGCAAGGACTCGGCGTGCGGTGTCCGTTCTGCCATGTGGGGAAGGAGGGCGAACCGCTCTCGCAGTTCGACTTCCCAAGCGATCAGAAGCGAAACAAGCGGGTAGCCCGAGAGATGATGTGGATGGTCCAGGAGATCAACCACCGCATCGATACCATCCCCGATCGCCCCTCGCCCGGCGTCACGGTGAATTGCCGGACCTGTCACCGAGGGGTGAGTCGCCCCGTCCCGCTTGAGACCATCGTCACAGAGGCGACCCTGGCGGGCGGGGCGGACTCCGGTACCCGCGTCTATCGCAGCCTTCGGGACCGATTCTTCGGGCGCGATGCCTACGATTTTGGCGAGAACTCGCTCGACGGCGCGGCGCTGCAGGTCGCCCAGAAGGGGAAGGCCGACGAGGCTCTTCACTTGCTCTCGCTGAATGAGGGCTTTTTCCCAGGCTCCTCACGCGTTGCCGTCCTGCGCGGAGACGTGCTGCTCATGCGGGCGGATACAGCCGCCGCCGCCGCGGCGTTCCGGGAGGCATTACGACGTGACTCGACCGATGGCGAAGCGATGGCACGCCTCCGGGCCATCGGAGCTGGCCGATAAGGG
>Ga0335077_10012910_pt1 | contig 10448 bp, 12 predicted proteins | sample Lox_Sample_31_FD_207151 | JGI IMG/M metagenome (GOLD analysis project Ga0335077, IMG submission 207151) | Soil microbial communities from Loxahatchee National Wildlife Refuge, Florida, United States - Lox_Sample_3.1 | ecosystem: Environmental > Terrestrial > Soil > Wetlands | place: USA...
ACCGCGATGCTCGCGGGGTTGTAGCCGGTGCTCGGATACGCGGTGCCGGTCGCGAAGGTCCCCGGTGAGCTCGCGCTGTTGAGGATGACGTTGGCGAATCCCGGGCTGCCGTACAGGCCCTGGCTGGCCGTGGTCGCCACCAGCAGGTCCGGAACGGCATCGCCGTTCACGTCTGCGATGGCGACCGAGTTGGGGACGTTGACGGTGATGACGCAGCAGGTGTCATCGTCGTTGCAGCTGCTGAGCGGGAGTGCCGCCAGCAGCATCATGCCGGCCAGCAGCGCACGTCCGGGTGTCCAGTGCCTCATGAGTCCCTCATTGCCCAGCGCGTCGTGGCCGTGTACGCGCCGCCGGCGGCGGCGCGGCCGTGACGCGCGCGCAGCGAAGGGTACACTGATGCGCTGTCCGAACGCACGCACGCGGGGTCGCCGATGGAGCCGGTCGTCTTCCTGCTCGATGTCGACAATACGCTGCTCGACAACGACGCGGTGCAGGCGGACCTGGCTGCGCACCTCGAGGCCCGCTTCGGCGCGGCGCGCTGTGCGCGCTACTGGGGGATCTTCGAGGCACTGCGCGCCGAGCTCGGCTACGCCGACTACCTCGGCGCGCTGCAGCGCCTGCGCCTCGAGCAGCTCGACGAGCCGGCACTGTACGAGATCGCGTTCTTCCTGCTCGACTACCCGTTCGCCGCGCGGCTGTACCCGCAGGCCGGAGTCGCGCTGGCGCACTGCGCGGGCCTCGGGCGCACGGTGATCCTCTCCGACGGCGATGTCGTGTTCCAGCCCCGCAAGGTGCAGCGCTCGGGATTGTGGGCAGCGGTCGAGGGGCGCGTGCTCATCTACCTGCACAAGGAGCAGATGCTGCCGCAGGTCGAAGCGCGTCATCCGGCCGCGCACTACGTGGCGGTCGACGACAAGCTGCGCATCCTGACCGCGCTCAAGCGCCACTGGGGGGCGCGCGTGACCACGGTGTTCGTGCGCCAGGGCCACTACGCGCACGCCCCGCAGGTGAGCACGGCGGCGCCGGCGGACCTTACGCTCACGCATATCGGCGAGCTCTCGAGCCTCAGCCCGGCGGCGCTGCACGTGGCATCGTGCCCGCCAAAGCGGTTAGGCTAGGGGCCGTGCGCACGCCGCGCGCGCGACGGCCGAAGGACAGCTGCAATGGCGGAGGAGCGCCCCTGGTTGGCACAGCTACGTGCGAGCAGCGAGGCGCTGCAGGGCGTGCTCGGTGCACTGCTCGAGGCCGAGCGGCACTTCTCCCCGCCGGTCTCGCCCCTCGAGCGGCTGAAGCAGATCACCACCAGCCCCGAGTGGGCGTGGCTGCAGCCGCTGTACCGGCTGATCGCAGACCTCGACCATGCGCTCGCCTACGCGCGCGAACTGCCCGCGAGCGAAAGTGCGGCTATCGGTGCGCACGCACGCGAGCTGCTCACCGGGGGCGACTCCGCCGAGCAGGCCTTTCTGGATCACTACCGCGCGCTGCTGCAGAGTGACCCGGCGGTGGCGATGGCGCACGCGGCCGCGCTGCGCGCGCTACAGGCGCTGCCGGCCGAGGCGAGCAACCAGTCCGAGCGGCTGCATGCGCGCCACCAGTGGAACGAGCGGCGTCGCTTCCTGCGCCTGCAGACCCCCGGGCGCGGCGCTTCCTGATTTCGCTACCGAGGAGCCTCAAGCCATGACCCAAGCCGGTATCCCCGCATCGCATCTCGACCTGTTCAAGAAGAAGGCATTCGCGCACCTGGCAACCATCATGGCGGACGGCAAGCCGCAGGTGACTCCCGTGTGGGTCGACTACGACGGCCGTGACGTCGTGATCAACACCGCCGAGGGCCGTCTCAAGGACAAGAACATGCAGCGCGACGGGCGCGTGGCGCTCTCGATCACCGATCCCGACAATCCCTACCGCTACCTCGAGGTGCGCGGCAAGGTGATCGAGCGCACCCATGAGGGCGCTGACGCGCACATCGACGCGATGGCGAAGAAGTATCTCGGGCAGGACAAGTACCCGTTCCGCCGCGCCGGTGAAGTACGGGTGCTCTATAAGGTCAGGCCGGAGCGCTCGACCTCGATGTAGCGCCCCTCAGAAGGGGGCTTCGCTGCGCAGGCGGATCTGCAGCTCGTGCCGGGCGTAGTCGATGATGAGCACGTCGAAGGTGCCGAGCAGGTCCATGCCGAGGGTGAGGGCGGGCTCATCCGTCAGGCCCCAGTGCTGGAACAGGTACATGTCGCCGAAAGTGACGCGCACGCCGCGCACCTTCAGATGGCCGCCGAAGTCGATCTCGGGGGCCATCAGGTAATCACCGCGCTGCACGTCGAGCGTGACACCGATGATCTCCTGCTTGGCGCCGCCGCGCGGGGGCAGGCGCATGAGCGCGTTGCGCAGCGACACATTGCCGACCGTGCCCTGCGCGCCGGTGTCGACGATCGCCTTGCAGCGGATCGAGCCGACCAGCACGTTCGCGACCAGCAGCCCGTGCATGTCCTTCAATGGCACGGTGGCGAAGCCGAGGCGCGCATGTTCGCCGTGCGAGCGCGTGATGGACAGCTTGTCCTGCAGGAAGTCCGCGTAGATGCGCTTGTTGGCGAGGCCCTCGATCCCGAGCACCCCCTGGGCGCCGCCGAACACGTCGGCGAGCACCGGCAGCGAGGCCGGGCCGAGGAACACGTCGCCGACCTCCAGGCTGTTGACGCGCACGATCGGCACCACGGCATCGCCGGTGAAGCCGGTCACGTGCGCCGCCGTGTCGGCGGAAGCCGGGATGCCGAGCACCTGCGCGGCGCTCGCGGTGATCGCCGAGCCCGTGGCGCCCGTGTCCACCACCAGGCGGAACGGGCCGCGGCCATCGATCAGCACCGGGGCCCAGATGCGCCCGATGCGATCGCGCCCTGTAGGGGCAACGAACTTCGGCTCCGTCGTGGAGACCACGACCTCCTGCAGCGCCTCGGGGCTGAGGGTCGTCGGCACGACGGGCTTGGTGATGTCGGGGTGCGCGGCGGTCGGCGGGGTATCGGCACCGAGGGGTGCAGCGGCGAGCATCCCCAGCAGTACGCCATATGCGAGCGCGTGGCGATGGCGAAACACGACAGGCAGTAAAACACCTTTGTGGCTGGCTCTCCAGCCGGACTGTCGCACATTCCGCGCATCCGGGCGTGCCGGCCGGCCGGGTCGTTCCGCCGCCACCCCGGGTGGGGCTTTGCGTAGCCTTGCGGGCTCCGCCGGACGCAATTCCGGACTCCGGCAGGAGTTTTCGACCTAATCTCGCAAGCTAGCGCTACCCCATATGTACGATGCCCGAGCCGCCCGCTGTGCGAGTAGGCTTGGGCGCAATCCGGGGTTGAGCAGGGGCAGCGGGAGCGGACATGGCGGCAGCGGGGGAGCGGGTCATCCTGGTCACTGGAGCCAGCCGGGGCATCGGCCGCGGCACGGCGGTCGCCCTGGCCGCGCCCGGGACCACCGTCTATGTCACCGGACGGACCACGCGGGCGGGCGTCGCCAGCCTCCCCGGCACGATCCACGACACCGCCGCGGAGATCACGCGCCGCGGCGGCCGCGGCATCGCCGTCGCCTGCGACCATGCCGATGACGCGCAGGTGGCGGCCCTGTTCGCGCAGATCGCGCACGAGTCGCGCCGCCTCGACCTGCTGGTCAACAACGTGACCGCGATACCGGATGAGCTGGTTCTGCCGGGCGGGTTCTGGGAGAAGCCGCTCGCGATGCAGGTGCTGCTGGATGTCGGCCTGCGCTCGCATTACGTCGCCAGCTGGCACGCCGCCGGCATCATGGTGCCGCAGCGCTCAGGCCTCATCGCCATGGTCTCCTCCCCCGGGGCGCGCTGCTACCTGCACGGGCCCGCCTACGGCGCCGGCAAGGCGGGCATCGACAAGATGGCCGCCGACATGGCGCACGATCTGCGCAAGCACAACGTGGCTTCGCTCTCGCTGTGGGCGCCGCTGACGCTCACCGAGCGATCCGAGGTCGCGATGCGCGAGCATCCGGGGGACTACGCGGCCGTGATGGCCAACGCGGTGCACCCGGAATTCATGGGGCGGCTGCTGCAGGCGCTGCTCGGGGATCCGCAGCTCGCCGCGCGTTCGGGGAAGACCTGGTACGCCGCCGAGCTTGCGCAGGAGCTCGGGGTGCGCGACCTCGACGGGCGCCAGCCGCCCTCGGACCGCGCCTTCCTCGGGGAGCCCGCCCAGGTCTCGGGCGCGGCCATCGGCGGCTGAAACATGGGTGCGGAGGCAGCATGGGAGAACTAGAGGATCTGCGCCGCCGCGTGCAGCGCCTGGAGGACATCGAGGCCATCAAGCGCCTGAAGGCGCGCTACCTGAACGCCTGCGACTCGCAGGACCCGGAGGCCGCCAAGGGCTGCTTCGCCACGGGCGAGGTGCTCATCGACATGGGCCACGTCGGGGTGTTCCGCGACCGCGAGGCGTTCGCGGAGATCTACCGCACCTTCGGCTGTCAGCCCTTCATCCTGGACATGCACCACGGGGCGAACCCGGAGATCGAGTTCGAGGGTGACGATCTGGCGCGCGCACGCTGGGCGCTCGAGTACCGCAACATCAACACCCAGGCCAGGACCGTGACGCTGGTGAGTCTCATCTACCACGACGAGTACGCGCGCCGCGGCGCGCAGTGGCTCATCACCAAGAGCCGCTCGGAGTTCAAGACCGCGCTGCACCTGAGCTTTGCCGCCGGGCCGCTCGATGTGCAGCTCGCGGCGCGCTCGGTCGCCGGTGCGGTGAGCTACGAGAAATAGCCGGGCCGCAGGAGGCACAACCACCCATGTCCTATCCACGCGCGGAAGTCGAGGCCGCCATCCGCGGCCTTGCGGAGGCCTTCAAGGAGGCCGAGCGCACCAACCGCTGGTCCTGGATCGCGGACAAGTTCTATCACGAGGACTGCACCTACACCTGCCCGTATGCCGGCGCCATGCCGGTCATCGCCCGCAGTCGCGCCGAGATCAAGGCTACCCACTATGGCCGCGACATGGACGTGGGCTCGGGCTGGGCCGGCTGGAGCTTCCCGATCCTCGACTGGGCAATCGAGGGCGACCGTATCATCAGCCACTGGGCGAACCGCGGCCCGGGCCGCCGCCCGGACGGCGGCTACTACGAGACGCACGGCGTCTCCTTCATCACCTACGGCGGCGGGGGCATGTTCTCCTCGCAGTACGACCTGTTTGACCTGGCGCACCAGATGCACCTGTGCGATGAGCTCGAGGCCGCGGGCCTGCTGAACCCGCGCCTCAAGGCCGAGTGGGTGCAGCCGGTGAAGAAGCGTCTCCTGGCGATGCTCGAGGTGGGGACCAACACATGAGCGGCAGACTCTTTCCCGAGGGCGCGGCCCTGATGATCGGCGGCAGCGGCGGCGTGGGGCAGGCGGTGTGCCGCGAGTTCGCGCGCGCCGGCAGCAACGTCGCGCTCACCTACAACAAGAAGCGCGAGGTCGCCGAGAAGCTGGCCGCGGAGCTGCGCGGCCTCGGCATACGCGCCAGCACCCACCAGCTGACCATCGGCGATGCGGCGCGGGTCGAGGCGGTGGTGGAGGAAGCGGCGCGCGAGCACGCTCGGCTGCATACCATCGTGGTCGGTGCCGGCACCTTCGCGCAGCAGCTGCTGCTGTCTGAGATGCCGCCCGAGACCTGGAAGATGGTCATCGAGCAGGACGTCAACGGCTTCTTCAACGTCATGCGCGCCACGCTGCCGCGGCTGAAGGCCTGGGGCGGCGGCTCGTACGTGCACCTGGGCTCGGCCGGTCACCTCGCCTGGCCCGAGCGCGACGGCATCTCGGTGGCGCCCAAGGCGGCCATCGAGGCGCTCATCACCGGCATCGCGCGCGAGGAGGGGCGCCATAAGATCCGCGCCAACACGGTGCTGCTCGGGGTAATCGAGGCGGGCATGTTCCTCGAGCTCACGCGCCAGGGGGTCTTCGATGAGACCTGGGTGAAGGAGGTCCACAAGAACCTCGCCCTCAAGCGCTGGGGCAAGCCCGAGGAGGTCGGGCACGCGGTGGTGTTCCTCGCCTCCGATCGTGCCCTGTACGTCACCGGGCAGCGCATCGCGGTCGCCGGCGGCTACGGGCTGTGAAGTCATGAACGCCGACGACTACTTCGCCATCCAGAACCTCATCTACCGCTACTGCGAGTGCATCGACCGCGCCGACTTCAAAGGGATCGCGCAGCTGTTCGCGCACGCCGCACTGCACGTGCCGGCGCTGCCGCAGCCGGTGCGCGGCGTCGAGGCCATCGAGGCGATGTACTCCCAGTTCACGCGCGTGTATCCGGAGACGGGCACGCCGCGCACCCGCCACGTGACCAGCAACGTCATCATCGAGCCGGACGGCGCGGATGCCGCGCGCTCCTCCTCGTATGTGCTGGTGCACCAGGCGACGCCGGCACTCACCCTGCAGCCGATCATCGGCGGCGGCTACCGCGACCGCTTCGCGCGGGTGGACGGCCGCTGGCGCTTCACCGAGCGGCGCATGGAGATGGACCTGTTCGGCAACCTGAGCGCCCACCTGCTGCAGGCCTACGGCGGCTGAGGCGCACGCAGCGCCTGCAAGCCGCGCACCACCTTCAGGAGACCCGTCCCATGAGCCGTCCCGTGAACCGCGTTCCGCCCTCCGCCGAGGCGGCCCCGAGCGCGGATGCGGCGCAGGAGGCGCGCCGCTGGGAGCGCGAGACGCGCGCGCCCTACATCGTGAGCCACCCGGAGCGGCGCGCGCCGTTCCAGACCCAGGCGCTCAGGTGGCCCATCAAGCCGCTCTACACGCCCGCGGACCTGGAGGCCGAAGGCTTCGATTACCAGCGCGACCTGGGCTTTCCCGGCGAATATCCCTACACGCGCGGCACGCAGCCGAACGGCCACCGCTCGAGCCTGTGGACCATGTCGCAGGTTACCGGCTTCGGCCGCGGCGAGGATTGGGCCCGGCGCGCGCGCTACATGCTCGGGCAGGGACTGCAGGGCCTGATCCTCGAGCATGACCTGCCCACCACCAACGGCTACGACAGCGACAACCCGTTGGTCGAGGGCGAGGTCGGGCGCGCGGGCCTGGCGATCGACAGCCTCGAGGACGTGGAGCGTGCCCTTGATCTGCCGTTCGAGAAGCTGCGCTACCTGATGAGCGTGTGCAACGCGCCGCAGCCGATCAACCTGGCCATGATCATCGCCGCGCTGGAGAAGAAGGGCGTCGACCCGCGCCGCTTCGTGCTGCACATCGTCAACGGCATCCTCATCGAGTACACCTGCGTCGGCCGTTATATCTTCCCGCCCGCGCACGGGCTGCGCATCGCCACCGACTGCATCGAGTACATCATCCGCGAGCACCCCAACTGGGCGCCGATCTCGATCATCAGCGCGCAGCTGCAGCCGGCCAAGGCCAACCCGGTGCAGGAGCTGGCCTTCTCGATGGCGATCGCCCTGGCCTACATCGACGCCACGCTCGCGCGCGGCCTGACGATCGACACCGTCGCGCCGTACTTCCACTTCGTGGTCAACGTCGACATGGACTTCTTCGAGGGCATCTGCAAGCTGCGCGCCTACCGCAAGCTGTGGGCGCGGCTGATGAAGGAGCGCTACGGTGCGCAGCGGCCCGAGGCGCTGCGCATCCGCATGATGACCTCGCCCACCACCATCGCGCTCACGCTGCAGCAGCCGCTCAACAACATCGGCCGGCTCGCGATCATGGCGACCGCCTGCGCGCTCGGCGGCGCGGGCGAGGCGATGACCACGCCGCTGCACGATGAGGCGCATGCGCTGCCGGCCGAGGAGGCCATCCGGGTCGGGGCGGCGCTGCAGCACATCGTCGCGCACGAGACCGGGGTCGCCGACACCATCGACCCGCTGGCCGGTTCCTACTACGTCGAGACGCTCACCAAGCAGATCGAGAGTGCCGCGCACGCCGAGCTCGACAAGATCCTCGCCATGGGCGGGGCGCTGCGCGCCATCGAGACCGGCTATTTCCAGCGGGCGCTGGGGCACGAGCAGTACGAGCGCAACAAGGATATCGAGGAGGGGCGGCGCAAGTGGGTGGGCGTGAACCACCTGGTGCTGCCGGGCGAGCAGCGCCAGATCGAGATCTTCCGTGCCGACAACCGCACGGAGGAGGAGCAGGTGGCGCGCGTCAGGGCGCTGCGGGCGCGGCGCGATGCCGCCGCCGTGAGCGCAGCGCTCGAGGCCGTGCGCGCCGCGGCCCGAGCGGGCACGAACCTCGTGCCGCCGTGCCTCGCGGCCGTCAAGGTGTACGCCACGCACGGGGAGCTGTGCGATGCGCTGCGCGAGGTGTTCGGGGTGCACACCCCGGACAGCCAGCTCACGGGGGTGTGAGGATGGCCGCAGCGTCGGCGCGACCGTTGCGCGTACTGCTGGCCAAGCTCGGCATGGACACGCACACCGTGGGCATCACGGTGGTGGCGCACGCACTGCGCGATGCGGGCATGGAAGTGATCTTCACCGGACTCAAGCAGACGCCCGAGGCGGTCGCGAGCGCCGCCATCCAGGAGGACGTCGACGTGGTCGGCGTCTCCTCGCTCTCGGCGGGGCATACCCGCAACCTGCCGAAGCTGGCGCGGCTGCTGCGCGAGCAGGGCGCGGGCGAGAAGCTCCTGGTCGCCGGCGGGGTCATTCCGCCGGAGGACCTGCCGCTGCTGCAGTCGGCCGGATTCGCGCGCATCTTCACCATGGGCACTGACACCCGCGAGATCGTGGCCTACCTGCGTGACTGGTGGGCGGCGCGCGCGGCGAACGACACCCCGTCCTGATGGATGTCGCCGCGGAGCTGCTCGCGGGCAGCGTCGCTGCCGGGGCGCGCGCCATCCGCTGGCTCGACGACGGCGACCCGCGCGGGCGCACGGTGCTCGAGCGCATCTTCGCCGCCACCGGACGCGCCCATATCGTCGGCATCACCGGTCCTCCGGGGGCCGGCAAGTCGACGCTGCTTGACGCCCTGATCATGGAGCAGCGCCGGCGCGGCCGGCGCGTCGGCGTACTGGCAGTGGACCCGACCAGCCCGTTCACCGGCGGAGCGCTGCTCGGTGACCGGCTGCGCATGGGGCGACACGCGCTCGATGCCGGCGTCTTCATCCGCTCACTGGCCACGCGCGGGGAGGCCGGCGGACTGTCGCGGGCCACCTACGATGCCTGCGCGGTGCTCGATGCCATGGGCTTCGAGGTGGTGTTCGTCGAGACCATCGGCGTCGGCCAGGAGGAGATCGACGTCGTGGCGCTGGCGCACTCCACAGTCATCGTGCTGGTACCGGGACTGGGTGATGAGGTGCAGGCGATCAAGGCGGGCCTCATGGAGGCCGGCGACGTCCTGGTGCTCAACAAGTCCGACCGTGAAGGCGCCGAGCAGACGCACCGTCACCTGGAGATGCTGCTGCACCTGCGCCAGGACCCATCGCAGTGGCAGGTGCCGTTGCTGACGAGCATCGCGACGCGCGCGGAGGGTGCGGCAGCGCTGTGCGATGCGCTGGAGGCGCACCGCGCCTGGCTCGACCAAACCGGGGGCTTCACCCGCCAGAGTGAGCGCCGCGCCGAACAGCAGTTCCAGCGCCTGGTCCGCGCACTGGCGCTGCCACGGCTGCTCGAGGGGGCCGAGGACCTGCTGACGCTGGTACGCACGCGCGCGCTCGATCCCTACAGCGCCACCGAGCGGCTGCTGCAGCGGCAGTTGCCGCGGCGCTGACTGCCTGTGGCGGGCAGGCCGCCACAAGCGCGCAAGATCTGCAACACCACCTGCCCCGCGCATGCCTAGCATGCGTCCCGATGTCCCGTGCAACTCTCACGACGCTGGCGCTGCTCGTTCCGCTGTGTGTCATTGCTGGCGCGACTGCGGCGGCGGACAGTGACGGCGCGGCCGCCGAACAAGCCGCCCTGCCCGCGCTGCGGGCGCTGCGAGGCGGGGATGCCGCGGGCGCCGCACGGGAGCTCGAGGCGCTCACGCGCACGGCCGCTGCCACCGCGAGTGTGTGGCGCGCCCTCGGCAATGCCTACGAGCAGCTGCACGAGCACCAGCGCGCCATCGGCGCCTACCGCCACTCGCTCAGCCTCGACCCGCAGCAGCCGCAGGTCCTCTATGCCCTCGGCTCAGCGTACGCCGGCGCGCACCAGTGGCCGCAGGCCTGGGATGCCCTGGCGCGAGCGCACGCTACGGGCCGCGTTGACATGTCGCAGATGAGCGTGGATCCGAACCTCGCCGGCGTGCGCACCGATGCGCGCCTCGCCGCGCTCCTGCCGCGGCCGCAGGATTTCGCGCAGCCCTTCGTGGAGACGGTGCGCATCATCCACGAGTGGCGCGGCGAGGCCGCCGGGGATCAGTTCGGCTGGATCGCCCGCAACATCGGCGACGTGGACGGCGATGGGGCCAATGACGTGGTCATCTCGGCGCCGACCCACGGCGCGCACGCCGGGCGCGTCTACGTGTACTCCGGCCGCAGCGGG
>Ga0335077_10012912_pt1 | contig 10445 bp, 7 predicted proteins | sample Lox_Sample_31_FD_207151 | JGI IMG/M metagenome (GOLD analysis project Ga0335077, IMG submission 207151) | Soil microbial communities from Loxahatchee National Wildlife Refuge, Florida, United States - Lox_Sample_3.1 | ecosystem: Environmental > Terrestrial > Soil > Wetlands | place: USA: Florida...
TCTCCGAGCATGTCGGCCGAGAACTGATCGGCCTCCACGGCCGCCGCCGCGGCCGTGACCTTGGCGACGTCCTGCAAGTAGCGGACCTCCTGATCGCGGAGACGCTTCTTATCCAGACAGGCGCCGATGCGGGCGCGTAGCAGCACTGGATTGAAGGGCTTGGGCAGGTAGTCCTCGGCTCCGAGCTCGATGCAGCGCACCACGCTCTCCAGCTGGTCCAGCGCGGAGATCATGATGACCGGGACGTGACGCAGCCGCTCGTCCGCCCGAAGCCGCTCCAGTACCTCGTACCCGTTCATCTTCGGCATCATCACGTCGAGCAGGACGAGGTCGAATACGTGCTCCCGGAGCTGTCGCAGGGCTTCCTCGCCGTCCACGACGGTCGTCACGTTCGTGTAGCCCAGGCGCTTCAAGCGCTGCACGAGCGTGTAGCGGTTGTCCTCGTTGTCATCGACGACGAGAAGCGCCGGGGCGTCGTGAGTCATGCGGTCATCAGGGTGTTCGCGGCGCGAGGGCCTCGATTTTTCCCCGCAGGCGAGCGAAGTCGATCGGCTTGGTGTCGTAGTCGTCGCATCCCGCGGCCAGGGCCTTCTCGCGATCGCCGGCCATGGCATGGGCGGACAGCGCGATGATCGGGATGCCCTTGCTCTCCGGCGCGGCCTTGAGACGCCGCGTGGCCTCCCAGCCATCGAGCACGGGCAGGCTCAGATCCATGAGGATCAGGTCTGGCCGCTCGGCCATCGCCATGGCGATCCCCTGCTCGCCGTCGAGCGCCACGAGCATCGTGTGGCCGGCCCGAGTGAGGCGGTTCTTGACGACGTAGATGTTATCGTCATTGTCCTCGACGTAGAGGATCTTCACTGGGTGGCCCGTTGCGAGCCGCGCTCGGTGCGCCGCCCGACGCACGCCGCCACTGCGGCGGCAACCTCACGCAGCAGATCGTCACGACTATCTCCGCCCTTCTGGATCACCCGCTCGACCGCGCCGTTCAGGCGCTGGCGATCCGCGGCGGAGAGATCCGCGGCGGTCACCACCAGCACCGGGATCCCCCGCCACTCCGCGTGGCGGCGGAACTCGGCCAGGAACTCGAACCCGTCCAGCTCCGGCATCACGAGGTCGAGCACGATCGCATCGGGGCGAGCCCGCGCGAGACGATCGAGCGCAACCCTCCCGTTCTCGGCTTCGGTGACCTTCCACCCGTCCCCCGCGAGCGCCTGGCGCATCACCGCGCGCGTGTCGTCGTCGTCCTCGATCACCAGGAGATGGCCACCAACGCCGCACAGCGACCGCAGGGCCCGGGTCAGCCGCTCGCGGTCGATGGGCTTGACCATGTACTCCGCCGCACCCAGCGCGTAACCGCGCTGCTTCTCGTCGACGATCGTGACCACCATGACGGGAATGTCCGCCAGGGTCGGATCGCCCTTGAGAGCGGCGAGGACCGTCCACCCGTCGAGGTCCGGCAGGAGCACGTCGAGCGTGATCGCCACGGGATGGACCTCCCGGGCGCGGGCAAGTCCCTCGACACCACTGGCCGCAGTCACGGCGGCAAACCCCTCCCGTTCGAGAAACCGGGCCATGAGGTCCCGGACGGTCGGGTCGTCGTCGATGACCAGCACCGGGCGCGACGCGAGCACCGTCGCCCCCGGCCCAGACGCCGTCACCGCAGGGGCTTCTCGCCGAGGCGCCCCCGCGGCCGGGGCCTCCCCGGCTACCGGCAAGTGGATGGTGAAGGTCGATCCCCGGCCCGGCGCGCTCTCCACGGTGATGTCACCGCCCATCAATCGGCAAAAGCGCCGGCTGATGGCCAGACCGAGGCCGGTGCCGCCATACTTGCGCGTCGTGGATGCGTCGGCCTGCGTGAAGTCCTGAAAGAGTCGGGCCATCTGCTCGGGCGTCATGCCGATCCCGGTATCCGAGACGCGAAGGGTGACGACCTCCCCGGTCACCGTCGTCGAGCGGCTGGCGGCGATCGTGACCAGCCCCCGCTCGGTGAACTTGACGGCGTTGCTGGCCAGATTGAGCAGGGCTTGCCGGACGCGCGTGGCGTCGACCCGGATGGTGCCGACGTCGGCGGCGCACTCTACCGCAAGGCGATTCCCGTTCGCCTCCGCCAGTGGGCGAACCGTCCCCGCCACGTCTTCGACGAGCGTCGCGATCGCGCACGGCTCGATGTGCAGCTCCATCTTCCCGGCCTCGATCTTCGACAGGTCGAGAATGTCGTTGATGAGGGTCAGGAGGTGGCGCGCGGCGCGCAGGATCCGCGTGAGCGGCTCGATCTCATCCTCTCGTCGCAGATCCCGCGCGTCCTCGAGCAGCAGCTCACTGACGCCGATGATGGCGTTCATCGGCGTCCGCAGCTCATGACTCATGTTGGCGAGGAACTGCGACTTGTGGCGTCCCGCCAGCTCCAGCTCCCGGCTCTTCTCCTCGATGGTTCGAAAATAGCGCGCGTTCTGGATCGCCACGATCGACTGGGTCGCGAACGTCTGCAGGAGGTCGGTCAGCTCGGGCGAGAAGGACCCGGCCGCCTTCCGCCGCACGACCAGCGCGCCCACGATCTGGTCCTCGCGAATCAAGGGGACCGCGAGCCGGGCCCCGTACCCGTGGCGCCTGAAGATCTCTCGCAGGCGTTCCCCGTAGCTCAGGTCCTCGTCGATGTCGGCGATCTGGACGGGCATGCCCGAGGCCGCCGCCCGGCCCACCGTGCCCTCGCCGAGCCGAGGCGGATGCGCCCGGAGGGCCTCGATGAGTTCCGGCTCCATCTGATGGGTGGCGCGAAGATCGAAGGTCTGCGTCGGCGCGCTGTACTCGTAGATCGCGCCTCCATCGGTCCCCGTGAGCTGCACCGCGTGCGACACGATGACGGTCAGGACGGTCTCCAGGTCGAGCGAGGAGCTGACGGCGCGACCCACCTCGCTCAGAGCGCGCAACTCGCCCACCGACCGCGTCAATTCCTGGGTCCTGGCCTGCAACGCGGCCGTCCGCTCCTCGACCCGCTGCTCGAGCGTCCGGTTGGCCTCCTGCAGCCGCTCCTCGTGGCGACGGCGCTCGTCGAGGAGCGTCTTGAGCGAGCCCCGCATGGCGTCGAGGTCCCGCGCCAAGTGACCGATCTCGTCCCGGTGAGACGTATCGATCGACGCGTCGAGATCCCCGCCGGCGATGCGGCCGGCCGACTGCTGCAGCGCCAGCAGGGGGCGGGCGATGTAGCGCCGGGTGATGAGCATGGAGGTCGCGAAGATCGCCGCGATGATGCCAACGGTGAGGGCGAGAATGCCGGCGACATTCCGGAGGATCGCCTGCTTGACCTCCGCCCTGGAGACGGCCAGCCGGATCTTGCCGATCGTCTTCCCCTGGTGAGAGATTTCGGCGGTCGTGACGAGAAAGGCTGACGACTGTGCGAAATTGGCAAAATCCCAGCCCGCGAAGTTGCGCCGGGTCGTCACCACGACCGGATGGCCCTCGGAGAGGATCTCGACGAACGCCACCGCATCATCCATGAGCAGGGCGTCGGTGAAGGCCGTGACAGCGTCCGTGTCGAGGTTCCACAGCGGCACGGCCAGGCTCACCTGGGCCAGCCGCGCCGCGTGGTTGAGCAGGTCCTGAAGATCACGGTCGATCTTCCGGACGTTGATCGCGATGACCACACCCGCGAAGAGCACCAGGAGACCGGCCACCACGGCGATGAGCGCGGAGGTGAAGCGCTTGCTGACGCTGCTCGTCGGCGCCTGCCCGTCCCTGGTCGGCTCAGGCGGCATGGCCACTCTCGCGCCCGCCCGACGGCCCTCTCATCATTCGACGAAGGTGGCCCGCTTCTTCATGGCCTCCGGGATCGTCACCTTCAAGACACGGCTGGTGGTCGCATTGATCTTGAGACCTGGATCCCTGTCCGTCTGCACGGGGATGTCCTGCAGCCGCTGCCCTTCCTGGTGGCGCTGCACGATGGCGGCCGCGGCTTTCCCGAGCTGATAGTAGTCGGGAACCACTCCCAGCAGGGCCCCTTGATCGATGAAAGGCTCGAGGGCCGCGATGCTCTTCACCTGGGCGTCCCTGAGCGCCGCTCCGATCTCCGTGGCGTTCGAGACGAGGAAGCTGTCGGGGGGCAGGTACACGGCATCGACGGCGATCGATTTGTCGCGTAGCTTGTGCAGATTGTCCTGGAGCGCGTCCAGGGCGGGCGGAGACCGCAGGTCGACCACCTCGATCCCGAGCGACGGAGCCGCGGCCATGATCTTGTCCCGGATGAGCGCGGAGTTCTTCTCGCGGGGGTTGAACAGGAGGCCCAGGCGCTTGACGGGGAAGACCGCAAGGGCGGTCTTGAGCTGGAGCAGCAGCGGAACCTCGTTGCTCACGCCAGCGATGTTGCCCCCGGATCGCTCCATGCTCTCGACGATGCCGGCCCCCACCGGATCGTTGACGATGTTGAAGATCACCGGGACCTTGTCTTGCACGATGCTCTTCGCGCCCAGGGTGACGGTCGTGCCGTACGTGTAGACGTAGTCGAAGGTCTCGAGCCGCGGTTTGAGGGTCTCCCTGAGCAGCCGGCCGAGCTCGGCTCGGTCCTGGCCGGCGTTCATATCGGTGTACTCGACCGAGTAGCCGAGTTCCTTCAGCCCGTCCTTGAATCCCTTCTCGGCCTCGGTCGGCCCACGCCAGAGGACCATGGCGATGCGCAAGGTCTTCCCCGCTCCGAGGGCCGTCCCGCTCCAGGAAGCGAAGAGCGCCAGGATCACGGCGGGGACCGCGAGGAACATCGGGGTCCGCGCCGCCGCCCTCATTCCAGCTCCGCCGCGTCCATCTTGTACGTCTTCAGCACCTGCTGGATCACGCCCTGCTTGTGCAGGCTTCGGAACGTCGCGGCGAACTCATCGACCAGTTTCTTGTCCGTGGACTTCTGGGCAAACCCGATGTAGTACTTGAGGCTCTGCTGGCGGCCGGAATAGCGGACGTTCGTGATGTTGAGCCTCTGCAGCGCCTCGAACCCGACGTCCCGGTTGGAGAACACGGCCTGCACGCGCCCGATGGCCAGCTTTCTGAAAGCCGCCAGGTCGTCGGGGGTCATGTCGATCGTGAGATCCTGCACCTCGGCCTTGATCTTCTGGAGCGCCGTGGCAGTGTTCGATGGCCCGAACACCCCGACGACGTACCCTTTCACGTCGGCGTTCTGCTTGAACGTCAAGGGATTGTCGTCGCGAACGAAGAATCCGTACTCGGTCTCGAGCAGGGGGGGAGAGAAGTATAGCCATTTAGCCCGCTCGGCGTTCCAACCGAGGGGAAACATCCCGTTGATCTTGCCTTCCTCCACCTCCTGCTGGGCTCGTCGCCAGGGGAGGACCCTCATGGGGCATTCGATCTTCATCTCCCCGCAAACCTTGCGGACGACGTCGGCCATGGGACCGGACGCCACGCCCTTCGCTTCATAGCTGAAGGGGGCGAAGTCCTGGGTGTTGAAGGTCAGCTGCGCCGCGGCGGCGGGGGAGGCCAACGTCCATAAGCTGAGCAGCACGGACAGGCGAGCGACAATTCGGCGGCCCATCACCGGCGCCTCCACTCTTCGATTGAAGCCAAGGGTCAAACGCATCCGTGGCGTTGGTGTGTCAGAAGGGCGATGGCCAAATGCCTTCCGGGGAAGGGTCAATTTAGCCGGGTGGATTCTGCCGCGGCACGCCGGCGCAGTCAAGGAGAATCACAGCTGCAGTTCCTCAGGATTGCGCGCGGGCAGCTTCCCGGGCCGGAATCTGGGCTACCATGACTTCGCTTGCCGAATGACTTCACATTCCGACATCCAGCGCTCGGCCTTGCGCCGCGAGGACCACCGGCTCCTCCTCGGCCAGGGCCGCTACGTCGCCGACGTGCCGATCGAGTCCGCGCTGTCCGTGGTCATCGTGCGCAGCCCCCATGCCCACGCGAGGATCGCAGGGATCGACGTTGCGGAGGCGCGCCAGCTCCCCGGTGTGATCGGCGCATTCTCCCTCCCGGACCTGCCCGAGCTTCGCGGCGCGCTGCCGCCGCCGGTCGTCCCGGCCGTGTCGGTGAAGCCGTACCGCCAGTCCGCGCTGGCCGACGGGATCGTCCGCTTCGCCGGCGAACCCGTGGTCGCGGTCGTCGCGAACGATTCCTATCGAGCCACGGACGCCGCCGCACGGGTCGGCGTCCAGTACGAGCCTTTGCCGGCGGTTATCGACCCAATGCGAGCCGCCGACGATCCGTCGCATCTCGTCCACTCTGACTGGGGCACCAACGTCGCCGCAACGGTGACGCTCGCCACCGGGAACCTGGATGACGCGCTGACACGCGCGCCTCTCGTCGTCCGCCGGCGGATCCGGTGCGGCAGGCTCAGCGCGCTGCCGATCGAGCCACGAGCCACGGTCGCCCGCTGGGATCCGGTCACCGCCAGCTTGCACGTCTGGTCGAGCACGCAGATGCCGTATGGCGTGCGGCAGCGCGTCGCCGACACTCTCGGCCTTGCGCCCGAGGCCGTACGCGTGACCGCGCCCGATGTGGGCGGCGGCTTCGGCACCAAGGGCCCCGTGTATCCGGAAGAGCTGATCGTCGCCACGCTGGCGCGCCGGCTCGGCCGCCCGGTGCGGTGGACCGACACCCGCCAGGACAGCTTCGTCAGCACCACGCACGCGGGCGACCAGCTCCACGACGTGACCATCGCGCTCGACGCCGGTGGCACGATCCTGGCGCTCGCCGACGATTTCCTGATCGACGCCGGCGCCTACCTCCCGCGCGGGGGCGTGGTCGCGAACGTCACCGCCACCCATCTCGTCGGCCTCTACCGGATCCCCGTGTTCCACTGCCGCGGGCGCATGATCGTCACCCACAAGGTGCCGACCTCGCCGTACCGGGGCGCCGGACGGCGCCAGGCCACCTTCGTCGCCGAGCGTATCCTCGACATCGCATCCCGGCAGCTCGGGCTCGATCCCGTGGACGTCCGCAGGAAGAACCTCATCCGCCGTGAGGAGATGCCCTACCGGCGCACCCTTCCCTACCGCGACGGCGCGCCGATGGTCCACGACTCCGGCGACTACCCGGACCTCCTCGAAACGGCGCTCACCATGGCCGGCCACGCGACCTTTCGCGAGCGGCAGCAGGCGGCTCGACGGAACGGGCGCCTCATCGGCATGGGCGTCGCCGCGTACAACGAGGCCACCGGCATCGGTCCTCACGAGGGGGCAAGGGTCGCGGTCACGGAGAGCGGACGCGTGCAGGTCACCGTCGGCGCGCCGAGCCAGGGACAAGGCCACGAGACGACCCTCGCCCAGATCTGCGCGACGGAGCTCGGCGTGCCCCTCGCCTCGATCGACGTCGTGGCCGGCGACACGGCGCTCTTCCCATCGAGCATGGGCACGTACGCCAGCCGCGTCATCGTCGTCGTCGGCAACGCCGTGGGCATCGCCGCCCAGGCCGTCAGGGAGCGGCTGGCGCGCGTGGCCGCGCGGGCGCTCGAGTGCGACGCGGGCGACGTCACGGTCACGGACGGGCGCGTGCACGTCAAGGGCTTCGAGGATCGCACCCTCGCCTTGACCGACCTGCTCGCGATCTCGAATCGGCCCGACGTCGTGCGCGACCTCGGCGAGCCGGGCCTCCAGGCCACACGGTACTGGAGCCCCGAGAGTGTCACCTGGGCCGCCGGCGTCCACATCGCCACGGTGGAGGTCGATCTCGACACCGGACGTGTGACCGTGTTCGGCTACCACGCGGTCCACGACGCGGGCCGCGAGATCAATCCGTGCATCGTGGAAGGGCAGACGCAGGGTGGCGCGGTTCAGGGCCTCGGCGCCGCGCTCGCGGAAGCCATCGTGTACGACGAGGCCGGCCAGCCCCTCACCGCGAGCCTGATGGAATACGCGCTCCCGCGCGCCGACAGCGTGCCGCCGATCGCCGTCGTCGCCAGGGATTCGCCCTCCCCGCTGAATCCGCTCCACGTCAAGGGCACCGGTGAAGGGTCCGCAGTCCCGGGCCCGGCGGCGATCGCCAACGCGGTGGCGGACGCCCTCGGCGTCGAGGTTCTCGAATGCCCCATCCGCCCGGAGACGCTCGTTCGATCCCCCCACGGGCCCTTGACCAAGCCAACGGAGCTGAGGTGACGCCGTGTCCGACTTCCGCCAGTACCTCGACGCTCTCGAGAAGGCCGGGCAGCTCGTCCACGTCTCGAAGGAGGTGAGCCCGGAGTTCGAGGTTGCGGCCTACGTCCGCAAGTCGTCCGACACGGACGGCCCCGCGTTCCTGTTCGAGCATGTGGCTGGCCATCCCGGCTGGCGGCTCGCAGCGGGACTCTACGGAACGATGGCGCGCCTGCCCGTCGCGCTCGGCTGCTCGATGGGAGAGGTCGTCGACCGGTACGGCGCTGCCGTGCGCTCGCCGATCCCCGCGCGACGGGTGAAGGATGGGCGGTGCCGCGAGGTCGTCCTCGAGGGCGACCGGGCCGACTGCACGGCGCTGCCGATCGTGGTGCATTCCGAGCTCGACGCGGGCCCCTACCTCACCGCCGGCGTCATGTTCGGGCGCGATCCCGAGACCGGGATCCTCGGCGTGGGTCTGCAGCGCATGCAGCTCAAGGGACCGCGGAGATTCGGCGTGAACATGCCGGCCGAGCGGCGCGTGGGGCGCGCGGCCCTCAAGGCCGAGGATCGTGACGAGCGATTCGGCGTCGCGGTCGTGCTGGGCGCCGGGCCTTACGTCGACCTCGCCTCGCAGGCGAAGATCCCCCACACCGGGGACAAGCTCGGCGTGGCCGGCGCCCTCGCCGGGCGCCCCATCGAGCTGGTGCCATGCCTGACGGTCGATGCCGACGTGCCCGCCGACGCGGAGATCGTCATCGAGGGTCACTTCCTCCCGAAGGTGCGCGAGCCCGAAGGGCCGTTCGGCGAGGTCGCGGGCACGTACGGCCTGCTCGGCAACCGCCACGTCTTCGAGGTCAGCGCGATCACGATGCGAAAGGACGCGATGTACCAGACAGCGCTCACCGGCCTGCCGACGACGGACAACCACGTGCAGGCCTGGCCGGCCATCTGCGAATCGATCAAGCGCATGGCGCAGCTGGCGTGCCCCGAGGTCGTGGACGTCCACGCCATCGGCCCCTACTACATCGCCATCGTGTCGATCAGAAAGCGCCTGGCGTACGAGGCCCGCAACGTGATCCTGAGCGTCCTCGGCCCCACCGCCGGCGCACCGCAGGCCAAGTACTGCATCGTCGTGGATCCCGACGTGAACGTCCGGGACATCAACCAGGTGCTGTGGGCGCTCTACACGCGCGTGCAGCCCGATCAGGACGCGATCATCTTCCCGCCCATGGTGGGCGCGCCGCTCGACCCCTCGGCCCCCGTGCATCGGCACTCCTCCAAGATGGGCTTCGACGCGACCGTCCCGCTCGGCGAATCGCGCGAGCGCTACAACCGCGTCGTCGTTCCGGGTGTCGATCAGGTGTCGTGGTGATGCGCCCACCCAGCTAACTAACGCCTCCTCAGATGGTTTGCTAACACCCCGCCGGCTAGGCTCCCCGGCATGGCGCACGGGATGGCTCCCACAATCGCCACCGAGGAGGAGAACCGATGAACACGTCAGCAACGTCTCTGGCCGACGCGGTCCCCGAGCTCGCGAAGACGTTCACCGGGCAGCTCATCAAGCCGACCGATCCGGCCTACGACGACGCGCGGCGCATCCACAACGGCCTGGTCGACAAGCGGCCGGCGCTGATCGCCCGCTGCCGTGGCGTGGCCGACATCGTCGCTGCCGTGAACTGCGCCCGCCGCCTGCACCTGGAGGCGGTCTGGCCACCACCGGCGGTGCAGTTTCCACGACGTGGATCGGCGGGCTCACGCTCGGCGGAGGGCTCGGCTGGTTGATGGGCAGGTGCGGCCTGGCGGTGGACAACCTCCTGTCCGTCGACATCGTCACCGCGGATGGCCGAGTGCAGCGGGCGAGTCCGGCCGACGACGCCGACCTCTTCTGGGCGGTACGCGGCGCCGGAGCCAACTTCGGCGTGGCCGCATCGCTGGAGCACCGGCTCCATCCGGTGGGTCCGACGATCACGGGCGGCCTCGTCGCCTATCCTTTCGACAAGGCCAGAGAGGTTCTGCGCTTCTACCGGCAGGCCACCGCGTCACTCGCCGACGAGTTCACGATCTTCGCGGGCCTCATCCACGCGCCCGACGGAACGAAGCTGGCCGCCGTCGTGCTGTGCCACTCGGGCCCACTGGACGCCGGAGCGACGGCAGCCGGGCCGATCAAGTCGTTCGGCGCTCCGCTGATGGATACCGTCGGGCCCATGTCGTACTGCGATCTCAACGCGATGCTCGATGCCGCGTATCCCAAGGGAGCGCTGAGCTACTGGAAATCGAACTTCCTCGCCCGGCTGAGCGATGACGCCATCGACACGATGATCGATCCACTTCAGGAGGCAGAGCAGGGCCGCGAGCTTGTCCCGGGGATGGGCCTGG
>Ga0335077_10012913_pt1 | contig 10445 bp, 5 predicted proteins | sample Lox_Sample_31_FD_207151 | JGI IMG/M metagenome (GOLD analysis project Ga0335077, IMG submission 207151) | Soil microbial communities from Loxahatchee National Wildlife Refuge, Florida, United States - Lox_Sample_3.1 | ecosystem: Environmental > Terrestrial > Soil > Wetlands | place: USA: Florida...
TCGTTGGCGATAAAGATTCCCGCAGGAAGCACCGTACGATGGCCGGCGTTAGAAGCCCAGCCTGGAATTTTCAAATTGAACTCAGCAACGAGCGGTGTTTCCGAGTTGCTCCAATCGGGCTGGTTCGTTAGCTGCGCTTCTGACGTTCCCGGAATCTGGCTCTTAACGGCATCTTCCAGCAGTTTCTTTCGCGCGACATCATCGGCGTTGCGCATATCGCTCCGGTGGTACATCGCTTCGAGGCCCGTATAGGTGACTGTCAGTTTGCCTTCCAAATCTCCTGTCTCAGAGAGCGCGAACTTCGCATGACGGACCACCTGAGATTCAGCGCTCTGGGGAAGATACGTGACGATCCAGCTTCCTCCGTCGTTGTCGAGTTTGAGGCCACGAACGCCGGTTTCCGACCATGTGAGCAGGCCGTAGGGCGTAAAAGCCCCTCCCGGATCGAAATAGAGATCTTTGCCGTTAAGCTTCACCAGCACAACACTTGCATCGAGCTTTCCGCTCTGCATCGTTTTCGGGTTAAAGAAATACTGGCGACGATCGGCTACCCAGCAACCGTAAGCCTCGAACCCGGCGGCGCGAACGAAGGCCAGATAGAGCCAGTTGAGCTCTACCCGATCCCCATATCCGTGTTTCCAGACGTCCTCGACATTCTCTGCGAGTTTCTGCTTATCTCGCTTTTCCTCCTGGGCACTTTTGCGGACTTCGTAGGTTGTATTCCGAAGCTCTTGGACGCGGTCGTAGATTTTGCGCAGCTTCGCTTCTGGCGCATCACTTGGAGAAATGATCTGGGATAGAGCTTCCCGCATCGCTTTCGGCTTGTCGATGAAACGCTCCAGCGCCGTGTTCCGCGTTTGACCCACACCTTTCCAGAATTCGTCGGGATTGTTGGTTTTGAGTGCCGTCTCGTATACGAAGTCGACCCTGGACTTCAGTTCGTCGGCTGGCGGCATGAAATCTTCCGTCTGAAATGCCGCAACATCGCGCGCTTCCATCCGTATGACGTGATCGGGTCCCTCAATGGGTACGGAATCTTTCGGGATGTTCTGCCAACTCCAGCGGAGGGACATCGGAAGATAACCGCTCTTGAAAGGCTTCAGAGAAAATCGCGCGTCCTTGGTGAACAATGCTTCGCTCAAAATCCAGTGGGACGAAAAGGCGTGCTCAAATTCTGTCGTGTAGCTGTATTCGATAATGCATCCGGGCTCAACCGCAGGCAGCGTGAAGGTTTTGGCCAGCACTCTCCACCTGCGGGCCTTCATCAATGACTTCTCAATTACCTTGCCGTCAAAATCGACGATCGATCCATCCGGTTTGATCGTGCGGGCCTGTATGTGGTCAATCTGGTCAAATCCTTTGAGGAATGGGATTTCGATATCGGCGTTCCTGCGCCCCTCCTCCGTGAAAATCTTGATGCGGTAATAGCTATCTTCGTGGATTTTTCCGTTCGCGGAGTCATCTCTGTCGAGCTGGCGATAAAGAATGATGGCTGGGGCGCCAGGAGCCTTCGGCTCGCTGGTCATCTTGAGTTCTTCCTGTGAAACAGGTTGAAGCCCAATCCCCGACGCATAACATGTCGGCACGGGCCCGGTTCCGAGAAATCCGGCAATGGCCAAGGCGCACCACGCGCCCAGACGAAGAATTGAGGCGGCGCACTTCACTTCTGAATTTTTCTCTCTAAACGGCAGCCCTGCCCGGATGGGGAAAAGCAGTGGCCAGAAAAGACTCTCGGTATGCCGGTCTGCGTCGGCTTCGAGAGCACACTTCTTTTACGTCGGACGATACAGTCGTTGTACCTGAGTGTCAAGAAAAGACGCTCTAAATGGAACCACAGAAAGTAGCGGTGCAACAGTGTCGACCGTCACTTCAAGTAACAGACACCAGATGGAGTGAGGCAACCTGCCAGCCATACCTGGAAGCGGCTAACCTCAAGGTTCGCTGTAACTTACGTGTGCCTTGAAATGGGTCGGGGAATTTGCTGGAAAAGCGTTGCACGTGATGCGGAAAAACCATCAGTTTTTGTCAGCGGAATAACCCTGGGAATCCTCCGCGCAACCCCCGGAGGCTGACGGGTGTGCGTTCCTTCCGTTACAATCAACGTTTATCCCCGTGTTGCCAAAGAAAGAAGCAGTGACTCCAGCCTACCCCAACTCGTTGACCTTCCAGGAGCTCATTCTTCGCCTGCAGACGTTTTGGGCAGAGCGCGGGTGCGTTCTGCAGCAACCCTATGACGTTGAAGTAGGCGCGGGAACGATGGCTCCGGAGACCTTCTTGCGCGTTCTTGGTCCGAAGCCCTACAAAGTGGCGTATGTACAGCCCTCGCGGCGTCCGGCGGACGGGCGCTACGGCGAGAATCCCAACCGGCTGTTCAAACACATGCAGTTGCAGGTGATCCTGAAGCCTCCGCCGGAGAATGTGCAGGAGCTTTATCTCGAATCGCTTCGTGCGATCGGAATTGATCTCCGCCAGCATGACATTAAGTTCGAAGAGGACAACTGGGAGGCTCCGACGCTCAGCGCGTGGGGCGTTGGCTGGCAGGTGATGCTTGATGGCCTCGAGATCACGCAGTTTACGTATTTCCAGCAATGTGGCGGGATCGATCTGCTTCCCATCTGCGCCGAGTTAACGTATGGTCTCGAGCGCATTGCTGCGTTCCTGCAAGATGTGGACTCGATTTACGACATTGTGTGGGCGCGTGATCCGGAGACCGGCGCGGTGGTGAAGTATGGAGATGTGCGGCTTGCGGATGAGTTGCAATTTTCCGTCTACAACTTCGAAGCTGCGGACGTGGAGAAGTCCTGGGAACATTTCCGGCTATACGAAGCGGAGTGCAAAAGCCTGTTAGAAGAAATTAGAGTCAATCTAGGCTCGCTGAAGGTCCGCGGCGGTACCGTATCGGTGTCTGTTGCGATGGCCGAGGGGGGGCAGGCGGCCATGGCGGGCGTCCTGCGCAGCCCGATTTTGGCCGCGTACGATCTGTGCCTGAAATGTTCGCACCTGTTTAATATTCTCGATGCGCGTGGTGCTATTTCGGTGACAGAGCGTGTGGGGGTGATTGCTCGCGTCCGGGCGCTCGCTGTTGGAATTGCAAAGGCCTGGGTGGATCAGCAGAAGGCTGAAGATGCGCCTGCGGAGCCGGAGCCTGCGAAAGGAAAGAGCGCAAAGCGTCCAGCCGCGAATTTGGCTCCGGTTTGATGCGCGAATCGCACTGGTGCACTCAGGTCGATCGATCGTGAAACGTCATTTGTGATGCAGGTCACATTCGGGATTCGCCGAATTTGAGACACTTGATGGTTTGAAAGCATGCCAGATTTCCTCTTAGAGATTGGGTGCGAAGAAATCCCGGCGCGGATGATTGACGCGGCTTCCAAGGAGTTGCGCGAGCGGGTGGTCGCGCTTCTTAATCGCGAGCGCTTGGGAGGAGACGAAGTAACCCGCTTCGACACACCGCGGCGTCTGGCGGTGATGGCTTCGGGAATTTCTGGGTCGCAAGCCGACGCAGTCGAGCAACTCACCGGACCTTCGGTGAACGTCGCTTACAAAGACGGCCAGCCCACTGCCGCGGCGCAGGCCTTCGCCAAGAAAGCCGGAGTCGACGTCTCGCAGCTTGAAAGAACATCGACTCCCAAAGGCGAGTACATTTCTGCAAAGGTGACGAAGAAGGGGCGCATCGCCTCCGAAATTCTAGCCGAGGCGCTGCCCAAAGAACTCTCGACAATCTACTGGCCCAAGAATATGTACTGGCGCAAGCCGAACGAGCGTTTCGTGCGTCCGGTGCGCTGGCTTGTCGCGATGCTTGATGGTGAGACGATTCCGCTTGAGTTTGACGGAATTCGGGCAGGGAAGACTTCCCGCGGACACAGGATCCTGACTGACCATCCTGTCGCGATCTGCGCCGCGGGGGCGGGCTACGCCGATTCTCTTCGTGCGGCGAAAGTTCTTGGCCGCGCCGAGCGCGAACATCAGATTCGCAAAGCTCTCGATGCGGCCACTCGCACGATCCCCGGCGCACGCTGGCGTGAGGACAAGGCACTGCTCGAGACGGTCGTGAATCTGACGGAATATCCGTCGGTGACTCTCGGCGGATTTGATCCGCAATTCTTGTCCTTGCCGGAGGAAGTTCTCGTTACGGTGATGCGTGATCATCAGAAGTATTTCGCGGTTGAAGACGTGCAAGGCAGGCTGCTGCCGCATTTTCTTGCCGTGCTCAATACCGACAGCGATTCGCGAGGGCTGATTCGTCACGGCAACGAACGCGTTCTCAGGGCCCGATTCAATGATGCCCGCTTCTTCTGGGAGACGGATCAGAAAAAGTCGCTGCTGGAGCGCCTGGATTCTTTGAAGCATGTGACATTCCAGAAAGATCTAGGCAGCTACTACGATAAAACGCAGCGCGTGCAGCGGCTTTGCAGTTGGCTAAGTGAGATCCTGAAGCAGAACGAAGTTGCGGTTCGTCCGGGCGTGATTCATAAAGCGGTGTGCCTGGCCAAGACCGACCTCACTACAGAGTTGGTGAAGGAGTTCACCGAACTGCAGGGAATTGTCGGCGGGCTTTATGCGCGCGCGCAGCAGCTTGACTCGTCGCTGCCGGAAGCGACTCGCTTCGCGATCGCCGACGCCGTCTACGACCAGTACAAGCCTGAATCAACCGACGATGAAGTTCCGCGCTCGATCGAAGGCGCGGTGCTCTCGATCGGCGACAAGGCGGATACGATCGCTGGGATGTTCGCGCTCGGATTGGTTCCGAGCGGCTCGAAAGATCCATTTGGGCTGAGGCGGCAGGCGAACGGGATCGTCAAGATCATTGCGGAAAAGAAACTTCCCCTCAAGTTGATGGCGTTAATGCTAGATGCACGAAGCGGCTACCAGAAATCGGAAGCGGAAAAGAAGTTTGTTTCGGATGAGCAGTATGAGGAATCGGTCAAGACTTTCTTCCGCGAGAGGCTGGAGTTCTATCTGCGCGATCTCTGCGGCTATTCGTATGACGTCGTAAAGGCCGTGCTCGGTGCGGATGCCGACGATGTAGTCGATGCAATGGCGCGGGCAGAAGCGGTCAAGCAAGTGCTCCACATGCCGGAGTTCCAAGCCATCGGCGCTGCCTGCAAGAGAATGCGGAACATTCTGCGGCAGGCGGACGAGAAGAAAATATCTCCGGCGGCAGCCGTCGAGTCATTGCCAAACTCCGCAGATGAAGAAAAGAATCTGATCGCTTATCTCGAGGAGAAAGGTCCGCGAGTCGAAGAGTACAGGGCGAAGAAGGAGTATCTGAACGCGCTCCGGGCCTTGTCGACGGCGCGGGAGCCCGTGGACAAGTTCTTCGACAAGGTAATGGTGATGGTGGATGACGAGCGCGTGCGAGGGAACAGGCTGGCTCTACTGCGCACGCTGTTAAAGGAGTTTTCCACGATTGCCGATTTCTCCGAAATTGCGATGGAAGGGAAAGCGTGACGGATTTCGCTGAGCAAACTCGCTCGGCGCTGTACAATATCGTTTTTCTGGAATCTTCAACGAAATCGAATCTGACTCTACACAAAGGACTCATATATGGCGACGATGACTCTCCCCGAAACTGAAGCGAAAGAAACCAAGAGCAAGCAGTCCACGACGAAGTATGTCTACTCGTTTGGCGGCGGCAAGGCCGACGGCAACGGCAAGATGAAAGATGTTCTCGGTGGCAAGGGCGCTGGCCTCGCCGAGATGACCAACGCCGGACTGCCCGTGCCTCCCGGATTCACGATCCAGACTGAAGCTTGCCGCGAGTACATGCGTGGCGGCCTTTCGCCCGATGTCGACAAGCAGATGGATGAAGCGCTGGCGAAGCTCGAGGCGCTGCAAGGGCAGAAGCTCGGCACCGGGGAGAATCCGTTGCTGGTGAGCGTTCGGTCGGGTGCGAAGTTCTCCATGCCGGGCATGATGGACACGATCCTGAACCTTGGACTCAACGATCAGAGCGTGCAGGCTCTCGCGAAGAGGAGCAACAATCCGCGGTTTGCGGCTGACTCCTACCGCCGGCTTATCCAGATGTTCGGCAACGTTGTGCTCGATATCGAGAAGGCGGCCTTCGACGAAGTGTTCGATGCCAAGAAGAGGCAGAGAAAGACGAAATTCGATACCGGCCTGACAGCGAAGGACCTGCAGGAAGTGATTGTCGACTACAAGAAGGTCGTGAAGAAACACGCCAAGCGCGATTTCCCGCAAGACCCGCGGGAGCAGCTGACCATGGCGCGAGATGCGGTTTTTCGCTCGTGGCAGAACGACCGCGCGAAGCATTATCGCCGCATCAACAATATCGACGACATGCTGGGAACCGCCGTCAACGTGCAGGCGATGGTGTATGGGAACCTCGGAGACACGAGCGGCACGGGCGTAGGCTTCACTCGTAATCCAGCGACGGGAACGAACGAATTCTATGGCGAATTCCTGATGAATGCACAAGGCGAGGACGTGGTTTCAGGCGTGCGTACTCCTGTTCCGATCCTCGAACTGAAGAAGATCATGCCCAATGTCTATGACCAGCTCCGCGAGATCACTACTCGCCTGGAGAAGCATTACAAAGACATGCAGGATTTCGAGTTCACGATTCAGGATGGCAAGCTTTACATGCTGCAAACTCGCAACGGCAAGCGGACGGGGCTTGCAGCGGTTCGCGTGGCGATCCAGATGGTGGAGGAAGGGCTGATCACGAAGGAAGAAGCGATTTTTCGTGTCGAGCCCAACCAGTTGTATGACTTCTTGGTTCCGCGGCTGGATGAGAAGAGCACCAAAGTCGAAGTGCTGGCCACTGGCCTGCCGGCATCCCCAGGCGCTGCGGTGGGACAGATCGTTTTCACTGCTGATGCGGCGGTGGAAGCCGTGCGGAAAGATGGAAAAGCCTCTGTCATCCTGGTGCGTGCCGAAACTACGCCAGAAGATATTCACGGCATGGAAGTCGCGAAGGGCATTCTCACTTCTCGCGGAGGTATGACCAGCCATGCTGCAGTCGTGACGCGCGGCATGGGAAAGTGCTGCGTAGCTGGCGCGGGCGATGTCGACGTGAACGAGAAAGCCCGTGAGATGCGCGTGAAGGGCCAGGCTTTCAAAGAAGGAGACTGGATTTCTCTAGACGGCACGACTGGCCGTGTGATCAAGGGCAAGCTGAACACGATCCCACCGAACGCGGAAGATCCGGAACTGCAGAAGTTTATGCAGTGGGCGGATCCGCATCGAACGATGAAAGTCCGCGCCAATGCCGATATTCCTCGCGACGCGATACAGGCGCGCGCTTTCGGGGCGGAAGGCATCGGACTGTGCCGCACCGAGCACATGTTCTTCGGAGAAAAGAAAATCGGACCCATGCGCGAAATGATTCTCGCCGACAGTGAGAAGGGCCGCCGCGCTGCTTTGAAGAAGCTGTTGCCCTTGCAGCGCGAGGATTTTGCCGGCGTATTCAAGGCGATGGATGGGCTGCCGGTAACGATCCGGACACTTGATCCGCCACTGCACGAGTTCCTGCCGCGCCGCGAGGAGTTGATGGTCGACATCGCTCTGCTATCTTCGTACAGCGCAAAGCAGAAGAAAGACCTCGTCACAAAGTACAAAGACTACAGCATCAAGGGAATTGGCGATCTGAAGAAGGGACTGCCTACGCTTCTGGCGCGAGTTGAGCAGTTGCACGAGTTCAATCCGATGCTCGGACATCGTGGCTGCCGTCTCGGCATTACCTATCCCGAGATTACCGAGATGCAGGCGCGCGCGATCTTCGAAGCGGCTGTCGACTGCACGAAGAAGGGAATCAAGGTTCTTCCCGAAGTCATGATTCCGCTGGTCGCTACGTTAAAGGAAATGGCGAACCAGGGAGCGATCGTGCGGCGCGTGGCCGAGGAAGTCTTCAAAGAGAAGAGAACGAAGATCGAGTACATGGTCGGCACGATGATCGAGTTGCCGCGTGCAGCCCTGGTTGCGGACGAGATCGCGAAGGAAGCGGAGTTCTTCTCGTTCGGCACCAACGATCTGACGCAGACTACATTCGGATTCTCGCGCGACGACGTGAACAAGGTCCTTCCAACATATTTGGCGGAAGGAATCCTGAAGCAGGATCCATTTGCGGCCCTTGATCAGGACGGCGTGGGTCAACTCGTGAAGATAGCAACCGAGCGTGGGCGTAAGACGCGTTCGAACCTCAAAGTCGGCATCTGCGGCGAGCATGGAGGCGAGCCATCGTCGGTCGAGTTCTGCTACCGGACGGGCCTCAATTATGTATCGTGCTCTCCATTCCGCGTGCTGACTGCCAGGCTGGCAGCGGCCCAGGCAGCAGCAGCCGAAGCGCTGAAGGTCGAAGGTGGCAGAACCAAATAGAAGCCCAACGCAGAGGACGCGGAGGGCGTCTCACGGCCAAAATTCTCTGTGGCCTCTGCGTCCTCAGCTTTGTGATTACTGCACTCTCTGCAAGCGCGCGATCAGTTTTTGAGGCAGGCTCTCGTCTGACTCGGACCACAATCGCCGCGACGTTGCGCGCGTCTTCATTTCGAGTTTCTTGGTGAATTCGATCAGCTTCAGCACGTTGTCTCGAATCTTGGCCTCGGTCTCGTCCGTCAGCCGGACGTTTTCCTGCACAAAGAAAGAATCAAGGCCGAAATCGATCTGGATCTGGCCGGTCTCTTCCTGTACACCCTCTTCGAATTCCTCGCCCTGCACGATGAATTTCACAGGGCTTGGAGCCAGAGTCCAATGGCCGTTTTTGTCGGGTGTCCACAAATCCCAATAAGCGTCGAAAACGTACGCGTAATCGTCGTGAATCAGGTCCGCGGCGACGACGACGGCTTCTTCCGGGCTAATGCCCGGGGAAAATCGGCGCTCCAGAACGCTGGCTTCATTCCACGAAACCGGTTGCACGGCGATGTACGCAACACCCGGCCGTTGCTCGGAAAAAGGGAACTGCTGCAGGACCGCGAGCATGTGCGGCAACATCGACGGTCCGCTGAAATCGGAAAACCACAGGCTTAGATAAAGAGGATCGGGCATATCGGCTTCTTGTGTCTATTTTAATCCGTGGGCGGCCATTGAACGGAGCTTGGCGCATTGGGTGTCAGGAAGAACGCGAGTCAACCGGCAGAAAGGAAGAATATTCTCCCGAAGAAAAAGAGACTTTATCGTTTGCAGAATCGACCTTGTCGGCAGCCGTGACTGGGATCGTCGCTTTCAACAGCGTCCCGTCTAGATTCGATTCGATTTCAAGGAAGCCGTTCAACTCTTTTAGTCGTTCGCGGATGCCGGCGAGCCCCACGCCAACATTTCCCGTCTTCCAGAAACGGTCAAGAATTTCCCGCGGAACTCCCATTCCGTGATCCTTGACTGTGAGAACTACCTCGGAATCGTCAGCGTAGACGCGCACCTCAACGGCGCGGCTGCCGGAATGGCGGTGAACATTAGTGAGCGCTTCCTGCATGATACGGAAAAGCGCCGTTTCCGTGCGGCGTGGAAGACGATACACATGCGCCGGCAGGTCGAGCCGCGTCGCAATCCCGCTTCGTTTACCGAATCCCTCCACATACCATTTCGCGGCGGAAACGAACCCAGCTTCATCGAGCAAAGGCGGATGCAGAAGGTGGGACAGAGTGCGGGTATCCGAGATCGAACGATCGACGAGAGTCCGCGCGTCCCGCAGATGACCTGAATCGGTCGAATATTCTTTCGCGAGCATATCGAGACTGATTTTCGCGGCGGTGAGGTCCTGGCCGAGGCTGTCGTGCAATTCACGAGCCAGGCGCCGTCGTTCTTCGTCCTGAACGCGAAGCAGTTTCACCGAGAGCCTTTGCAGTGCGGCAGTGCGCTGTTCCACAAGGGTTTCGAGCGCATCGTGGGCCCGGCGCAATGCTTCCTCGGCGGCTTGCCTCTCGCGGAGATGGTCGCGAATTTCATATTGCCGGCGCCGCGCGAGCAGAGCGCTTCGCACAGCGCTGATCAGCGTGACGGGACGAAGTGGACGCTCTAACAATGTGACGTTTCCTAACGGAGCGCGCGAGCGAACCGCCGACTCAGTGCTTGCTGTGCTCAATCCACTCCCAGTAAGGACAAGGACAGGGAAGTCAGACCAGCGCGGCTGTTGGGAGAGTTTCTGCGCCAGTGCGCCAATCGCACCGTTTTGCAAAACTTCTTCGGTGATAATCGCGGCTCCGGCTTCGTCGCAGATGGAACCCTCCAGGTCCTGAATTTGAGGGCATACTTGGACGGTAACTGAGGATTGCCGCAGAACCCGATCAATGAGCAACGCATCCTTGCCGAAGGGAGCGAAGACAAGGACCGGAAGACCGTCGGTACCAATCTCAGCCATTCACAGGGCCTTTCTGCATCAGGGGCGCTAAGGAAGTCGGGCTGCCGGAGAGGATTCCCTGAAAATCACAGATCGGCGCTCCTACCTGAATATTCTCAGGACCGAGTTTCAGTTCGCGAATTGAGCGCTCATG
>Ga0335077_10012918_pt1 | contig 10444 bp, 10 predicted proteins | sample Lox_Sample_31_FD_207151 | JGI IMG/M metagenome (GOLD analysis project Ga0335077, IMG submission 207151) | Soil microbial communities from Loxahatchee National Wildlife Refuge, Florida, United States - Lox_Sample_3.1 | ecosystem: Environmental > Terrestrial > Soil > Wetlands | place: USA...
CATGCCGAGCGAGTCGGCGACGGCGGGCGCGTCCTCGTCGCCGGAGTCCGGGGCGTCCAGCGACACGGTGGAGTAGGCGTTGGCCGACTCCAGGCCCTCCAGCACCTCTTCCTCGCTCATCTGCAGGTGCGCGGCGAGCTCGCTGACCGTCGGCGCGCGCCCCTCGCGCTGGGCCAGGTCGCCGATGGCCTTGGTCAGCGAGAGCTTGAGTTCCTGCAGGCGGCGCGGCACCCGGACCGCCCAGCCCTTGTCCCTGAAGTGCCGCTTGATCTCGCCCACGATGGTGGGCGTGGCGTAGGTGGAGAACTCCACGCCGCGCTCCAGGTCGAACCGGTCGATCGACTTGATCAGCCCGATCGTGGCGACCTGGGTGAGGTCGTCGAGCCACTCGCCGCGGTTGCGGAACCGGCGCGCGAGGTACTCCACCAGCGGCAGGTGCAGCTCCACCAGGTAGCCGCGGATCCGCGCCCGTTCGGGATCGTCGGACGCTAGCTCGGCCAGCCGCTCGAACAGCTCGCGGGCGCGCGCCCGGTCGGGCGAAGAGTGCTCGATCCGCACCGTTTCCGCGGTGGCCTGGGCAACCTCGAAATCCTCGGTCACCTGGACATCCTCGGTCACCTGGACATCCTCGGTCACCTGGACCTCGAACTCGCTGCTCACCCGGACCTCGACCCGGAGTTCCCGAAGGCACCCGGGCCCCCGGGGCTCGCGCTCTCCCGCCGCTTGCGGAGCACGATGGACACCTGGTCGTCCGGCCCGAGCCGGGAGTCAACCGTCCCGGCCAGGGCGGAGAGCACGGTCCAGGCGAAGGTGTCCCTGGCGGGCCTCCGCGGCTCGGCCGCGGTTACCGAGACGGTGATCGTCATCTCCTCGGCGCCGAGATCGAAGGCGCATTCCAGGTTGGTGCCCGGTATTGCCTGGGAGAGCAGCATCGCGCAGGCCTCGTCCACGGCGATGCGCAGGTCCTCGATCTCGTCCAGCGTGAAGTCGAGCCGGGCCGCCAGGCCCGCCGTCGCCGTCCGCAGCACGGACAGGTAGGCGCCCTCGGCTGGCATGCAGACCGTCACCTGGTCTTGCGTCGTGTCGCGATCCGCCTGTGCCGCGGCGGGATCCCGCTGGCCCGGCACGGGCCCGGGAACCGTCGTCGCGGCGGTGTCTTCGGTCACGTCTCTCCTCCGGCAGGTATCCGTCGCCGCCCACCGTGCTTGTCAGGTTCGCGTCATCCAGGTCCGGCGCTGGATCTCGGCGTGACCCGGATAACGCTCACGCAAGCAACCTACCGCCCGCGGGCCGTGACGAGAAACACGCCGCGCGGAAGCGAAAGCGGTCTGGAGTCACTTCCCCCCCGCCCGTACCACACCCAAAAGGCGTGGATGCCACGTCCACGTCGTCAGAACGACATGAGAGCGGCATCCACGCCTTAAGAAACGGGCCGACGGGCGCGTATCGCGCGGTATCGCGTCAGGATCGCGCCCGTGGCGCGGCTCAGGCCTGCTTGGTCTCCCAGAAGATCTTGTTGATCTCCTCTATCTTGGCCAGGAGTTCGTCCGCCTTGGCCACGTCCATGCTGCCCTTGGTGCCCGCGGCCCCGGCGAGCTTGGTGGCCTCGTTGAACAGCTGGTGGAGCTGCGGGTACTTCGCGAAGTGCGGCGGCTTGAAGTAGTCGGTCCACAGCACCCACAGGTGGTGCTTGACCAGCTCGGAGCGCTGCTCCTTGATGAAGATCGCGCGGGCCCGGAACTCGGGGTCCGTGTTCTGCGCGTACTTTTCCGCGATGGCCTTGACCGATTCCGCCTCGATCCGGGCCTGCGCCGGGTCATAGACTCCGCACGGCAGGTCGCAGTGGGCGCGGGCGATGACCTTCGGCTCGAGCAGGCGTGTGAGCAGCCTCATCGATTCCCTTTCTCCGACTTGTTAACTTGCAGGTCCGACACTACCCCCGCCGCCTGCGCCGACACTTGGGAGGGAGGCACTGCCGACGGTCGGACCACTACGAATGTGTCGCACACCCCATTGGCAGGTAGGCGGTCCGGAATGTCCGACCCTACTGGGAAAGTGGGTGCATGGCAGCGGTGAAAGTGTGTCAGGCATACCGTTTCGCTCTGGAGCCGACGCCCGCGCAGGAGCGCGCCTTGCGATCTCACGCTGGCGCGGCCAGGTTCGCATGGAACTGGGGCCTGGCTGCATGCAAGGAGCACTACGAGACCGAGCGGAGGTGGTACTCGGCCACGGACCTGCACAAACTGTGGAACGCCGCCAAGAAGGTCGACCCGGCGCTCGCGTGGTGGGGTGAGAACTCCAAATGCGTGTACCAGGAATGTTTCCGCAACTTGGACCGGGCGCTGAAGGACTTCATCAGGTCTAAGAAGGGCGAGCGTAGAGGGAAGCGGCTGGGCTTCCCGAAGTTCAAGAAGCGCGGGAAATGCCGGGACTCGTTCCGGTTCAGCACCGGGGTGCTGCGCTGTGCGGGTAGCACGATTACTCTCCCACGGCTCGGCATGATCCGCACCCATGAGTCCACCCGGAAGCTGGCCCGCAGGCTGGAGGCGGGGACGGCTCGTGTCCTGTCGGCCACTGTGTCCCGCACCGCACAGCGGTGGTATGTGTCATTCATTGTCGAGATAGAGCGCAAAATCCCGCAGCGGCATGCCCGGCCTGGCTCGGCGATCGGCATCGACCTGGGTATCAAGACCCTGCTGGTCGGCGCGGACAATGTCGGCGACGTAGTTAGCATCCCTGGGCCCAAGCCGCTCCGCGTGGAGTTGCGCAGGCTGCGCCGGGCCAGCCGAACCCATTCGCGTAGAAAACCTGGCGGCGCGAACCGTCGCAAGAGCGCCGCCCGGCTGGCGCGCATCCACGCCAGGGTTGCCAACGTCCGAGCCGATGCTTTGCATAAGGTCACGACCGGCCTCGCGGCCCAGTATGAGACCATCGTGGCCGAAGACCTGTTCGTGGCCGGGATGACCCGACAGCGGCGGCTTGCCTGCTCCATATCGGACCAAGGCTTCGGGATAGCCCTGCGGATGCTCGCCTATAAGGCCGAACGGCGCGGCGGTCAGCTGGCGGCGTTGAACCAGGAACCCGGCACCGCAAGTGTGGGTCAGACCGGGACCGCCACCAGGCAACTTGTGGCTGCGGGAAAGGCGCTCGCTCATGCGCGCTGACCCGTACGGATGCGTGCACTGGCCCATCCTGCGGGTCAAGGTGGCCGAACGGTCCATGGAGCCCGCCCTACGTCCCGGCGACTGGCTGCTGGTCCGCCGTACCCGCCGGATCCGCCCCGGCCAGGTCGTGCTCGCCCGGCATCCGGAGCGCCCGGAGATGCTCATCGTCAAGCGCGCCGCCCGGCAGGCCGGCGGCGGCTGGTGGCTGGAGTCGGACAACCCGGCGGTCGGCGCGGTGGACAGCTGGCGGTTCGGGGCGGTGCCGGTCCCGCTCATCGAGGGCCGGGTCCTGGCCCGCTACTGGCGGCCCCGGCGCCCGGCGTAAAAGCGAACGGCCCCGCCGCCCGGCGGGGCCGTTCGCTTTCCTCTGACCTCAGTGGTGGATCCCGGTGTCGGGCAGCTCCTGCTCCCCGGACTGCCGGTTGACCAGCGTGAGCATCTCCTCACGCGGCAGCTTGGTCCACATCGCCCAGTAGTAGATGATCAGGCTGAACCCGGCCACGACCACCATGTCCCACCAGAACGGGATGTTGTTGGTGTTGACCGGGGCCGCGACGGCGCCGCCGGAGTACTGGCCCTGCCAGGAGATGATGCCCAGGCCGATCAGCCAGGCCGGCAGCCACAGAGCGTTCTTCCAGTCCAGCGGCGGCCGCTGCTTGTCGAACGCCATCGAGATGCCAATCAGCACGTACCCGATGACCAGGACGACGCCGAGCTTCCAGACCACCTCGAAGCCCGACCAGTAGATGAGCAGGTCGGCGATGATGAACGCGAGCGGGGTGATCACCGCGGCGGCTGGCAGCCGGTACGGCCGGGACGCCTCGGGCACCTGGCCGCGGAACGCGCCCACGGACAGCGGCGCCCCGGCGTACATCAGCACGCTGGCCCCGACGATCAGGCCGACCAGCGAGTGCCAGCTCGGGAACGGCAGCAGGAAGAGCAGGCCGAAGATGAACGCGAAGATCAGCCCGACCCACGGGATGCCGTTCCGGCTGACCCTGCCGAAGATCTGCGGGGCGTACCGGTTCCTGGCCAGGCCGTAGCTGATCCGCGACGTCCCGGTCGTGTAGATCAGGCCGGTGCCGGCCGGGGAGATGAACGCGTCGACCCGCAGCACGGTCGCCAGCCAGCCGAGCCCGACCGCCACGGCCAGCCCGGCGAACGGCCCGGCCTCGATCTCGGCGTCGCTGAAGTGCGTCCACCCGTGAGTTAGCAGGCTCGGGGGCATCGCGCCGACGAACACCACTTCGAGCAGGGTATAGATCGCCGTGCCGATCAGCACTGAGATTATGATCGCCAGGGGCAGGTTGCGGCCCGGGTTCTTGATCTCGCCCGCGAGCTGGTCGCACTGCTCGAAGCCGGAGTAGGCGAAGATGATGCCGCCGCCCGCGATCGCCGCGAACAGGCCATGGATCCCGCCCGGCATGAAGCCGCCCGCGGTGAAGTTGCTGGCGTGCATCCCGTTGAACAGCAGCACGATGATGGTGAGGACCGGGATCGCGACCTTCCACCAGGTGATGACGTTGTTGACCCGGGCGAAGATGCGCATGGCCAGGAAGTTGACCGCGACGAAGACCGCCATCAGGATGATCGTCAGGATGAAGCCGACCCCGGTCACATTGCCCGTCTTGTGGTCGTAGATGCTGGGCCAGAAGTAGGAGGCGTAGCTCATGAACGCGAAGCACTCGACCGGCGCGATCGTGACCGCCTGCATGTAAGCGAAGAAGCCGAACCCGATGCCGGCCATGCTGCCGAACGCGAAGTGCGGGAACCTGGCCGTTCCGCCGGAGACCGGGTACATCGCGCCGAGCTCGGCATGGCACAGGGCCAGGATGATGACGATGACCCCGGCGATGATCCACGCCAGGATGGACGCTCCTCCGACCAGCAGCGCCGCGAACAGCGGGGCGAACAGCCAGCCCGATCCGATGATGGACGTCTCGGACGCCCAGGTGGCGCCGATCAGCCCTAGCTCGCGCTTGAAGCCGACGTCTGTCGGTGTTGTTGCGGCGACCCCTGCAGTTTCAGCTGCCATGTGCCATCCCTTTTCCGATCGTGCCCGTAGGGCTAGCCACCCGCGTCGCGAGATCCCCGCCCCAGCCGGATGAGCGTCTCGTATGCGTCGAGTGAGATCATCGTAGAGATCATCGACATAACTGAGAAGTCTTCACCCGGAATCGTTTTGATAACGCAGGTCACAGCCCATATTGCGGTACAAATGGCACTCCTGGGCCGTAACCTCACATCGCAGCCGGATCTCTGATGAATAACTCGAAGTTACTTTTTGAAGTCGTTATGTGATGGCTATCACAGGCCAAGATGCCCGGGAATGGGTGGTCTGAAACTCCGCGCGCTACGACCGGCGCCCTACCCCGTAGCGCCGGACGCCCTCGCCTCGCCCTCGCCCTCGCCGCGCTTGCGGGCACGGTACGCGGAGACGTTAGCCCGGCTCATGCACCGCTCGGAGCAGTAACGCCTGGTGTTGCTGGTGCTGGTATCGATGAACACGCCCTGGCAGCCGGCCGCCTGGCAGACGCCGAACCGCTCGATGCCCACGTCGGTGAGCCGGACGGCGAGGCCCATCACGGCGCCGGCCGCGTACTTGTCCGCGACCGAGCCGCTCTCGGTGTAGTGCACGTGCCAGGGCTGGCCGTCGTGCCCGGACAGTTGCGGGTGGACCGGGTGCTGGATCAGCAGCGCATTGAGCCGGGCGGCGGCGTCCTCGCCGTCGCCCTCGGAACAGGCGACGAAGAAGGCGCGGAGCTCGCCGCGCAGGCCGCGCAGCGAGTCGAGGTCGTTGCGGGTCACGCCGGCGTTCAGGTGCTCACGGTCGGAGACCAGGGCACGCAACCCGTCGAGGTTGGCGAGCCGGTCCCCGTCCTCGCCCCCGGCGCCGGCCGTGTTCACGAGCCGTACCGCGAGTTCAGCGTAGGAGTTGAGATCCACTCCCGTATCCCTAGCTGCCCGTCCCGAGTTGCGGGAGGTTGGTGATGTAATGGTCTGTTGCCGGTATCGAGTATTACACCAACGGCCGGACAGATGCCAGCAGCGCGCCGGCGTTCTGTGGCGCAATGGCTACCCGCTACCGCGTTTTGTAGGGTGTGGGGCATGTTTGCTGCGACTGCTGCGCGTATTGACGCTGATGATCCGCTGTCCGGGCTGGAACTGGGCGAGCGCCCGGAGCCGGCCGCCCCGGACGGCTGGACCACGGTCACGGTGAAGGCGGCCGCGCTCAACCATCACGACGTCTGGACGCTGCGCGGGGTGGGCATCTCGGCCGACCGGCTGCCCATCGTGCTCGGCTGCGATGCCGCCGGGCTCGACCAGGACGGCAACGAGGTCGTCGTGCACGCGGTCATCGCCGACCCCGACGCGGGCGGCGGCGACGAGACCCTCGACCCGCGCCGCTCGCTGCTCTCCGAGCGCTACGACGGCGCCTTCGCCGAGCGGGTCTGCGTGCCGCTCCGCAACCTGGTGCCGAAACCCTCGGCGCTCTCCTTCGAGGAGGCCGCCTGCCTGCCGACGGCCTACCTGACCGCGTACAAGATGCTGTTCGAGAAGTCCGGCGTCCAGCCCGGTGCGACCATGCTCGTGCAGGGCGCGGGCGGCGGGGTGGCCACCGCGCTCATCGTGCTCGGCCGCGCGGCGGGCTACCGGATGTGGGCGACCAGCCGCAGCGAGGCCAAGCGCGAGCGGGCCCTCAAGCTCGGAGCCGACCGGGTCTTCGACAACGGGGCCAGGCTGCCGGAACGGGTCGACGTGGTAATGGAGACCGTCGGGCAAGCCACCTGGGCGCACTCCGTCCGGTCGCTCAAGCCCGGCGGCCGGATCGTCATTTCCGGTGCCACCAGCGGCGACGCCCCGCCGGCCGAACTGACCCGGGTGTTCTTCACCCAGCTGTCCGTGACCGGCTCGACCATGGGTTCCCGCGATCAGCTCGGCCGGCTGGCCAGGTTCTGCGAGCAGACCGGGGCCCGTCCGGTGATCGACCGGGTGCTGCCGCTGGCGCAGGCCCGCGACGGCTTCCAGGCCATGATCAGCGGCGACCTGTTCGGCAAGATCGTCTTCACCCTGTAACGGGCGAGGCAGCCCGGCTCGGCCCGAGCGTGAACGCCTGCTCAGTCCGGCCCGGCCGCCTTCCCGGCGCCGCCCGCAGCGGGAGTGTCGTCGCCGGGAGAGTCGGCGGCCGCTGCGGCTTCGGCGCCCTCCGGCTCCGGTCCCTCGTGGCCGGAGCCGAAGATCTCGGACTTGATCCGCTCCAGTGCGTCTTCCAGGATCGTGCGCAGGTCGCTGATCACGTTCTCGCCGGCCGCCGAAGACTGCACGGCCAGCCTGCGCAGGTCGGAGGTGAACTGCACGGCCACCCGCTCCAGGTCGCGCAGGGTGCCGAAGTCGAGCGAGCCGGACCAGCCGTGCCGCCCGCGCATCCGCGCCCAGTCTTCCCAGCCGCGCCGCCCGGGCCAGTCCGTCCAGCCGGGTCCCTCGCCCCACCCGGTCCCGCCCGGATCCCAGTCGTGCTCGCCGGAGTGGAACCGGGCGCCGGCCGGATCGCCCAGCCGGCCGCGGATGGCCTCGTCGCGGGCCTGCCTGGCCTCCTCGCGCAGCCGCCGGGCCTGCTCGTGCACTCGCCTGGCCGCCTCCGGGCCTGGTCCCTCGTCGCCGAAGGCCGCGCCGCCGAAAGCATCGTCGCGGAACTCCTCGGAGTCAGGGGACTCGCGCGCCCGGTCCGGCTCCTCACGGGCATCCCCGCGGGCCTGCCGCGCCTGTTCCTTGGCCTGCCTGACCTGCTCGCGCGCCTCGTCGCGGGCCTGCCTGGCCTGCTCGCGCGCCTCGTCGCGGGCTTGCCTGGTCTGCTCGCGCACGTCGGTGGCCATCTCCCGGCCCATCCGGCGGGACTCGCGCGCCGCCCAGGTCAGCTCCTCGCGGAGGCTGCGCACGGTCTGCCTGACGTCTTCCCTGACCTCGCGGACGATGTCGCTGACCGACGCGGACAGCTCTTCCTCGAGCTCGTCGAGCTCGTCGCTGCGGCTGCGCAGCTCCTCCCGGCCGGCTTCGGTGATCCGGTACACCTTGCGGCCGTCGACCTCGTCGTGGGTGACCAGGCCCTCTTCCTCGAGCCGGGCCAGCCGGGGGTAGATCGTGCCGGGTGAGGGCGAGTACACGCCCATGAACCGGTCGCGCAGCAGCCGGATGACCTCGTAGCCGTGCCTGGGCTCCTCGTCGAGGAGCCTGAGCAGGTACAGCCGGAGGCTGCCGTGGCGGAATACCGGACTCAACTGGCCTCGCCTTCCATGTCATTCTTATTATCAGGCTGCTCATCAGCCCGGGCATCCTGCGGGTCGCGCCCGGCGCGTCGCAGCAGCATGACCCGGCCGGACATGGTGGTCACGGACACCTGTCCCGAGCCGGCGCCCAGGCTACCGCTAACGCTACGAGACGCAGGGGCGCAGGATCGCCTAAGCTCCGCAAATTCGCTCCGGACGTCACCCGAGACCGAGTGCAGGTTCACCCGGGCGTCGGCTTCGGCCGGGAGCCTGACCATGACCTCGCCGGACACCGTGGTGACCTGCATCCCGCCCAGCGGGTCCAGGTCGAGGTCGGCGGTCACGTCGCCGCTCACCCCGTTCACGTCGAGCCGCTCGAGCCAGCCGTCGGCCAGCGTCAGGTCCCCGGACACGGTGTTGAAGTTGAGCTTGCCGTTGATGCCCTGCGCCTCGACCGCCCCGGAGACGGTGTTGGCGTCGACGTCGCCGGTGACGCCGTCCAGCGTGATCTCGCCGGAGACGCTCTTGACCGAGGCCCGCGCGCTGATGCCCGACATGACGGCGGTCGCGCTGACCACGCCGACCTGCGCCCGGCACTTCCGCGGCACGCTCACCGTCACCGTGGCCGCGTGCCGCTGCGGCCGCAGCCACTTCAGCAGCCCCTCCCAGTTGAGGTTCTGGTGCGCGACGGTCAGGACCCCGTCCTCGTGGGTCACGGCGAGCGGGTCGCCCTTGATGCTGGACACCTCGAGCGACGGCGTCCCGGTGGTCGCGAGCACCGCCACCGAGCCGGCGATGAGCCTGACCCGCAGTTCGGTCACGTCATCGAATTCCAGGCTCGCGGGAGCCTCGATGGTCCACTCGCGCGTCGGCATTCCACCCGTCCTTCCCGTCGGCTCGCCCGGTACACCTAACGATATATCTCATTTCGTCAAAGTCAAGATGTATCGTGAATGGCTGGCGCCGGGGAGAGCTGGCCGATCCGCGCCGCGACCGTCTCGATGGATGCCGAACGGGCCGGGTCGCACGCCCCGGCCACCGCATCGGGGCCTGACCGGGTGAGTCAGTCCTCCTCGTCGTCGAGCCTGGCCAGCCAGCTGGCCAGCCGGTCCACGGCGACGTCGAAGCCGGGGTTGAGGTCGACGAAGTCGCGGAGCCGGCCGGCGAGCCAGGCCACCGAGACCTGTTCCTCGCCGCGCCGGTCCTCGAGTTCCTCGATGCCGCGGTCCGTGAAGTACACGTACATCAGCTCCCCTGGGGGATCGCCGTCTCGATGATCTCCCGGTGGGTAGTCGCGTGCAGCTTGGCCGAACCGGACGCGGGCGCGGAGCTGGCCGGCAGCGATATCACGCCGACCGGGCGGCCCCCCAGTTGAGCACTGAGCACCCGCGGGAGCTTCAGCGCCATGGTCGGCCAGCCGCCCATGTTGGCCGGCTCTTCCTGCACCCAGGTGACGGACTCCGCCTCCGGGTAGCGGGCCAGCTCGGCGCACAGCTCGGAGACCGGCAGCGGGTACAGCCGCTCGACCCGGGCGATCGCGGTGTCGGTCGCGTTGATCTCTTTGCGCCGCGCGGCCAGGTCGTAGTAGACCTTGCCGGAGCACAGGACCACGCGGCGCACGGCGGCGTCCGACTCCTGCACCGAGCCGACCAGCGGCCTGAACGAGCCGGTGGTGAAGTCGGTGACCGGCGAGGCGGCCGCCTTCAGCCGCAGCATGGACTTCGGCGTGAACACGATCAGCGGCTTGTGCCGGCCGGACAGGCACTGCCAGCGCAGCAGGTGGAAGTAGTTGCCCGGCGTGGTCGGCATGGCCACGGTCATGTTGTCCTCGGCGCACAGCGTCAGGAAGCGCTCCACCCGGGCCGAGGAGTGGTCGGGCCCCTGGCCGTCGTAGCCGTGCGGCAGCAGCAGCACGATGCCGGAGCGCTGGCCCCACTTCTGCTCGCCGGAGCTGATGAACTCGTCCACGATCGTCTGCCCGCCGGTGAAGAAGTCCCCGAACTGGGCTTCCCAGCA
>Ga0335077_10012919_pt1 | contig 10444 bp, 8 predicted proteins | sample Lox_Sample_31_FD_207151 | JGI IMG/M metagenome (GOLD analysis project Ga0335077, IMG submission 207151) | Soil microbial communities from Loxahatchee National Wildlife Refuge, Florida, United States - Lox_Sample_3.1 | ecosystem: Environmental > Terrestrial > Soil > Wetlands | place: USA: Florida...
CTACCGGCCAGAAAAGTAGGCCGCTGCCCTGCGGGCCATTTCCCCGGCCGGGACATCCTCGATGTGCTGGCTCATCATCCACTGCTGGCCGAACGGATCGCGCAGCCGGCCGCCGCGCTCCCCGTAGAACTGGTCCTCCAGCGGGTACATCACCTCGGCCCCGGCCGCAACCGCGCGCTCCCACGCCGCATCCACATCCGCCCAGTACAAGGACAGGACGCAGGTGACCTTCCCGCCCAGCCGCTCCGGGGAGCTGACCGGGCCATCCACCGCGTCTTCGGTGATCATCACCACCGAGTCACCGATCCGGATCTCGGCGTGGATCAGCTCGCCGCCTGGCCCGGTGAACCGGTCCCCGATCTGCCCGGCGCCAAACGCCCGTTCATAGAAGGCGATCGCGGCCGCGCCATCTGAGACCACCAGCCGGGGTGTCACGGTATGCAGGTGCTCCGGTACCGGGCTTACCGCACCGGAGTCCGGCACGCTCATAAGACCTCCTGGCGCTCAGCTCGAGCTGCGCAGAACTAACCAGCACCGTCTCGATCCCCGCGTCCGTGAGCACGGTGTGGAACAGGCCGGGGAACTTGCCGTCACGGTTCTGGGCGGATGAGGTTTCCGGCACAGGCATGCCGGTGCGCGGATGCCGCTCGTTGTGCGCCAGCTGCAAGTACAACACCACGGTGCCGTCCGAAAGGGGCTCAGCGTTGAAGAGCCAGCCGGGCGACAGGCAGCGATGACGAGGCCCAACGCCCCGGTCAGCTCAGGCGCTCAGCTTCGTGGGACGAGCTCGTCTAGCACGTCCGCCAGGCCTTCCAGGTCAGGCAGTTCCCGCGTTGGCGCAGGCTCGGCCCGCTCGCCGAGCCGGTTGATCCAGATCGAGCGGATGCCGAGGTTATGGGCGGGCACGATGTCATGGAAATGGCTCTGAGCGACGTGGACATGACGGGACTTGCTGGCGCCGGTGGACTCGTAGAAAGCATGCCAGTGCCCCTGAGCGGGCTTGTAGGAGCCGATCTCCGAAGCCACGATGCCCGGTTCGAACGGAACGCCGATGACCTTAAGCGAGGCCTCGATCAGGCCGCGATCGCTGTTGGAGAGCGCGGCCAGCTTCCAACCTCGCTCACGGGCCTCGGCCAGCACGCCGGGCACCTCGGCGAACACCGGCCAACCGGGAAGAGAGCGCCCCAGCGCATCTTTCTCTTCCGCAGGAAGCCTAACTCCGGCCTCAGAGGCGAGCTCGCCGAGCACGGCCGCCATCACATCCCGGTAGGTCCACCCGGGGTGCTCGCTCTGGACCCGCGGCTCGATTTCGTGATAGCGCGCAAGCAGCTGCTCACCCGCCAGTGAACCAAAAAGACGGCCAAGCTCGGCCCCGATGCCGGCATTCCAGTCGACCAGCGTCCCGTAACAGTCGAACGTCGCCCACCGCGGCAGCACCAGCCGAGCATACATATGACGCTCGCGGCAGTACAACGGGTCCGACGGGGATATGTCCGAAACCGGAGATAGCCGGGCGTAGGGGCTGCCGGACTGGTCAGAGTCTGCCCTGGCGTAGGAGTCTTGCCGGGATTGCTGGCTGCGTGGCGTCGGCTGCTGCGGCGCCGGGCCTCACTAATGCTCAGATCGCTGAGCCGCTGTTGCTGTCCCCGCGGACGGCGGCGCCTCACGTGGCACACCTGCTCGCCAAGATCGGCGTGTCCGGTCGGACCGGCCTGGCCCGCCACCTGGGGGTGACCGGCGGCAACCTGCGTGGTACCGCCGGTCACCCCGGCCCGCGCTCCGGCCTCCTCGGCCCGCCCGGTCATGCGGGCCGGGACTGTGGGAACCCGGCCAGCCGGTGCAACCGCCGCCGGTCCCGGCGCGATGGCCGGCGGCCGAGCCGGTGTTCGAGCAAGGACCGCGCCTGCGCTAGCCGGCCCCCGGCCAGCAGAGCGTCCAGCAGCGTGTCCTCGATGACCTCTCGCTGAGCTGTGCTGCCGCCGAGGGCCACCGCGTTCGGGCGGACGGCCATCAGCAGCGCGGCCGCGGCGTCGTACCGGCCCTCGACGTAGGCCTGGATCCCGGCCACCAGCGGCGCGACCACGGCCGGGAAGACCCGGCCCGGCCGGGACGCCGCGTACCGGCCCAGCCGGGCCAGCCCCGCCGTGTCCCGGCCGGCGGCCAGCGCCACGGCAGCGTGCCAGGCCGCGAACGGCGTCTGTGGCCGGAACACGTCCTGCGGGTCGATGACCGCCAGCACAGCCTCGATGCGCTGCCGGTCGTCGTCCCATGCCCCGGCAAGGGTGCCCCGCCACAGCAGCGACGCTGAGTCGACCAGAGCGCGCATGCCGGTGACCCGCGGCGGGGCCAGCTGCTCGCGGTACCGGCGCCTGACCGCTGCTGTGTCCTCCAGCGACAGCTCGTGCAGCGCGGCATGCCAGGAGAAGTGCGCGCGGTGGTCCGCCTGCGGCGCCCGGCACGTGATCCAGTCGTCCAGCCAGCGCAGGCCGGCGCGGTGGTCACCGGTCTCGTAGTGCACGTGAGCGCGGGCGTGCACCGCATGACCGGAGGCCGGCTCGGCCGCCAGCGCCCGGTCGGCCAGCGCTGCCGCCTCGGCCCACCGCTCCTGCTCCTGCCGGACGAACGCGAGCATCCCGGCATACCACCAGTCGTCGCCATACGCCGGGGACAGCGACTCCACCAGCGCCCACGCCTGCTGCGGGACGTCGGTGACGCCGGCGAACGCGATCGTCGGCACCGCGACCCCCAGCATCAGGGCGTCCCGGGGGTGCGCCCGCAGATGCGCCGTGATCGCTGTCCCCTCGCCCTGGACGTGCGCGGCCACCGCTGCGACCTGGCTTCGTTCTCGCTCGGTACCGCGCCGCCCGGCCGCGGCGGCCGCCGCGGTCAGCGAGCGGCTGACGTTCACGCCTGCCACGCCGTGTTCGTGGCCGAGCAGGGCGAGCCCGGCATGCGCGAGGCCGAACCCGGGATCGGCTCGGACGGCCGCGCGCATGTCGTGCTCGGCCCCGGCTTGCACCAGCAGGATCCGCCGCAGCCCGGCGTTGTACGCCTGGGCGGCATGCGCCGTCGTGGACAGCCGCAGCCCGTACAGATCGTGGTGCCTCATCGTGACCTCCCCGGGTGCCGGGCGGCGGGATAGTCCCGCACTTGCGGGATCACCCCGGCCGCGGCGGGCGGGCGGGCGCGGTGGATGAGGGTGGCCGCGACCAGGGCGCCGCCCAGGGCAAGGCAGGCGGTGACGGCGAACACGGCGTGGAATCCGGTGGTCAGCGCAACGGCCGGCGGGTGGCCGGCCCGCAGCTGGGCGGCGGCGCGGGCGGCGGCCACGGTGGTGGTCACCGCCAGGCCGGCCGCGCCGCCGATCTGCTGGCTGGTATTGATCAGCCCGGAGGCCAGGCCAGCGTCGGCCGGCCGCACGCCGATCGCGGAGGCGATCAGGTCGCCGACGAAAGCCAGGCCGAGCGCGGCCGCCACGATCACGAACCCGGGCAGCAGGTGCTCGGTGTAGCTCCCGGCCACAGGCAGCCGGAGGAACAGCACCTGGGCGGCGGCGAAGCCGAGCAGTCCCGCGGCCAGCACCGCCTTGGCGCCGGCCCGGGTCACCAGGTGCTGGGCCAGCCCGGAGGAGGCGACGATCCCGACCGCGATGACCAGGAACGCCAGTCCGGCCCGGATCGCCGAGTAGCCCAGCACCTGCTGCATGTACAAGGACAGGAACACGAACATCGGGAACATCAGCCCGCCGAGCAGCAGCCCGGCCAGGTTCGCTGCCGCGACGGTGTGGTTGCGGAAGAACGACAGCGGCAGCAGCGGCGCCGCGGACCGGGCCTCGATCACGAGGAACGCGGCCAGCAGCGTGGCCGCTCCGGCCAGCAGACCGATCGTGCCCGCCGAGGCCCAGCCGTGGCTGCCGGCCCGCACCACCGCGTACACCAGCACCGACAGGCCGCCGGTGACGGTGACCGCGCCGGCCAGGTCGAACCGGCGGTGGCCCAGACCGGCCCGGCTTTCGGGGAGCAGCGGCCGGGCGCCGGCCACGATCAGCGCCCCGACCGGGAGGTTGACGAAGAAGATCCACGGCCAGGACAGCCAGGTAGTCAGCATCCCGCCGGCCAGCACCCCGATCGCGCCGCCGGCCCCGCTGACCGCGCCGAACGCGCCCAGCGCCTTGTTCCGCTCCGGGCCCTCGGGGAACATCGCCAATATCAGCGACAGCGCCGCCGGGGCCATCAGCGCGGCGCCCAGGCCCTCCACGGCGCGGGCGGCCACCAGCACGCCGGCCGACCCGGCCAGGGCGCAGGCCAGCGAGGCGGCGGCGAACACCGCGGCCCCGATGATCAGGATCCGGCGCCGGCCCAGCAGGTCGCCCAGCCGACCGCCGAGCAGCAAGAACCCGCCGAACGTCAGGGCGTAGGCGCTGAGCACCCACTGCAGGCCCAGCGGGGAAAAGTGAAACGCCCGCTGGATCGTCGGCAGGGCCAAGGTCACGATCGACACGTCGATGACCACCAGCAGCTGGGCCAGCAACACCAGCCCCAGGGCCAGGCCCCGGTTCCCGGCCCGGCCGCCTCTGGCAGGCTTTCCGGCCAGCCGCGCCACCGGCACGGAGGCTTGAACATTGCCACGCATTAGATTTCCTCCAGACTTCTCGTTGACGGCGGCACACCATGCCCGGCAGGGTCCGGCCCGCGCGGAGCCGGTGCCGGCCGTCCCGGCTGAGATCCGGCGTCCTGACGGTCAGGACGCCTGGGATTCGCGTCCGCGCGGATCGGGCACGATCCGCAGGTAGGGCCGGGGTGCTTTCCACCCGTCGGGGTAGATGGTCCTGGCCTGCTCGTCGGAGACCGATCCGGCGATGATCACGTCCTGGCCCGGGACCCACTGGACCGGGGTGGCGACGCGGTACCCGGCGGTGCGCTTCAGCGAGTCGATCACCCGCAGCACCTCGTCGAAGTTGCGGCCGGTGGTCATCGGGTAGACCAGGATCAGCTTGATCTTCTTGTCCGGGCCGATCACGAACACGTTGCGCACGGTCGCGTTGTCAGCCGGGGTCCGCTGCGCGGGGTCGCCGGCCGTGGCGGCAGGCAGCATCCCGTACAGTTTCGAGACCGCGTAGTCGGCGTCGCCGATGATCGGGTAATTCGGGGCCTGTCCCTGGGTCTCCTCGATGTCGCGCGCCCAGGCCTCGTGGTCGCCGGTCCCGTCGACCGAAAGCCCGATGATCTTCACCCCGCGCCGGTCGAACTCGGGCTTGATCTTCGCCAGGTAGCCGAGCTCGGTGGTGCATACGGGTGTGAAGTCCTTCGGGTGTGAGAACAGCACCGCCCAGGAGCCGCCGATCCAGTCGTGGAAGCGGATCGTCCCTTCTGTGGTCTGGGCCTCGAAGTCCGGGGCAGTCTGGTCAAGCTTGAGAGTCATTGCTCCTCCTTTGTGGTTGCGTTGCGCATGCGATGCATTCAGGCATGCGGACAGTCTTGGCGGCCGGGGGTGATCTGTCATCGATGAGTTCACCTATCCGGGCGGTCCGTTTCCGGGGAGAATGCGGACATGGGCCTGGGGACCGTTGGCGCTCTGGTCGGGCGCGTGCAGGAACGCGGCGAGCTCGCCGCGGCGCTGGTGTCGTTGCGGAGCGGGCCGGGCGGGGTGCTGGTGATCGAGGGCGAGCCGGGGATCGGCAAGACGCGGCTGCTGTTGGAGCTGGCGCACCTGGCCGACGGTACGGGTTGTGCGGTGCTGAGCGGGCGCGCGTCGGAGCTGGAGCGCGATCTGCCCTACGCGTTGTGGAGCGAGGCGATCGACCCGTATCTGGCCGGTTTGGGTGAGCGCGGGGTGCGGCTGCTGGGGCTGCTGGATCCTCAGGCGCTTGCGGGGGTGGCGCCGGGGATGCTGGCCGGGTCCGCGCCGGGGAGCGGTCTGGGCGGGTCGTCTGCTGCCGATCGGCACCGGGTTCACCGGGCGCTGCGCGACCTGCTCGGACGCCTGGCCGCCGCCCGCGCGTTGGTGATCTGCCTGGACGATGTCCACTGGGCCGATCCCGCGTCGCTGGATGCCCTGGCCGCGCTGGTGCGCCGCCCGCCGGCCGCCGCGGTGCTGCTCGCTCTGGCGGCACGCGAGGGTCAGCTCCCGGTGGCGCTCAGCCGGGCGCTGGCCGCCGCGATGGCCGAGGATCGCGCGGCGAGGATCGAGGTGAGCCCGCTCAGCCGTGCCGAGGCCGGCGAGCTGCTGGGCAAAGACCCCGGGGTGACCTTCTCGCTCAGCGGGGGTAACCCGTTTTATTTGCAGCAGCTCGCGCGGGTGCCCGTCCGCAGGGTAGATGGTCGCGTGCCCGGGGAGGGAGTCGTGCCGGCCGCGGTGGCGGCGTCGCTGGCCAGCGAGCTCGGGGAGCTCTCGCCGCAGGCGCGGCTGCTGCTCCAGGCGGCGGCCGTGGCTGGCGATCCGTTCGAGCCCGAGCTAGCCGCCCAAGTGGCGCAGCTGGGCGAGCCGGCTGCGTTGCAGGCGCTCGATGACCTGCTGGCGCGGTCCCTGGTGCGGCCGACCGGGCCGCCGCGACGGTTCGCGTTCCGGCATCCGCTGGTGCGCCACGCGGTGTATGCGGCCGCGGCGGGAGGCTGGCGGCTGGCGGCGCACGCCCGCGCCGCGGACGCCCTGGCCCGCCGCGGGGCGGGTGTGATGGCCGTGGCGCATCACGTCGAGCATTGCGGTCACGTCGGCGATGACGCGGCGATCGCGATCTTGATGCAGGCGGCGGACTCTGCGCAGGTGTCGGCGCCGGCGAGTGCGGCCCGGTTCTGCGCCGGGGCGCTGCGGTTGCTGCCGGCCGGACCCGGGGATGGCGAGCGCCGCGCGCGGATGCAGGCGGCGCTCGCCGACGCGCAGTCCGCGGCGGGGGACCCGGCGGCGGCGCGCGCGACGCTGCTTGATGCGCTGCGGGTTGCTACCGGCGCCGAGCGGTTCGGGCTGACGGTCGCGGCGACCTACGCCGATCTGTGGCTCGGCAGGCCGCACGATGCCCGGCGCAGGCTTCAGGTCGAGCTACGGGACCTGCCGGCGCAGCCCTCACGCGACCGGATCCGGCTGCGGCTGTCGCTGGGGATGACCGCGCTGTTTGAGTGCGATTTGCGCGAGGCGGAGGCGCACGCCAGCGACGCGCTCGATGATGCGCGCCGGATCGGCGACCGGGTGCTTGTCCGGGTAGTGCCCGCGCTTGGGCTCCTGGCTCGCGTCGCGGACGCGCGCGCGGGGGAGACTGGCGGCAGCCTGGAGCAGGCGGCCGGTGAGCTTGACCGCCTCACCGGCGAGCAGCTCGCGACCCGGCTTCCCGCGTTGTGGATGCTCGCGCGGGCACGGCGCATGACCGGCGATTTCGCCGGCGGGCTTGCGGATCTCGAACGCGGGCTAGCGCTGGCCGCGCAGACCGAGCGCGAGACGGTCCGGCTGCTGTTGGCCGTCGAGTCGGCCGGTGTGCTGGCCGAGCTCGGCCGCCTGAAGGACGCCGGCGAGATGGCCGAACAGGGCGTGGAGCTGGCGCGTCTGGCCGGGAGCCCGCCGCTGCTGCTGTGGGCGCAGTCCGCGCTCAGTCGCGCCCGGCTGGCCGCGGGCGACGTCGGGCCGGCCCTGCGTGAGGCGCGTGAGGCGCACAGCTCGGGCGCACGGCCGGACTTCTGCGCGACCGGGCAGCCCGGCTGGAGCCTCGGACTCGCGCTGGCCGCCTCCGGCGAGCCGGAGCCCGGCGCGCAGATGATGCTCCAGGCGCTCGGCGGCGCAGAGCTCCGGCTGGTGCTGCCGGCCGAACGCCCGGCGGCGGCCGCCGACCTCGTGGAGGTCCTGCTCGCCTGCGACCGGCCGGATGAGGCCGGGCAGGTGCTCGCCAGCGGCGAGCAGGCCGCCGCGCGCGCCGGCACTGACTGGGCCGCGATGACCGCGAGCCGTGCGCGAGCAGCCCTGCTGCTCGCGCACGATCAGCCGACCGCAGCCGCCGCGGCGGCCGCGCAGGTCGCCCGGGCGGCCCGCAGCCGGGCGCCGGTGACGGCCGCTCGCGCTCAGCTGCTCCACGGCACGGCCCTGGCCGCGGCGGGCGACCGGCCCGCAGCGATCGCCTCCCTGATCGCCGCGGAGTCCGCGCTCGATGGTTTCGGCACAGTGCGCTGGCGCGACGCGGCGGTGCGTGAGCTGCGGGCGCTTGGTCACCGGGTACGCCGGCCGGCCCGGGACACCTCCTCGGGCACGCCCGGCCCGCTGACCGCGCGCGAGCGTGAGATCGCAGATCTCGTCGCCGCAGGCCGCACCAACCGCGAGGTGGCCGGGCAGCTCGTCCTCAGCGCCAAGACGATCGAGGCGCACCTGCGCAACATCTACGCCAAGCTCGGCGTGCGCTCCCGCGTCGAGCTCACACGCGCCGTCGAACAAGACGCCAGGCCGCCCGCCGGATAGATGACCTCCCCGATGGCGGGCCGCGGCATGCGCCTTGTTGGGGTGTGGGCCCGCGTCCGCGAACCGGTACCCGTACGGCGGGCGGCCGCCGAGATACCGGCCCTGCTCCCGGGTCTGGACAGCCATCGCGGTGTGGACCCGGATGCTGGTCCGGGTGATCTCCCGCTTGGACGACAACCCCAGTGCGGTCATCGTCTTCTCATCATGCTCCGACGCGTAGTCGACCCGGCCACCCGCTTCGGGCATCCACAGCTGCACCCCGTAATGCTCGAACAACGGCGCCATCGCCGCGTACTGGCTGCCGTAGAACGCCCGCTCGTACTCCCGATCACGACCGCGTCCCACCCGCGCTCCGGATCAGCCAGCTGCGCCACCAGCGCGGCGGCCTGCGGGCGCCGCGCCCACGGCAACGTCCAGGACTCCCCCGCATCGAAGAACTCCGCCGTGATCACCCCATGACCGCTCACGAGCATCGCCGCCTGCTGCAGCTGCCGCGCCCGCGACGTCACCGGATCCTGCCAGTCCTCCGTCGACACCCGCTCGTAAAACGCGAACCGCACGCAGCCCCGGGCATCGTTCCTGGCACGGCCAGCCGCGGATGGTGCATGGCACATGGAGACCGCTGGGCGTGGCAGGGGTCTGTCAACAGCAACGCCGGAGCTCGTGGCCACGCCGCGAGGTCGCGGAGGTGGTGGGCGCGGTTTGGCGCATCCGGCGCCGGACGGGCCTTTGGCTACTGGCGGTTTCGCGGCGCGCGGGCGAGGAACAGTCGTTGCCAGGCGTCGGTGAGGTGGTTGCCGAATTGCTCAGGTGACCAGCCGCGGTCGGTGACGAGCAGGGTCCAGTACTCGGGGCCGTTCATGCTCCAGACGATGTCCGCGATGTCGTCGTCGGACAGGTCTGTGCGCAGCTCGCCGGTGGCGCGCAGGTCGGCGGCGAATGCGCGCATGTTGCGGGCGCGTCGCTCGCTGATCTCGCGCCACGTTGCGGCGGAGTCGGGGTCGGTGGCGGCGGCGTCGCGCAGGGTCAGGTAGACCGGGGCGAGGCGGGGCTGGATTTCGACCAGGGCCGCGACGTAGGTCTCGATCTTCTTCCGGGCGCCCTTGGCGGCCCGGACACGTGCCACGTAGTCGCGCTGCTCGGCGGGCACGGCTTGATCGCTTCCGGAGATCGCGGTCTCCAGGACTTCGCGCAGCAGGGCGGGTTTGCGGCCGACAGCCGCGTACACCGTGTCGACGGCGACCCGGGCGCGGCGGGCGATGTCCGCGACTGTCGTGACCGCATACCCCTGCTCGATGAACAGTTCGCGGGCGGCGTCCAGCACTGCCCGCCGGGTGGCGATGGCCTGCTCGGCCCGGCGTGGCGAGTGGTAGGCCTTGCGCTGCCGCGCCTGGTCTGCAGCCATGACTCGCCCATCCTCCACCGGTTGATCCGAAGACGCCACGGACCATTGTGGCCGCACGGGCGCGCCGGGCCAAGCCGACCCGCCGGCGATCCGGCCGACGGGCCGGCTGCGCCAGTCAGGCCGCCAGCCGGTCGAGCACCCCGGTCTGGGCGAGCACCGCGAAGCGGTCCGGCACTCCCCAGTGCTCGACGATGCGGCCGTCCACGACACGGCACACGTCGATTACGGTGAGGTCCACGGGCCGGCCGCTGGGCGGCCCGAAGTACGGGCCGGCCGCGGTCCCCTGGCCCCGCACGCGGACCCAGATCGTGTCCCCGGACTCCACGGCGTCCTCGATCGTGAACTTGATGTCCGGGAAGGCCCGGTGCACGTCTCGCATGGCGTCCTTGACGTGGGCGATCGCCTCCGCGCCGCGGCCGGCGGTACCGAACTGGTGGTCCACGAGGTCGGGCGAGCAGAGCTCGTCGGCGATGGAGCCGTCGCCGGTGGCGAAGCCCTCGTCGAATATCCGCTGCATCACCGCGTACGCGGTCGAGTGAGTCTGGCTGGTAGTGGTCATCCGATCCTCCCTAGATTTAATCCGAAGTTCTTTCGGATCAATAGTGG
>Ga0335077_10012920_pt1 | contig 10444 bp, 10 predicted proteins | sample Lox_Sample_31_FD_207151 | JGI IMG/M metagenome (GOLD analysis project Ga0335077, IMG submission 207151) | Soil microbial communities from Loxahatchee National Wildlife Refuge, Florida, United States - Lox_Sample_3.1 | ecosystem: Environmental > Terrestrial > Soil > Wetlands | place: USA...
CTCCTTCGCGCAATTTCAGGTTTACATCGACCAGAATTTCCAATTTTTTCCCGCCCTGGTCGAATGCTTTCTTCAACCCCCGCGCCTCCAGGACCGCTTCTTCGGATTTTGCCGCGCCGTTCATTCGTTTCGCATCCCTGCGATCCTGATTTCCCTTCCCCTGAATCCTCTCATCACGGTGGCTGGAGGGCTGTGATGTTTGCACCCAATACAATCTTCACGTATATATAAAGATGCTCCGCTGGCCCCTGAGGTCTATTGCCATTCCTGACCTGCTCTGCGCCTTCTCGCCCATCCTTTTCCCATTTCCTTACCCCCGTTACCCGGCTGAAAAACGGCCAGTTAGCGCGTGTTTTTGAAACGCTCGTAACTATTTTTCTTTCAACATCTTGTGCGTACATTCCTGCGAAGCGAACTTCCGGTGGGCTTGGTGCCTCCCAAGACTGCCACGCAGGTGGCGTTCCAAGGAGCAAATCAGCAGCCAAAGCCCTCACAGAAGCGGCCTCCCCGTACCCTCTTGGCCCTATTCAAATCTGAGAATCTCCACGGGCAATAACCTGGCGGCTTCTCGCGCTGGCAGCACCGTGGCCAGCACCGCGATCCCCAGAGCCGCCGCAGCGATCCACAAACCATCCAGCAAACTCGGATGAAAGGGCACGTACTCGACGGCGTAGACTTGCGGATCGAGTGGAATCAAATGATAGGATCCCGCCACCCAACTGAACGCGTATCCGACGATCAATCCGATCGCCGTGCCGGTGGCGCCAATGGTCAGTCCTAGCAGTAGGAAAATTCGCCGCACTTGTTCTCTGCGCGTGCCCACAGAAAGCAGCACCGCGATGTCTTTCGCTTTGTCCGTCACGGTCATGGAAAGCACGACCAGAATATTCAGCCCGGCCACAAAGGTGATCAAGCCAATGAAGATGGCAGTTACCAGCTTTTCCAATCGCAGAGCGCGAAACAAAGCGCGGTTTTCTTCCATCCAGGTGGCCGCGGTGAAGCCTTGTCCGGCGGCATGTTCCACAGTTTTTGCAATGTCTCCCGCTTGTTCCGGTTTTGTCAGGCGGAGTTCCAGCACATTCACCACGTCTCCTGTGCCGGCAAGGGATTGCGCCGCCGCCAGTGTCACGAAGCACCAGTTTTCGTCATAGTCGTAAAACCCGGAATCGAACACGCCCGCGACCCGGAATCTCCGCGTTCGCGGCATCAGCCCAAAGGGTGTCAGCCGCCCTTGTGGACTCGTCAGCGTCACGTAATCCCGCGGCTGGAGTTTCCACTCATCCGCCAGTTGTTTTCCCACAAGCAGGCCATCGATTCCGTCAGCGTCTGGCGAAAAATCCAGGCCGCCCGCGGACAGTTTCCTGAGTGCTTCATCGCCACTCTTCTCCAACGCCGGGTCAATTCCCTTCAGCACCACGCCCCGTGCCTGCCCCCCGAAGGAGAGCAATACAGTCTCGTAAATGGCCGGCGTAACGGATTTCAAAGCAGGCGTCTGTTGGAGATTCTCTGCCAACGCTCGGTAATTTTGTATTCCGGCCGAGCCAGGACGCGTGAGAGAGATGTGCGCCGTGACGCCCAGCAAGCGGTCCTGCAGAGTTTCCCGAAATCCGCTGTTCATCGCCAACGCAATCACCAGCGTGGCGACACCCGCGGCGACCCCCAACACACTGAACGCCGTGACCAGCCGAAGAACGGCTGGCCGGTTCGGCGACCTCAGGTACCGCTTGGCCACGAACCATTCGAAGCTCATGCGGTGGCGCGTCCTTACGCTTTTTCGCGGTCCGTAGCCACTCCATCCTGCGTGGTTTCGGGACGCAGCAAGGGGAAGAGGATGACGTCGCGAATCGAGTGAGAATCGGTCAGCACCATCGTCAGGCGATCGATGCCGATCCCTTCGCCGGCGGTGGGAGGCATGCCATGGCAAAGCGCGCGGATATAGTCCACATCCAGCTGCTTCGGCACTTCCTCGCCTCCGTGGGCAATCTGCGCGAGAAAGCGCCGTTCTTGTTCCGCAGGATCGTTCAGCTCAGAGAATCCATTGGCGATTTCCATGCCTGCCACGAAAACCTCAAAACGCTCGGTCAAAGACGGGTCGTCCGGCTTCTGCTTTGAGAGCGGAGAAATGTCCGTCGGAAAATCGTAGAGGATCGTGGGCTGGATCAGCTTGGCTTCCGCAATGGTCTCGAACAGCAATCCGGTCCATTCACCGTCGCTCAGCGCGCCCTTGGCGGCCGCGTATTCGGCATGGTTCGCTTTCGCCCATACGTTGTAGCGCTCCGTAACGCGTTCCGGCCCACCCGGGGAACCCAATTCGTGCAGAGTCGGCGCGGTGCCCGCTCCCGGAGGCCAACATTTCATGATAGCCTCGCGCATGGTCAGCCGTTCCATCTGGCCGAAGTTCAGCTCATGTTCGCCGAACTTTACTTTTGTCGAGCCGGTAATGTTCGCGGCCAGTTGTGCGAAAAGCGCCTCATTCAGGCTCATCAAGTCCTGGTAATTGCTATACGCTTCGTAAAACTCTAGCATCGTGAATTCCGGATTGTGCTGAGTGCTGATGCCCTCGTTCCGGAAATTCCGGTTAATCTCAAACACCCGGTCGAAACCACCCACCGTCAGCCGCTTCAAATACAATTCCGGGGCAATTCGCAGGTAAAGATCGATATCCAGCGCGTTATGGTGCGTAACGAATGGCCGCGCCGTCGCCCCGCCGGCGATCGGATGCATCATTGGGGTTTCCACTTCGATATAGCCGCGCGCGTCGAAGAATTGTCGTAACTCGCGAATGATGCGCGCACGTGTCTCAAACACGTCGCGCGATTTTTCAGTGGCGATCAGGTCCACATAGCGCTGGCGGTAGCGCAATTCGATGTCCGCTAATCCGTGCCATTTTTCCGGCAGCGGTAACAATGCCTTGGACAAAAAGTAGAGCTCCTCCACCCACACGGAAAGTTCCCCCGTTTTTGTGCGGAACATGTGCCCGCGCACGCCGACGTGGTCCCCCAGATCCAGCAAGTGAAAGAGCTGGAACCCCTTCCCGCCAACCACGTCTTTCCTTACATAGATCTGGATCTTCCTGCCGGCCCCTTGTACGTGGGCAAATCCTGCTTTTCCCATCAGCCGGTAGGAGACCATGCGGCCCGCCATGCGGGTCTGTTTGCGGTCGGTTTCCAGATCGGCGCTGCTCGATCCTGAATATTTCCTTAGCAGGTCCGCAGGCGTATCCGTCCAACGGAATTCCCGTGGAAATGCCTCATACCCAAGGGATTGGATTTCTTCGAGTTTCTTTTGTCGTTGCTGAAACTGGTCTAGAGGCTCGAATTGCAAGAGGGCTTTGGTCCTTTCCAAACCGCATCCACAGGAGTATAAAGGCCGAGGAAGGACGAGAGCAAGGAATCAGGCAGGGGAGGGCCGGAAGCGCGAGTTTCATTTTGGAACGCCCTCTATAGTGAAATTTGACTATTACCGAAACGTAAGAATTTTGCCAAACTCGCGCCGCGTTCTTTGGAGGGAGTCCGTGAGTTCGCGTGTGGACCAGACACGCAGTGGCTCGGTACCTGAGGATTGGCGGAGACCTCTCACGGGTGATAAGTCCCACACCTATCTAGGCTGCGTGCGTCGATTAGAAACAGCCTATGCGATGTTCAGCGTGAATCTGGACGAATCACTTGGGATGCGCCGCCACGGCCGCACCGCGAAGGCTTACCAGGTTCTCAGCGTAGCGCCCGCGCTTTGCCAGAGGCTCGTTCATCCACTGCAATCGCTGCTGGGGGCCATGCTGGAACATGCCAAGCATTTTGGAGCCGCCCCGAATCTGGTTCCTCTCAACGCTGGAAATTTCCAGAACTCCCGCAGCCAGCGCGTGGCGCGCTTTAAGGATCTATTCAGCAGAGTCCTCCTCACGCGCAAATCCCAGTTTCTGAACAAGATCAACGCTCTCGGCGAGCTGGTAGAAGAACTGGATTATACTTTCCAGTCCACCGTCGAGGAACTGGCCGATGGCCAATCGCTTCAGCCCGAGCGCGAGTGGGAGTTCCTAGATGCCGTTCACTATGACCTTAATACTTGCCTCCGCGAGACAATCGTCGTCCTAAAGTCTTTTCTCCACGCACTTCCTGAGGCTCAGGTGCTGGCCTTCCGGTCCACACTGGAGGCACAGTCGGATTCCTCCCCGGCTCCCCTGGCCACGCGGGCCCGTCATCTTGCCCATAGACGGATGGCGTTCCTCAAGGGACAATAGTTCATCCCTGGCAACGGCCCGCTGCCTCGTGCAACCTATTGGGGCCTTCTGCCTTCTATTAGGGGCATATGTGCTCCTCTAGCTCCGTTCTAGGGACAACTTTCAGGGAGACTCGGCGCATCCGAAATACTAGTGGCGCCGCTATTGGACAGTTGGCCCGTCAACGACCAGCCGAGCCGGTTGCGTGGACAGAAGCGGAAGCCATCCGCCGCGCTCAATCGGGGGATGCCGCCGCATTCGAGTTCCTCTATCGACTTCATAGTCGTCGCGTCTACGCACTGTGCTTGAGAATGGTCGGGAATCCGGCGGATGCCGAAGATCTGATGCAGGAGGCTTTTCTTCAGCTCTTCCGCAAGGTTGGCACCTTCCGTGGCGAGTCGGCTTTTTCCACCTGGCTGCACCGCATGACGGTCAACGTCGTGCTAATGCGCCTCCGGAAGAAATCCCTGCCGACCGACTCGTTGGAAGAAACCCTGGAGCCGGATGCCGAGAACAGCGGACCCAAGCGCGATGTTGGCGCGCCTGATTTGCGATTGTCGGGAGCCATCGACCGAGTGAATCTGGAGCGTTCCATCGAGCAACTTCCTCCGGGCTACAGAACCGTGTTCGTTCTGCATGACGTCCAGGGTTACGAACACAATGAGATTGCGGACATCATGGGATGTTCCGTCGGGAATTCGAAGTCGCAGTTGCACAAAGCCCGTACGCGCCTGCGCGAGCTTCTCCAGGAGCAAATCCGGGAACAAGCTCGGCAGGAACGCCAATCGGCAAAAGCCCACTTGGGCTCGCAGGAATGAGCTAGAATGGGAGCAACGTCGAGGACGGCACCTCGTGCAACTGCACGGTTGAAGATTTTGGCAGGGAGCGCCAACCAGCGCTGCTCCCTCCGGAGCTTGCTGTATGCAGTGTAAGGAACTTGAAGCCGTTCTGGAACATGATGGCATGAGTCCTCTTCCTCTCGAAGCCCGGCAGCATCTTGCCGCGTGTCCCGTCTGTCAGGACCTCCTCGCGGATCTTTCCGCCATCGTGGTCACCGCGAAGCGTATTCCGACCGAAGTCAATCCTCCCGACCGCATTTGGGTTTCGCTTCGCGCGCAACTGGAAGCCGAAGGGATCATTCGGGAACCGCAGCTTGTCGAGACGCCTTTCGTGAAACTCCGGTGGCATGGCTTTGCTGATTTCCTCCGTCCACGGGCACTGGCGACGGTCGCCGCCGGGCTATTTTTGGTGGTGGGGAGTGTTTACTTTTTGCAGCACAAGGGATTGAGTAGCTCTTCGAAGAATCTGTCGCAGCCCAAAATCGCGCAAATCGGAGGGACTACTCCTTCCGCTCTTCCGAAAGAAAGTCCGGCGGCTCCGGTAAACAATTCGGCGACGGAGCCAAACTCAGCTGGCGTTGTTTCTCCCTCGGCGCGTGCGCCGAGGAAGTCCATCACCGTCCTTAAGCCGTCGCCGTCCGAGAATGCTTACTTCGGCGATAGCGCCACGGTCCTCGCTCAGACCGAGGATGCCCTGCCGAGCCGCCAATTGGCCAATAACGCCGCCGTGGACGCATCCTTGCGTCAAAATCTTCGTACCTTGAATGAGTTTATTGCGGAATGTGAAGCGCGCTTGAAGCAAAATCCCCAGGACCAGTTGACCCGGGAATATCTCAACATGGCCTACCAGCAGAAAGCCGAATTGCTCACCGCAATGATGGATAATGGAAGGAGCGAACAATAATGAGGCCTCAGGAAAAAATGCATCGCGCTGTGCTCAGCGGCCTCGGTACCGGCCTGCTCCTTTGTGCTGTCTCGGCGGCCCTTGCGGCCACCACGACCCAGCACCAGGAACGCCACTTTACGGTCAAGGATCGGCCCGTCGTGGTTCTCCAAAACATTGTCAACGGCCGCATTGAAGTGAAGTCCTGGAAGAATCGCGAAATCGTCGTTAACAGCACCTTTGTTCCGGAAAATGTGGCCATTGATATCGAACAGGTGGGGGATCGTATCGACATCAATGCAAGCTCACTGGGCTCCTCGAAGGAAGCTCACGAGGTGGAGGCGAATTTTCAACTCATGGTGCCGGAGCAAACCGAACTGCAATTGAAGACGCAGACGGGGCTTATCCTGGTCGAACAGGTCAACGGCGACATGAAATTGCAGAGCGTCGCAGGTGACGTCCACCTCAAGGAAGTCTCCGGCTATATCATCGTCAAGACCACGGGCGGTTCCCTGGTCTGCACGCTCTGCTCCGGGAAGCTCGAGTTCAATTCCATCAGCGGAAGCGCCCAGATCCTGCAGCCGGCCTTGAGCAACGTCAACCTCATGACTACAACCGGCAACATCCTCTATGACGGGGACTTCATCCGCACCGGCCTCTACACGATGAACAGCGGCCGCGGCCTCGTCGAGGTTCGCTTTTCCAGCAGTGATTCCTTCGACCTGAACGCCCAGACCTATCGCGGCACGGTTGACAACCGGGCGGCGGATTTCCTGAAGCCCGACACCCACGGCAAGCATCATGCCGATGCCAGTTTCAGTCACAGCCTGTTCGGCACGGTCGGCCAAGGTCTCGCGAAAGTCGAACTCTCTTCCTACAGTGGTACAATTCGCATTCTGAAGCGCGATTAACCGCGCTCTCCGCAATTGTGAGCGAAACTCCCATTGTGCGCGGCCCGCAGCCGCGTGCCACGGTCATCTGTCTTGCCGGTTTTATGGGCTCCGGCAAGAGCACCATCGGCACTCGCCTAGCTCGCCAGCTCGGCTGGCGCTTCGTCGATCTCGACGAACGCATCGAGGAGTCCGCCGGCATCTCCATAGTGGAATTTTTCGAACGCTACGGGGAGCCTGCCTTTCGCCAACTGGAGGCGGATCAATTGCGCGCGGCGCTGGGCCGCGCGGCGGAGTTTCATGAATCGACGATCCTGGCTCTCGGCGGCGGCACATATGCGCAGCCGGGGGCTCCTGAGTTTCTCCGAAATGCCGGTGTCCCTGTCATTTGGTTGGACACTCCCCTCGAGCTACTTCTATCTCGCTGCATGACCATGACCGGCCGCCCGCTCTTCCGCGATGAAGCCAGTTTCCGCGCGCTCTACGCGCAGCGTTTGCCTTCTTACCAACTCGCGGACTATCGCGTTGATAGCTCGGGGGACGCCGCCGCAGTCGTGGCAGAAATCCTTCGCCGGGGGATCGCGGGCGTGCCTAGCGGAGAATCGGAGTCGCCCATTCCTGTCGAGAGACCTCAGCCCTGAATAGCTCACACCGCTTAGAGAGACAAATGGGTAGCGGTTTTGGGCACTTGTGCTCCGAAGCGTCCCTGGAATGTGCGATGCTCAGATGGGGGTAGGACCCTTGACCGCTGAGGGAGGGCTTCGTACCACCAAGGAATCCGAATCATGAGACCACTGTTTTCTCTAATACGTAAGCTGCCTGTATTCGTCGCCGCAATTCTCGCCGGAGTATTCTTCGCCCACGCCGCCCAGAAAAAGGTTCCCGAGGGGTCGGTTCTTGTTGCCGAGAAAGGCAAGCTCAATATTCTGATCGACGGCAAATCCATCGGTCGCGAGGAATTTGAGATTGCGCCGAGCGGCGCGGGATGGACAGCCAAAGGCACCACGCATCTCTCCGTGCCGGGCTCGCCAGCTACCACGGTCACCGGCACTCTCGCTCTCCAACCCAATGGCGCGCCCGTTGCATACGATTGGACTTCGCAAACCGACAAGACCAACGGAGCGCACGTGGATTTCGCCAATGGCGTCGCCAAAATGACCCTGCAGATGCAGGGCGCCCATCCGTTCGAGCAGGATCTTACGTTCAATTCCCCGCTGATCGTCGTGCTGGACAACAATCTGTACCATCAATACGCGGTGCTCGCCCGCATTTACGACTGGTCGCACCGCGGTGCGCAAACTTTCTCCGTTCTGATCCCCCAGGAACTCACGCCGGGAACCATCACCGTCGATTGGGCCGGTGCCGTCAGCGCGGATGGAAAAACCTACGAGGGCCTGAAAGTCACGACCAGCGATATCGAACTGATGCTCTATCTGGACCCTAACCATCGCCTGATGCGCCTGGAAGTTCCTGCCTCGAAAGCCGCTGTCATCCGCGAGTGATCTGAAGAGCATCCTACGAGGTAATCTGATCTCGACTTTTCAATTTCCGCTTTCGGGTCAGCCGCATGTCCACTGTTTACAATCACTGTTGGTTTGTCCTGGGTATGTTTTCTTGCGTCTCTGCGGTAAACAATTTGAAATTACTGAAGGTGTGAAGCAGGATGATGCGGAAGCTCTCAAATTCGCTGCTCACACGAACAAAAACGGCGCCCCGCTGGAGGGGAGCGCCGTTTTTGTTATAACCACTCGCGAGATTTTTCTTAGCGCGCCAACGGCCGCTGAAATACCGGCATCCCTGGGCGCCGCAGCGGATACCCTTGCGGTTGACCATGGGCTTGCGCGGGAATCAGCCCATTCGAATGGCTGGCGTGACCGATGTGCCCGTGCTGGCCATTTCCATTCGACGGCGCGGGCTGCGGCAGCCGCGCCGGATTACCGATAGGGCGCAGGTTGATGGGGGCCGCGTTCACGTGATCGCTGATGGCCTGCAAACGCTTCAAAATCGATTGCCACTGTTCCCAGTCGAGCTGCCGGAGGAACGGACGCAGCCCCTGGATGAAGGGATCTTCCAACAGCGCTTCGCCATCCGATTCCGGGATGAAAAACCGGTTTAGCCCGACGTTCAACGCTTCCGAGATTTTCTCAAGCGTTCCCAGGCTTGGCGTCATCTGCCCGCTCTCGATCCGGGAAAGGTACGAACGGCTGACCTTCGAGCGCGACTGCAACTGGCTCTGCGTCATCCCGCGCGACTCTCTCAACTGGCGAATCCGCTGGCCGATATTCTCCACGGTCTCCTGGTTCGCGAACTTCGCCGTTGTCACTTCGGGTTCTGCCTGCTCCTGGGGAGCTTCCTGCGGAATCAGATACTCCATCCGCTGAGGCAACGCTCGTACGCAGCGTCGGCAATTGCCGGTTCGCGTCCGATACTGGACCAGTCCGCAGGTCTTGCAGCGTATGACTTCCCGATCCATCTCCAACGAGTTCATCATGGTCTCTTTTTCCATTTGTACCGACACCGGAACTCCTCGCTGACTTTGTGTTTTTTCCGGCGTGCGGATAGGAAGGAACGTCGGAACGTTCGCGGGGGGAAGGCAATTACTGGCGCGATGGGAGTTTCTCTTAGAATGTCATTTTCTGTCAAGAGTATTTTTCAAAAATTTATGCGGGAAACGACCGAAATCGTCCGTGTTTACGCCGGTTTTTCGCCTGTCCGCTCGGCCGGGACAAAGGGACTTCCTCAGCCGCTTGTGCTCCATCGGCCGCGGCACAACTATATCTTGTGTGGGCGTTTCGCAGTTTCCTGCTTTCCGATTCGGCACATTTTCGCCCCTTGCGGTATCCTGTATCCTCATTTCGGAGGAGCCTCGGCATGCCTTCCCGCGACGACGCCTGGAAACTTCTCTGCGAGCACACGCAATCCGAAAGTCTTCGCAAGCACATGCTGGCCGTCGAAGCCTGCGTTCGAGCCTATGCGCGCAAATTCGGCGCCGACGAGGAGCTTTGGGGACTCGCCGCGCTACTGCACGACTTCGACTACGAGCGCTGGCCGAACAACGACCACGCTCCCGACCGGGAGCATCCCTCCGAAGGCGCAAAAATCCTCCGAGAGCACGGCTACAACGAGGAATTGATCCGCGCCATCCTCTCCCACGCCAATTACACGGGCGTCGATCGCCAATCGCAACTCGAGCACACGCTCTTCGCTTGCGACGAACTGGCCGGGTTCCTCACCGCCTGCTCCTACGTGCGTCCGTCAAAGAGCATCCTCGATCTCGAGGTCAGCTCGGTGAAGAAACGGATGAAGGATAAAGCCTTCGCCAGGGCCGTCAGCCGCGAAGACATCATTAAGGGCGCAGAGGAGCTCGGCGTGCTGCTGGACGAGCACATCACCTTCTGCATCGCCGCCATGCGCGATCAGGCCGATGCCCTCGGCCTGCGAGGCACGCTTTAGCGGCCGGCCTGCAGGCCGGCGGGCCTGAGGCGTTGGTTTTTTTGCATTCTTTCACACTCGTTAGTCCCGCTGGGTGTACAATCATGTCCCCGGATTTCTCCTTCTGCCGAATCTCTCTAGGAGGCATTATGTCTGCACCACAACCGAGTCTTTCTCCGCAATT
>Ga0335077_10012921_pt1 | contig 10444 bp, 10 predicted proteins | sample Lox_Sample_31_FD_207151 | JGI IMG/M metagenome (GOLD analysis project Ga0335077, IMG submission 207151) | Soil microbial communities from Loxahatchee National Wildlife Refuge, Florida, United States - Lox_Sample_3.1 | ecosystem: Environmental > Terrestrial > Soil > Wetlands | place: USA...
CGGCACGCGTTAGGCCGGCCCGCCCTATTCGCGCTCGATGCGCGCGACGAGGGCCAGAAGCCGCGCGCGCATCTCCGCCGCCGGCAGATGGGCACTGCCGCCATGGCCGGCGAGGACCCATTCGAAACGCTCTTCGGCAAGCCGCCGCAGCGAGTTGATCTGCTCCGGCCAGGAATACCAGCACACGCTCTTGCTGGCGCGCAGATCGCTCTGCTCGAAGCTCCAGGAGAGCGAATCCCCGCTGAAAAGGCAGCGCTCGTCGAGAAGATAGGCGACGCTGCCCTTGGTGTGGCCGGGCAGCGGGATGACGCGAAGATCATCATCGAGCGCGATCGGCTCGCGGCCTTTCAAGACGTCGCTCGCATAGGGCGCGGCCGCGCGATCGTCTTCGTGAATGAAGACGCGGGCGCCGAAATGGCTGGCATAGCGCTCGGCATCGGCGACGTCGTCGCGATGCGTCAGCAGCACCAAGGCGAGGCCGCCGCGCGCTTCGATCGCGTCGACGACATGCTTGGTCCAGCGCGGCGCGTCGATCATCGCGTTGCCGCGCGCGCGCCGAATGAAGAAGGAATGCGCGCCCCAGGAATGCCGCGCATTGAAGCCGAGGCGGAAGACGCCCTCGGTCATGGCTTCGGGGAAGACATCGGGCGGCGGCCCGGCCAAGCCTTCGGCATGAACCGAAGCGGTCGGGCAAAGCAGCCGCGCGCGCCACGCCGCGGCGAGCTCGGCCGCGCCCTCGGGCTGATGTGCGAAGACGGATTGGCCGTCGCGCTCGACGATGAGGCCGGGCGCCACGGTCTGCGCCGCCTTGCAGTTGATGCAGTCGCGGTCGACGTACCACGCGCCCGGTGCATTGGCTTTATGGCGCGCGCGCATCGCCGCCATCCTCAGCGCTCGAAGCGGCCGAGACGCACGGCGGTCTGGCCGCGGGAAATCCGGCGCGTCGGCATGATGAGAACGCACTCGTCATAGGGCGTGCGGATCTCGGTCTTGCCGTCGCGCGCGATCACGGTGCCGGCCCGCGGTATCACCTCGACGCCGCCATACTCGCCGAGGAAATGGAAATTGTCCGACCCCACCGTCACGCGATGGGTGATCAGCACGGTGCGCTGCGGCGCGGCGGGCCGCGCGTGCCACGGCGCGGCATCGCTCTCGGCGAGAATTCCCGCCGCGGCGAGAAAGCGCCATGCGGTCTCGATTGCGATCTCCGCGGTGCCGCGCGCCCAGTGGTGCCCGCATTCGATCAGCAGCGCGACCGCCGGCGAAGCCTGATCGCCGAACCGGCCGTAATCGCGCATGCGGCGTCCGGCGGTGTGACCCTCATCGCGCACGAGCAAGGCAGGCATGCCGATACGCCGGGCGAAAGCCAAGTGCTTTTGCGCCATGCCGGTCAGCATCATCGGCATGCTGGCATGGATCATCGAGTGGATGTCGAGCAGCAGATCCGCGCTGTCGAAGAACGGCCGAAGCGCGCGGGCGCGCGACAATTCGCGGCTGAAGCGCGGCCCGTCGAGCACGCTTTCGTGCCAGACGCGGTTCATGTCCTCGTCGAGATAGCGCGAGGCGGTCGGATCGTTGCGATCGAAGCTCTGATAAGCCACGACATTGCAAAAGACGAAGGTGAGGCGGCCTTTGGCCGGACGCAGCTTTCGCTGCAGCAGTTGATCGAGCGCGATCGCGCCGCAAATCTCGTTGCCATGCATCAAGGCGCTCAGCACGACATGCGGGCCGGGCGCGTCGGCGGCGTAGCTCCAGACGTGGCTGACGCCCTGATTGCCGTCGCGATAGGGCGAGAGATCGGGCGGGTCGATTTCGATCGGCGGGGCGAAGAAATCCATGACCGCGCTCAGCGTCGGACGCGCTCGATCAGACGGTCGAGGAACGCCTCGCACTGCCGCAGCTGATCGAGCGCCAAGAACTCGTTGGGCTTGTGCGCCTGCTCGATCGAGCCCGGACCGCAGATCACGGTCGGGATGCCGCCTTCGGCAAAGAGCCCGCCTTCGGTGGCGAAGCTGACCTTGCCCGTGCCATTGGCGCCCGAGAGCGCGAGCGCCCATTGCACGACCGTGTCGCCTTCGGCGGCGGCGAGCGCCGGCACGGCGTTGGTTTCCTCGAACGCGATGCCGGCTTCGGCGCTGACCGCGCGCATCTCGGGCAGCAGGCTTTGCGCGCGGCCTTGCAGGCCGGCGACGATCGCTGCGGGATCGTCGGCCGGGAGATAGCGCATCTCGAAATCGAAATGGCAGTCGCGCGGCACGATGTTGACCGCGGTGCCGCCCGCGATCGTGCCGGTCTGAATCGTGGTGTAAGGCGGATCGAAAGCGGGATCGAAGGGCCCTTCGCTGCGCTTTTGACGCGCCACGCCGCGCAGATAGGTGACGAGCTCGGCCGCGGTCTCGATCGCGTTGACGCCGCGATGGGTGAGGGATGAATGCGCCTCGTGGCCATGAACATGACAGCGCAGCCGCCGGCTGCCCTTATGCGCAATCACCGGCTGCATCAGCGTCGGCTCGCCGATGATGCAGAATTTGGGCTTCACCGGCCGGCGCTTCAGCACGGCGACGAGCGTGCGCACGCCGAGGCAGCCGACCTCTTCGTCATAGGTGAGCGCCAGATGAATGGGCGTCTCGAGCGGCTGCGCGAGAAAATCCGGCAGCTTTGCGAGCACGGCGGCGATGAAGCCTTTCATATCGGCGGTGCCGCGGCCGTAGAATTTGCCGTCGTGCTCGTCGAGCTCGAATGGGTCGCTGTCCCAGTTCTGGCCGTCGACCGGCACGACGTCGGTATGGCCCGAAAGCATGATGCCGCATTGATCCGGCGAGCCGACCGTCGCGTAGAGATTGGCCTTTTTCCGCGTCACGTCATGGACGAGCTCGCTTTCGACGTCCCAGCGGTCGAGATAATCCTGGACGAACGCGATGAGATCGAGATTCGACTCGCGGCTGGTCGTGTCGTACCCGACGAGCCGCCGCATCATCTCGGCGCTGGAGAGCCTCTGCCCAGCCATAACGCTATTGTGGCGCAGCAAGCGGGCGGGCGCCAGCGCCGCGCGATCAACGACGCGGCGCCGGCGCGTCAGTGCTCGTCGTGGTCGTTTCCGTGGGGCGGACCGCCATGCGGTTCGCCACCGTGAGCCTCACCACCATGCGGCCCGCCGCCCCTCGGCCCGGCTTCATGATGAGGCTGGGGTCCGTGCGGCGGCGCGCCATGCGGCCCCTCGGGATGGCCGGGCCCATGCGGGCCTGGTCCATTCGCCGGACGAACGGCGCGCGGCGCGGGGTGATGAGCCGGCCCGTTATGGGGTGCGCCATGCGCTGCCGGGCCGGCGCCGGTGATGCCATGGCCGGTGAAGGAAGTCGCCCGCGGCGTTGCCGCGACCGGCGGCCGGCCGTGATTGACCGACGAGCGCAGATCGCTGCGCCCGCGCGCCGCCTCGTCGTGCTGACGCTGCAACTCGGTCTCGCCGACATGATGCTCATTGGCGAAGGCTTGCTGCGCCGCCGTGGGACGAGCCGCGATGCCGCCATGGCCGCCATTGAAGCTGACCCGCGTGACATGGACGTTGTTCACGACCGTACGGCGATAGACATAGCCGACATGCACGCCGCCGATGTTGTTCACCACCGTGTTGTAGTGGAAATGGCCGGCTTGCCAGAATCCGCCGTGATAGCCGATACCGTCATAACCAAAGCCATAATTGATGCCGCCATAGAAACCGACGCGCGGCCCCCAATAACCGACATGCCAGAGATAGATGCCGTTGCTCCAGCCCCAATAGCCCGGCGTCCACAGCAGGCCGACCGCTGGCGGTAACACCCAGGTGCCGGGCACCCAGTAATAACCATAGGGCCCCCAGGCCCAGTAACCCGGCATCCAGATATAGCCGGGGGCCGGAATCACCGGTTGCGCGTAGATGGGCAGGGGCGGCGGCGGGACCGTGATCGATACGCCGACATTGACCTGGGCTCGAGCCTGATGCGGCGTGCCGATGCCGCAAGCCAAGCCTACACCGACGAAAAGGAGCAGGGCGAAACGCAAAAAGATCCGCATGATGTCCTCACATAAAGCCGGACGTACCGTCTTCGCGAAGATAACGGGCCGGCATGGCGCATATTGCGTCGGATTGTGGCGCGATTGAGGCCGTTTCGAGGTTTCGCGGGGCAGGGCGGCCCTGCCGCTTAATCGCGGACGAATTCGGCGTTCAAGGCGCCGAGCCCGGTGTCGACGCCCCAGCGCCGGAAGCGAAACCCGGCGCGCGCGAGTGCGGCCTCGGTGCCGGCATTGCGCTTGCTGGCGCCACTCGTCATCTCGACCATAATGCCGCGCAGCGCCGGATCGGCGAGGGTGCGCGCGCCGCCTTCCAGCACCTTGTCCTCGATTCCGTCGATATCGAGCTTCAGATAGTTAGGCGCGGGCAGCGTGAAGGTCGCGCGGAAATCATCGATCGAGAAGCCGAGCGCGGCCTGGCGCGCAACCGTCGCGACGCCCTCGCCGTCGGCATTGCGCTCCGCGCCGAAAGCGTTGGGGAAGCCCCCCGCGCTCGCATCGCCCATGTTGAGCGTCGCCAAAATCGTGCGGTCGCTGAAGGCGACGCAATAGGCCTCGATCGAATCCTGCCGGCCATTGGCGTCGATATTCTCGCACAGCGCGGCAAAGTTGGCGGCGCTCGGCTCGAAGGCGAGCACGCTCACGCCGGGCCGAAGCGCGGCGTAGAGCGAATAGGCGCCGATATTGGCGCCGATATCCCAAAGAATGCACGGCGTGTCAAAAGCGTCGATCCAGGCGAGCGTCTCCGGCTCGCGCTTCAGGAAGTCGCGCGGATATTCCAAGGCGCGCGGATGGGGCGAGACGAAGGCGATGCGGCCGCGCGCGGTCTCGACGAGATGGCGCTGCTTCAGCGCCAACCCGACCTGGAGCCGGGTCGCCGCACGCCGCCACGGCTTTTGGAAAGTGGTCGCGCCATTGACCCCGGCGGCGAAAAAGCGCCCCCAGCGCTTGCTCATCGCGCCGACGTGGATCGAGGGCAGAAGGATCGAGGCCTCACGTGAGGAACTGCTCCTTGAGCACGCGCTCTTCGAGATTGTGCTCGGGATCGAACAGCATGGTGAGCGCGACCTCGCCGCGCTCGCGCACGGTGACGGCGCTCACGTCGCGCACCTCGGTGAAATCCGCCGTGGCGCTGACGGGGCGCTTCTCGGCCTCGAGCACGTCAATATGCACCTGCGCCGTCAAAGGCAGCAGCGCGCCGCGCCAGCGGCGCGGCCGAAACGCGCTGATCGGCGTCAGAGCGAGAATCCCCGCACCCAGCGGGACGATCGGCCCATGCGCGGAGAGATTATAGGCGGTGCTGCCGACCGGGGTCGCGACCAGGATGCCGTCGGCCATGAGCTCGTCGAGCTGCGGCGCGCCATCGACGCTGACGCGGAGCTTGGCGGTTTGCCGGCTCTGGCGGATGAGCGAGACCTCGTTGATCGCGAGCGCGGTATGCGTCTCGCCGTGGCGGTCGATCGCGGTCATCTCGAGCGGATGGACGCGCACGGGCTTGGCACGCAGCAATCGCTCTTCGAGCCCCTCGGCCGAATAGGAGTTCATGAGAAAGCCGACGCTGCCGCGATGCATGCCGTAGATCGGCACGCCGCGCTTCATATGGCGGTGGAGCGTCTCGAGCATAAAACCATCGCCGCCCAGCGCCACGATGATGTCGGCTTTCTCGGGATCGGTGCCGGTGTAACGCCGGTTCAGCTCGGCGAGCGCTTCCTGGGCCGCGAGCACGTCGCTCGCCTCGAAGCCGATTCTCAAAGCGCTCAACCGCCGGTCACGCTCATATGCCGCGACACGGCGGATTGGGCGTGCCGGCGGTCGATGATGAAATCATGCCCCTTGGGCTTGCGCGCGATCGCTTCGGCGATCGCCGCTTCGAGCGGCCCATCGCCGTCCGAAGCGCGCAGCGGCGCGCGCAGATCGGCGCTGTCATGCTGGCCGAGGCACATATAGAGCGTGCCGGTGCAGGTCAGCCGCACGCGATTGCAGCTCTCGCAGAAATTGTGCGTGAGCGGCGTGATAAGGCCCAAGCGCTTGCCGGTCTCGCGCACGACATAGTAACGCGCGGGGCCGCCGGTGCGGTAATCGGTCTCATCGAGCGTCCAGCGCCGCTGCAGCGCGGCGCGCACCACCGAAAGCGGCAGGTATTGCTCGAGGCGCGCCCCGGCGCCGAGCTCGCCCATCGGCATCACCTCGATGAGGGTGAGATCGTAGTCGCGCTCGCCGCACCAGGCGATGAGCGCGTCGAACTCATCGTCGTTGACGCCTTTCAGGGCGACGGCGTTGATCTTGATCTCGAGGCCCGCGCGCTTGGCCGCGTCGAGCCCGGCAATCACCTGGTCGAGCCGGCCCCAGCGCGTGATCGCGGTGAATTTCTCGCGGTCGAGCGTGTCGAGCGAGACATTGATGCGGCGCATCCCCGCGGCTTTGAGATCGGCGGCGTAGCGCTCGAGCTGGCTGCCATTGGTCGTGACCGTCAGCTCGTCGAGCGCGCCTGAGCGCAAGTGCCGCCCGAGACCGTTGATGAGCGACATGACGTTGCGCCGGACGAGCGGCTCCCCACCGGTCAAGCGAAGCTTCTTGACCCCCAGCCCGATGAAGACGCTGCAGACCCGGTCGAGCTCCTCGAGCGAGAGGATTTCGGCTTTGGGCAGAAAAGTCATGTCCTCGGCCATGCAATAGACGCAGCGGAAATCGCAGCGATCCGTGACCGAGACTCGCAAGTAACTGATATGCCGCCCAAAGGGATCGATCATGCGCTTAACATAGGGGTTGGAACCGCTCCAGGGAAGCGCTCGGCCAGGAAAGCGCGCGAAGAATTCTGCGCGTTTTGCCGGCCTATCCTTACTCTTTTTAGGGTTAAGGTTTGGTGCGTGCGGGCCGCGCCGGGACGAATCGGAGGCGCAAACGGGCCGGGGCCCCCGAGCGATTTTTCCTGACTTCCATCGCCGCTTTTGCTTTGCTTCAAGGCATGACCGCGAGCCCAGCGGATCAACCCTTCATCGTGCTCGCCTCGACCACCTCGGTCGGTGATAGCGGCCTGCTGAAACACATCCTGCCGCTCTTCACGGCGGCATCGGGCATCGCCGTGCGCGTGGTCGCGCTCGGCACCGGCCAGGCGCTCGATTGGGCGCGGGCCGGTAAGGCCGATCTGGTTCTCGTGCATGACCCCGAGGCCGAGGCGGCGTTCGTCGCCGAAGGTCATGGCATCGACCGGCAGGAGATCGCCTGGAACGATTTCGTCGTGGTCGGGCCGAAAGCGGATCCGGCGCGGATCAAAGCCGAGCGCGATGTGATCGCCGCCTTCCGCGCGATTTGGAATGGGGGCGCGGCTTTCGTGTCGCGCGGCGACAAGAGCGGCACCGATGCGCTTGAAAAGCGGCTTTGGAAGGCGGCCGCGCTTGATCCGACAAAGGCCGGCGATTGGTACGCGGAAATCGGCGGCGGCATGAACGCCGTGCTCGGCGCAGCAGCAATGCGCGATGCCTATGCGCTGACCGATCGCGGCACCTGGTTGAGCTTCGAGCGGCGCGGCGATTTGACGATTTTGCTCGAAGGCGATGCGCGGCTTTTGAATCGCTACGCGGTGATCCGGCTCGATCCGGAACGTCATCCGCGGGCCAAGCATAGGCTCGCCAAGACATTCGCCGATTGGCTGGCTTCGCCCCAGGGACAGGCCGAGATCGGCGCCTATTCCGTCGCGGGCCAGAAACTCTTCCATCCTGCGGCCGATCCGAAGCCATGACGCCCCGGCGCGCCCGCGCCGCGTCGATCACATCGGCTTGGGCAGAAATTCCTCGGTCACCAGCGCCTTGGTGTCGGGCTTCTCCTTCAGTTGACCCAGATCGACGAGCGCCTGCTTCACCGCCTCCATACCGACCGGATCGAAGCGCCCGTCGGTCGAGAAGGTCGGCATTTCGACATCGTAGACTTTGTCGGCGAGCGCGTCCGACAGGCCGGTCACGGGCTGCGAGAGATGGATCGCCTCGGCCTTGTGCGCCCTGGCAAACGCAATCGTCGCGTACCAGCCGGTCAGGAAGCGGCGCAGCGCATCCGGCCGTTTCGCGATCATGTCGTCGGTGGCGTAGATGATATGCGCGATGAACGGGTTGACGATGTCGCCAAAGGTCAGAAGGATTTTTCCCTGGCCGGCTTCCTCGACCTTCAGCGCGGATTCGAGCGAGGTCACGGCGCCGTCGAGATTGCCTGAGACGAACCCGGCGATGGTTCCCTGGCCGCCGCCGGTCGCCACCAGCTCGAGCCCGCCGGGTCCCCAGCCCTCATGTTTGATGAGCTGCTGGCCGAGCCAATAGGTCAGCGCGCCGACGCTGCTGACGCCGATCTTTTTGCCCTTCATCCCGGCGATGGTCTTGATGCCGCTGCGCGCGCTCGCCTGCAGCACCATGTTCGAGGGCTTGGTCGCGAGGACGCCGACGCCTTTTTCCGGCGCGCCTTTGACGATAAGGCCGATATCGGTGCCGGCGCCGAGCGCGACGTCGAGGCTGCCGGCGGTCATCGCCTGGTGCAGCTTGGCACCGCCCGCGAGCGCGACGATTTGCAGCTCGATGCCTTCTTTCTTGAAGATGCCGGCGGCCGCGCCGACATTCGCCATCGAGAAATGAAAATCATCGGCCGAGGGCGTGCCGACGCGGACGAGATCGGCGGCGCGCGCGCTCGCCGTGGTGACGGCGAAGAGGGCGAAAGCCGCGGCGAAAACAAACAAGCGAAAGGCCAGCCTCGAGACTGCGTTATCGGCCATCGACACTCCTCCCCGAGCGAATTGGTTTTCTTCGCCGCATCTTCCCGCCGCGGCAAGCTTCTGGCAAGGCCGCGCCACCGCGGCGTGAGCGAACTCACCGATAAGGTGAACTCACCGATAAGGTGTTAGGCCGCCAGCTCGTGCGCGGCAATGCCGGGCAAGATCACGGCGACGCGCGTGCCTTCGCCCGGCGCGCTGCGGATGTCGATGCTGCCGCCATGCTGCTCGACAATCTGCTTCACGGTCGGAAGGCCGAGGCCGGTGCCGAAGCTCTTGGTGCTGAACAACGGCTCGAAGATTTTCGGCATGACGTCGGGCGGAATGCCCGGGCCGTTGTCCGCGATCTCGATGGCATAGCCTTTGGGATCGGACCTTGTTTCGACCAGCACGCGGCGCTCGTCCCGGGCGGCCGCTTCCGTTGTCACCGCTTCGGCCGCATTGTCCAAGAGGTTGACAATCACTTGGCGCATTCTCTCCGGATCGACGTTGATGCGGCATTGCGGCGCGCCGAAACGTCGCAGGCAGGTGACGCCGCTCTTCATCGGATATTCGGCCAGCATCTCGTCGAGCCACTGATCGCCGATCACCTCGCGCCGGCGCAGCTCGCGAATGCGCGTGTAATCGAGCAAGTCGCGAATGATCCCGTCGCAGCGCGCGATGCTGCGCTCCATGCGGCCGAGCGGCCGCTCGAGGTCGAGCGCGGCGCGGCCCACCGCTTCCTTCAAGATGAAGAGCGTGTTGCGAATCGCGCTCAGAGGATTGCGCAGCTCATGCGCGACCGTGGCCGTCAATTGGCCCAAGGTCGAAAGCCGCTCCTTGCGCAGCAGCTCGTCCTGCGCCGCCTTGAGCTCGGTCGTGCGCGCATCGACGCGGCGCTCGAGATCGTGATTGAGATCGCGGATCTCGGCATGGGCGAGGCCGAGCGCGTGCGCATGGAGGCGCGCGTGATCCGCGGAAAGCTGCAGCAGGTCGAGCGTGCTGGCGATGCCGAGATAGCGTCCGTCGCTGGTGACGATGAAGCCGGCATTGGGCGCGGCCTTCTTTTCGCTGGCGATGCGGCGGCTGATCGTCTCGATCGGCACGGCGGCATCGACGATCACCGGCGCCGGGTCCATCAGCTTGGTGATCGGGCGGCGGGCGAAGACCTCGCGCCAATAGGGCCGCGCGAACTGGCTCATCAGCACGACGCGGTCGACCAGGCCGAGCGGCTCGCCGTGCGCGACCACCGGCGCGGCGAAGAGCGATGCGTCGTGCTCCATCCGCTCATAGACTTCGGCGCAGGGAATGTCGGGCGGAAGCGGCGGTGCCCGCATGGCAAGCGCGATGGCCAGCCAGCGTTTGTCGGGGGCGCTCGACGGGTAAGTCATGACTTCGGCGGGCAACAATTCACACAAAAGCCGCCCGCGACGGGCGCGCGTCGAGAAAAGTAATAAAGCCGGTCTCTAAAGGTCAGGTTAAATATAATGTTACAGTAATATGACATAGCCCAAGAACTCGCTCCAGATGCCGCAAGATCGCGCGCGGCTGCTTTGTCTGCGCGAAGCTTTTTCGCGCAGCCGCGCGGCTTGCATGGCCGCGGGCGCGGGACGATCATTTGCAGCATGAAGGAATTCATCGTCAGACCCGATCCAGACGATCCGCGGC
>Ga0335077_10012922_pt1 | contig 10443 bp, 6 predicted proteins | sample Lox_Sample_31_FD_207151 | JGI IMG/M metagenome (GOLD analysis project Ga0335077, IMG submission 207151) | Soil microbial communities from Loxahatchee National Wildlife Refuge, Florida, United States - Lox_Sample_3.1 | ecosystem: Environmental > Terrestrial > Soil > Wetlands | place: USA: Florida...
GAGGCAATCGCGGTCGGCCAGACCCTCTGACTCCACAGCGCATCCGGCACCGTGGGCGCTTGGGACACAACGCAACCTCAGCCCGCTTGAATGCTCAGGGATAGCGATCCTCCCATGGGTAACTCGCGGGCTGAGCGGCGGGTCCTGCCTTGTTCGCCCGTGCCCGCCGTTCGCATTACGCCCGGGCGGCTCGCGTTCGCCGGAGCGTCTCAGCCGAGGTCACGGAGCGTCACGAACGGCGCGGGTTTAACCGCGGTCTAGACGGCCGTCACCCTCGGGCCCTGGTGACAACGGCTCGGCCATCACTTAACCTGACATGGACGGACACGCTTTAGTCGTAACCGGGGGGAGGGACGCCCCAGTGGATTCTGAGGCCGAACCCATCAGGACTGGACAGATCCCCGATCTGAGGGCCATCCCGCTGAGCCACCTGGCCGGTCAGGCTGCCAACGGTGAGACCATTGTGGCTGGCGTTGTGTCGCGGATTACGGGTGGTCAGGGTGATCCGTCGCGCGTCCAGGTTATGGCGTTCAATTCCGCCATCTGAGACTTCTGCATGCCGGGATCCGTTAGTCAGTATGTCCTGAAGGTATCCAGCCGATGTGATCTTTTCTGTGATCACTGCTATGTGTATCAGCACGCCGATCAGAGCTGGCGCGACAAGCCCAAAGCCTTAGACCAGGCCAGGGCCCGGCAGGCCGCCATCCGGATAGCCGAGCACGCCGGGATCCACCGGCTCAGCGAAGTGCACGTGGTACTGCACGGCGGTGAGCCGCTGCTGCTGGGCCCGGACGGGCTGCGGGGAATCCTGCGTTCGCTGCGAACCCTGATCGAGCCGGTGACCCGGCTCGACTTGCGGATTCATACCAACGGCGTCCTGCTCGACGAGACGCTGTGTGAGCTGTTCAACGAGTATGCCGTCCAGGTCGGCGTGTCGCTGGACGGCGATCGCACCGCGAACGACCGGCACCGCCGGTTTGCCGATGGGCGTAGCAGCCACGAGCAGGTGCTCAGGGCACTGGCCCTGCTCAGGAAGCGCGAGTACCGGCACTTGTATGCGGGCATTCTGTGCACGGTCGACCTGGAGAACGATCCGATCGCGGTCTACGACGCGCTGCTGGCGCAGGCCCCGCCGCGCGTCGATCTGCTGTTGCCCCACGCGACCTGGGATGAGCCTCCGCCCCGTCCGCCTGGCCTGGCCGCCCCCTACGCGGCCTGGCTCGGGAAGATTCATGACCGGTGGGCCGCCGACGGGAGCCCGGTGCCTATCCGGCTCTTCGACTCGCTGCTGGCCGCCTGGGAAGGGGGCCGCAGCGGGACCGAGGCGGCGGGCCTTGATCCCGTCGACCTGCTGGTCATCGAGACCGATGGCACCTGGGAACAGGCGGACTCGCTGAAGACGGCGTTCGATGGCGCGCCGGCGACCGGCTTCAACATCTGGTCACACTCGGTTGACGAAGCCGCGGGGCATCCGGGCGTGGCTGCTCGCCGCCGCGGGCTCGCGGGCTTGTGCCCGGCCTGCCGGCGATGCCCGCTGGTGCGAGCCTGCGGTGGCGGCTTGTATGCGCATCGGTACAAATCAGGTAACGAATTCGATAACCCCTCCGTTTACTGTGATGATCTCAAGGTCCTGATTCCCCGGATAACGGCAAGGTCAAAGGCCGCGCCTGCCGTGAACGGACACGGACGCCGGCCTTCGGCCGGCCATTTCCTGAACGATGCCGCCTTTGACCGCCTGGCCGCGGGCCCGGGCGATCGCGCGGCGATGGCGTCGCTGGCCGACGCCCACTGGTCGGTGAACCGCGCGCTCGTCGCGGCGGTGGCGTCCCGCCTGGGCGAGATCCGCGGCGACCTGCGGCGGGCGGCGGACGAGGGATGGAAGCTCCTTTCCTGGCTGGACGCCGAGCAGCCCGCGGCGGTGCGCGAGGTCCTGACGTACCCGTACGTTCAGGCGTGGGCGACACGGTGCCTGCGCCGGGCCAGAGGCACAGCATTCGACCTGGACTGCGCGCACCTGGCCGGGCTGGCCGCCGCGGCGGCCTGGCGGGCCGGGATCGAGACGGAACTGCCACTGCCGGTACGCGAGGGGATGATCTGCCTGCCGACGGTCGGCGCCCTGGCCGTGGACGCCAGCGCGGGCCGCACGTCACCGGTGCACGTCTCGCCTTCGGGGCTGAGCTTCAGGCACGCTACGGGCGCGTGGCAGACCGTTCGCGGGGTTATCGCGGCCGGCATGTCGTTCACCGTCGAGGATGTCGACCCCTTCCGCGACTGCCAGGCGTGGGCGCCGACGGGCCGGCTGTCGCCGGCGGCCTGGACGGCCTGGCGGCAGGCCCTGACCGCGGCCGCCCGGCAGCTTACGGCCGAGCTTCCGGCCTACGCCAGCGTGATCGGCGCGGGCCTGCGCTCGGTGGTGCCCATGCGTGCCGGGCCCGCGGGGAACCGCCGGAGCGGGACGGCTCGCCACGCCTTCGGCGCGCTGGCCCTCACCCTTCCCGACGACGTTGACACGCTGAGCGTCCTGCTCGTCCATGAGATGCAGCACGTCAAGCTGACAGCCCTGGGTGACATGTTCGACCTGTTCGACAATGCGGATCACCGGCGGTTCCCGGTGGCCTGGCGAGCCGACCCGAGGCCGCTCGAAGGGCTGCTGCACGGAACCTATGCCCATCTGGCCATCGCCGAGCTTTGGCGGGCCCGGGCCGGGAAAGAGCCAGCCGGAGCGGCCCGCCGCCATTTCCTCCGGTACCGGTGCTGGGTCGAAGAAGCGATCGACGTCTTGCTGAACGCGGGCACCCTGACGCCCGACGGCGAGCGTTTCGTCAACGGCATGCGCTCGACGGCCGAGACCTGGGCGGACGGTGCGGTGAACTCGTGACGTGGCTACTTGAGCGGACCGTGGACAAGAGGTTCAGCCCGGGCGGGCCAACTCATGGCCAGCGGCACCAGTACCTTTATCCTCACAGTTCGTGCGCGCGATGGGAGACGGCGCCGGCGGGGCGGAAGGCAGGGTGCGCGGTGAACGACGACGATGAGTCTGGCTCGCCGTTCTTCCTGAGCTATGCTCACGTTACCGAAGGCTCGTCAGGAGCGGGTGAGGCACCCGATCCTGACGGGCTGGTCAGCAGATTCTTTGATGACCTGACTGAGAACGTCAGCCAGCTGATCTGCCCGCGCGCTGACGTGCCGGTCGGATTCATGGATCAAGGAATGCGAGGCGGCATGGAGTGGCCCGACGAGTTACTACATGCCGTCGGGACATGCCAGGTCCTTGTGGCCCTGCTGTCGGCCCGGTACCTGCAAAGCCAATGGTGCCGTATGGAATGGCATGCCTTCTCGCTGCGCTCCGTAAGGAGGGAGGCAGGAACCGGAGCCTCGCCCCGGCAGGGATGCATTGTCCCGGTGATATGGGCTCCATTTTACTCCGCGCTGCCCGAGCATATTCATAGAATAGAGATCTTCTCGCCGACGCGTGTTGCTGAACAAGGTGTCCGCGGTCACTATCAGGGTAATGGTGTCGTCGGCTTGCTGAGGATGAACCGCCTGCATGAATCCTACGAGATAGTCGCATGGCAGCTTGCCATGCATATCGCGCACATTTATCACAGTCAGCGTACTGAGCATCGCCAGTTCAACGAGACGGAACTGCGTGAGGTGCTTCAGGAGGATTCCCGTGGGGGCTAAAGGCGGCGTGGCCGAGCGGGCAGCCTACTATCGCCCCTACTTCTACCTCAGTTATGCACGACCGGCCACGGCAGCTGAAAATCCCGATGCCGCTCCTGACCCCTTGGTCAGCAGGTTCTTTGACGATCTGCTGATCGCTGTGCGTAGGCACGCGGCCGCGTCATCAGGACCGATTGAGGGCTTCTTTGATCAGCATCTCCTTCCGGACTCGGACTGGAAGGAATCCGTCAACCAGGCGCTGGGCACGGCCCAGGTGTTCGTCCCACTCTATTCGGTGCCATACCTGGTCAAGTCCCTGCCGGGTCGTGAATGGGAGTGCTTTCGCAGGCGCATGGTTCAGGCCGGGATGGGGAATCCGCTGCTGCGGTTTGTTCCCGTCCTGTGGGCCCCGCTGCCCGAGACCCAGGTTCCCCCGGGGTTCGCTGAGGCGCTAGCTCTCGGCGCGGGCGAGCCTGCTTATGTCGAGAACGGCCTGTGGGCGTTGCTGAAGATTCCTTCGTACCGTCACTCCTATCGGTCCATGGTCAACAAGGTGGCAGAGAAGGTTGTTGCCATCGCGGAAGAAGCCCCGATACAGCCGTCGGAGATTCAGGACATCGATGCGATGACAAGCGCCTTTACCCAGCCGCCGCTCGCGGTTTTCGCTATCGAAACGGCCGTACCTACCGCGCGGGACGTGGCCACGCGCGACGTTCCTGGTGGTCATGTCCACAACAGCGCCGACTGGCGCCCCTTCCCGCAGCAGGACCGGCCGCTGACCGATTATGCCCGGGATGTCGCCGAGCGGCTCGACTTCGAGGCCAGGGCCGACGAGATCACGACGGTGAGCCAGCCGGCCACCCGCAGGCCGGGGATCATCTTGATCGATCCCTGGTTCATTGCCGACGATACCGGCCGGTCCGCGCTGAGGTCCGCGGTCGACCGGCTACCCCGGTGGGTCCTGCCGCTGGTGATTCTGGAGCATCCCGATGACTCCCGCACCCAGGATCTCGCGCGTCAGGTCAGGGATATCCTCGGCGCTTTGCCCACGGCGGCATCGCGTCAGGGCGCCCAGGGCGTCAGCTCGCTCGATGACTTCCTCGCAATAGTCCCCAGGCTGGTGATCGAGGCCGAACGCCAGTACAAACAGTATCGCAGCGGGCGCTATCGCACGGATCCTAGGTCGTCGGAACCGGTGGCGGTTACCAGGAGGCCCAGGCTGGGCCATCCAGCGCCACCGTCCGGGGCCGCCTCACCGCACGACAGGTCCGCCGAACCATCAGATTCGTTGGGAGATACACCAGATGACTAATGGACGACCGAGCCAGGGGCAAGGCAAGATCGTCACGTTCTACTCCTTCAAGGGGGGCACCGGCCGGACGATGGCGCTCGCGAACGTGGCGTGGATTCTTGCCGCCAACGGCATGCGCGTGCTGATCGCGGACTGGGATCTCGAGTCGCCGGGGCTGTACAGGTTCTTTCAGCCTTTTCTTGATCCCAACGTCAGCGAAAGGCCGGGCATCATTGACTTCATCCGCCGGTATGAGTGGGCGGCCGTGAAGGCAGGCATTCATCCTGACGACCTCGAAGGCGGGAACGAGGAGGCGGTCAGCACCGTCACCGCGCTCGTCGATAAGCACATCGACATGGTGACCGACTACGCGATCCCGCTGAACTGGCAGTTTCCGGATGAAGGGGCCCTGCATTTCCTGTCATCAGGAAAGCAGACCAATGGCGACTATCAGGCGACGCTGAGCACCCTGAACTGGGATAACTTCTACAACAACCTGTACGGCGGCCAGTTCTTCGACGCCCTGCGCGCGCTCATGAAGCGCAACTACGACTATGTCCTGATCGACAGCCGTACCGGCCTCAGCGACGTCGCCGACATCTGCACCGTGCACCTGCCCGACGTGGTGGTCGACTGCTTCACCCTCGCCACCCAGGGGATCGAGGGCGCTGCGGACGTTGCCAGGATGATTCAGGCTCACACTGCCCGTGACATCACGCTGTTGCCCGTGCCCATGCGCATCGACCACGCGCAAAGGGAGAGGGTGGAAGCCGGCCTGGAACTCGCCGCGCGCAGGTTCGCCGGCCTGCCCGAAAGGATGTCGGAGGAGCAGCGGCAGCAGTACTGGGCCGAGGTGGAGGTCCCGTACCGGGCGTCGTACGCGTACGAGGAGACGCTCGCCGCCTTCGCCGACCGGCCCGGCACCCAGACCGGCCTGCTGCCGTACTACGAGCGGATCACGGCCCAGATCACCGATGGTGCCGTGACCACGCTGCCGCCGCGGGAGGAATGGGTGCGCCTGCGTACCCGGTTGCTGTTCACTCGCACGCAGTCGTCGAGCCCGCGCCGGGTGGTCCTCGACTTCAGTCCGGCGGACCAGTTGTGGGCCGAGTGGATCGCGGCCGTCCTGGCCAGCGCCGAGATCGCGGTCCAGCTCGCCGGCGAGGAACCCGCCGGTCCCGACGAGGCCGACGTTGCCTCCGAAGCCGTAGCGATCGGGACGGATGCCTACTTCTCGCAGATGCCTGACTCCCTCTCGGCCGGCTTGCCAGACCGGCTTATCTGCGTGACCGACACCCGCCTGCCGCCCCAGCTCACCGACGTGACCGTGATGTTCCTCACCGGGCTCGGCGAGAACGAGGCGAAGGAGAGGCTGATCGACTGGCTGGGCGCGCGTCGGCCAGCGGATCTGGAGGCGGGGACCGGCGCGCTGCGCTATCCGGGCGGGGACCGCCCCCAGATCGTGAACATCCCGGGCCGCAACGTGAACTTCACCGGCCGGGACGACGACCTCAGCAAACTGCGCGAAGAATTGCGATCTAATCGTGCGGCGGCCATGCTTCCGATGACGATCCTGGGTCGCGACGGAGTGGGCAAGACGCAGGTGGCGCTGGAATACGCGCATCGTTTCCGGTCGGATTACGACATCGTCTGGTGGATGAACTGCGGTCAGGCGCAGTATGTCGACGCCTCGCTGGCCGACCTCGGCCAGCAGATGCGGGAGATCTTCAAGGCGAGCGTGTCCGAGGAGGGTGGTGTGGCCGAGGTCGCCCGGCAGGTGCTGCAGCTGCTGAGCGAAGAATGGGCAGATCGGCGCTGGCTCCTCATTTACGACAACGCCGAAGAAATCGCCGAGATCAGGGACCTCCTGCCAGTCGGCCGGGGTGGCCACGTCCTGATAACGTCGCGTGACGAACGCTGGAAGGATCTCGGAAAATCCCTGGAAATCGGCGTCTTCAGCCTCGAGGAAAGCGTTAGTCACCTGCGCCGGCGGATGCCTGACATTGCCGACGAAGAAGCCGGGGACCTGGCCAAGGTACTGGGCAGAATGCCGCTGGCGGTAGCTGCCGCGGGCGCGTTGCTGGCCAGCACGGGTGACTCCGTCGCCGAGTACCTGCAGGAGCTGGCCCAGCAGCCGGACCGCGTGCTTCCCGAGCGTCACCCCCTGCGGGGTTACCCGGCCGAGGTCGCGAAGGTCTTTGACCTTTCGCTCGATCTGCTGCGGACCAGGTCCGCCGCTGCCGCCCGGTTGCTCGAGATCTGCTCGGCCATGGCGCCGGACATCAGCCTGAGCCTGATCAACACTCAGGCGATGGCGGACACGCTGCGAGAACTTGATCCCGCCATCACGGAGCGGGCGATGATAGCCATGCTCATCCGGCAGATCGACCTGCTCGCCCTGATCAAGCTCGACAACAACGCGCGCATGATCCAGGTCCACCGCGTGGTCCAGGCTGCGGTCAACGAGCGCATGTCGGACGAGGACAAGGCGGCGGCGCGCCGCGACGTCCACCAGATGATGGTCGCGGCCCGGCCGGAAGGCGACGTCGACGACCCGCAAACCTGGCCACGCTACCGGCTGATCTGGCCGCACCTGACCCCCTCCGGAGCCATGCGATCGACCGAGGCGCCGGTCCGCGACCTGCTGATCGAGCGTGTGCGCTATCTCCGGCAACGCGACGACCTCGAGCGCGGCGCCCGGCGGGCGAAAGAGATCGAGGCCGCCTGGCAAGGCATGCTGAGCCAGGCGCTGGATCCGGAGATGACCGAATTGCTGCAGCAGCAGTTGTACCGGCTGCAATTCAACCTGGCCAACATCCTGCGCGATCTGGCCCAATTCGATGAAGCCCGGGCCGTTGATCAGGCGGTCCTGGCTGGGCAGACGACACACCTCGGCCCGGAACACCCGCACACGCTGGCCACGCGCAGCAGCCTGGCCGCCGACCTGCGGGCCATCGGTGACTACCAGGCGGCGCTCGACTTGGACCTCAAGACCTATGACTCCTGGAGCAAGCGTTACGGGGACGAGTACCGGGGCACGCTGATGGAGGCGCACAACCTGGCCCTTTCCTACCTGCTGACCGGGGACTTCCGGAGTGCCCTGGCTCAGGACCGGCTGACGCTCGAACGGCGGACCTCCGTGCAAGGGCCCAGGCACCCGAGGACGCTCAACTCCGGCGCTTCGGTGGCCCGCGACCTGCTGGAAGCGGGCCGCTACGTCGAGGCGGTCAGCCGGATGCAGGCCGTCTGGACCCTATCTCGTGACGTGCTCGGTCAGGATGACAGGAACACGCTGAACGCGCAGCTCCTGCTGGGCGTGGCGCAGCGCTGTGCCGGGAGTCCCGACGTTGCGGCCGGCACCATCGAGGCGGCCATGACCGGACTGACCCGCGGATTCGGCCGGGACAGCACCGACGCCCTGGCGGCCCGCCTCAGCCAGGCACTGAACCAGCTGGCGCTGCAGCACTACGAAGAGGCCCGGGCGGACGCGGAGGAGGTCCTGGCCGTCTACGAACGGCGGGGGCGAGATCATCCGCACTCCCTCATCTGCCGGCTAAACATCGCCACCGCTCTGTGCCTCGAGGGTGAATACGCGGCTGCGGAGACCGAGGCCCGGACGGCCGCCGACGGCCTGGAGGCCCGGCTAGGCGAATCCCATCCGTACACGCTGGCGGCGAACATGGTCCTGGCCAGCGTGCTGGCCAACCGACGTGATCTCGTTCAGGCCGAGGAGATCGAGCAGCGGGTCACGAACGAGCGCGAGCGCGTCCTCGGGCCCCGGCACCCGGACACGCTGCGCTGCCGGGCGAACCTGCTGCTGACCCAGCATGCGCGGGGAGACGAGGAGGCACCGGGCCAGCGACAGGCAGCCATCGCGGACCTGGCGACGCTGATCGGGAGCGAGCACCCGGATGTCACCACGGCTCTCACCGGCCACCGGCTGCTCTGCGTGATCGATCCCCTGCCGTTCTGACTAACGCGCGGCGCCGGCCTCGGCCGATACCCGGCCCGGGCCGGCTCCCGCCAGGCTCAGCGGGCGAGAGCCGTTGCCAGCCGCCGCGGTGGCGGCAACGGCCGCAGCCGCAGACCGGGATTCTTTCTTGGCCTGTTTCACGACCCAGGTAAGAATGCGCGGCAGGATCTCAACCGCTCCGAAATGGGCGGCTCCTATTTCCACCTGTATCTCCACCTGGGGGTCCGCGGTCCCGATTCTCTTCGCCAGCCAATGAGTATGAGAAGGCGGAGAGAAAACATCGTCACTACCGTGCCATAGCTTCACGGGTGCGATTATGTCGGATAGATCGAACCCCCACGGACGGCTCAAGGCGATGACATCGTCTATCCACCCGTTCGCCGATTCGCGCAGCGCATCCGCGTGCGTTTCAGCGATGATGCGCCGCAACGCGATGTCTCCCATCACATTCTTATCGTCACGACCCAGTTCCGGCCATAGCTCCTTTAGCAGGCTTTCTGAGTCGCCGCGCACGTGCACGGCCCGTTCGTCGAGCGTCGATTCCAGCGCTGTCGAATTCTCGGCGGCGCACTCATAGGCCCGGACATTTGACTCGGCCATCCCGGCGGCCCAGTCCAGGCCTTCGTCGGCATCGTAGGGGGCCAGGCTGCCCAGGGCAGCGGCACATATGACCTGGTCCTTCAGGAGCGCGGCACAGGCCAGGGCGTGCGGAGCGCCACCCGACCGGCCGACCACGCTGAACCGGTCGATTCCGAAGTACTCGGCGATGGCCTTGACGTCACCAGCGGCGTCGGCGACGGTGCGGCCGGGGAACCGGTCCGAGCCAGGGTAGCCGGGCCGGTCATAGCAGATCAAGCGGACGCCAAGCCGGTAGAGGACGGGGCCGCGCGGGTTCGGGCCATTGCGGCTGCCCGGTGAGCCGTGCATCAGGAACACCGGTATTCCCGCGGGGTCGCCTAGGCTCTCGACCGACAATCTGCGCCCACCCGGAGCCTTGACCACCTGCGTCACGGCAGCCTCCCCTGTACCCGCCGGCCCGGGCTGTCCAGCGGCTGCATCAGCCGGCTGCTTGGCAAATCCTTTATTATAAACAACAATACCCCTGTTGTCTCGGCCTTACGAGTACCAGGAGTAAAGTTCTTCTGCATCTTAGGTCAGCCTTAGCTAACCCGATCGCCTCATCAACTTCATCGCTAAGAAAGCCAGGGGCTGACCCTCGTTTCCTCTCGGTGATGACCATGTGCCCCCGTATCGCCCGGCCCGAGTGCGGAGATTTAGTCGCTTGCCCGGACCGCCGGGCCGAGCAGGACTCCAGGCAGGCGATCCGGACACACCCAGGAGGACGTCCTTCGGGCGTAGCCGGTTTACCTGGCCCAACGGCAAAACCCGTGGACAGGAATTCGATCGCGGCTGAAAAATGATCATCCGATCGAATATTAATAGCAATATGGTCCCGTGCTGTCGGCCGAAGCGGCTGCGACCCGCCCGGAGGGTGCGGAGCCGGAAACCAGTGCTG
>Ga0335077_10012923_pt1 | contig 10443 bp, 6 predicted proteins | sample Lox_Sample_31_FD_207151 | JGI IMG/M metagenome (GOLD analysis project Ga0335077, IMG submission 207151) | Soil microbial communities from Loxahatchee National Wildlife Refuge, Florida, United States - Lox_Sample_3.1 | ecosystem: Environmental > Terrestrial > Soil > Wetlands | place: USA: Florida...
CGCGCGGGTCCCTGGGATGCGTCTCGGCAAAGCGCTCCATCCGCTCCACGCCCCCGCCGAGGTTCCCGGTCCGGAGCGCCTCCTGGGCCTGCGCGAACTCGCCGTCGAGCTGGGTGGCGTCCGGCGCATCGGCCGCCGCGGTGCTGGAGCGAGACAGCGCCGCGACCAGCTCACCGTCCGGCTCTTGCACCGGCGTGCGCACGTCGATGGGCGGCGCGGCCCGCGGCTTGAGCTTCACCACCGCGAGGGAGGGCATCTCGGTTCCGCTGGCCGTGGAGGCGGCGGCAAGCAGCGGGCCGAGCGGCTGCCGCGCGCCCGCGCGGGCTGCCGCGTGGTCGGCCTCGAGCGCCTGCACGCGCTCGAGGAGCTTCAGATTCTCGTCCTGGAGCTGCTTCACAGAAGCTTGCAGCGTCCGCACCTCGCTCTTGCTCGCAGCGTCCGAGGCACAGCCCACGGCGCACAGGGACAGCGTCAGGACGGACGAGGAGCGGAGCCGATGCACGGGAACACGCCGATTCCGGTGGCAGTGTACGGACCCGCTTGCGGGAGGGTCAAGAAAGGCGGCCGGGCGCGATGAACGCCAGGTGGCGACCGGTCCCACCCCGGTCCCTGCGGTGCGAGAAGAATCGCTCGGGCTCACAGGCGTTGCAGCCCGGCACCTCCTCGATGGCCTCCTCGGGGATCCCGGCCTGTATCAGCGTCCGCCGCACCGCCAGTCTCAGGTCGAGCTTGGGCCGCGAGCCGTCGCGACGCACCACCGCACCGCCGAAGGCCTCGACGAAGCGCGCCGCCAGGTCCTCTCCCACCTCGTAGCAGCAGGCACCGATGGTCGGGCCAATCGCCGCACGCAGCGTCCGGGCAGGAGCGCCCTCGGCGGCGAGCGCACCGACCGCCACGGCACCGATTCGAGCCACCGTCCCTCGCCAGCCGGAGTGCACCGCCGCGACGCGAGCGCCGTCCTCGCTGGCCAGGAGCACCGGGACGCAGTCCGCGGTCCGGATGCCGATCCAGGTGTCGGGTGCGTCGGTCCACAACGCATCCGCCTCCGGCAGGACGCCGGCCTGCGCGCGGGCCACCGTGGCGCCGTGGACCTGCTCGGCCAGCACGAGGCGACCGGGGTCGAGCCCGGCGGCGTGGCCGAGCCTGGAGCGGTTCTCGCGCACGTCCGCGCCTGCGTCCCCGGCGGGCCCGAGGTCGAGCGAGGCACGCTTTCCCTCGCTCACCCCGCCGGAGCGCAGGGTGAAGCCGTGGCGGACAGGGAGGTTCCGGGCGACGAGGAAGAGCGCCTGAGGCACGGGACGATTCTCGCCGGAGGAGCGTACCTCGCCCGGCGGGCGACCGCTCAGCCGGGGACGACGAGCGCCCGGAGCAACGTGTTCTCCTCGCGGTTCGGCAGCCGGATCGTCACCCGGAGCAGCACGGTGCTCCCCGGCCTGGCGTCCTTCAGGACGCGCGAGAGGTCGTCGGCGTTGGCGATCTTCTTGCCCCCGGCCTCGGTCACTACCATCCCCGGGGCGAGCTCGGCGGCGTCCGCAGGAGAGCCGGGCTGCACCTCGGTGATGACCGCGCCCTTGGTGGGCAACCCGTTCGCCTCGGCGGTGCGCGGGTCGATGCTCTGCAGGGTGAGGCCGATCCGCTGCCGGTTGGTCTCGTCCCTCTTCGAGCCGGTGCCCGGACGCGGGCCGCGCGCGTCGCCCACCCGATCGAGGTCGCCCGGGCGCGAGGTGAGGGTCACCTTGAAGTCCTGGGCCTTGCCGTTGCGGATCACCCCGAGGGTGACGCTGGTGTCCGGGGCGCGGAGCGCCACCTGGCGGGAGAGCGAGGAGCTGCTCTCGACCTTCCTCCCGTCGAGCGAGACGACGACGTCGTCGGACTTGAGCCCGGCGCGGTCGCCGGGGCTGTTCTTGGTGACCTCGTTGATGAGCGCGCCCGAGCTCTGCGGCACGTTCAGCGCCCTGGCCAGCTCGGGGGTGAGGTTCTGCAGCTTCACCCCGATGTAGCCACGGGTGACCGAGCCGTTCTTCTCCAGCTGCGGGATGATTGCCTTGGCGAGGTTGCTGGGAACCGCGAACCCGATGCCCGCTCCACCGCTGACGATGGCGGTGTTGATGCCGACCACCTCCCCCCGGAGGTTGAACAGCGGGCCTCCGGAGTTGCCGGGGTTGATGGCCGCGTCGGTCTGGAGGAAGTCATCGTACTGGGAGGCGCCGATCTCCCGGGCCTTCGCGCTGAGGATCCCCGCGCTGACGCTGGAGGCCAGGCCGAACGGATTGCCGATGGCCACCACCCAGTCGCCGACCCGCATCGCGTCCGAGTCGCCGAGCTTCAGCACCGGGAGGTTGGCCGGGGGAGCCTTGAGCTTGATGAGGGCGACGTCGGTCAACGGGTCTCGGCCCAGCACCTCGGCCTCGAGGGTACGCCCGTCGTCGAAGCGCACCCGGATGTTGAAGGCTCCCTCGACCACGTGGTTGTTGGTGAGGATGTAGCCGCGGGGATCGATGACGAAGCCGCTGCCGGCCCCCTGGCGGATCTGCTGTCGCGGGTCGCGCCGTCCGCGGCCGAAGAACTGCTCGAACGGGTCGTCGCCGCTGCTCTCGTCGCGCTCGACGCGAGAGGTGACGTCCACGTTCACGACCGCCGACTTGACGCTGTCGACCAGCGGCGCCAGCGAAGGAAGCGCGGCGGCATGGGGCGGCGCCAGCGCCTGCGTCGTCGCGGCCTGACCCGGCGGCGGCTGGGGAGCGGGAGTGTCCGCGCGCGCGGACAGTCCGTGGAGCAGGGGAATGGCGAGGAGTGCGGCGGCGAGGAGCGCCGCCGGAGCGAGGAGACGACGAGGACCGTTCATGTCGGAACCCAACCTAAAGGTCGCCGGAGTCGGCGCAAGGGAGACTTCTGTGATCCGGGCGGCCTCTGAACACCGAGGGCAACTCCCTTGTTCCCTCACTCCCGGAACGGCCCGAGGGTCAGCGAGGGGAAGACTGGGTCGCGGTCCTCGAGCGCGTGCAGCCGCAGCGGATCCAGGCTCCCGGCCCGCACCGCACGCACGAGCTCGAGGAACGCCGCGAGGTGGGCCTGCACGCGGGCCCGGGCGTAGGCGGTGACGGTCCCGCTCCGGAGGATGAAGGCGAAGTCCGAGGACTGGGCGAGCAGCAGCTCGCGAAACGCCTGCACCAGCGCGCGCTCGTCCACCTGATCCAGGCGGGGGGCGTCCGCGAAGGGGGCGAGCATCTGCGCGCATCCGTGGAGCGCCTGGGGGATCCAGTCGTTCACCGGATCGAGCCACATCGAGGCGTGTCCGTGCTCGCCCCAGCTGCTCTCCACCGGGGCCACCACCTGCGCCTCGGGCCACGCCTGGAGGTCGTCGGCCGGTGTCACCACCGAGAGGCCGACCCGGGCTGCCTCGCGGAACAGCGCCTCGAGGAACGCTGGGCCCTCGAACCACCAGTGCCCGAACAGCTCGGCGTCGTAGGGGGCGACCACCAGCGGATCCCGGTCCATCCGGGTGACGAGCGCGCGGGTCCGCTCCTGCACCCGCTGAACGAAGTGACGCCCGTGCTCGCCGGCGCGGGCGAAGGCGAGCTCGGGATCCCACACGGCCTTGTCCGGTCCCCGGCCGGTGATCCGGTGATACTTGAAGCCGGTGGCGCGCCGGGGCCTTCCCGGGCCCACCACCGGGACCAGCGCGTCCGTGGGGAGGTCCCACCCGATGTCGCGGTAGAAGTCGCGGTAGACCGGGTCCGCCGGATAGCCCACCTCGGAACTCCACACCTGCTCGGAGGCCTCGGGGTCGCGCGCGTACACCGCCACCCCGCTCTCGGTGAATGCGGGCGCGTGCACCGACAGCAGCGGACGCGGCTCGGCGTCGGTCAGCCCGTGCGCGTCGAGGAAGGTGAACCGCAGCCCCTCGGCGGCGAGAACCTGTTCCAGCCCTGGGTAGTAGCCGCACTCCGGGAGCCAGAAGCCCGCCGGCCGGCGCCCGAGCTGGCGCACGTGCTCGGCCACGCCCACCGCCACTTGCGCCCGCACCGCACGCGCCGAGGTCCGGAGCAAGGGGAGGAAGCCGTGCGTCGCGCCCGAGGCGATGAGCTCGACGAGGCCCCGGTCGGCGAGCGCGGCGAATGCGGGGACCAGCGCGCCCCGGTGGCGCACGCTCCACAGCTCGGCGAGCCGCTCCAGGCGGGCCTGGTAGAAGCTCGCCACGCGGTGGAGCTCGGCGTCGTGCGCGGTCCGCCGCACCTCGCGCTCGGCCAGGGCGCGCTGACGCTCGAGGCGCCGGCCGACGCGGGAGACGAGGAGCGGGTCCTCGAGCATCGCCAGGAGGGTCGGCGTGACCGAGAGCGTCAGCCGGACCGGGACGCGATCGGCGGCGAGCCTTTCCAGGACTTCGAGGAGCGGCAGGTAGCACTCCAGCACCGCCTCGCCGAGCCACTCCTCCTCGAGGTGGTCCTCGTCGTCGGGGTGGCGGACGTAGGGAAGGTGGGCATGGAGGACGAGCAGCAGGGCGCCCCGTGGCGGCCGCATCTCCACGCGGGGCCCCCCTCGCTCCTCAGTTCCGCCCGGAGCGGGGGCCGCCCGAGGGGCTCGGTCCGTGGCCAGGGCCCCGAGCGCCCGGGCTCGAGGGGAGCGTCAGGCGGCGGGGCGAATCGAGGGGCTCGCGTCCGGGCGCCGCGGCCGATGCTCCCGGTCCCCGGCCGAGCGGCTCGGACCATGGAAGCCGCAGCGTGCGCACCTCCAGCCGGGCCGAGACCCGGCCCGGTGGCAGCTGGCGGGCGCCGCTCCTGTTCCCGATGGGCCGGGTCCAGCCGTCGCGGCCGAGGAGGAGCACCTCCGCGGTGTACTCCTCCCCGGAGGCGAGGCCGCTGACGTAGGTGCTGCGGGCGCCCAGCGGCAGCTCCAGGCTCCGGTCGAGGTCCGCCCCCCGGTAGATGCGGAGGAGGACCCGGGGCTCGCGCAGCCCCAGCGCTGCACCGCGCTCGAGCTCGCGGCGAAAGTCCCAGAAGACGAACAGCGTGGTCGGGTCACGGACCAGGAGCAGGGGCGCATCGGTCCCCACCTCGCGCGGTGACGCGAGGGGGCCGGGCTCCGGCTGCTCGAGCGGCACCGGTGTGTGCCGCTGGCGCCGGGGCATCTGCGGTGTCCCGAAGAAGGCCTCCTCGACGACGGGTTCGACCCTCGGCGCCACCGGGCCGGGCGTGGAAGCGGGCGCCGCCGAGGGGGCGGCACCGGCGCGCGGACGTCGCGCTCCGCCGGAGCCATCTCCTCGACCGGCCGACCCGTGTCCGCCCGCGCGCCGGGTGGACCCGTTGCTCCCGCCACCGCCGGCCCCCTGCCGGGCGACGGGCGCGGCGGTGCGCGGCGTGGAGCCGCTCCCTGACGGCGGCGCGGTCCGGCCACGGCGGCCGCCCTTCGGCGCCGTGTGCTCGGCGCGCACGCGTCCCTTGCGACCCGGTGGGAAGTCCACCACCCGGACCCGGCTGTCGGCTGGGACCGGCGCGCCGGTCGGATCCGCCGCCCCCGCGGAGGAGACCTTCAGCGCCCCCGTCAGTGCCGCCAGCAGCTGCGCCCGGGTGCGGAGTCGAGAGTGACCCTTTCCCAGGTGCTTCCGCGCAAGCTCCCGGAGCCGCTCCACGCTGAGCTTCTTCAAGTCGTCCATCACCATTCCAGCCACGGCCGCGGGGGTGCGCCCCCGGGCGTGGACCGCCGCTTACGCGTCGGTGCCGCCTCCGGTCAACGCCCGTCCGGACATGTGTCATCCTCCGGGGCGCCCGTGACGATGGATCCGCCAGCCGTCCTCCTCGCCGGATTCGACCTGTGGCCCGGGGCATCGGCCTGGTCCCGGCGGATGCGCGAGGGCGCGCGGGCGAGCGCCGCCCGTCATCGGGTCCTCACCCTGTCGCTCCGCGGCCCCGGCCTGCCCCACACCGAGTCGCTGCTCGGTGCGCGGGCCCTCCGGGTGCCACCGGGCCCCGGCACCCTGCTCGATCAGATCCAGGCCTTCGGCCGCGCGGTGCACCGGCAGCTCGATTCCGACTCCCACGCCCTGGTGCACACCGCCGACCCCCTGGTCGGGGCGGCGGTGCTGGCCCATCCCCGCCGGCCGGCTCTTCTCTACGAGGCGCGCCGGCTGCCCTCGTCCGAGCTGCCGCTGCTCCTCGCCCGGGGGCGCGACGGGGCGGTGCTGGAGCAGGCGCTCCGGCGCTGGGAGCGGCGCTGCCTGGACGAGGCCGACACGGTCCTGGTCACGACCCGTGCCCGGGCGGAGGAGGTTCGCGCTCTCGGTCGGACGGGGCGATTGCATCTGGTTCCCGACGGGGTGGAGGCCGGCATGTCGCTTCCCCGCGGCCCGGGAACGTTGCGCATCCGACACGTGGCCTGGGACCTGACCAGCGCAGGGCTCCGGATGCTGCTCGAGGCGCTTCGGCCGCTCGGCTCCGGGGCCCGGCTGCACCTCGTCCAGCCACCGGGGAAGAGCTGGGATGCCCCGCTCCTGCGCGAGATCGCCGCGGCGGCGCGCCAGGGGCCGGTGACCTCGGGTCCTCCGGGCGCGCTCCCCCGCGCGTGGGCGGACGTGGAGATCCTTCCGGGGCTGGGGCCGGATGCGCGGGTCCCGGCGGTGCTCGCCGACGCGCTCGAGTCGTATGCCCGGGGACGCCCGGTGCTCGCGGCCGACTCGGAGGTGGCCCGGGCGGAGCTTCCATCCGGCTGCACGGTGTTCTTCCCCGCATCCGACGCGACCGCGCTGGGGGCCGACCTGCGCGCCCTGGCGTCCGCGCCCGAGCTCCTTCATCAGTCGGGGGCGGAGGCCCGCGCATACGTGGAGCAGCGACACGACGCGGTCCGTGTGCGCGGGCTCCTCCGAGACCTCTACCGGGAGCACGGGGCCGTCCCCGCCCCGTCGCGCGCTGGAGCCGGAGGGTCGCGCCCGTCGTTCCTGCCCCCATGGAGCGCGTCCCCTCGGATGTCCGGTCACCGGTCGCCGGAGGGCACCGACCCCGGCACGCCCTCCGGGGGCTTCGGGTAAGCTCGGCCCCCCCTGATGGAGCGCCGCGTCCTCATCGTCGAGAGTCAGAACGAGTTCGCCCTGAGCATGGCCTCCGTGCTCCGGTCGGCCGGCTTCCAGACCGCCACCGCCGAGAATGCCGCCGATGCGCAGCGGGAGCTCGAGCTGCGGCGGCCGGACCTGGTCGTGTTGCGGGCGGAGCTGCCGGACCAGTCGGGGTTCGTGCTCTGCGGGCAGATCAAGAAGGGCCGGTTCGGGCAGAACCTCCCTGTGCTGCTGCTCTCCTCGGACGTGGGCCAGGAAGGCCTGTCGCAGCATGCCCAGGGACCCACGCCCGCCGACGGCTATCTCACCATCCCCTTCGAGATGGGCGAGCTCGCCCAGATGACCCACGGCATCCTGCCGCCGGCGCCGGGCGACGACATGGATCGCTCGCTGGAGGAGGCGCTGAGCGGCGAGACCCGGCCCACGCCGACGCGGGAGATGCCGCCGCTTCCCCCGCCGCTCCGGGCGCCGGCGCCGGGGAGCCCCCCGCGGTTGCCCCGGCGCGAGCGCCGCTCCGCCTTCACCGAGGAGGACCGGGCGTTCCTCGACCGCACCTTCGCCTCCATCGCCGACCGGAAGGCCGAGCTCCTCGCCGAGTCGCAGAAGCTCCGCCGGACGCCTCCCCGGCGCGAGTCGATGGGGACGCCGGAGGGGAAGATCCAGATCCTCCGCGACGAGCTGAAACTCCGCGAGGCGCAGCTGGCCCGCATCTCGGAGATCTGGACGGTCCGTGAGCGCGAGCTCCTGAGCGTCGAGGACCGGCTGCACGAGAAGGACGTCGAGCTGCAGGGTCTGAAGATGCAGGTGGACGACCTGCTCCGCCGCTTCAACGAGGCGCAGGCGGCGATGATCCAGAAAGAGCGGGAGCACGGTGCGACCGTGGACGACCTGCTCCTCCAGAAGTTCGCCACCGAGAAGGACCTCATCGAGGTGGTGGCGGCAAAAGAGAAGGACATCGCCCACCTCCGGCGCGACCTGAGCGGCCGCGAGGACGAGCTCCGCGAGAAGGGTCAGGCCGTCGAGCGCGGGCTCCAGGAGGTCGAGCGTCTCGAGCGAGCGATGGGCGTGGCAACGCTCGAGTTCGAGGTGAAGGAGCAGACCCTCAGCAGCGGGCTGGCCACCATGACCGGCCGGGCCGAGACCGCCGAGCGCGACCTGGCCGAGACCCGTGGCGCCCTCGAGCGCACCACCCAGGAGCGCGACGCACACGACGCCGAGAACGCCCGTCGCATCGCCGATCTGGAGCGGACGCTGGGCGAGACGCGGAGCGAGCGGGAGGCCACGGTCCAGGCCCTGGAGGCCCGGGCGACGAAGGGCGAGGGCCGCGCCGACCAGGCCGAGGCCGAGGTGGCGCGCCTGGACCAGGAGCGCGAGCAGACCGAGGCGCGGAACACCGCCCAGGTGCAGGGGCTGGAGCAGCGTCTCTTTGCGGCGGAGAGCGCGGGCGAGAACCTGCGGCTGGAGCTGGAGCACCTCGGCAAGCAGATGACGGACCGGCTGGCCGAGCGGGACGCCCGGGCCTCCGCGCTGGAGCGGGAGCTGGGCCAGGCCCACGAGCAGCGCGAGAACGTCGAGGCCGAGATGCACGCCCAGGTGCAGGCCAAGCTCGAGCGCATTGGCGAGCTCGAGGGCGAGCTCGAGTCCACCCGGGCGCATCTCGAGGAGCGCGAGACCGAGCTGGGCAACCAGGTCCGCAGCCTGACCGGGAAGCTGGCCGAGACCACGGCGGCGTTCGAGGCCGAGCGGAGCGCCCGGACGCAACTGGAGGTCGAGCGGACCAAGTTGAAGGCGGACTTGGGCCGCACCGAGGACGCGCTGGCGACTTCCCAGGAGCAGCTGGCCGAGCGCGCCCAGCAGGCGCAGGAGTTCGTGCGCGAGCTGGAGGAGGCTGACGCCCAGCTCCGCGACGCGCGGGCGCGGGGGAGCGAGCTCGAGTCGAAGCTGGCGGCGGTGGAGGCGGAGAAGCTCGCGGTGCAGGGAGAGCTGTCGGCAACCCGGCAGCTCCTCTCGGACAGCCAGGCGTCGCTCGATCGGGCGGAGCACCTGGTGGTGGACACCCGTGGACAGCTGGACGCCACGCTGGTCGAGCTCGACAGCGAGCGGGAGCGGCACGCGGCGACGCGCACCGAGCTGGAGACGACGGCGCAGGCGCGGGCCGCGGTCGAGGCGGACCTGAGCCGGCACCGCGACGAGCTCGCCGACCACGCCGAGCTGCTCTCCCTGACCAAGCAGGAGCTGGGAACGCGGGTCGGCGAGGTGACGCGGCTCTCGGGGCAGCTGGCACAGACCGAGGACGCCCGAGCGGACCTGGAGGAGAAGTTCCGGGAGCTGCAGGACTCGGCGGCTCGGCAGGAGGAGCTCCTGCGCGGCGACCTGGCAGGGCTCACCACCCAGCTCGACGACGCGCGGGCCCGGCTGGCCGATGCCGGCGCGGAGCGGGCGCGGGAGCGCGAGGCGGCCGCCCGGGATGCGCAGGCGCGGGGCGAGCAGCTGAAGCAGGCCGAGGCACGGCTGAAGGAGCTCACCGACGCCGCCGGCCGACGCCAGACCGAGCTGTCGCAGAAGCTGGCCATGGTCACCCGGGAGGCGCAGGCGCTGAAGGCCGAGCTGCAGGCTCGGGTGGAGCAGCTCGGTGCGCAGCTGGCGCAGGCCCAGTCCGAGCGGGACAAGGCTCGGAGCGAGATGGGGGCCGAGCTGGAGTCGGCACGGGCCCGGATGGGAAGCCTCGAGGCGGAGCTGTCCAGCGAGCGGGCGGAGGCGGCGGGGCGGGAGCAGGCCCTGCTGGAGCGTGCCGAGGGGGCGGAGCGGCAGGCACGGGAGACGGCCGCGCAGCTCGGGGGGCGAGTCGCGGAGCTGGAGAAGGCGCGAGGGGTCACCGAGCGCGAGCTCGCGGCGGCGGCGGAGCGGGCCTCCGCGCGTGAGGCGGAGGCGAGGGCGGCGGCGGCGGAGCGGACGCGCATCGAGCGGGAGCTGGGCGGGAAGGTCCAGGCGGCCGAGGCGCGGGCGGCGGATGCGGCGGGACGGCTGGCAGCGGCCGAGCGGGGGCGCAAGGAGATCGAGGCCCGGGTGCTGGCCGAGCGGGAGGAGCTGGTCACGAAGCAGCGCGCCGAGCTCGAGCGCCGGGACGCCGCCAAGGCCCAGGAGGTGGCGAGGCTACAGCAGTCGGTCCAGGAGCGGGCCCGGGCCCTGAAGGTGGCCGAGCTGGAGCTGGCGCGCCTGAAGGCACGGGCTGCGCCGGCGCCGTCGAGCCCAACGGGGACGAGCGTACCGGCCCAGCGGCCCCCCACGGCGGCGCCACCCAAGTCCGCCCCACCCTCCGACGGCGACGAGGCCTGGCAGAAGCTGGTCGACGAGCTCGACAAGCCCTGAAACCGGACGACGTCTCCGGACGACGTCTC
>Ga0335077_10012924_pt1 | contig 10443 bp, 9 predicted proteins | sample Lox_Sample_31_FD_207151 | JGI IMG/M metagenome (GOLD analysis project Ga0335077, IMG submission 207151) | Soil microbial communities from Loxahatchee National Wildlife Refuge, Florida, United States - Lox_Sample_3.1 | ecosystem: Environmental > Terrestrial > Soil > Wetlands | place: USA: Florida...
CGCGTCGGCCGAGTCGGGGTCGATCCACTGCAGGTCGTCGGCTGCGAGCGCGACTGGCCCGGTGAGCTGCAGACGGTCGACGATGTCGCCGAGCATGTGCGCAGCCTGCAGGGTGTGCTGCGGCGCCGCGGCGCCCTCGGGCACGGCATCCCACTCCCACAGCAGTTGCAGGCGCTCGTCTTGCGCGCTCTCCTCGCCCACGGCGCGCAGCACATGGAATCCGTCGAGCCGACGGGCCAGCTCGCGCAGCAGCGCGCTCTTGCCGTAGCCAGCCTCGCCCTCGATGCTCACGACCGTCGGCTCGCCGGCGCGCGCGGCCGCGGCCGCGCCGTCGATCCGGGCGAGTGTGTCGTCCGGCCACCGCATGCGCTTGTCCGCCTCTCCGGCGCAAGACTGTCCATTTCGGCCAGTCAGATCGGCCGCGCGTTGCTCCAGGGTGATGCTAACGGCCAGGCACGGTGCCGGCCCAGGCTAAGGAGCCCCGTATGAAACCGCTCACCATCATCATCGGCTTCATCCCGCTGACCCTGTTCGCGATTCTCGTCAACTGGCTGTCCCTCGGCTGGGCGGCTGCCGCCGGCCTGGCCGTGGCGGTCGTGATCATTGCCGTCACCGCCCGCGGCGGTGTCAAGACCCTGCCCGTCGTGCAATCCGTCGTCCTCGCCGTATTCACGGTGGTCGGCTTCACCGCCGGACCCAGCGCCCCGACGGCGTTTGCGCCCTATGCGCGCGGGGTGGCAAGCCTCGCCCTCGGCGTGTTCATCCTCGCAACGAGTTTCTCCTTCCCGTTCACCGTGCAGTTCGCCCGTCGCAGCGTGCCGCAGCAGTACTGGAAGAGCCCGCAGTTCCTCGGCGTCAACCGCCGCATCAGCCTCGCGTGGGGGCTCACCGTGCTCGCCGTGGGCGCCAGCCACCTCGCCGGGGCGTTGGCCGGCGGCGGTGTCCCGGTACTCCACATCCTGCTCCACTGGGGCGTCCCCGTCTACGCGGCCTACCGGGCGTACTCCGTCACCAAGCGCGCGATCGCCCAGAACGCCCGCCCGCGGCAGATGGGCGGCGCGGGCCAGCCCGCGGCGCGACCCGTTCACTGACCGTCGCCGGACCCACGACCGTATCAGGCACCAGGAGGTACACCATGACCACGAACACCACCGACATGGCGCTGACCACCAGCAAGCTCGACCACCACGGCACCGCCTCGCACGAGGTGTACACCGCCGGCTTCTACACCGGCGCCGGAGAGTGGGACTTCACCGTTCGCCTGATCCTCGGCAAGTCCTCCCGCGGCGGGTCCGACGTCCGGGAGGTGCTGGCCGCCGTGGCGTCGGTCCAGCCCGGCGACCGCGCCGGGTGGTTCGGCGCCTGGGTCGCGCTCGGCGAGCGCATCGCGGCGATCGCCGAGGCATCCGCCGCCGGCCATCGCGTCAGCGCCGCGCGTGCGTACTTGCGCGCCGCGGATTATTTCGCGGTCGCCGTCAACTCGATCGACGGCCTCGACGGCGACACCACCAAGCTGCTTCCCGCCTTCCGCGCCCACCGCGCGGCGTGGGAGGGCTTTGTGGCGAACACCCACTGGCCCGTCGAGCGCGTCGACATCCCCTACGAGGGGTCAAGCATGCCGGGATGGTTCTTCCGCCCCGACGGCTCCGGCTTGAAGCGCCGACCCTCGTCATGAACAACGGCAGCGACGGCTCGATCAGCGCATGCTGGTGCGAGGGCGCCGAGGGAGGTCTCGAGCGCGGCTACAACGTGCTGCTATTCGACGGCCCCGGGCAGCAGTCGATGCTGTTCGAGCGGGACATCCCGTTCCGCTACGACTGGGAGAATGTACTCACGCCCGTGGTCGACTTCCTCCTCGCGCGTGACGACGCGGACGCCTCGAAGCTCGCGCTGTACGGCGTGAGCCAGGCCGGCTACTGGGTGGCGCGCGCGCTCGCCTTCGAGCACCGGTTCACGGCGGCGATCGCCGACGGCGGTGTCGTGAGCGTGGGCCGTTCCTGGTCCGGGAACTTCCAGCCCCAGTTGCTCGACCTCTACGATTCCGGAGACAAGGCCGCCTTCGACCAGTACATGCGCCAGGGCCAGGCCGCGCCCGAGGCGACGGCCGCGCGCGAGACCTGGGCGTTCCGGGCCCGCCCCTACGGCGTGGCAGGCTACTCGGCCGTGCTCGACGAGGTCGCCAAGTACGACGTGACCGACGTCGCGGGGCAGATCACGACACCGCTGTACATCACCGACCCGGACGGAGAGCAGTTTTTCAGCGGTCAGCCCGCCGAACTCGCCGCGCTCGTGCCCGGCTCGACGCTCGCGCGCTTCACGCAGGAGGAAGGCGCGAGCTACCACTGCCAGCCGATGGCGCGCGAGCTCACCGAACAGCGCATGTTCGACTGGCTCGACGAGCACATCGCCTGACGCCGCTGCGTCGCCCCAAGCCCGGACAGGTTCCGGGGCGACGCGCACGCCTCAGAAGCGGAGCGCGGTCCCGCCGAGACCCAGGCCGCAAGTCGGCCGCCGACGCCCGCCCGCGCCGCGACCAGCAGCACCCGGCGCGCACCAACGCGGATGACCAAGGATCAGATAGCCGCCGCCTCGACCGTCGCGGTGGCCGTTCCGGGCGAGATACATAACAACATACATAATCTAGGTGATGCGACTCGCGGCAGGGCTGCATACGTTGGATTCTGGCGGGATTCGGGCTGTTCCGCGTGGGGGCGTCGGCGTTGCGGTTGAGGGGCGTTCCCGTGGGAGCGGCGGCCCGGCTCGCTGTTGCCGCGTAGCCGGGTAAGACCCTGTCGCGCGGCCAGGTGACCGAATCAGCGGGAGGGGAAGATTCATGGCGAATCGTGGCTACGCGCAGTGGGGCGCGAGACCGTCTGGCTGTACCAGGACGGAGACGGCGGGCATCCGGTATTCGCGGACAAGGCGCTGAGTGCGCGTCCTGAAATAAACCGTAGCCTGCGAGTTGCCGCTCAGGGCTTATCGCAGCGGTGCACCGGGTGCAGGAGCGGCTTTACGACGTGACCGGCGACGGTCGAGCACGCGATGTAACGCCTGCCGGAGCCGTTCGGCGTGGCTAGGGAAACTGCGGCGGTGATGTCCCTGGGATGACCACCCGGTCAACCCGGGACCGGCCCGCAGCGTGGGCACAGTCTGGCCGCGCGCGGTCCGGCCACGGTGCGGCTCCTGGGATTCCCCGGCGGCTTGAGGATCAATTCGATGCTGATCGGCGGCGGCTGAGGCCGAGCCGAGTCCCCTGATGAGAGGTGTCATGGCTGCCGACACGGCACCACCCCGTACGAGGTCCGTGCGGCTGACGCTGGTCAGCCTGCTCTTGATCCCCCTGCTGTCGCTCGTGGCGCTGTGGGGTTTCACCGCTAGCATCACCCTCGGCAACATCGTCCGTTACCAGCACTACCACACCATCATCAGCACTATCGGTCCCAGCGTCAGCACGCTGGAGGAGGCGCTCCCGACGGAGCGCGCGGTCACCCTCATCTGGCTGGGCGGCGGACGCCGGTCCGCGCTGATGCAGGAGGCGCTGGCGGCCACGCGCCGCGGTACCGATAAAGATGTCCCGGCGATCCGCCGGGCGGTCACGTCGGTGCGCGGGCTACTGGACGCTCAGGCGAAAGCGCAGATGAACGTCTTCCTCGCGGATCTGGCCCGGCTGGGCCAGATCCGCGAGGCGGTCGACTCCGGAGCGGCCGGCACGGTGACGGCGTACAACGCCTACAGCGCGATCAGCACGGCCGAAGTCCGGTTCTTCCAGAACGTTGCACCGACGGCCGACCCCGATCTCACCCTCATGGCCCAGTCGGGCATCGCCGAGGACCGGACGCAGGAAGCCACTGGCGGCGCGATCTCCCTGATCGCGGCGGCGATGGCGGCGGGCGGCATGATGCGGCAGCCTGAGCGGGTGCTGTTCGCCCAGGTGGTGGGGCAGCAGGACCAGGCGATCGGCGACACGTTCGCGCTGGCCGCACCGGTCATGACGCCCCTGTTCAAGCACGTCTACGACTTGCCCGCCTACCGCACGCTGCAGGCCATCGAGACGCGGGTCGAGGCCAGCCCGCCCGGTCGGCCGATACCGGTAGATCCGGTGTCCTTCCAGGCCACCGCCCAGGCGATCCAGGCGGCTATGGTCGCGAACGGGCCGCAGATCCCCATCGTGCTGGCCGCGCAGTCCAACCGCCTGCGTGACAGCGTGGAAACCGGGCTCGTCCTGGCCGCCGGGCTGGGCCTGGCCGCGGTCGCCGCCTCGGTCTTCGTCATGGTGCGGTTCGGCCGCAGGCTCGGGGGCGAGCTCAGCAGCTTGTACCACAGCGTCAGCCAAACGGCCAGCGAACGGCTGCCGCGGCTGGTGGAGCGGCTGCGCCGCGGCGAGGACGTCGACGTCGAGGCAGAGTCCCCGCCGCCGAAGGCGGCCAGGATCACCGAGATCGCCGACGTCGCGCAGGCCTTCTCGGCGGTGCAGCGTACCGCCGCCGAGGCCGCCGTCGGCCAGGCCAGCCTGCGCAAGGGCGTCAACCAGGTCTTTGTCAACCTCTCGCTGCGGAACCAGTCGCTGCTGCACCGGCAGCTGGGCATGCTCGACGACATGGAGCAGGCCACCAGTGATCCGGCCGTCCTGGCGGACCTGTTCCGCCTGGACCACCTCACCACCCGGATGCGGCGCAACGCTGAGGGCCTGCTCATCCTGGCCGGGACCACGCCCGCGCGAGGCTGGCGTGACCCGGTGCCTATAGCCGACGTGCTGCAGGCGGCGGTCGCGGAAGTCGAGGATTTCGTCCGGGCGGACGTGATCACCGACACCGCCGACGCAGTGGCCGGGCCCGCGGTCAACGACGTCATCCACTTGGTCGCCGAGCTGATCGAGAACGCCACCGCGTTCTCCCCCCCGAGCACCCGGGTGCAGATCAGCGGCGGCACCGTCGGGCGCGGCTTCGCCGTGGAGATCGAGGACCGGGGGCTGGGCATGGAGCCCGACGCCCTGGCGGCCGTCAACGAGCGCCTGGCCAGCCCGCCCGAGTTCGACCTGGCCAACAGCGAGCGACTCGGACTGTTCGTGGCCGGCCGGCTCGCGGCCAGGCACGGGATCAAGGTAACGCTGCGCCCGTCCCCCTACGGCGGGACAACAGCCATCGTGCTGCTCCCCCGGGAGATCATCGTGTCCGAGCCGGAGGCAGGCTCCTGGTTCGGGCCAGGCGATGCCCGCCAACTCCCGGCCAGCGCGGACGACCGGCCGCCCGCAGCCAGGCCCGCCCGGAGCCGGGAGCGCGCTGCTGCGTTCGGGATGACCGGTCGGCATCGCCTCGCCATCCCGGCCTCCGCGCCAGGAGACCGCGGCGCCGGGCCGCCCGCAGAGCCCGGGCCGGTGCCAGTCGGCCCGGCAGGTACCGCCGGGTTCCGGAGTTCAACCGGGCCCACCGGGGCCGGCCGTGCCGAAGGAACGTACCGGGGCCTGCCCCGGCGCGCCCGGCGGGCCAGCCTGGCCCCGCAGCTCCGCAGCCAGGCCCGCACCATGCCCGCCGCCCCCCTTCACCCCCGGGAGGCCGCCGCGCCGTCGGCGCCATCGCCGGAGCAGGCAGGCAGTCGGCTGGCCGCGCTGCAGGAGGGATGGCTACGGGGCCGGCTTGATGACCTGGACGGCCCCGGCGCCGCGTCGGACCCTGGCCGGCGGCCGGGCGGCGGGCCCGGCGGGGAAGCGGAACCGGGCGATTGGGAGGTGATGTCATGACACTGGCGAAGAGCAACGGTGAGCAGCTTGGCTGGCTGCTCGACAACCTGGTTTCCCAGGTCGCGAACGTCAGCCAGGCGCTGGTCCTGTCCCGGGACGGCCTGGTGGTAGCCAAGTCACGGAACATCGGCCGGGAGGAAGGGGACCGGCTGTCGGCTCTGGCCGCCGGCCTGCACAGCCTGGCCCGCGGGACCGGGCAGCAGGTCGGCGGCGGCGAGGTGCGGCAGACCATCATCGAGATGGACTCCGCGTTCCTGTTCGTGATGGCAGCCGGGCAGGGCACCTGCCTGGCCGTGCTCGCGTCGGTGGATGTCAACCTGAGCGTGATGGCCTACGAGATGGCCATGCTGGTCCGGCGACTGGGCACATACCTGACCGCCGCGCCCAGGCCCGCCACCCACGAACCGGCCATGGACTGACCGGATGAGTGCACCCGAGAACAGATGGCTCGACCGGGACGCGGGACCGGTGGTGCGGCCCTACGCGCTGACCAAGGGCCGCACCGTGCCCGCGGCCGGAACCGAGGTCGGGCTGCTCGACGTGGTGATGGCCTGTGCTGATCCGCGGCTCACGGCCTTTGTATGGCTCAACCGCGAGCACCGGCGGATCCTGAACCACTGCGCGCAGCCCATCACGGTGGTGGACCTGGCCTCAGATACTGGCCTTCCGGTCGGAGTGGTCCGCGTGTTGCTCGGTGACCTGAGGCAGCACGGGGCAGTCCGGGTCGTCGCCACTGCCGGGGAACCGGTGACCAGCGATCGCCTACTGAGGGATGTGCTTAATGCGCTACAGTCACTCTGACACGGCCGTCGCGGAAGCGGTTCCCGCCACAGCCAAGATCTTGATCGCGGGGGGATTCGGGGTGGGCAAGACCACCCTGGTCGGCGCGATCAGCGAGATCCGCCCGCTGGTCACCGAGGAGACGCTCAGCGACCGCGGCATCGGGATCGACGACACCAGCGGCGTGGACCGTAAGGCCACCACCACGGTGGCGATGGACTTCGGCCGGATCACGGTCCGGGCCGACCTGACGTTGTACCTGTTCGGCACGCCCGGGCAGGAACGTTTCTGGTTCATGTGGGACGAACTGGCCCACGGCGCGATCGGGGCGGTAGTGCTGGCCGATACGCGGCGCCTGGACCACTGTTTCGCTGCGGTGGACTACTTCGAGGATCGCGCCACCCCGTTCCTGGTCGCGGTCAACTGCTTTGACGGCGTCCGCAACTACGAACCGGACGATGTCCGGATCGCGCTCGATCTCGACCCGGGCACCCCCGTGGCGCTCTGCGACGCGCGCGAGCGCGACTCGGTGAAGAAAGTGCTCATCGCCCTGGTCAGATATGCGATCGACAAGAACAGCACGTCCCCGGCATATCAGGGCAGGCCGCTGCCCGCCGGATAAACGGCCGTCATCCAACATGAACTGTCCAGCCCAATGATGGCGGCTTTGCTACCGACTCGGGGGCTCCGCCGGTTCCTCCGCCATCCGCAGGAACGCGCAGACGGCGGCGTCGTACTCCTGCGGCGCCTCAAGGTTGACGTCGTGACCCGCCGCTGGGACCAGGATCAGCCGCGAGCCGGGGATCGCCGCGTGCAGCGCCTCCGCGACCTCTCGCGGCGCACGTGCGTCCTCGGCGCCGTAGATCAGCAGTGCCGGGACAGCGATCGCCGGCAGCACCGCGCGAAGGTCGGCGCTGGCGAAAGCGATCAGCATGGACAGGACCCCGGCGGGCCGGACGTCGAGCATCATGGAGCGGGCGGCCTCGACCGTCTCCGGCGGAACGCAGTGGCCGAAAAGGCCGGCCAGGTAGGAGTCCACCCACTCCGCCGGCGGCCGGCCCAGCTCGGCGAGCGCTCGGCTGAGGCGGGCTTCGACCTCGGCAGGCGGCAAGGACCCCCGCCAGCCGGCGTAGGCGCCGCTGAGTATCAGGGAGCGGACCAGTCTCCGGTGGCGGCCGTAGACGTCGATCGCCAGCCCTGCGCCGAACGAGTGCCCCGCGAGGTGGACCGGTCCGACCCCGAGCGCGCGGACGAGGGCGGCGACCGCATCGGCGTAGTCGGCCAGGCGGAGATCCGCTGCCGGGTCGGCGGAGCCGCCGCAGCCGGGTGCGTCCCAGGCGATGACGTCATACTCGCGGGCCAGGCTCTCCAGCTGGGGGGTCCAGGAGCGTCCGTCGCTCAGACCGCCATGCAGCAGCACCAGGGGAGCCCCCGCCCCGGCGCGGCGGTAGGCAACAGTCCCGACGGGCGTCTCGACCCGGTCCATGGCCACTGTCTCCTCTCCGAAGGGCACTACGCTCGAGACTCCCACGACCGCAACGGCGCCTCAACCGACCTGCCTTGCCGCGCGACGAGTGTCACCTCCTGGCCGCGGCCAGGCGTCGCGGCCCCGGGACTCCGGCGCCGAGCGCAGACAGACAAGAACCCCGCGGCGCACGCACTCATCAGGCGCGGACCGGGCGCCGACCCGGATCACCCTAGCCTAGGCTGCCACATCCGTAACGTTTCCGCGGAAACGCTGAGTGCGCGAATTCACGAGCCGTCTCCGCGGAAACGTTCTCTCATCACCGCAGACAGGATCGAGCGCCGCGGGTACGGCAGGACGTTGGCCGGACAGTCGCCGAGCCCCTGGCAGCGAAGGTTCCCTAGGCGTGGCCTCGGCTTGCCTGGACCCAGCCGGCCATGTCAGCTGGTCTGGGTCCCGCCGGCCGATCCGGCCAGGTGAACTGGCCCGCGAGGGCCGGGTTGGCGAGCAGCTGGCCGGCCACGGGCGCGCCCAGCTGCAGGACCAGCCAGATTCGGCCCGGATCGGACAGCAGGTGCGGCTCGGCCAGCGGGTCGCCATCGATGATCGTCAGATCGGCCAGCTTGCCCTCGGTCACGGTGCCGATGTGCTCGTCCAGCCCGAGCGCTTCGGCGGCGGTGCTGGTCGCGGCGACCAGGGCCTCAGTCGGCGTGAGGCAGTGGCGGATCATCCGCTGGATCTCGAGCCCGACGGCCAGGCTTGTGTCGCTGCCGAGCGCGATCTTGACGCCCGCCTGCCGCGCGGCCCGCATGCTGGCCGCGCCCTGCTCGAGGTTCCGCTGCGCCAGTTCCACCAGCACCGGCGGCATATCCGGCTCCGCCTCGGCATGGGCGGGGTCGATGACCTCCTCGCTCAACCCCGCCATCCAGTAGTACCCCGACAGGGTGGGCACCAGCACCTGGCCCGCGGCGGCCATGACCTCGAGCAGGTCCGGCCGCCGGTGCAGGTATATGCCGTGCTCGATGGTGTCGACGCCGTGCCTGATCGCTGCCGCGCAGCCATCCAGGCCCTCGGCGTGGGCGGCGACCCGGAAGCCCATCCGGTGCGCCTCGTCGGTGACCGCCTCCAGTTCCGGTTCGGTGAGCTGGAGCGGGTCGGGATCTTCCAGCTCGTTGGAGCGGGCGCCGGTCGTCATGACCTTGATGAAGTCGGCCCCGGCCCGGATCTGCTCGCGGACCGCCCGCCGCATGTCGTCCTGGCCGTCGGCTTCGCGGTACATGTCACCGTAGAAGCGCCCGCCCGGCGCCGTCGCCGAGATGATCTTCGCGCAAGTCAGCAGGCGTGGACCGCGGAACGCGCCGTAGCGCATGGCCTGCCGGGCCTGCTGCGGCAGCAGCCCCTGCGAGCCGACTACCCGGATGGTGGTGACGCCGTAGCGCAGGTAGTCGCGGAGTTCGGCCTGCAGGAAGTGAGCCGTGATGCCGGGCAACGGTTCCTCAGCGCCCTTCGACACCTGCGGGACGGTGCCCGAGGCGTGCGTATGGGCATCGGTCAGCCCGGGCATGAGGACACGCTGACCCACGTCCAGTGGCCAGGCGCCGTCGGGGCACGGCTCGGCGGCGTCGGCGACCCGGCGGATGATTCCGTCCTCGATCAGGATCGCCGTGTTCTCGCGCGGCGGCGATCCGGTGCCGTCGAACAGCCGTGCCCCGGTCAGCCAGAGTCGCCCCTGGCCCGCGGGGGGCGCCGCGATCAGCGCGGGAAACCTGTGCGCCACTTGTCTGCCGCCTTTCCTGCTCGTGTTGCGTGCCGTGCTCGTGGTGGCTGTCTAGCTCTTGGTGGCTGTCGGCTCGTGGTGGCTGCCGGTCCTGGCGGTGAGGCCCTTGATCTTCTCACGCCGTATCCCCGGCGCCGCCTCGTGGCTTTCTCAACTGGCTTACCGGGTTTCCCGCCCGGCGCTGACGATTTTCCCGTGCGGTGCTTAGCGGCTTGCCGCGTTGGTGTGTGAGCATCGAGGACGTGGCTGTTCTCCGGAAGTGGCGGTCCCTCGGGGCGGTCACGTGCGCGGGCCTGGCGGCCTGCGGCATGCTCGCGGGCTGCACAACCTCGTCATCGTCCCCCTCGACCTCCCCGGCGGGCCTGGAACGGGCCAGCGGCGGGCCATCCGGTTCCTACATCGTGCCGGCCGGTATCCACAAGATCAAGCACGTGATCATCGTGATGCAGGAGAACCGGTCCTTCGACAGCTACTTCGGGACCTTCCCCGGGGCGGACGGGATCGCGATGACGAACGGGAAGCCAGCCGCGTGCGTGCCGAACCCCGCGGGGAACTGCACCCCGCCGTACCACGACACCGCCGACGTGAACGGGGGCGGACCGCACGGCGAGCCGAACGCCGTCGCGGACGTGGACGGCGGGCGGATGGACGGGTTCATCGCCGAGCGCGACCGGGCCAGGTCGT
>Ga0335077_10012926_pt1 | contig 10442 bp, 7 predicted proteins | sample Lox_Sample_31_FD_207151 | JGI IMG/M metagenome (GOLD analysis project Ga0335077, IMG submission 207151) | Soil microbial communities from Loxahatchee National Wildlife Refuge, Florida, United States - Lox_Sample_3.1 | ecosystem: Environmental > Terrestrial > Soil > Wetlands | place: USA: Florida...
CATCGCGGGTTTGGAAAAGCATCTCTACGCCAACGGGACTCGCATCATCAAATTCTTCCTGCACCTCTCGAAGGACGAACAGCGCCGGCGTTTCCTCGCGCGGATTCACGACCCCGGCAAGAACTGGAAATTCAGTCGCGCCGACATCGCGGAGCGCGAATGGTGGAAAGATTACGAGCACGCCTACGAGGAGTGTTTGAGCGGGACGAGCACCAAGATCGCCCCATGGTACGTCGTCCCGGCCGACGATAAAGAGAACGCGCGGCTCATCGTCTCCCAGGTGATTCTCGACACAATCGACGACCTGAAGATGCGCTACCCCAAACCGGATAAAGGCCACCGGAAGGAATTACTCTCCATCCGTAGATTGCTGACCAAGTAACCTGAATCATTGGATATCGGCATGACGCGACAAGCAAAATACATCCTCACCATCAACGGCGGCTCATCGAGCATCAAATTCGCGCTGTTTGAGGTCGGCAGGTCGCTCCGCCGGGTGAAGACCGGCAAGATTGAGCGGATCGGTTTGCCGGAGGCGAGTTTCATGGTCACGGATGCCGCGCCGCGTCCGATCGCTGCGCTGACTCACACGGCGTCGGTGAACGTGTTGATGGATTGGCTGGAGGAAAACCCAGGGCGCGCCAAGCTCGCGGCGGTGGGGCATCGCGTGGTGCATGGCGGACCAAAGTATTGGGAACCGCAGCGGATCACGGCGGCGATGATCGAGGAATTGCACCAGCTCAGTCCGTTTGATCCCGAGCATCTGCCCGAGGAGATTTTGTTGACCGAGGCTTTTCATCGGCGATTCCCCGACCTGCCGCAGATTGCCTGCTTCGACACCGCTTTTCATCACGACATGCCTCGCGTGGCGCGCTTGCTGCCGATTCCGCGACGTTACGATGCCAAAGGGGTCCGGCGTTACGGATTTCACGGGCTGTCCTGTGCCTACCTCATGGAAGAGCTTGCGCGTGTGGCCGGCGCTGAAGCTGCACAAGGCCGCGTGATTCTGGCGCATCTCGGCAACGGCGCAAGCGTCACCGCAGTCCGCGACGGCAAGAGCATTGATACCAGCATGAGCTTCACTCCGACCGCCGGTCTGCCCATGAGCACTCGTGCGGGCGATTTGGACCCCGGTCTCGGATGGTATCTCGCGCGCACCGAGCAGGTGACCGCAAAGCAATTTCACCACATGGTCAATCACGAGTCGGGCCTGCTAGGGGTTTCGGAAATCAGTCCCGACATGCGCGAGTTGCTCTTGCGGGAAAAGGAAGACGTCCGCGCTGCTGAAGCTGTTGCGCTGTTTTGCTATCAGGCGAAGAAGTGGATTTGCGCACTGGCCGGAGCACTGGAAGGTTTGGACACGCTGGTTTTCGCGGGCGGAATCGGTGAAAACGCACCGTCCGCCCGCGCCCGCATTTGTGGAGGCTTGAACTTCCTCGGCATTGAGCTGGACGCGGCGCGCAACGATGAAAATGCGCCGGTGATTTCCTCGGATGCCAGTCGCGCCACGGTGCGCGTCATTCGCACGGACGAAGAATTGATTATTGCGCGATCCGTCTGCCGTATTCTTGGACCTGGCGCGGTGAACAAAGAGGACTGAGCCATGAATGCTTTTCTCGTTAACGCCCATCCCGAACCGCAGAGTTTCAACGGCGCATGGAAATCAGGATATTTCTGCGGAAGCGTTGCCACGTGGTGCCGTGGCATTCCTGCGCAAACCATTCAGCCAGGATTCCCTGCTCGATGCGGTGCGTTTAGTGGGAGAAATAATAAGTGATTATAGAACCCACCATTGCTGTGCTGTTAGATTTTCTGACGAAGTTAATTCCATAATTAACATTGAGGCAGCAAAAAAACGAATACGACAACAACATTGAAGACCAACAAATCCATACGGCCGCGAACTCCTCGGCCTCGGCATCAAAGAATTCGTCAATCCCAAGCTCATTGACGTCGTGGATATCAACGCTCACTTTTGAGCCTATTCCAAAGGCCGATTTGAAAGGAAACACAACCATGACAATACCCCCAAGACATGATGTTAACTTTATTTGATCCCGTCCGCATTGGTGCCTGGGAACTTCCCAACCGCATTGTCATGTCTCCGCTGACCCGCTCGCGGGCAGGAATCGAACGCATTCCGAATGCGTTAATGGCCGAATACTACACACAGCGAGCGTCGGCCGGCCTGATTATCTCTGAAGCGACTGCCGTCACGCCGATGGGCGTGGGTTACGCCGACACGCCGGGCATCTGGTCGCTAGCACAAGTGGCCGGCTGGAAACTTGTCACCCAATCGGTTCATAAGGCGGGCGGGCGTATGTTGCTTCAACTCTGGCACGTCGGGCGCATTTCTGATCCCATGTTTTTGAACGGCGAATTACCCGTGGCACCCAGCGCCATTGCTCCTGCCGGTCACGTCAGTTTGGTTCGTCCACGAAAGCCTTTTGTCACACCGCGAGCGTTGGAACTGGCCGAAATTCCGGGCATCATCGCGGCTTATCGCAAAGGCGCTGAAAATGCGAAGCTGGCTGGTTTTGACGGCGTGGAAGTTCACGGAGCCAACGGCTATTTGATTGATCAATTTCTTCAGGACAAGACTAATCATCGCACAGACGCCTACGGGGGTTCGATTGAGAATCGCGCCCGGCTTTTGCTGGAGGTCACCGACGCCGCGATTTCCGTTTGGGGCGCTGATCGGGTCGGGATGCACTTGGCGCCGCGCGGCGATTCCAATGACGTGGGTGATTCCAATCCGCTGGCCACGTTCGGATATGTGGCTCGTGAATTGGGCAAACGGCGGATTGCATTTATTTGCGCGCGTGAATCGCTTGGCGAAAAACGCATCGGGCCGCAATTGAAAGCGGCCTTTGGCGGCAGTTACATCGCCAATGAAAAATTTAACCAAGCAACCGCCAATCAAGTGCTGGCCGCAGGCGAGGCCGACGCGGTTGCGTTCGGCGTGCTGTTTCTGGCGAATCCAGACCTGCCCGAACGTTTTCGCCAAAATGCTCCGCTCAACCAGCCTGATCCATCCACCTTTTATCCGCCCGGACCCAAAGGTTACACCGACTATCCATATCTGCGGCGGCAAGTGTGATGAAACGAGCTTCCGACATTATGCTTTCGGTGCTTGATCTCGCGTCGGTTCGTGTAGGCGGAACGGTTGCGGAGAGTTTCCGCAACTCATGCTGTTTTTTGCGCGGCCGGGTGGTATGAAAGCACTCACATTCAATCCGGCCACAGATTCCTTTGTGGTCAGGGAAATCCCGATTCCCAAAATCGGTGCTCATGACGTGCTGGTGAAGGTGGTGGCGTGCGGGTTGAATCCGGTGGACGCCAAAATCCATCTTTGGAAAACCATGATGCCGGTGACGGACGAATTTTGGACGCCGGGTCTGGATGTGTCCGGTCGGATCGTGGCGCTGGGTGACGCAGTGCGTGACTGGAAGGTGGGAGATCGCGTTCTCTATCATGGCGACATGCTTCGTGCCCATGGCGGCTTTGCGGAATACGCCGCGCAAGATGCAGCGGCGCTGATTGCTCATCCACATTTGCCCGCGACGCTGGCGGCGGCCACCCCTTGCGCGGGATGGACGGCCTGGCGGGCGTTAAATGACAAGCTGCGGGCGACGGCTGCGGATTCCATTTTGATCGCCGGTGGCGCTGGCGGAGTCGGCGGTTTTGCCATTCAAACCGTAAAACTGCTTGGCCTGAAAACAATCATCGCAACCTGCTCCGCAAAAAACAGTGGCTATGTCGCCCAGTTGGGCGCGACGCACGCCATCAACTATCAGGAAGAAGACGTGGTTGGCCGGGTGCGGGCCATAACCGAAGGGCTTGGCGTCAGCACCGGCCTTGATGCCGTTGGCCCGGACAACGACATTCTCGTCGCCAATGCGCTGGCATTCGAGGGTCGGATGGTGGAACTCGTCAGTGTTGTCCGCCCGGAACGATACCAGGATGCTTTCATGAAAGGACTGACGTTTCATCAGTTAAGCCTCGGTGCCGGCCACCGGAACGGCAAGGTCGCGCTGGAGGAAATGGTGGCGGCGGGCAGGGCTTTCAGCAAACTGGTTGAAGAGGGCCACGTCAAGGTTCCCGTCTTGGACACGATACCGCTGGAGAAGGTACCTTCAGCCCTTCGAGAAATGCTCAAGCAGCGCACGCGGGGAAAGATTGTGATGGAAAACTAATTAATCAATTCGACGCAAACAACCATGAATGTATTTCTCGTTAACGCCCATCCCGAACCGCAGAGTTTCAACGGCGCATTGTTCCGCGCGGCTCAGGATGCCCTGCGGTCTTCCGGCCATGCGCTGGCGGTTTCCGATCTTTATGCTATGAAGTTTGACCCGGTGTCGGATCGGCGCAATTTCACCGCGGTGAAAAACCCTGAATTTTTCAAACAACAAATCGAGGAAATGCACGCCACGGAGGTCGGCGGCTTCGCGCCGGACGTGGAGGCGGAGTTGCGCAAGATGGAGGCGTGCGACCTGATGATCTGGCAGTTCCCGCTCTGGTGGTTCGGTCTGCCGGGAATCCTGAAGGGCTGGGCGGACCGCGTCTTTGCCATGGGCCGCACCTATGGGGGCGAACGCTTCTACGAGAACGGCGTGTTCAAAGGGAAGCGAGCCCTGCTTTCGCTGACCACAGGCGGGCCGGAGGCGGTCTATCAAAAGGGCGGATGGAACGGCGACATCCACGCCATTCTGCGCCCGATCCAACGCGGGATTCTGCGCTTTACCGGCTGGGACGTGCTGGCGCCGAACATCATGTATGCGCCGGTGCGCGTCTCGGATGAGGAGCGGCAAGCCAGCTTGAAGTCCTGGGCGGCGCGGTTGCGCGCGATCGAGAGCGAGCGGCCAATCGAGGTCGGAGAATACTGATCCCAGCGGCGGTTGCCCGCATGATCCAGGTGATATAATTGCGAAACATGAAAGCAAAGACAAAGACTCTCACTCCGGAATTGGCGCGCAAGATGGACGCTTATTGGCGCGCGGCGAACTACCTCTCGGTCGGCCAGATTTATCTCTACGACAATCCGCTGCTGAAGCGGCCGCTGACGGTCGCGGATGTGAAGCACATGCTGCTGGGACACTGGGGCACGACTCCTGGACAGAACTTCATTTACGTGCATTTGAATCGAGTCATAAGGAAATATGACCTCGACATGATTTACGTCTCCGGCCCCGGGCACGGCGGCCCCGCCGTGGTGGCCAACACTTACCTGGAGGGCACTTACAGCGAGATCTATCCCAACATCAGCCAGGATGAGGCCGGGCTGCGGAAGCTCTTTATTCAGTTTTCGTTTCCCGGCGGGATTCCCAGCCACGCTTCGCCAGAGTGCCCGGGCTCGATCCACGAGGGCGGCGAGTTGGGCTATTCGCTCAGCCATTCGTTCGGGGCGGTGTTCGATAATCCCGACCTCATCGTCGCCTGCGTCGTGGGCGATGGCGAGGCCGAAACCGGCCCGCTGGCCACGGCGTGGCATTCCAACAAGTTCCTCAATCCGGCCACCGACGGCGTGGTGCTGCCGATCCTGCATCTCAACGGCTACAAGATTTCCAACCCGACTCTCCTCGCCCGCATCACCCGCGAGGAATTGGAACAGTTGCTCCGCGGGTATGGGTGGACGCCCCACTTTGTCGAGGGTCACGAGCCTGAGTTGATGCACGAGGCCATGGCTGCGGCGCTCGACGCCGCCGTAGAGCAGATCAAACAAATCCAACAGGACGCCCGCGTCCACGGCAACTTCGAGCGTCCACGCTGGCCGATGATCGTTCTCAATTCACCCAAGGGCTGGACGGGGCCGAAGCTGGTCGACGGCTTGGAGGTTGAAGGCACGTTTCGTGCGCACCAGGTGCCGCTCTCCGACCCGGCCACCCATGCCGAACATCTCAAGCTGTTGGAAGATTGGCTCAGGAGTTACCGGCCGGAGGAACTCTTCGATGATCAAGGTCGACTGAAACAAGAACTGGCGGAGCTTGCCCCCAAGGGCGAACGACGCATGGGCGCGAATCCCAACGCCAACGGCGGCATTCTGCTCCACGACCTGCGGATGCCGGATTTCCGCAACTACGCGGAGGACGTGTCCTCGCCGGGGGTGCGCGGCATCGGCGACACGCATGTGCTCGGGCCTTTCCTGCGCGATGTGGCGAAACTGAACAGTGAACAGCGGAATTTCCGGGTCTTTGGTCCGGACGAGACGCTCTCCAACGGCTTGGAAGCCCTTTTTAAAGTGACCCAACGCCAATGGGACGCCGCGACCGTGCCGAATGACGAATTTCTCGCGCCCAGTGGCCGGGTGATGGAAGTGCTCAGCGAGCACCAATGCGAGGGCTGGCTCGAAGGTTACCTGCTCACCGGGCGGCATGGCCTCTTCAACTGCTACGAGGCCTTCATCCACATCGTAGATTCGATGTTCAACCAGCACGCCAAGTGGCTGAAGGTTACCGCGCACCTGCCGTGGCGGCGGAAGATCGCCTCGTTAAACTACCTGCTGGCCTCGCATGTCTGGCGCCAGGATCACAACGGCTTCACGCACCAGGACCCCGGTTTCATTGATCACGTCGTGAACAAGAAGGCCGAGGTCGTGCGGGTTTACCTTCCGCCGGATGCCAATTGCCTGCTGTCGGTCATGGACCACTGCTTGCGCAGCCGCCATTACGTCAACGTTGTGATCGCCGGCAAACACCCGGCGCCGCAGTGGCTGACGATGGACGCCGCCATCAAACACTGCACCGAGGGCATCGGCATCTGGCAGTGGGCCAGCAACGACCAGGATGTCGCGACCGACGTGGTCATGGCCTGCTGTGGCGACGTGCCTACGCTGGAGACGCTCGCCGCGATCTCCATCATGCGCCAGCATCTGCCCGACTTGAAAATCCGAGTGGTCAATGTCGTCGATCTCATGAAGCTGCAGCCGCAGACGGAGCACCCGCATGGACTGAGCGACACGGATTTCGACGAGCTCTTCACCAAGGACAAGCCGGTCATCTTCGCCTTCCATGCGTACCCTTGGTTGATCCACCGACTGACCTACCGCCGCACTAACCACCTCAACATCCACGTCCGCGGCTACAAGGAAGAGGGCACCATCACCACACCCTTCGACATGACGGTTCTGAACGAGTTGGACCGCTTCCATTTGGTGATGGACGCCATCGACCGCCTGCCGCAGACCGGCGACCCCGGCATCTACCTCAAGCAGCAGCTTAAAGACAAGCTGGTCGAACACGAGCAATATATCTGCAAAAATGGACAAGACCTGCCGGAGGTCCGCAATTGGAAGTGGGGCGCAACCAACGCGAGCCAATCGGCGTAAATCAGGCAGGCACCAGCAACAGTGGTCACGATGCGAGCGGCTCCCGATCAATCCGAGGCCGAGCCAGCGTTCTTGAAGCCGGCAAGCGCCAAGCCCCCTGACATCGCCTCCGCGTCGGTTCCCGACACGCTTGCGTTACTCGATGTCAACACCGATAACGGGCTTTCGCGCGCAGAGGTTGAGCTCCGCCGCAAGAAGTACGGCTACAATGAAGTGGCCGATAAGAAAATGCACCCGGTCCTCAAGTTCCTGGGAAAATTCTGGGGAATCTCGGCGTGGATGCTCGAACTGATCATGGTTCTGTCGGCGGTGCTCGGGAAGTACTCTGACCTCGTCGTGGTGAGCGCGCTGCTCCTAATCAACGCGGTGTTGAGCTTCATGCAGGAGCGCCGGGCCGCCGGCGTCGTTGAAGTACTGCGGCGACGGTTGCAGGTCAATGCGCGCGTCCGGCGCGAGTCGAGCTGGCAGGTGATTCACGCCCGGGAACTGGTCCCCGGCGACATCATTCGCTTGCGACCTGGCGACATCATCCCGGCGGACGTGAAACTCCTCACGGGAGCGCTGACCGTGGACCAGTCCGCGCTCACCGGCGAGTCGAAAGACGCGGACAAGACGCCCGGCGAAGTGCTCTCCTCGGGTTCCGTCGTCCGCCGGGGTGAAGGCAACGGCGTGGTCATGCTGACCGGGGCGAAGACCTACTTCGGCCGCACCACGCAACTCGTGCAGGAGGCGCGTCCGAAACTCCATATCGAGGCGGTGGTGGCGAAGGTAGTCCGCTGGCTCTTCGTCATCGTTGGCGCGCTGCTTTGCGCGGTTGTCGTGCTGTCGCTGATTCGCGGGGCGCCGCTTGTCGAAATGGTCCCGCTCATGCTGGTTCTGTTGATGAGCGCGGTGCCGGTCGCCCTCCCCGTCATGTTCACTGTGAGCATGGCCATCGGGTCGAAGGAGTTGGCCCAGCGAGGCGTGTTGGTGACGCGCCTCAGCGCCTCGGAGGATGCCGCTACGATGGACGTGCTGTGCGTGGACAAGACGGGCACGATCACGATGAACCAACTGGCTGTCACAGCCGTGATCCCGCTGGAGCACGCGTCCGAATCCGACGTGCTATTTGCCGGCGCGCTCGCGTCACAGGAGGCCAACCAGGATCCGATTGACCACGCGTTCCTCACCGCAGCAAAAGATCGGCGCCTCTTTGACAACCTTTCCAAGTTCACACCCGTCTCCTTCGCACCATTCGACGCGAAAAACCGGAGGACGGAAGCTGTGGTCGAGCAGAACGAGCAGCGGTTGCGCGTGATGAAAGGCGCCGTGCGAACCATAGCCGAGGACTGCGGACTCCAACCTCCGGCAATTGAAGCGTTGGAGGCGCGTGTCAGCGCTTCCGCCGCGAAAGGTTATCGGACGCTGGCGGTGGCGCACGGTCCCGAGGCAGGCACCCCCACATTGATCGGGTTGGTGGATTTGTATGATCCGCCGCGACCGGACGCCAAGCAACTTATAGCCAAACTCCGGGACCTGGGCGTTCCAGTAAAAATGCTCACAGGTGACGCATTGGCGGTGGCTTGTGAGATCGGCCGAGGAGTCGGGTTGCCCAACATCCGGCACATGGCGGACATTAAGTCTGCGAGCGCGCAGGCCGGCGACAAGACCGCTGATCTTTTCGCGGGCGCCGATGGTTTCGCGGAGATATTCCCTGAGGACAAATACACCGTGGTGAAGCACCTGCAGGCTGCGGGGCACGTGACCGGCATGACCGGCGACGGCGTCAATGACGCGCCCGCGCTCCGCCAGGCCGAAGTCGGCATCGCCGTCAGCACTGCAACTGACGTCGCCAAGGGGGCCGCGAGCGTCGTCCTTACCGAGCAAGGGCTGACGAACATCGTGGCGCTGGTCGAGCAAGGGCGCACGATCTACCAGCGTATTCTGACGTGGATCATCAACAAGATCAGCCGGACGATCCTGAAGGCGGCCTTCGTGGCCCTCGCGTTCGTGATGACAGGCAAGTTTGTCGTCTCCGCCTTTGCCATGCTGTTGCTGGTCTTCATGACGGACTTCGCGAAGATCTCGCTTGCCACCGACCACGTTCGTCCGTCCAAGAACCCGGAGACGTGGAACATCGAGGGTTTCGTCGCGGTATCCCTGGCCCTCGGTGTCGCCATGGTGGGTGAAGCGCTCCTCCTGTTGCGGATCGGCTGGTCGCATTTCGGTTTGGCAAGCGACAATAATTCCCTCTACACGTTCAGCTTCCTGCTGCTGCTCTACTTTGCCGTCTTCTCCGTGGTGTCCGCACGGGAGCGTCACTGGTTCTGGGCGTCGTTGCCCAGCAAGACGTTCCTGCTGGCCATTGCGGTGGAGGTGCTCGTGGGGACCATCCTAACGTGCGTGGGCCTTCCGGGACTTAAGCCCTTGCCCTGGCGGCAGATGCTCGTGATTTTCGGTTATTCGATGGTTTCGTGCCTTGTCATCAACGACACCGTGAAGGTCGTGATGATTCGATGGCGCGTTCCCGACGCCGTAGCCAGGAAGCCGGTTGCTGTGACCAAGCAGATCGCCAAGCCCGCGTATGAACTGTACGAGCGGCAAGGCCGCAAGAACGGTGGAACCGTTCAGGATCGGGGGCAGGCTGAGCCGGAAATTCGGAAAGATGAGCCAATACATTGACAAATTCGGGAGGACCCGCCGGGGTACGCAACTGAAAATGGAGCAATCTCACATGAATATGGAAAAACTTGTGGACACCGCCAGGGCTCTGGTCGCCGGCGACAAGGGCCTGCTGGCCATGGACGAGAGTGATTCGACCTGCAACAGCGCCCGTTTCGCCAAGTGGCGCGCCGTGATCCTGATAGGCGCGGGGCTCCCTAGCCAAGGTTGCCTTGAGGCCAACGCCCATGCGTTGGCCCGAGATGCCTCATTATGCCAGGAGGCTGGACCGGTCCCCGTCGTCGAGCCAGAGGTGCTCATGGACAGCGGGCATAGCCTGCAGCGGTCTTGCAGGGTAATCGAGGAAGTTCTCCGAACGGTTTTCTACCAGCTTTACAACCAACGCGTGATGCTGGAAGGCATGATCCTGAAACCCAACATGGTGTTTCCAGGATTGACCTGGCCCCCGCTGCAA
>Ga0335077_10012927_pt1 | contig 10442 bp, 7 predicted proteins | sample Lox_Sample_31_FD_207151 | JGI IMG/M metagenome (GOLD analysis project Ga0335077, IMG submission 207151) | Soil microbial communities from Loxahatchee National Wildlife Refuge, Florida, United States - Lox_Sample_3.1 | ecosystem: Environmental > Terrestrial > Soil > Wetlands | place: USA: Florida...
CAGACCTTTTTGACTGCAGAAAGGATCCGGAGTTTGTCATCCACCAGCACATAGTGCCGGGCCGGATAGCGCCGCTCGACGTCATCCAGCGCCTCCTCTTTGTGGACATATATGAGCACGTGGCCTTGCACCGCCTCAGAGATGCCGGAGCGTTCGACCTTGCGCGGCTGGAACACCGCATCGCCATCGGACAGGATGACGGTGCGGCCCCAGGTACGCAGCCGCTCGAGGACATCGAGAGCGCGAGGGTAGAGTCGATCGCCGAATGGATAGTCGACGAACAGCGAGGACATCGACAGCACGCGCAGGTCCTCCGGATGCTCCATCCGGTAGCGCTGCAGAGCCCCGAGGTAGTCGCGGTAGCCCAGCTCGGCGAACAGCCGTTCCTGGATCGTCCAGTAGCGGTCTCGGGCTTCAGGCCCGAACCTGCATTCGAGGTGGCGCCGGAAGTCAGCCTGGATCGCGTCGTTGTCCAGCAGCGTGTCGTCGATGTCGACCAGGAAGACGATGGGGTCGGGCTGCGTCATCCAGCGCTTCCCGACAAGGCGTTGTTCACGATCTGCTGGGCCTCATCCACGATCGCCTGCAGGTGCCGCTCATCCTTGAAGCTCTCGGCGTAGATCTTGTACAGGTTCTCGGTGCCCGACGGTCGCGCCGCGAACCAGCCGCTTGCGGCGGTGACCTTGAGGCCGCCGATCGCGGCGTTGTTGCCGGGGGCTTTCGTCAGCTTGGCCGTGATCGGCTCGCCGGCGAGGGTCGATGCCGTCACCGCCTGGGGCGACAGCTTTCCGAGTCTCGCCTTCTGGTCGGGCGTTGCCGGCGCGTCGATGCGCGTGTAACAGGGCGCGCCGAACTCCGCAGTCAGTTCACGATAGTGCTCGCCCGGGTCCTTGCCCGTGCGCGCCGTGATCTCCGCCGCGAGCAGGTCCATGATCGGGCCGTCCTTGTCGGTGGTCCACACGCTGCCGTCGAGCCGCAGGAAGCTCGCCCCGGCGCTCTCTTCACCACCGAAGCAGAACGAGCCGTCGAGCAGTCCCGGCGCGAACCACTTGAAGCCCACCGGCACCTCGGAGAGCCGGCGGCCCAGCTTGTTGACCACACGATCGATCATGCCGCTGCTGACCAAGGTCTTGCCCACAGCCGCGCCCGCCGGCCAATGCGGGCGGTGCGCGAGCAGATACTGGATAGCCACCGCCAAGTAGTGGTTGGGATTCATCAACCCGGCGGAAGGCGTGACGATCCCGTGCCTGTCCGCATCGGTGTCATTCGCGAAAGCGACGCGATACTGGTCCTTCAGGCCGACCAGGCGGGCCATCGCATACGGACTGGAGCAGTCCATGCGGATCTTGCCGTCGTGATCGACGGTCATGAACGAGAAGGTCGGATCGACCAGCGGATTTACGACCTTGATGTTCAGCCCGTAGACCGCGTTGATCGGTTCCCAGTAGTGAACCGCGGCGCCGCCCAGCGGGTCCACGCCGAGCGCGAGGCCGGCGCCGCGGATGGCTTCCATGTCCACGACGTTACGCAGATCGTTGACGTAGGGCAGGATGAAATCTTCCTGACGCGTGGTCGCTGCCCTCATGGCAGCAGCGAGCGGCAACCGCTTCACGCCCGTGTTGCCCGTTTTCAGAAGCTGGTTGGCCCGGTCCTGGATCCACCGAGTCACGTCCGTGTCGGCAGGACCGCCGTCGGTCGGGTTGTACTTGAACCCGCCATCTTCCGGCGGATTGTGTGACGGCGTGATGACGACGCCGTCCGCAAGGTGCTCTTTGCGGCCGCGATTGTGGACGAGGATTTCGCGCGAGATGACCGGCGTAGGCGTCACCTGGTCGTCGCGCTGGATGACCGTTTGCACGCTGTTGGCAGCAAGCACCTCGAGGGCGGTGCGCTGGGCCGGCCCGGACAACGCGTGCGTGTCCTTGCCCATGTAAAGCGGACCGTCGATGCCCCGGCCGCGCCGGTAGTCGCAAATGCCCTGGGTGATGGCCAGGATATGCGCTTCGGTGAACGAGCCGTGCAGCGAAGAGCCCCGGTGCCCGCTGGTACCGAAGCTCACCAGCTGACTGGGGTCACTCGGGTCCGGCTTGCGGGCGAAGTATTCGCGCTCGAGCCGGGCCAGATCGACCAGCATCTCCTTCGGGGCCGGCTTGCCGGCTAGCGGGGAAATCGCCATGCGTCGCAGTCCTCTCGCCGACGATCGAGAGCCCAGGTTTCGAATGGCAGCAGTGATGGCGTTCAGCGGCGTCCCGGCCAGACACGGGCGCCGGCGCTCAGGGCACGGCCACCTCGCGCAGTTTACCGGAGAGCCCCGGATCGCGCGCTGCACCGAGATGACGGCAGAGCCTGTCGAACGTATCGCGCATCGCCAGTACCGGTCCCTGCTCTACGACACCGGACATGGCTTTGCTTGCCAGATCTCCGCCGCGTACTGCGCGATGGTGCGGTCGCTGGAGAATTTCCCGGAGCCGGCCACATTCAGGATGGCCTTGCGCGCCCACGCTTCCGGGTCCGCGTACAAATCGCACAGCCGCTGGTCCGCATCGAGGTAGGACCTGAGGTCCGCGAGGTGCATGTAGTGGTCCCCGTACGTGAGCAGCGCATCGCGCAGCGGTGCGAACACACCCGGCTCATAACGGCTGAAGTGATCGGAAAAGATCAGGTCCAAGGCCGCGCGCGTCTCGGGTTCGTTGTCGTAGTGCCAGTGGGGGTCGTACCAGCTGCGGTTGTCGGCCACCTGTTGCGCCGTCAGGCCGAACAGAAAGAAGTTCTCCTCGCCCGCCTCCTGCGCCATCTCGATCGTCGCGCCGTCGCGCGTGCCGATCGTCAGCGCGCCATTCATCATGAACTTCATGTTGCTGGTGCCGCTGGCCTCGTAACCGGCGGTCGAGATCTGGTTGGAAACATCCGCCGCAGGGATCAGCCGCTCCGCCAGCGACACGTCGTAGTCGGCCAGAAACACGACCTTGAGCCTGCCGCGCAGCGCCGGATCACCGTCGATCGTGCCCGCGAGATTGTTCAGGAACTTGATGATGAGCTTCGCCAAGCGGTAGGCGGGCGCCGCCTTGCCGCCGAAGAAGAAGGTCCTGGGCGCGATCTGAAGCCCGGGGTTGGCCCGCAGGCGGTCATACAGCACGACCACTCGCAACGCGTTGAGCAGCTGCCGCTTGTACTCGTGGATGCGCTTGATGTGGCAGTCAAAGAGGGAATCCGGATCCACGCTTTGGCCGCAGCTCGCTTTGAGCCAGTCGGCAAATCGCACCTTGGCCTCGCGCTTGGCCTTGCGGAACTCGCCCCGGAACGCCGTGTCGTCGGCCAGTGCCTTGAGCTCGCTCAGGCGGTCGAGGTCGGTGATCCAGGCCTCGCCGATGGCCCCGGAGATGACGCGTGCCAGCGATGGATTGGCCAATAGGAGCCAGCGCCGCGGCGTGACGCCGTTGGTCTTGTTGTTGAAGCGCTCGGGGAACATCTCGGCCAGGTCCTTGACCGTCGTCGTACGCAGCAGCTCGGAGTGGATCGCAGCTACGCCGTTGGTGCTGTGCGAGCCGACGATAGCCAAATGAGCCATGCGGACCTTGCGCTGGGCGCCCTCCTCCACCAAGCTCACGCGTGCGAGGCGTCCGTCATCGCCAGGGAAGCGGGTCCGGACCGCATCGAGCAGGCGCCGGTTGATCTCGTAGATGATCTCCAGTTGGCGTGGGAGCATCGCCTCGAACCACGCGAGCGGCCATCTTTCCAAAGCTTCGGGCAACAGGGTGTGGTTGGTGTACGCCAGAGCCCTTTGCGTCAGGCTCCAGGCTTCGTCCCACGCCAGGTGCGCGTCGTCGAGCAGGATGCGCATCAGCTCCGGTACGGCCATCGCGGGGTGCGTGTCGTTCATCTGTAGGGCGACCTTCTCGGGAAGCGCGCTCCAGTCCGCGTTGCTGCGTCGGAAGCGGCGCACGAGATCGGCGAGCGAGCACGCCACCAGAAAGTACTCCTGCACGAAGCGCAATCCCTGTCCCTGACTCGTCGAGTCATCCGGGTATAGCACGCGTGTCAAGGACTCGGCCGTGAGCGTCTCCGCCACGGCACCGACGAACTCGCCATGGCTGAATACCCGAAAGTCGAAGTAATCGCACGCGGCGGCGGCCCAGAGCCGAAGGGTGTTGATGGTCTCGCCGCCATAACCCGCCACGGGGCGATCGTATGGAATGCCGATCAACGTCGAAGGCCGGTCGGGGATCACGCGCAAGGTCCCGCCGCGCACGTCGAACGAGCAGTTCAGGTGGACTTCGACCTTCTCGCGGGGACGCGCAACCTCCCAGGGATCGGGACGCCGCAGCCAGTTGTCCGGCTGCTCGCTCTGCCAGCCATCGTCGATGGTTTGCTTGAAGATGCCGTACTCGTAGCGCAGCCCGTAGCCCATAGCCGGGAGCTGCATCGTCGCCATCGAGTCGAGGAAACACGCGGCCAGCCGCCCGAGCCCGCCGTTGCCCAGACCCGCGTCGGGTTCCCGCTCGAGCACGCCGGTCCAGCTGACGTCCCTCTGCCGGGCGGCTTGCTGCACGACCGGATCGAGCAGCAGGTTGGCGATATTGTTGGCGAGCGAGCGGCCGATGAGAAACTCCATCGACAGGTAGTAAATGCGCTTGGGGTTCTCGCGCTCGTATGCGCCCTGCGTCCGGACCCATCGCTGCGAGAGGACATCGCGCACGGAGCGGGCCACGGCCTCGAAGCGCTCGCGCGCGCTGGCGGCTGCCGGATCGATCACACTGTCGAACAAGAGGTGTCGCTCATACAGCCCATCCGTCCCCGAGAACTGGACCGGACCGCATCCGTACTGCTCGAGAAGCTTCGACATCTCGGCTGCGTTGGGCGCGCGCACGGCATTTTCTCCTGGTTTGTTCATCTGAGTCTTGCCTCGCTTGACTTCTCTTGATAAGCGACAAACCTCGCTCGTCATTCCCGGCCGTGCACACGCCGCGCGATCACGGGCCCACGTGATGTGTTTCATCCCACAGCCGGATCGCCGGCTCGGCCAGGCTATGCTCGTAGCCCAGCGCGCTCAGGCTCGCCGTACCGAGCACGAAGTACCTGCCGGTCGCCGGTTCGAGACCCAGCCAGCGGGCGGCCAGCATCCGCAGGAGATGCCCGCTCGAGAAGAGCAGCACGTCGCCCTCGATGGCGCGCAGGCGGCGGACCGCACGGTCGGCACGAGCGCCGACCTGTTCCGGCGACTCCCCTCCTGGGCAGCCATCGCGGAACAGCTGCCAGTCCGGGCGCCCCGCGTGGATGTCGGCGCTGGTGCGTCCCTCGTAGTCGCCGTAGTTCCATTCGAGGAGGTCGCGATCGACTTCGGCCGCGGCGCCGAACCCGGCGAGCTCGCAGGTGCGCGCGGCGCGCTGGAGCGGGCTGGTGAACACCTTCGCGAACGTCAGTCCCTGTAGCCGTTCTCCGAGCTGGCGCGCATGGCGCTCGCCGCGCTCGGTCAGCGGCAGATCGGTGAGTCCCGTGTGCTGGCCTGACAGGCTCCATGCGGTTTCACCGTGCCGGGCCAGGTAAACGATGGGAAGGCCGTCGCTCATCGGACAGCAGCCTGCGTTACGGGTCGCTTCGTCTCGGGAAGAGCATTATCCGTGAAATAGAACCCGTCCTGCCAAGCCCTCGAACGCCGGCGCCCGTCCCGTCATTTCAGTGTCACAAGCTTCGGCCGCCCCGTCGCTGTGAACCAACGCTCACCGGCCAACAACAGCGCGGCGACTGGCGACGAGCGCCCCGGCAAGCGCCGTCCATCCGGTCTGGTGCGAGGCTCCAAGCCCCTCGCCGGTATCGCCGTGGAAATACTCGTAGAAGAGGATGTGATCGCGCCACGCCGGGTCGCTCTGAAACAGTGCGGTGTCTCCGAACACCGGGCGCCGGCCCTTGTCGTCGAGCAGGAAGAGGCGCAACAGCCGGCGCTCGATCTCGTCCGCCACTTCACCGAGGTTGGCCTGGCGGCCGGAACCAGTCGGCAGTTCCACGGTGAAGCCGTCGCCGAGCGACGCATTCAGATGCCGCAACGATTCGAGCGCGAGGAAATTGAGTGGAAACCAGATCGGGCCGCGCCAGTTCGAGTTGCCGCCGAAGAGCCCGGTGGTGGACTCCGCCGGCTCGTAGTCGAGGCGGGCCTCGCCGCCCGGCAAAGCCACGACGAGCGGATGCTCGCGGTGATAGCGAGACAAGGAGCGCAGGCCGTAGGGCGAGAGAAATTCGTTCTCGTCCAGCATACACGCGAGCACGCGCCGCAGCCGGGCCTCGTCGACGAGCGCGATGAGCTCGGGACGATCGTCCTTCACGAAGTAGCGCAGGAAAGCCGAGCGCTGCGGCTTGTTAGCGATGAACCAGTTGGCCCGCGCGCGGAAGTCGGACAGCCGCTCCCACAGCGACGCGCTCAGCTCCACTGCGGCGAACAGCGGGAGCAGCCCCACCATGGAACGTGCCCGCACCGGCACGATGGAGCCGTCCGGGTGGCGCAGGCGGTCGTAGAAAAAGCCCTCGCGCTCGTCCCAGAGCTCGTTCATCGCCGTGGCGATGGAAGCGAAGTGCTCGAAGAACTTGAGCGCCACGTCTTCGTAGGACCGGTCTTGGTTGGCGAGCCGCAGCGCCATCTCGAGCATGTTGAGGCAGTACTTCGCCATCCACGCGGTGCCGTCGGACTGCTCGAGCAACTCCCCGCCTGGAAGCATGGCGGAGCGGTCGATCGGGCCGATGTTGTCGAGGCCGAGGAAGCCGCCCTCGAAGATGTTGTCGCCGAGCGCGTCTTTGCGATTGACCCACCACGTGAAGTTGATCAGCAGCTTGTGGAAGGCGGATGCCAGGAAGCCGAAGTCTCTGGCGCCGTCGATGCGGAACACGGCGAGCGCCGCCCAGGCATGAACGGGTGGGTTCACATCGCCGAACCTCCATTCGTAGGCCGGCAGCTGGCCGTTCGGGTGCATGTACCACTCGCGGCACAAGAGCAGAAGCTGGTGCTTTGCGGCCGCCGGGTCGATGTGCGCGAGGACCACGCAGTGGAAGGCGAGGTCCCAGGCCGCGTACCACGGGTACTCCCACTTGTCCGGCATGGCGATCACGTCGTGGCAGCTGAGGTGACGCCAACCGGCGTTGCGCCCGGACTTGCGCGCCGCGGGCGGCGGGTCGGCGGGGTCGCCGTCGAGCCAACGTTCGACATCGTAGTGGTAGAACTGCTGGCTCCACACCATCCCCGCGAACGCCTGGCGCATGACGGCAGCCTCGTCGTCGCTCGCGCTCGCGGGCCGCAGCGCTTGGTAATACGCGTCGGCCTCGCGCTCGCGGACGGCGAGCGTTTGCTCGAAGCCCGTGCCGAGGTCGAGCGCCGCGTCGGAGTCGTCTCGCACCAGGCGCAGCCGCAGCTCCACGGTGTCGCCGGGCGCGACGGCGACGCGATACCAGAGCGCCAGCTTGGTGCCGCGCTGCGCCGGATTGACGGTCGCCGCACCGCTGACAACGTGGTCGTTGATGCCGTCTTTTGGGAAAGGCGTGCGCGCGGGAATGCCATACAGGCGCGCAACATTGGTTTCGTTCTCGCAGAAGAGCAGCGCCGGCGCACGGCCCGCGCGATCCGGACCCGCGGCGAGCCGCCAGCGGCCGAGGCTCGCCTCCTCGGCGATCGCGCTCGCCTGGCCGGTCGCAGTGGACGAGGCGGCCCGGATCGTCGGCTTCGGAGTGCCCTCCTCCCACGACCACCGGTTGCGGAACCACAGCGTCGGCAGCACGTGCAGTTCGGCAGGCTCGGGACCGGCGTTGCGGATGCGGATGCGCAGGCAGAGGTCGCGCGGCGCCGCTTTAGCGTAGTCCGCCGTGATCCGCCAGTAGCGGTTGCCGTCGAAGATGCCGGTGTCGACGAGCTCGAATTCACGCTGCGCTTTGCTGCGCTTCGCGTTCTCCTCCCGCAGCCGCGCATACGGGAACTCGGCTTGCGTATAGTGATAGCGCCAGCGCAGCCACGCAGCGGTCGGCGTCGCATCGACGTACCACCAGTACTCCTTGGCGTCCTCCCCGTGATTGCCCTCGTTGCCGGAGAGACCGAAGATGCGCTCCTTAAGGCAAGGGTCGCGGCCGTTCCAGAACGCGGCCGCGAGGCACATGCGCTGCTCGATGTCGCACACGCCCGCCAGACCGTCCTCGCTCCAACGGTAGGCGCGCGAGCGAGCGTGATCGTGCGGGAAGTACTCCCACGCCTTGCCATCCGCGCTGTAATCCTCGCGCACCGTGCCCCATGCCCGCTCGCTGAGATAGGGGCCGATCGCCTTCCACTCTCCCGGTCGGCCCGCCGGCGCCTGAGCGAGCCGCAAGTGCTCGGCCGATCGGGCTGCACTCGCTGTCCCGGAGTCAGTCATGCGGCGATGGTGCGATGCGTGGCAGCTCTTCCGCCACGGAGATGATCCCGCTCAGAATGCACTCGGCAAAATCCATCGACGAGGGTCTTTTTGAAAGCGACTGCAGCCGAGTGCGCACCTCGTCGCACGGCGTTCAGGGGACCTGTAAAGTATACACGTGACCCAACACGGCACGCGGGAGCGGAGTTTCTCCCCTCCTCGGAAGAGGGGTGCAGGCGTTAGCAGGCGGGGTGGTGGGAGCCCTGAAAACCAAAACCACCCGGGCAGCGACCCGGGGGTGCCACCCCTCCTTGAAAAGAGGGGAGAGCAATTGGCGGGCGGGGTGGGGTGGTCAACCGTTGGCCAATGATGCAAGTCTCAACAGAACTGCGCCAAAATGCGCTCCGTCGCGTACGCGCGGGATTGCGAGATAGGCTCTAGCCCGTGTCGTCGCTCACGTGGACGTGTCCAACGAAGTCGCGTGCGGGTCGGCTCACTGAAGACGAAACATGCACCCGCATCTCCTCCTTCAGCTCATCGCTTTGCTCGCGCTGGCGAACACGACGCCGCTGGCCGCCAAGAAAATCTTCGGTGGCCGCTTCGCCTGGCCGCTCGATGGCGGGACCCAATTCCCCGACGGCCGGCCGCTGCTCGGCGCCGCGAAAACGGTCCGAGGTATCGCGCTCTCCGTGCTGGTGACCACGGCAGGCGCGCCGCTCATCGGCTTGGATGCAGGGATCGGCGCGCTGGTCGCTGCTGCCGCGATGGCCGGCGATCTGCTCTCGAGCTTCGCGAAGCGGCGCCTCAATCTGCCTCCGAGCAGCCGGGCCACCGGTTTGGACCAGATCCCGGAATCCCTGTTGCCGCTGCTCGCCTGCCGCGAGACGCTGTCGTTGACCGCGTTGGATATCGCCGCGGGGGTTACAGCTTTCTTTGTCGGCGCGGTGTTGCTGTCCCGACTGCTGTATCGCTGGCGCCTGCGCGACCGGCCCTACTAGCGGTGAAGGTTCAGACGCACTGCAGGTGATGTACGGTGACCTCGGGCGGGCAGTTGAGCCGCACCGCGACAATGCATGACCCGGCGCCCACCGAGGTGTAGCCCTCCATCTGGTGATAGCGCCACGCTCCCGATCCGAAACGCCTCGGCAGATGCGCATCCAAAGTGACCGGGATCGAACCCGGCAAGCAGATCTGTCCGCCGTGGGTGTGCCCGCTCAGCATGAGATTGAAACCCGCATGCGCCGCCTGGCGGTAGATCTCGGGGGTGTGCGACAGCAGGATCGAGAATTCCTCGATCGGGATCTGCCCCGCCGCCTTCTCGATGTTGTCGACGCGGTAGAAATGAGCGTCGTCGATCCCGGCGAGATGGATACGCTGATCGCCGCGCCGGATCTCTTCCGATTCGTTGAGCAGCATGCGGATGCCCATGTCCTCCAGGGCCGGCACCATGCGGATCGAATCGTGATTGCCCAGGACGCCGTAGACCGGCCCTCTCAGATGCCCCCGCAGGCGCGCCAGCCCGTCCAGGGTGGCATCGAACGGACCGAAGGTCTCGGCCCGATAGTCGCCGGTCAGAACGCACAGATCGTAGGCCAGCCCGTCGATCAGCTCGATGGTGCGCCGCATCGCGCCCTCGTTCATCTCCACGTGCAGATCGCTGAGGTGGAGCACGGCGTAGCCGTCGAATCGGGGCGGCAGCGCCTTCGCCCGCAGCATGTTGCGGCGGAGCTCGACGCGTTCGGCGTTGCGCCGGGCGCGCCAGTAGAGCCCCGTCAGGCGCAGTGCATTGCGTATCAGCGGCTCGCTCAGGTACCAGTTCTCGATGTGGAAGAAGTTGAGCCCCTGGCCGAAGACCTGGGCCTCGTGATCGGACTCGATCCCCAAGCGCTGCCGCGCATACAGGGGGCCGAGGCGCTGCTCGAGCTTGCGCAGGATGTCCTTGTCCATGGGCTTCCGCCGCTTCCTCAGCCGCTCGCGTCCGTCGGCGGGTTGACTCGAAGCTGACCGCGACAGCATACTAAATTTGATGACTCCGAAAACATCGCCACCGTCGGATGCAGGCGCTGAGCTCGCCCCAGTGGC
>Ga0335077_10012928_pt1 | contig 10442 bp, 6 predicted proteins | sample Lox_Sample_31_FD_207151 | JGI IMG/M metagenome (GOLD analysis project Ga0335077, IMG submission 207151) | Soil microbial communities from Loxahatchee National Wildlife Refuge, Florida, United States - Lox_Sample_3.1 | ecosystem: Environmental > Terrestrial > Soil > Wetlands | place: USA: Florida...
GAGCAGGCGTTCTCCCGCCGGATTTACCAGGCGCAGCTTCGATGCCAGATCGAACGCAAAGAGCGGCGCGTCAATTTCATCGACAACTCGCTGCAACAGCGCTGTGGCTTCGATAGCGCGAACTTTCTGCTCCGAGAGCATGTCCGCGAGCGCATTGACTTCGAGAGAGAGTTCTCCGAGTGCGTCCTCGGGAGCGGCATTGCGTGCGCGAAACGAATAATCTTCGTCCCGCAAAGATCCAATAACATTGGCCAGAGTCTGCAGGGGCCGCGTTGTCTGTTCCTGAAGCGCCAGCGCTAACAGCCACCAGACGAAAAGTTCTGCTCCTATCAAAGCGAGGCGCGATTGAAGGCTCCAGGGCTGCGCCCAGACAAGAATCGCGCTCACAACCAAACCCGGAAGGGCAACGAGGAACGAGTAGACGCTGATGCGGTGTTCGTACAGCAGTTTCGCTCGCCTCCGCCTTTGCGGTTTCGGAGGAGAGCTAGACTCCATACTTCTCCATGCGTCGGTAGAGTGCTCCTCGGCTGAGTCCGAGAGCTTCGGCGGCCTGGCTGACATTTCCCTGGAAGCGCTGAAGGGCTTTGCGCACAAGAACCGCCTCGACAGCCTCAAGACTGAGGTCCTCTAGATTCTGCGACTGCGAACGGCTGGAGTTCAAGGACAAATCGGCCGGCTGAATCTCGGCAGTGCGGCACATCAGGACGGCACGCTCGATTGTATGTTCGAGTTCGCGGACGTTTCCCGGCCACGAATATTGCTTCATTGCTTGCAGAGCGGCAGGATCAAATCGCTGGACATCACGACGATACCGGTTCGCATAACGCGAAAGGAAATGAGTCGCGAGCAAGGGAATATCTTCGCGGCGCTCCCGCAACGCCGGTACGTGAATCTCGACCGTATTGAGTCGGAACAGCAGATCCTCACGAAACTGACCAGTACCGCAAGCAGTCGAGAGATCAGTATTTGTGGCCGAAAGGACCCGAACATTGATGCGGCGGGATCGCGACGATCCTACGCGCTCAATCTCGCCAGATTCGAGAACTCGCAGTAGCTTCGCCTGCTGACGAAGCGGAACATTTCCGATCTCATCCAGAAAAATCGTGCCCCCATCGGCGAGTTCGAAGCGTCCGATTCTGTCGGTACGCGCGTCGGTGAATGCTCCCTTCACGTGTCCGAACAATTCACTCTCGAAGACTCCGTCAGGAATGGCTCCTGTGTTCACAGCAACCAGCGCGCGGGATGCGCGCGCGCTTAGCGCGTGCAAGGTCTGCGCAACCACTTCTTTTCCCGTTCCGTGTTCGCCGGTAATTAATACGTTGGCATCAGATGGTCCGACGCGGGCGATAGTATCGAGCACCGGTTGCATGGCAGGAGCACTCGCAAGAAACTCCGGCCGCCCCTCCGCGCGCAGTAGACGATTCTCCGCTTCAAGCCGCGCCGCTTGCTGCAATGCTCGATGCAGTTCGATCTGTGTCCGGAGAATCGAGACCAGCCGCTCGTTCTCCCATGGCTTCTGGATGAAATCCCTTGCTCCGCGCCGCATTGCTTCGACGGCCAGTTCAACATTGGCCCAAGCGGTCATCACGATGACGGGAACCGTGGCGTCAAGCCCAACAACTTCTGAGAGCAGATCGAGCCCCTCCTGCCCTGAGGTCGTGTCGCGCGTGTAATTCAGGTCGATCAGGATCGCGTCATACGAGTTGTTGGCAAGAGCTTCTCTGACCAAGGCAGGAGATCGAACTTTGTCGACTCGATAGCCTTGCGGCCGGAGCAAGAACTCGAGGGCTTCCAGGATATGTTCCTGGTCATCGGCAGCGAGCACGCGGACGGGCGCCGCGGATTCGGATCGAATTGGCTTGACGTCTGTCTCTCCGGGTTTGACCGAGATGGGCATATCGTTAAGGCGAATGGGCAGGTACTGCGCCGCTTACGGCGTCCTGAATCAGTATGCCATTATGTTCCAAAGTCGTTCCGGTTGCGCGGTCTAGTTCTACCTTCGCTTTCTCGTAGATCGTCATCGCGCTGACCAGGTCCAGTTCGGCAAGAGCCAAATCCCGCTGAGCCGAAAGTGTCTGGTAGCTGGATCCAGCGCCGAGTTCCTGCTCTTTTTTCGTGATCTCGAAGGTGCGCTGCGCTAGATCGCGTGCTTTCTTCGCCGCTTCGACCCTGGCGCCAGTCTGATCGAGCGCGTACTGCGCATTCCGTACTTCGATGCGGACCTGTTTTTTCAGTTGCTCCAGCCGCAATTCAGCCTGGCGATACTCCAATTCCGAGCGGAACTGGTCAGCCTTCGCAACTCGATTGCGAATCGGAATGCTTAGATTGAGTCCGACATAATAGTCTGGCGAAGTGTTATTGAACGAGTTCAATAGTGCTCCGCCAAAATCAGTGGGCACATTCGAGACGTTAGGGCCAAGGTTGTACACAGGATTCAATGGCCCTGCCAACCCAGATCCCCCGTAGAAGCCGATCAGGGAAAGCGACGGTAAAAGCGCATTGCGGGCCGCTCGGCGGCTGATCTGCCGGTTCACAAGATCGATGTCGGATTCTGCGAGTTCCGGACGATCGTGCTCAGCTTCGGTGATGAGATCTTGGATGGGCTGAGCAGTCACGATGCTGATGGTCTGCATGCGGTCTGTCGGGACGACGGGTATTGCTTGCAAGACTGGATCGTCCAGGCTACGGGTGACGGCGTTTTTCATCAAAGCTTCTTGTAGCTCAAGATTCGTCTTTGCTACCGTCAGATCCTGATCGCGCTTCGAAACCTCAGCTTCGGCGCGCATCACATCGAGCGCTGGGACGGCTTCCAACTTCAATTGCTTCTTCGTGTTTTCAAGTGTCTGCTCGGCAAATTCGAAGGATTGCTCGTTGACCCGTATTTGCTCGTAAGCACTGACCAGATCCCAGTACAAGTTCTCGATCTGCGTAACGGTCGCGATGACCTGATCTTTGAAGGCGACGTCGGAAATCTTCTTGTTGTTTTTCGCGATACGCAGGTAGCGTAAATTTGGACCGAAACCGAAGCCGGCAAGCAGTTCCTGTTGGATCTGGAAACGGAACATGGAACTCAGTGTCGGAGATAGGTTGAAGAAGGGGCTGTTCGTGGTCTGCCGCAGATTGTCGAACGCAAAGCTGATGGTCGTTCCTGTAGGAAATGCCTGGCTGTAAAGAGCATTCACCTGAACCGTATTGGCCTGCAGTGACGGAACTCCGTAAATCTGCCTGTTCGCTTCCGGAGAGGTTTGGTGCTCGTCGCCGCCGTTCAGGTTGATAAAAGGATCGTACGACGAAACAGCGGTCCCGGTGCCGAGAGTCGACTGAACCAATCCGGAAGCGCCTGCGCCCGCACCGCCCGCGCCAGCCGTTGTGCCTCCTGCCCCGGTTCCTCCGCCCGGTGTCCCTTGCACTACGCCCGTATTCACTCCACGAAAAGATCCACCAGCCTGTGTCCGCAAGATGTCTGTGTTCGCGATCGGAATGTTGTAGCGGGCGATCGCCAGATCGAGGTTGTTCTCGAGCGCGAGATCGAGCGCGTCTTTCAGGGAAATGTACAGCTTGCCATCGTGGATCAGCTGGTCAAGGCGAGACGAGTTGCTGAGCACTGGTTCGGGAACGGTGTCCCCCTCATAGGCATTCAGCGGGTTATCGGACTTCGGCATCTTCAATTGAGGCGGAGTCCGCAGTTCGAGCGCAGAGATCCCCTGACCCGCCTGATTAGTTGATGTCGCAGTTTGGGCAAACAAGGGTGCCATGAGCAGAAGATGGACAGCAATGAACCGAACTCCAAACCTCCCCATTTTTGAGGTGAATACGCTCACGATGCATTGACCTCCGTCGACTGGGTGAGGGATGAATTTGCGGTGTCGCCGACGAGCCATCCGTCCCGCAACTGGATCGTTCGGCTTCCGTAGCCGGCATTCGTCTCCGAATGCGTCACTTGGACGATCGTGGTTCCCTGCTGATTCAAATCGCGAAAAAGTTCCATGATCTCCTTGGCCTGCCCGGAATGGAGATTGCCAGTCGGTTCGTCCGCTAAGAGGAGCGGCGGTTTGTGAATCACGGCCCTGGCAATTCCTACGAGCTGTTGCTGGCCGCCGGAAAGCTGGTTTGGATACAAATCCTTTTTGCCGACAATTTGAAAGCGATCGAGCGTGTCTGCGACAAGACCCTGACGCTCGCGCCGCGGAATATCCTTGTAGGAGAGCGGCAGATCGATGTTCTCCTGGACCGTTAGATCGTCGAGCAAGTGATAGCTCTGGAAGACCATGCCGACATTCTTCTTCGCCAGTTCGGCCCGTTGTTTTCGCTTCATCGCGTGGGCCGCCTGGTCGCGAAACCAGTACTCGCCTTCCCATCCGTCGTCGAGCAAGGCGAGCACATTCAACAGTGATGACTTCCCTGCTCCCGAAGGGCCCATGATGGTGATGAATTCGCCTTCGCGAATGGTCAGATTCACGCGCCGCAAAACCCAGCTTTGTCCAGCGGGAGTCTTGTAACTACGTTCCAGATTTTTCAACTCAATCATCTGCGATCTCCAACCACCATTTATTCGTAGCGCAGCGCTGTAATGGGCTGCACGCGGACAGCACGTCGTGCGGGAACACTGGCAGCCACCATCGCGAGGGTGCCGATCGCGAGTGTGACCAGCAGCAGTGTCGCCGGATCCCGGTAAGAAATTCCGAACAGCTGGCTTTTCACAAAGCTCGCGAGGGCAATCGAAAGTGGCACGGCGATCGCGACGCTCCATCCCGTCACCGTCAGGACTTCGCGCAGGACCATTCCGACAACCGCCTTACGAGTCGCGCCAAGTGCCATCCGGATCCCGATCTCTCGCGTCCGATGCGCAATCGAATACGCCAGCACCCCATACAGCCCAATCGCGGCGAAGAAAGCAGCGACTACTCCAAAGCTGCTGGCCAGGAAGGAAAGCAGACGCTCGGAGGTGAGCGTTGTATCAATTTCCGAATTCATGGATTGCAACGAATCCACGACGAGCTTCGAGTCAATGCCCGTAACGGCCGCGCGCACGTTGCCAGCCGCAGCTTCAGGCGCTTGCGCAGTCCGAATATAGACCGCAACCGAGTTTGGTTCGGCCTCCTGGAAGATGGGTGTGTAGAAGATCGGAACCGGCAGCTCATGAAGATTGGAATGCTTCGCATTTTTCACGATGCCGACGATCGCCAGTGGTTTATCTTTGGCTCCTCCCACAGAGAACGTCTTTCCGAGAGCTTGCTCCGCGCCAAAGAATCTCTTGACAAAACTCTCGTTCACGGCAACGACCCTCAGGGTGGTTGGACCGTCTGCATCGGTGAAACCTCTACCCGCGACCACCGGAAGATGCAGAGTCGAAAAATAGTCGGGTGTAACGCGCTCCCACTCGAAACTGTTGCGCTCGCCTTCCTGAGCCTGATAGCCGGGAACGTTGACGTTGACCGTATCATTGGAATTCGCCAGCACCGGATCATCGGTCATCCCCACTGACTGCACTCCCGGCTGCGAGCTGAGCGTTTCGATCAGACGCTTGTACAGAGGCGCTACCGCGCTAGCCTGGTAGCCCGCAAGATGCGGATCGAGTTGGAACGTCAGCAAGTGCTCCGGGACGAAACCTACATCTACTGATTTCAGATTGGCCAGCGTTCGGGCAAATAGCCCGGCGCCGACGAGCAAGAGAAGACTCAGACCGATCTGCACACCGACAGTGAGGCGGCGAAATCTGGCATGGGCCAGCTCCGCCGTGCCGGTTTGCTGTTTGAGCGCGGGAGTAACCTGCGGACGATAGAACTGAATGATCGGAGCGATACTAAACAGCACACTCGCAGCAACTGACACCGCGAAAGAAAACAGAACGACTCGGTAATCTGGAGTCGCAGTGAGTGCAGTCATCCCTCCGCTTGCGGCAGTAGGATTCATCAGAGCGATAAGCGCCTTTGCCAAAAGGGGCGAGAGCGCAACTCCGCAGCATCCACCCACAAGTCCCAGAGCTAAGCCCTCGATCAACAATTGCCGGATGACTCTGCCGCGGCTCGCTCCAAGCGAATAGCGCACGGCAATCTCGCGATGCCGGCCAGCCGCGCGCACTAGCAAGAGACTTCCCACATTTGCCGTCGCCATTAAAGTCAGCAATCCGACCATGCCCATGAGAATCAGCAACGGAATACGCATGTTCTCGCGCATGGGAGAAAATCCCTTTGAGCCGTCCAGCAATGTCAGAGAACTCTTAGCGACGAAATGCTCGCGAAACTGTTCGCTGCGGCTGGAAATGCTCTGTAGTTCCACCGCGCGCAGCGACTTCCAAAGTGGATTGATGCCGGCTTCCGCCTGCTGCACAGTCATCCCGGGTTTAAGCCGCGCAATGATCGAGAGCCATTTCGACCGGTGATCCTCGAGTTCATCCCACTCCGGGGTCATCTGCGCTTTCATGGTGATCGGGACAAAAAAGTCCGGAACAGTCTCTCCAATCACGCTGTTGAAGCCGGGTTGCACCACGCCGACGATCGTGAATGGATTACCGTTAATCAAGATTCCCTGATTCACGACGGATGGGTCGGAAGCAAAATGCTGAGCCCAATAGCGGTAGCCCAGAACGATGAACGGTGCCGCACCTCGCGTCGCAGTGTCGTCAGGAATCAACACGCGTCCGAGTGCGGGCTTGAGCCCCAGGACGGAGAAGTAATTTCCGCTGACGAGTTCGCTGTTCGCCAGGCTCGGCGTGTTGTGCCACTGCACGCCCACCTGCGCGGGGAACATCGCCAGCATGCCTTCGAATACGGTGTTGTGATCGCGCAGATCGCGATACATCGGATAAGAGAAGTAATCGAATTCATTGCCCCCGTACGAATCGGTGTGTCCGGTATCCGATCCGGTGAACTGCAACATGACCAGACGGTCCGGTTCAGCCACCGGAAGGCGTTTCAACAGAATCTGATCGACCAGTGAAAAGATAGCCGCATTGGCTCCAATGCCGACTGCGAGCGTGAGCACCGCGATTGCGGTGAATGCGGGATGCTTGCGCAACTGTCGCAGCGCATACTGGACGTCTTGAATCAGGCCGTTCATGCCTGGACATCCGCCATCAATTTCTTGAGTTCTTCTTCGGCAACGACTTTCCCGTCAAACAAATGCACTTCCCGCTGCGCGTGCTTGGCAAAACGCGGATCGTGCGTGACCATGCAGATCGTCGCTCCCTCGCGATGCAGTTCGCTCAGAAGCTCCATCACGGCTTCGCCATTCCGTGAATCGAGATTCCCGGTAGGCTCGTCAGCCAGGAGAATCGACGGCTTCCCTCCCAGGGCGCGAGCGACGGCTACGCGCTGCTGCTGTCCGCCAGAGAGTTGTGAAGGATAATGGCGCACGCGATGCGCCATACCGACGCGCTCCAGAGCTTCCATCACGCGCCCCTTCCGCTCCGCCGAGGGCATTCGCTGCCGATACGTCAGTGGCAGCTCGACGTTCTCGTAGACTGTGAGATCGCCAATAAGATTGAAACTCTGGAAGATGAATCCGATTTCCTGGTTACGGATGCGTGCCCGCTCGGCAAAGTCCAGATTCTCGACCGGCTTGCTGTTCAGGAAGTACCGGCCGCCAGTTGGAGTATCGAGCAGCCCGATAATCGACAACAGAGTCGACTTTCCGCAGCCGGACGGCCCCGACATCGCGACATACTCTCCCCTGGCTACCGAAAGGTGGACGCCGGAGAGCGCGTGCGTTTCGATTTCGTCTGTGTAGAAGACTTTCGTTAAGTCGCTGATCTGGATCAGAGATTGATTGGCGTCAGTCATGAATCGTTGCCTCGATTCTCTAGTCTTAAGGATTTTTGGAAGTTCTTATTCTTGCAACCGGATGCGGTCCGTGTTATCCCAACGCGACATGTCCGACAGAACAACGGTGTCGCCCTCGTGCAATCCATCGAGGACCTGGATCGAGTTCACCGAAGCCCTTCCCACTTTTACAGGAACTCGGACTGCATCATGTCCATCCGGTTCCAGCTTGAAAAGGCTGATCGTGCTGTTCTCTTGTCCAAACGCCGGTCGCCCGACGTACAAAACATTCTCCAGACGCTCGAGGTCGATGGTTCCGTCGACGCTCAAATCGGGCCGCGCCCCTTTGGGCAGATCGCCTGTTAGTTTGACGTCGACAGTGACCGTTCCGTTTTGCACGGCCGGATCCACACGCATCACGGTGCCCGTAATGAGTCCGTTGTGCGTGTCAATCGATGACGGCTCTCCGATCTGTACATCCCGAGCCTGGGTTTCAGGAATCTTCAACTCGGCCATCAGATGATTCGGCTGCACCACCTTGGCAAGCATTGTTCCTGGCAACACATGCTCTCCCACGTGAAGCGGCAACTCGACCAGAACACCTTCGATTCCGGCACGCACCTTCAGTGCGTCGAGCTGTTTCTGCTTCAGTTCGGCCAGAACTTTCATCTCCTCGACTTTGGCTTGCTCCTCGGCAAGCTGCGAGTCGATCGCCTTCTGGCCGCTCACAAGCCGCTGATCTTCGAGGCCATTCCGGATCGTAAGTTCATCCGCTTTGCCCTTCGACGCCTTATACGCCAAACCTGAAATGACTCCCAGATCGTACAGAGCTTTGTCGGTCTCCGACTGTCGCTCCGCCTGGGCATAGTCGGCTTGGACTGTTGCCGCGCCGGCTTTCTGGTTCATGAAGTCGCTCTCGAGCTTCATGCGCTCGCTTTGGTATTCAGCCTCAGCAGCTTTCCATTGCAGGTGAGCGTCGACCGCGGCCTGTTCCACCTGTGGATTGGTCATGTCGAGCAGAATGGTGTCGGGCTTGACCAATGATCCGGGTAGCATTCGGATTCGGACAACCGTGGCATCCGTCTCTGCGGGGATTTGCAGCACGGATTCCTGCGAGGGCATCAGAGAACCAATGCCGCGCACTTGCCGCAGCATCGAGCCCCGTCTCACGATATCGGTCCACACGGTGCCACGTTCCACTACCGGCGCAGCCGGCCGCAAGCGATAGACGAGGACAGTGAGAACTCCAACCACCACCACGACGATCGACGCAATCACAATCTGGCGGCGCCGTTTGCGTTCCTTAAACTCTGGGCGGGCGATATCCATTCGATCCAGGTATCCGCAACTGTGCGGCCAATGGAAAATTCAGGGCAAGTGATTGTAAGAGAAGGCGATTGAGCCGATGCGTTCCTGGTTTGGAAGTTCGAAATGTTCGGCGCGGGATTTTACTGTCCAATAATGGACAGTCGTAGAGGCGTGCAATTCGTGACTGATCGAGAAAAAAGAAACGGCAGGACTTCGAGAAGTCCTGCCTTCTTCCCCACTTTCAGAAGCTCAGAGCGAACCGAGGAACGCCAGCAAGTTCGACGAGTCCGTCTTGCTGAGCGCCTTGTAGTTGGAAACGACCGTTGCAGCTTCTCCGCCGTGACGACGGATGGCCTTGTCGATCGTGGATGAACCGTTGTCGTGCATCAGCCCGCCAGCTTTCGTCAGCATGTTCGAAAGCCCCCAAAGGGGTGCCGTCCGCCACATCGTCAACGTAGCTTGCCCGGTGCCATGTGGCTGGAATGGTATTCCACCAGAATCTCCTGTCCCCATATCGTGAAGCAGGAAATCCGAATACGGAGTGAACATCACGTTGCTCAGCGATGAGATCACGGAAGTCTGCCCGCCATTCGTCGTGCGCAGCTTGACGTTCTGCTGGGTTGTATAGGTCTCTATGTGACAAACATTACAGCCGATGCTTTCGAAGACAGCCTGCCCTGCGGTCGTCTGAGACGTTGGCGGCTGAGGTGGAATCGGCGCCAGCAGAGCTTCAAACTGAGTCATCTTGATCATGTTGACCTGTTTGACGTCCTGCGGGCTGTTCTTGTCCGGCTGACAGGCCGAGGGGAACGCAAGCCCTTGCGGATTATGTTCGGTCGGGTTGAACTCGCCTGATACTCCGAACAGGCTGTTGCTGGTGGTGATCCCGAGTTCATTGAACTCAGCATTTGCCGTGAACTGGAACAGAGTTACCGCATCCAGTTTTTGTCCAAACTTTGCAGGGCGTGAAACGCCGTTCTCATCGTCGATCATATTGGCCACGCCGGTAATCCCGTACTTCTTGGACGCCGCTGCGTTCGCAAGAATGTCGGAATCCGGAATATTGTCAACCAGGCCCAAGCCAAACAGCTGAGGAGATCGAACCGTGCTGACCACCGTCGCATCGCTAGGGATCACTTCGTGCGGCAGATTCTGAGCGGTACCTCCTCCGGACGATTTCAAGCCTGAGTTGCTCGCCGTATAGGTGAAGGTGGTCTTCGAAGGCACGCTCTCAATCGCAAACTGCCCGTTGTAGCCACTCACGCCGACTCCGAGCACCTGCACTTCCTGCCCTACTTTGAATCCGTGCGACGCTGAAGTCGTTATCGTAACGGTTGTTCCCGATTCGGTAGCTCCGTTGGAAGCAATCGACGC
>Ga0335077_10012930_pt1 | contig 10441 bp, 5 predicted proteins | sample Lox_Sample_31_FD_207151 | JGI IMG/M metagenome (GOLD analysis project Ga0335077, IMG submission 207151) | Soil microbial communities from Loxahatchee National Wildlife Refuge, Florida, United States - Lox_Sample_3.1 | ecosystem: Environmental > Terrestrial > Soil > Wetlands | place: USA: Florida...
TCAACAATCTCGGCACGCTGCTGCCCGAGCTCGGTGGCCGGCGCGAGGCGATCGCACTGCTGCGCCGTGCTATCGAGCTCGATCCGGCCCGCGCCGAGAGCCACCGCAATCTCGCCAACGTGGTGTTCGAGTTTCGGCGCTTCGAGGAGGCTGCGGCAAGTTACCGCCAAGCGCTCGCTCTGCAGCCGCAGAATGCCTTGGCGCACGCTGGGCTCGGCGCGGCGCTGCGCATGCAGGGGCACACGCAAGCGGCCGAAGCGAGCTGCCGCGCCGCGCTTGCGATCGACCCGAAGTGCGTCTCGGCGCTCTCCTTGCTCGGCGAGCTGCGCGCCGACCGCGGACAATTCGTGGAGGCGGAGCGGTTGTTCCGCGAGGTGATCGCCCTCGATCCGGGCTTCCCCTTCGCCTTCTACAGCATCGCGATGAATCGCAGGATGACGCGCGCGGACGGCTCGTGGCTGCAGGGCGCCGAGGCGCTGCTCGCGACGCCCCTGCCTCTGCGCCACGAGATCAGCCTGCGCTACGCGCTCGGCAAGTACTGCGACGACATCCAGGAGTACGAGCGCGCGTTCGGTAATTTCAAAGCGGCGAACGAGCTCACGAAGCGCTACGCGGTGAGCTACGACCGGGCGCAGGTGAGCGAGCGGGTCGCGCGTGTCACGCGGCGCTTCGACGCGGAGAGCATGCGCCGCTTTCTGTCCCGGGGAGATCCCTCGGAGCGTCCCGTGTTCATCGTGGGGATGCCGCGCTCAGGCACCTCCCTCACGGAGCAGATTCTCGCCTCTCACCCGGCGGTATTCGGTGCCGGAGAGCTGGCGTTCTGGCAGACGGCCTTCGCCACCTACGAGGCTGCCGAGCTCAAAGGCGAGGACGGGACGAGCCTCCTGCCGGGCATGGCACGCGACTACCTCGCACGGCTGCGATCCTTGTCCGCCGACGCGCAGCGCGTGGTGGACAAGATGCCGTTGAACTTCCTCAACGCAGGACAGATCTGCGCCGCCTTGCCACACGCGCGCATCATCCACGTGCGGCGCCACCCGATCGATACCTGCCTGTCGATCTACTTCCACTATTTCTCGCACCTGCATCCCTACGCCAACGACTTCGAGAACCTCGCGCACTACTATCGCGAGTACGTCCGCATCACGGATCACTGGCGCGCGGTGCTGCCGGCGGCGACGCTGCTCGAGGTGCCTTACGAGGGCCTGATCGCCGACCAGGAGGGCTGGACGCGCCGCATGCTGGATTTCATCGGCCTGCCCTGGGATCCGCAATGTCTGGAGTTCGATCGGACCGAGCGTGTCGTGATCACGCTCAGCAAATGGCAGGTGCGCCAGAAGATACATGCCTCATCGGTGGCACGCTGGCGCCATTACGAGCCCCATGTCGCGCCGCTGTTGCCGCTGCTCGAGCTCGCCGCGCCCGCTCAGGCTTTGACGCGCTCAGAGCTCGGATCGTAGGGCGCGCGCAGCTGCGCGCGGGCGCGCTTCATGGCACCGCCAACGTCTATCTCGTAACGGCCCTGCTCGATGAATGTCGCACTGATGGGGCGTCCCTCATCGCGCACGTAGCCCATCCCGACTGCTCTGCCGAGCGTGTGCCCATAGGCTCCGGATGTGAGGTGCCCCACGGCCTTGCCGTCGCGCACGATCAGCTCGCCACCCCACAACATGGCAGCCGGATCCTCGAGTGTCACGATGACGAGGCGGCTTTGCGGTTCCTGCGCGCGCTGCTGCAGCAGCGCCTCGCGTCCCCGAAACGCAATGGGCGTGTGGAGCTTCACAGCGAAGCCGAGCCCGGCCTCGAGCGGCGTGCGGTCGGGAGTGAGCTCGCGTCCCCACGCGCGGTAACCCTTCTCGAGCCGCAACGACTCGAGCGCGTAGTAGCCTGCATCGAGAAGTCCGAGCGGCTTGCCGGCCTCGTACAACGTCTCGTACACGCAGATCGCCTGCTCCACAGGTACGTAGAGCTCCCAGCCCAGCTCGCCGACGTAGCTGCGCCGTGTGGCGCGTACCGTGGCATAGCCGATATCGACCTCACGGCTGCTTCCGAACGGAAATGCCGCATTATCGAAGTCTGCGCGTGAGACCCGCGCGAGCAGCGCACGTGATCGCGGACCCATGACCGCAAGTACGGCGTACATCCCGGTCACCTCGACGATCGAGCAGCGCCGCTGGGCTGGAATGCGGCGCTCGATGTAGTCGCGGTCGCGTGTCGCCTGCGCCGAGCCGCTCACGACCAGGTACTCATCGCCGGCGACACGTGTCAAGGTCAGGTCGGACTCGAAGCCGCCGCGCTCGTTCAGCATGGCGCTGTAGACCGTGCGGCCCGTAGCGACGGCGACATCGTTGCTCATCAGATGCTGCAGCACCTGCTCTGCATCGCTGCCCTTGACGATGAACTTGGCGAACGACGATAGATCGAAGAGCGCCACCGCGGCGCGGGCCGCTTGATGCTCCAGCGCCGAGAAGGCGCTCCAGTGCGGCTGCTCGAAGGAATAGCGCAGCTCGCGTGCAGTGCCCGCCGGTGCAAACCAGTTGGCACGCTCCCAGCCCATCTTGCTGCCGAAAGAGGCGCCACGGGCGTCGAGCAGCGCATGCAGCGGCGAGCGGCGCAGCGGCCGCGCGCTCGCGAGCTCGCGATTCGGCCAGTGCATTGCGTAGTGCAGACCGAGAGTCTCCTTGACGCGCTGCTGCAGCCACAGATCGTTGCCGTGAAAGCGCGCGAAACGGCGGATATCCACGGCCCACAGATCCATGGTCGGCTCCCCGGCGCTGATCCATTCGGCGAGCGCCCGCCCTGCGCCGCCCGCCGAGGCGATACCCGCCGAGTTGAATGCGGCCGCGACATAGAAATTGCGCAACTCGGGAGCCGCACCCAGTAGAAAGTTGCCGTCCGGCGTGAACGATTCGGGCCCATTGCAGAACTGTTTGACACCGGCGTTCGCGAGCGCCGGAACGCGCTGCAGAGCGTTCTCCATCAGAATCGCGAACTGGTCCCAGTCCTCGGGCAGCAGCTGAAACTCGAAGTCCTGCGGGATCCCTTGCATGCCCCAGGGCTTGGCATTGGGTTCGAAGCCGCCCATGAGCAAGCCGCCGACCTCTTCCTTGAAGTATACGAAGCCGTCGGGGTCGCGCAGCACCGGCAGGCGCGGCTCAATGCCTGCGATTCGCTCCGTGACGATGTAATAGTGCTCGGCCGAGTGCAGCGGCACCGTCACGCCGCACGAGCTCCCGAGCGCCTTCGCCCACTGGCCGGCGCAATTGACGATGATCTCGCAGGCGACCGATCCTTGGGCGCCCTCCTGCGTGTGCCAGCTCACGCCGCAAGCGGTCCCGTTCACGATCGAAATACCCGTGACGCGCACGCGCTCGAGAATGCGCGCCCCGGCATTCCTCGCACCGTGAGCGAACGCCTGCGTGAGGTCGCTCGGATTCACCTTGCCATCGCCAGGCAGCCAGACCGCGCCCTCGAGACCCTCCGTGCGCATGAGCGGCCAGAGCTCGCCGGCCTCGCGCGCGCTCACGACTTCACAAGCCACTCCGTACGCGCGCGCCAGCGCGGCGGTGCGCTTGAGCTGAGTCATGCGCTCGGGTGTGCGCGCCACGGACAGCGAGCCGCAGTTGCGCCAACCGGTCGCGCAGCCGGTCTCGGCCTCGAGCTCGCCGTAGAGCTGCGCCGAGTAACGGATGAGCTGCGTCAGCGCCTCCTCGGAACGCAGCTGTCCGACGAGGCCGGCCGCATGCCACGTGGTGCCGCACGAGAGCTGCCCCTGCTCGAGCAGGAGCACATCGGTCCATCCCAGCTTGGTCAGGTGATATGCGACGGAACAGCCGATGACGCCACCACCGATGATGACGACGCGGGCCTGAGCCGGAACGCTGCTGCTCAACCGACGCTGCGCTCGAGCGCCTGTGTGCGAATGCCCAGATCGCGCAATCCGCCACCGATCGCCGCGACCGCGCCCCTCATTCCGGCACTGCCGAGCTGCCCCATACAGCCGACGCGGAACGTCTCGATGGCGGTGAGCTTACCGGGGTAGAGGATGTAGCCGCGCGCCTTGACTGAGGCGTAGAAGCGCGCGAACTCGTAGTGCGGATCCTCCGGCGCGTGACAGGTCACGATGATGGGCGCCTGGATCGCGCGCGGCAGAAAGCTGCGCAGGCCCAAAGCCGTGAGGCCTTCGAGGAGCTCGCGGCAGTTGGCTGCGTAGGCCGCGCCGCGCGCCGCGAGTCCGCCCTGCTCGAAATACTGCGTCAGCGCGGCATCGAACGCGGCGACCACGTGCGTCGGCGGTGTGTAGCGCCACTGCGTGGTGCGATTCATGTAGGCCCACTGATCGTAGAGGTCCATCGCGAGCGAGTGACTCACCCCCTCGCTCCGCTCGAGAACTGCGCGCCGCGCGATCACGAAGCCCATGCCGGGGACGCCTTCCAGGCACTTTCCAGAAGCCGCGACCAGGGCATCGAAGGGCGTGCGGCGCGCATCGATCTCCAGCGCGCCGAAGGAGCTCATCGCGTCGACGAGCAAACTCTTGCCGTGGCGTGCGACCACCAGCGCGATCTCGTGCAGAGGATTGAGAATGCCGGTGCTCGTCTCGCAGTGCACGACCGCCACGTGTGTGATGGAAGGATCCTGGGACAGTCGCCGTTCGACATCCTCGGGCCGCACCTGCTGATCCTCGGCGTAGTCGAACGTCGTGAGCCGCCGGCCGAGCACACGGCAGATGCGCGCGATGCGCTGGCAATAAGCACCGTTCAGAGGCACGAGCACATGCCCCGCGCGCGGCACCAGCGTGCCGACGGCCGCCTCCACCGCGAAGGTGCCGCTGCCCTGCAGCGGCACGCACTCGTGCGTGTCCTTGCCGTGCACGATGCTGAGCAATGCCTCGCACACGCGGCCGGTAATGCGATTGAAGTCCGCATCCCACGAGCCCCAGTCGCGCAGCATGCTCTCTTTAGTGCGCGCCGAGGTCGTGAGCGGGCCCGGCGTGAGAAGGATCGGGTCGGACGTCATCGATGTCTCCAGCGACCTGGCCGGTCGATTATACTTTCTGCCCGAAGCCTGCGTCGGAGTTGTGACAGTGGCAGAACGCATCACCGTCAACGGCCGCTCCTACGGCTGGATGGACCACCCGCTCGTCGTCATCTGCGTCGATGGCTGTCAACACGAGTACCTCACCGCTGCGAGCGAGGCGGGCGTCGCCCCGTTTCTGCAGCGGCTGCTCGCCGGTGCCGGCACCTGCGTGCTCGCGGATTGCGTGATACCGAGCTTCACCAATCCAAACAACCTCTCCATCGTCACGGGTGTGCCGCCAGCGGTGCACGGCATCTGTGGCAACTATTTCTTCGATGCGGAGCGCGGTGAAGAGGTGATGATGAATGATCCGCGCTATATGCGCACCGGAACCATCCTGGCGGCGTTCGCCGATGCCGGTGCGCGCGTGACCGTGATCACCGCAAAGGACAAGTTGCGCAAGCTGCTGGGCTACCAGTTGCGCGGGGTATGCTTCTCCTCGGAGAAGGCGGACTGCGCCACGCTGTCGGAGAACGGCATTGACCGGGTACTCGAGCTCGTGGGCATGCCTGTGCCTTCGGTCTACAGCGCGCAGCTGTCGGAGTTCATCTTCGTCGCCGGCTGCCGCCTGCTCGAGCGCGACCGGCCGGACATCATGTATCTGTCGACGACCGACTATGTGCAGCACAAGGCGGCCCCAGGCACGGCGCTCGCGAACGATTTCTATCGCATGCTGGACCGGCATGTCGCGCGGCTCGACGAGCTCGGTGCGACCGTCGTGCTCACGGCCGATCACGGCATGCATGCCAAGCACGACGCACAGGGCAATCCCAACGTCGTCTATCTGCAGGACACACTCGATGGCTGGCTGAGAAATCCCAGGGTGCGCGTCATCCTGCCGATTACCGATCCTTACGTCGTGCACCACGGCGCGCTCGGCTCCTTCGCGCTCGTGTACCTGCCTGCCGAGCTCGATGCGCAGGAGCTGCGCGCGCGCATCGCCGAGCTGCCGGGCATCGAGCTGGTGCTGCCACGCGCGGCGGCGGCCGAGCGCTTCGAGCTGCCTGCCGATCGCATCGGTGATCTGGTGGTCATCTCGCAGCGCGACACCGTGATCGGCAAGCGCCGGGGCGAGCACGATCTGTCCGGTCTCGACGTACCGCTGCGCTCGCACGGTGGTCTCTCCGAGCAGCAGGTGCCGCTGCTCGTCAATCGCGGGGTCACGCTCACTCCGGGGCGGCGCTGGCGCAACTTCGATGCCTTCGAGCTCGGCTTGAATCTCGCCTCGTGAGTCGTGAGAGGTTAGCCATGGCACTCGCTCCGTCCCCGCCACCAGCGCGTGAGCTGATCCGCGAGTCGCTGCGCATCGCCGGACAGAAGGTCCCGAGCGAGCGCATCATCGAGGTCCATCATCCCTACAGTGGCGAGCTGGTCGGTACGGTGCCGAAGGCTAGCGTCGCTGAGGTGAGGCGCGCGCTGCAGACCGCGCGCGACTATCGTGGCGAGCTCACGCGTCACGATCGCTATCGCATTTTGATGCGCACCGGCGAGATCGTCGCCGCGATGCGCGATGAGCTCGCGAGGCTGATCACGCTCGAATCCGGGTTGTGTCTCAAGGATTCGCTTTACGAGGTGGGGCGCGCCTCCGATGTACTGCTGTTCGCGGCCAACCAGGCGCTCGTGGATGACAGCCAGGTGTTCTCGTGCGATCTGACCCCGCACGGCCGCAGCCGCAAGGTCTACACCTTGCGGGAGCCGCTGCTCGGTGTGATCACGGCGATCACGCCCTTCAACCATCCGCTCAATCAGGTGATTCACAAAGTCGCTCCGGCGGTCGCCACCAACAATCGCGTGGTGCTCAAGCCGAGCGAGAAGACGCCGCTCACGGCATATGCGCTCGCCGACATCCTCTACGAAGCGGGTCTGCCTCCGCCGATGCTCTCGGTGGTCACTGGAGATCCGGCGGAGATCGCCGATGAGCTGCTGACGCATGCGGCAGTCGATCTGGTGACCTTCACTGGCGGCGTCGAGGTCGGCAAGTACATCGCCGCGCGCGCCGTGTACAAGCGACAGATTCTGGAACTCGGCGGCAACGATCCGATCATTGTGCTCGAGGATGCCGATATCGAGGAGGCGGCGGCCCTCGCGGCCAGCGGCTCCTACAAGAACTCGGGCCAGCGTTGCACGGCCATCAAGCGCATTCTCGTGCAGGAGAGCATCGCCGAGCGCTTCGTCGAGCTGCTGGTCGCGAAGACACGCGCGGTCAAGTACGGCGATCCCTTCGATGCGACGATGGACATGGGCACGGTGATCGATGAGGCGGCGGCGCAGCGTTTCGAGTCGGTGGTGAACGAGGCGCTCGCGCAGGGCGCGCGGCTGCTGGTCGGCAACGTGCGGCGCGGCGCACTGTACTCGCCCACGGTGCTGGATCACGTCAGACCGGAGATGACGGTCGTGCGCCGCGAGACATTCGGTCCGGTCTCTCCGGTCATCCGCTTCGCAACCGTCGACCAGGCGATTCAGATCGCCAACGGCACCGCCTACGGATTGTCGGCAGCCGTGTGCACCAATCGGCTCGATCTCATCACGCGCCTGGTGCGCGAGCTGCACGTGGGCAGCGTCAACGTGCGCGAGGTGCCGGGCTACCGGCTCGAGGTGACACCCTTTGGCGGTATCAAGGACTCCGGTCTCGGCTACAAGGAAGGTGTGCTCGAGGCCATGAAGAGCTTCTGCAACACGAAGACCTACTCGCTGCCCTGGTAGGGAGCGACTTCGCCGCGGACGGGCGCGCGCAAGCGCGCAAGCTCCAGCCCATGACCGTGCGGCCCGCTCTCGCGCCGCCACAGCAGAACTACCGAGGTGAGCGCCGTGAGACTCAGCAGGCCGAAGAACCAGAGCATGGTCGTGTAGCCGGCGGGATTCGCCGGGCCTGCACCGGCCGCGTCGGCGAGCCAGCCCGCGATGCGATTGGAGCCCCACAGGCCGACGTTCTGCAGCAGCGTGATCACGCCGAGCGCCGTTCCCAGGCGCCGCGGTTCCACGATGAGCGTCGTCGAAGGCCAGATGATCGCCGGCACCAGCGAGAAACTGACGCCCATGAGCACCGTGGAGAACCACGGATTGAGATCGGTGAGCCCCAGCACCAGGAACGTCACCGGCAGCAGCAGCGTGCCGAAGGTGAGCATCAGCGCGCGATGGCCGAAGCGATCGGCGAGTAGGCCAAAGAGCGGCGTGGCAAACACCGCCGCGGCAAACACGCCGGAATTGACGTTGCCTGCCTGCTGCAACGTCAGGTGCTTGGCATGCTGGAAGTACTCGATCGCGAAGGTCTGGCGAAACGGAAAGAACACGGCGGCGTACAGCACGTGCAATCCGAGGATGTACCAGTACGATTGATCGAAAGACCAGATCGCTGACCAGTTCCAGCGCTCGCGCGCCGCCTGCTCGGCTGCGCGTGGCATGCGGCGCCCATCGAGCAGCCGCAGCAGCACCGCGGCGACGAGGCCGACGGCCGTGATGCCCGCGCCCAGCCACAGCGGCGGCTGCCATCCGCCTTCATAAGCCGCACGGGCCCAGGTCGGCGAGGTGTCAAGCGAGAATGAGCCGACGCGCGCCAGGGACAGGAACACCGATGTCGCCAGCGCGATCCCCGTACGTGGAAACCATTGTGCGAGCGTTGCGATGAGCGCGATGAAGATCGTCGCCTCGCTGATGCCAAATACCAGCCGTCCGGCCCACATGAGGGCGTACGGATCGCCGATCGCGGTGAGCACCGCGCCGACGAACCCGATGGCGGCGGCCCAGAACGTGATGCGCGTGGGTCCATAGCGATCGATGAGCACGCCGTTCAACACCGAGAGCAGGATGTTGGGCAGGCTGATGACCGCGGTGAGATCACCGATCTGCGACTGTGTGAAGCCGCGCTGGCGGCCCAGCAGATCCGCAATCGGTCCGATGGCATCGGACTCGTAGTAGCTGCTGAAGATCGTCAGGGCTGCGAGGGTGAGCACGCCCCAGCGCAGCGGCGAGGCGGCGCGCTGCTGCAGATCGGTGCTTGCCTCGGCTGCGTGACTCACGACTGCACGTGCCATTCCTCGAGCTTGATGGGCACGTCCAGCGCGCGCGTGAAGTGCTCGCGGACCGTGTAGACGCGTATCAGCACATAGGCGTCCCCGAGCTCGGTGCGCTCGACAGGATAGTGAATCATTCCCGTGCGATCATGCACCGGCAGGTCGAGGCCATAGAAGCCGATGCCATAGGTGAGTGAGGGCAGATCGGGCCGATAGTCCGGGTCGCAATTGAGGACCTCGGGATTGTGACGACCTTGTGCACCGTACAGGGTAACGCTCAGGCAGAAAGGCGCCGGCCCGAGCTTCTTGCAACGCAGGCTGAGAGAGAGCCCCTGCGCATCCATGGTGGTCGCGCAGCGTCCGAGGCTCGCCGCCTGGAAGCGGCGCGTCAGCGCCGGCACGCGCTCCTGCGCCTGCAGTCTCACCAGAGTCAAAGAGTAGTCAAGGCGCAAGCGAACAGCACTGCCAGAGAAGCGTCGATAGAGTGGCTCGGGAAGCAGCAGCTGCTGCACGGCGGGATCGCCGGCGCTGACGGGTGATTGATCCAGTACGCCTACATCCACGGTGCTGTAGAGCTTGCGCGCATGGGCGTCCCACAGTGTCAGTTGCGATTGATCCACCAGCAGCCGCTCATTCGCGCGCACTCCATCGATGCGCACGGGCAATTGAAGCGGTACATCGGTTGCACCCTTGCCGACGCGGTTCTGCAGATACTGTGCCGCCTGGTTGAGATTGCCCGCGAGCAGCGCCCGTGCGGCCTGACCGGCTCCCAGCCGCGCCGGATTGGCCGCCGTTGCAGCACCGGCCGCCGGCCGATCCTGGGAGGCAAATGCGAACCCTACCCGGGCTGCGGACCCGGGCTCCGGGGACAACCGGGTTTGCCAGGCGAAGGCCGCGCTCCATGGCAGCTGCAGATAGACCAGCAGCACGGCGCCGATCACTGCCACCGCGCGCGCGAGCTGCGTGCGACGCTGGTAGTACTGCAGCGCAAGGATGACGCATGCACCGAGCAGCACGCCGGCGTGCTGCAGCAGATGCTGCAGCCAGGCTACGCCGCTGTCGCACGTGGGGCAGCTGTCGCCCCCCCAGAGCAACGCGGCTACGCTGAGTCCAACGGCGTAGACGCCGATCAAAGCCCCGCCGACCAGCAGCAGCTCCGCCGCACTGGCGGTCAGCGTGGCGAGCGCCAGCACCGGCACGAGCAGCCAGGCGATCACCAGTAGCTCTTTGAACGCCAGTTCGGGGAGCGATGCGCTGAGTGGAAAGCCCGTCGTGAGGGCACGCGCGACATCGAGTACGAACATCGGCACGCAGATCGTGAGAACCACGAACACGAGCTTGGCGAGCAGCAGGTG
>Ga0335077_10012932_pt1 | contig 10441 bp, 8 predicted proteins | sample Lox_Sample_31_FD_207151 | JGI IMG/M metagenome (GOLD analysis project Ga0335077, IMG submission 207151) | Soil microbial communities from Loxahatchee National Wildlife Refuge, Florida, United States - Lox_Sample_3.1 | ecosystem: Environmental > Terrestrial > Soil > Wetlands | place: USA: Florida...
AAAATTTCCTGGTAGCAAAAATCCAAGCGGTCAGATTGAGGAGATACATAAGACTTGGTTTTAAATAAAATAATTTACGTGAGGGATGCTCTCAATCATTCAGGTGAAGGTGGATGGATTGGAAACTTATGCTATGGCTAAATATTGAATCTCTAAACTAAGTGTGGCTGCGTACTGGATAAATGCAATAAATTTTCAGTTGGGAAGATAGGAAGTTTTGAAGCCAGCTAAAATACCATTTTGAGGTAGTTTATCTTGCAGAAAATATAAACCACATAGGCACATGGATCAACAGGGACAAATAGAATCTTCTACGTGAAATCTATTTTCCTATCAGTCTTTTTGTTTAATCTTTATGATTAAGAGTAGGCACAAAAAAAATCCTCTCGTGTTGCAAGAGGATTTCCTGAAAGAAATAAAATAGATTATTTCTTAATAGCTTTTTTAGCGCTGTCGGCAGCTGCGCTTACTTTGGCTTTAGCAGTATCAACCATAGTCTTAGCAGTAGTATCTACAGCATTCTTTACCGTATCAGTAGCAGCTTTTGCAGCAGAATCAACACTGCTGGCAGCAGATTCGCTACTGTTGTTACAGGCAACCAGAGCACCGGCTACAACCAGAATTGCAAACAGTTTTTTCATTGTTGAAATTTTATTGGGCGCAAAGGTAGAAGGTTTTCCGGGATATTCAAATATTTTTAACAACAGGATGTGAGTGTAAAATGAGAGTTTACCTGTTGTGAGTCGATAAGATCATTAAAAACATCCGGGAAAGTCATATTTATTTCTTCTTTATTTCTTCCTGAAATAAATCCTGACCGGTACTCCTTTAAAATTGAAATGTTTACGCAACTGGTTTTCCAGGTAATTGCGATAGGGCTGTTTAATATCATCCGGGAAATTGGTAAAAAAGGCAAACGAGGGAACCACTGTCGGCAGTTGCGAGATATATTTTATTTTGACAGCATGGCCCCGCACTACAGGCGCATGATAAGATTCAACTGCTTTGAGCATGATCTCATTCAATTTGGCCCCTGGTATTTTTCGTTTCCTGTTTTCACCTACTTCCAGCGCAATTTCGATGGCTTTGAAGATGCGAGTTTTTTCTTTCGCTGATATAAAGAGAATGGGAAGATCAGTAAATGGGGAAAACCGCTGCTTCAGTTCTTTTTCATATTCGATGGCCGAATTGGTTTCCTTTTTTACCAGGTCCCATTTATTCACGAGCACCACCACGCCTTTCCCTTTTTTTACAATCATACTGAAAATATTCAGGTCCTGCGCAGAAATTCCTTTCATAGCATCGATCATCAGCATACAAACATCTGCCTCATCCATTGCATTGATGGCCCTGATTACTGAATAGAATTCAAGATCCTCATGCACTTTGGTTTTTCTCCGAATGCCTGCCGTATCAATCAGGATAAAATCTTTTTGAAATAAATTGTAGTGCGTGTGAATCGTGTCACGCGTAGTGCCTGCGATATCACTCACGATTGTCCTCTCCTTCCCTACCAACGCATTCAATAAAGAAGATTTGCCCACATTGGGCTGCCCGATGATTGCAATTTTGGGAAGATCTGTTGCAGCACCCGACTGATCATCTTCAGGAATCAGCGCCGTTACTGCATCGAGTAGTTCGCCGGTTCCGCTTCCACTGGTTGCGGAAATGAAAAATATATTATCAAATCCCAGTTGATAGAATTCAGTAGCTTCCAGCATCCGGCTGTTATTGTCCACTTTATTCACGGTGAGAAAAACAGGTTTGGTGGCACGACGCAAAAGATCTGCCATGGCTTCGTCGAGATTCGTGATTCCCGTCGATGTATCGGTGAGAAAAATAATTGCACTGGCTTCTTCCACGGCAATCAATACCTGCTTTTTGATTTCTTTTTCAAAAACATCTTCACTCTCGGGAACAAATCCGCCGGTATCAATCACATTGAATGTTTTTCCATTCCAATCCGCAATGCCGTATTGTCTGTCGCGTGTCACTCCACTGATATTATCAACAATGGCTTTGCGCTCTTCCACCAGCCGGTTGAAGAAAGTGCTTTTTCCAACATTCGGTCTTCCTACTATGGCAACTGTAAATCCTGACATATATACCCCTTCCCCTAAACGGGAATATTTAAATAATTTTTAAACCCAATCCCCTTTAGGGGCGGGGGATTAATATCCATATTCTCTCAGAAAAAGTTCATTATCCCTCCATTTGGGTTTCACTTTCACAAACAGTTCAAGAAAGACTTTTTGTCCCACGAATGCTTCGATATCTTTTCTCGCTTCTGTTCCCAGTTTTTTGATCATTCTTCCCCCTTCACCCAAAATAATTCCCTTCTGCCCTTCTCTTTGTACGATAATATCAGCCCTGATGCTGGTTATATTTGGTTTCTCCTTAAATTCCTGAATCAGTACCGTGGAGTGATAAGGAATTTCTTCTTCATACAATTCAAAAATTTTTTCCCTGATGATTTCGCCAGCAAAAAATCTAACCGGACGATCAGTAAGCTCATCCCCTTCAAAAAAAGGGGCACCTTCCGGCAGATACTGAACAATTTTTTCGAGCAACAACTGCAGGTTGATATTTTTCAATGCCGAAATTCCAATCACCTCTTTGCAATAAGGCCTTTTTTTAAAAAACCCGGTTGCCTGTTCAGTCTTTTCTTTTTTTGCTGCGTCGATTTTACTGATCACAACAAATGCAGGAACTTTCAGATGAAGAGATGAAAAAATCCGGTCGCTTTCTTCCATATCTTCATGAACAGCATGCATCAATAAGGCAAGGTCGGCATCTTCCAATGAATCTTTTACGGCAAGCATCATCTTTTCATGCAGTTTATATTCAGGTTGAATGATGCCTGGTGTATCTGAAAAAATGATCTGGTAATTTTCTGTGCTCAGGATGCCCTTTATCCGATGTCTGGTTGTTTGAATCTTATGTGAGACAATGGCCAGCTTTTCACCCATCAATGCATTGAGCAGCGTGCTTTTGCCGGCATTCGGCCTGCCAAATATGTTGACGAAACCAGCTTTCACGGTCTTCTTTTAAAACTAAAAAGCCAAACCCGAAGTTTGGCCGATTTTGTTGAGAATAGTGGAGGAGGATTCAACCTCCGTCCGCCTCTGCCGGATATGCGCCCGACGTATCCAATTTTTTTGTTGCGAAGGGAGGGTTCGAACCTCCGTCCGCCTCTGGCGGATATGAGCCCGACGTATCCAATTTTTTTCGTTGCGAAGGGAGGGTTCGAACCTCCGTCCGCCTCTGGCGGATATGAGCCCGACGTATCCAATTTTTTTCGTTGCGAAGGGAGGGTTCGAACCTCCGACCTTCGGGTTATGAGCCCGACGAGCTACCGCTGCTCTACTTCGCGATGTGGAGCGCAAAGGTAATTGTAATTCGGTGTTGTGCCAAATATGATTTAACCACATTCGGGCTATCAGATATTCAGATCAGTTCATTATTAACAGGGTTTTTTTATTTTTAATGAATGAAATACCAGGGACTTTTTTTATTTCTGTTATTCATGATCTCCTGCAAACACAACGAACAAAAGGATGACGAATTATACTCGCGTCATCTGCAACGAAAAGTAAAACTAACGATCATCCACACCCCGGTTCCGGATGATAAATCACAGTTGAACCTGCTTATTCTGAACGACGGACAGGATATGGCACAATTCAAAGTAAAAGAAATCATGGACAGTTTGTATAAGGCAGAGGTCATTCAGCCTCTCCTGATTGTTGGTGTGTATGCGGGTGACCGCATGCAGGAATTTGGCGTTGCAGACAGGCCGGATTATATGGGAAGAGGATCGCGAGCACAATACTATGATGCCTTTATCAATGACGAACTGTACCCCTATGCGAAAAAACAGGTGGGTGTAAGAAAATTCAACAGGGTTGTTATTGCCGGCTGCTCCCTGGGCGGATTATCTGCTTTTGATATTGCATGGAACCATCCCGAAAAAATGGATAAGGTTGGTGTATTTTCAGGGTCCTTCTGGTGGAGGGATAAGTCTTCGGATGACAGCACCTATTCCGATGATAATAACAGGATCATGTATGCGAAATTAAAAGCTTCACGCAAAAGGCCGAAACTCCAATACTGGTTTTATGCCGGGACTGCAGAAGAAAGCTCCGACCGCGATAAAGACGGCGTCATCGATGTAGTTGATGACACGAAGGACATCATTGCACTGATCCAACACAAAAATATCTGTGCGCCCGGAGATATTGTATATAAAGAAGTGAAGGGAGGAAAACACGATTACAACTCCTGGAGCACTGTGCTGCCTGATTTCATGATATGGGCATTCGGGAAATAGAATTAATCTTCCTTACCCACACTACTCGCCCCGTTCGAATGCAATTCCCTGATCACAGCAGTTCCCCTGTAATATATACTGCTTGCGCCGCTGGCATGTGCATTCAGTTCCTTATTGACGGATACCCTGATATCTGAAGCGCCCGACGCATGTGCATCACAGTTATCTACCACAAGATTATATCCTTTTACATCACTGGCACCACTGGCTTGTATAGTGAGCGTGGTAGCTGTACCGCTGATCGTCACGTCAGATGCACCTGACTGATCCATATGAAGTTCTTTTACATTCACAGCTCCTTTGAAATCACTGGCACCCGACAGCCCGATATCCAGACGGTCGCCGCTGATTGTTCCGTCAACTGCAACATCGGAAGCGCCTGATGCATTCAGCCTGTCAAGCGTTTTGAATGATACGTAAGCCTTCATTTTCTTATTGCCGTTATCCCATTTCCATCCGTTATTGTCATACCAGATTTTCAGCACTCCATTCTTTACTTCAGTGCGGATGCGGTCACGATATTTAACATCCTTAGCACTTACTGCCACGGTCTCTTCATTGCCCTGACTAAGGTACAAGTCGATGGCATTGGAAACCTCGATGGCATGAAATCCGTTGAGATTAGGCCTGACCTCGGCATTGGGATCAGTGATCACATTTTTCTGTGCCCAGATCATGGAAGCAATGAGCATTCCCAGGGAAAATAAAATCAGTTTTTTCATACATTCACTTCTCATCAAAGTACTAAGTTCTGCAATTTTCAAAACACTTATTATCTTTTCGATACTTGCCCCCCACTGCCGGTGCTGATCTCCCTGATAAGGCCAGTTCCTTTATAGTGAACCTGACCTCCACTACTGGCTGAAGCGCTCAACTCCTTGTTGACGGTAATGCTAAGGCTTGCTCCGCTGCTCGTGCTGGCATCACAAATATCAGTGGCTAAATCATAAGCTTTTAATGTACCGCCGCTGCTGGCTTCAACCCTGCAATTCGTTGCCGAACCGGAAAGCTCGGCTTCAGCTCCACTGTTAGCACCTGCTTTTAACTTTGTTACCTGAACGCTTCCCATGAAGCTGGCCCCACTTGAAAAATCGAGATTGAGTTCATCTGATTTTATTGATCCATCTACTTCTACCCTTGCACCGGATGAAGCTTTCAGTTCATCAAGCACTTTGCAGGATACATAAGCTCTCAATTTTTTTCCATCAAGATTGTGCCACCAGTTCCAGCGCTCTTTGTCCACGTAAATCTCGAGAATTCCATTATGCACTTCGGTGATAATATAATTCCGGTAAGAAGGATCAGATGCACTTACTGCAACGGCTTCCTCATTGCTCTGGTTGAGATAAAGCCGAATGCCGTTCGCTACATGAATGCTGTGAAAACCCCTGACATTCCGCACCTGCGCATTCTGATCATTGATTATTTTGTTTTGAGCCAGTGCTACTGTTAAAAAGAAACAAGCTGTTACAACAGAAAATAATTTTTTCATGACATTTTTTTTTGAAGAACATTTATTTTATGTGAAGGATTAGTCCTTTTTTGAAATGCTGCTTGAACCACTTGATCTGAGTTCCTTAATCACACCCGTGCCTTTGTAATAAATATCACTGCCACCACTTGCATTCGCAGTAAGTTCCTTATTGACAGTGACATGAGAATCGCTTCCCCCGCTTGCTGAAATGCTGCACACATCGGTGACCAGGTCGAATCCATGAAAATCACTGCCCCCGCTTGCATGGATGGTAAGGTTGCTGACACTTCCTGAAATATTCACATCGGATCCGCCACTCTGCTCAATATCTAATTCTTTACCCGTGACCGCCCCTTTCAAGTCACTGCCTCCGGATAGTTCGATATCCAGTTTGTCAGTTTTTATCGTTCCTTGAAGGTAAACATCCGAGCCGCCAGATGCGTGCAGATTATCCAGGTTGGAGATAGATACATAGGCCTTCAATTTGGCATTATGCCAACTCCAGTTATGCCAGTCATGATTCATATAAATTTTAAGTACGCCATTTTCCACTTCCGTAATAATGTGCTTGCGGTAGTCCTCGTCAGTAGCGCTGACTGCAACAGCTTCGTTACCCTGGCTCAGATACAGATCAATGCCACTGGAAATATGAATAGCGTGAAATCCTTTCACATTGCGGGTTTCGGCATTTTTGTCGTTAATGACAGTTGGAGATTGAGCAACGGCAAATAGATTAGCCCCTGCAAAAGCAGCTAGTAGAAGTATTCTTTTCATACACATGATTTTAAGGAAAAAGACACAGTTGATTAAATAATGTTGCTTGGTATTGGTAATTATATAAGACGCCTGCCCGATTAAAATGTTACAGGAAATGATTTCACATTATCTTTGCCCTGAAATCTAACAAGTTTCTCAGATTCCCGGGGTGCTGATCCGCCAAAGGCGGAAAAGCTGAGATAATACCCGTAGAACCTGATCAGGGTAATGCCTGCGCAGGGAAGGTGGTTTCTAATTTCTCCTCTTCGTTACTGGCATTTCCTGAAAAATCAGTTGGTTTTGATTTGTCTGACTGGCTTTGGTCGCAAGGTCAGAGTATGTTTTTTTATCAAGGCAAATTGAATCAGCCAGTCAATTTCAACCTCCGGGGTTCCAGCGAACCCCGGAGGTCCAAGAAAATCAACTGGCTTTTGATACCGCAACAAATCGGAATCCAACAAAATAAAATCAAGATACACAAATCATTAGGTCCTGTTCAAAAACCTTCACCCAACCTCCGGGGTTCCCGCGAACCCCGGAGGTTTGAAAAAAAAGCATATATGAAACTGTTCATAATCATTTGTCTATTGTGTCTGGCCGGATTGTCATTTGGACAGATTCATTCTAATTCTAAAGGCAAAGTAATTGATGCCGTTACCGGTGCGCCGCTGGCAGGCGCTTCGGTCGAGTCCCCTGCCCTTGGCAATACCCTCACTAATGAAGATGGAATTTTTGAATTGAAGGGAACCCGGCCCGGCAGCTATGAAATCAGGGTTTCCAATGTCGGCTACCGAAGCTGCGATACCCTTATCCGGATTCTCGGGAATGAACCTATTACTATTCCCCTGCAACGCATCAACCTGTTTATGCAACCTATTGAAGTGAGAGCCCTCCGCGCAGGCGATAAGGCCCCATTCACAAAAACAAATCTCACCAAACAGGAAATTGAACAAAATAACCTGGGACAGGACCTTCCGTTCCTCCTGAACCAAACGCCTTCTGTCGTTATCAATTCTGATGCGGGTAACGGAGTGGGATATACGGGAATTTATATCCGGGGAACCGATGCTACCCGAATCAATATGACCTTAAACGGAATTCCTTATAACGATGCAGAATCGCAGGGAATTTATTTTGTAGACCTTCCCGACTTTGCCTCATCAGTCAACAGCATCCAGATCCAACGCGGAGTGGGTACTTCTTCCAATGGCGCGGGTGCATTCGGAGCCACGATGAACTTTTCGACGAATGAATTTAACGCCAATCCCTATGCGGAATTGAATAACAGTTACGGTTCATTCAATACCTGGAAGAATACGGCCAAGGTAGGATCCGGGTTGATCGATGGCCATTTCACCATCGATCTACGCCTGTCGCGCATCACCAGCGATGGTTTTATTGACCGGGCAACCAGTGACCTGAAGTCTTTCTATTTTTCCGTTGCCTGGCTGAATAAAAATTCTTCCCTTCGCTTCAATGTTATTTCAGGTACGGAAAAAACATACCAGGCATGGAATGGAATTCCGGAAGCCAAACTCGATGGCAACCAGGTTGCTTTGGAAAAACATTATGAAGATAATTCAGGATATGCAGGAGCATTGTATGTGACTAAAGAGGATTCTTTGAATCTTTTTCAGTCCAACAACCGCACCTACAATTATTTCACTTACCAAAACCAGACCGACAATTACTGGCAGGATCATTATCAATTATTTTTCAATCATCAGTTCTCTGAATATATTTCGCTGAATGCGGCAGGCTTTCTCAGCTGGGGCCGGGGATATTATGAAGAATATGTTCCGCAACAAAACTATACGGACTATGGGTTGAACGATTTTGTAAACGGAAGTGATACGATCAGCATTACCGATCTGATCAGGCAGCGCTGGCTTAACAATTATTTTTACGGTGGAATTTTTTCGGTTCAATACAAAAAAAAGAATACGCAGTTTACGATTGGAGGCGGATGGGACCGTTATAACGGACAACATTATGGAGAAATTATATGGTCACAAAACGGTGGCATACCGAATGACTATATGTATTACCACGAGCCTGCCGATAAAACCGACTTCAATATCTATGCAAAATGGCAACAGCAACTGAACCCGCATTGGAACCTGTTTGCTGATCTTCAATACCGGCATATCAATTATGACATTGATGGTTTTGATGATAACCCCACGATCGTTGTGAATAAAAAATACGATTTTATAAATCCAAAAGCAGGAATTACTTACACCCATCAGCAATGGGAAGCCTACCTGTCTTATTCATTGGCCAGCCATGAACCCAACCGGAATGATTTTGAAGCAGGAATTAACGAGCAACCACAACCGGAAACGCTTCATGATTTTGAACTGAGCCTTCAAAAAAAAGGAAGCTGGTATTCCTGGAATGCAACTGCGTATTACATGTATTACCAGGACCAACTGGTACTTAACGGGAAAATCAACGACGTGGGGGAATACACAAGAACCAATATCCCCCAGAGCTACCGGCTGGGGATTGAACTGCAGGGAGGAATTAAACCGGTGAACTGGTTTTCCGCCGACGCCAATCTCGCGCTTAGCAGGAATAAAGTATTAAACTATACAGAATATATTGATGATTATGATAACGGGGGGCAGCAATCATTTTCCTATCATCTGACAAATATCGCTTTCTCACCAACTGCAGTTGGCGCAGCCACGCTTAATTTCTTTCCCATAAAAAATTTTGAATTGAGCCTGCTGAGCAAATATGTTAGCAAAGAGTATCTCGACAATGCACAGAAAGAAGACCGCAAACTGAACGGATATTATGTTCAGAACCTCCGAATGATCTATACTCTCAGAACAAAACCGGTCAGGGAAACAGAGTTCATATTCCAACTGAACAATGTTTTCAATACAAAATATGAACCTAACGGTTATACCTATAGTTATTTTATGGGGGGACAGCTCATCACCGAAAACTTTCTCTTCCCGATGGCGGGAACCAATTACATGTTTGCTATCAATATCAAATTATAATAATAGCCCGGCATTTAAACGCCGGGCTATCATGAATCTATAAAAATTATTCTACCTGTCGATATTGATATCTGTATGAACAGATCCCTTGTTGGTCGAATAGATAATATGTTCTTTGGGGCTTTTGATATATTTATCCTTGTACTTTTTAAATATTTCGGTGGGCTGCTTCACATTATTCACGACGAATTTCTCATTGGTCAACTCAAAAGATACATTTTTCGAATCCTTGATGATACCCGATTCCTTCAATTCCCCGAGAATAGGATCTATGTAATTGGCATTTTGACGAGCCCATTGTTCTGCAAATTTTTTAGCCAACAGGGTCTGTTTCTGTTCGTCCAGTTGCGCCTTTTGCAGATAAAGCTCGGCCAAGGCCTCGTTCTTTGTATTGTTTTGCAAATCGAGCTCCACCTTATTCTTTAAATCAATATTATTCTGCAAATCCAATTGCATTTTTTCCAACTGCAGCTTTTCGTCCTTCATTTTGTCCAGGCCTTCTATTTCCATTTTCCTTTCGAGCAATTCGTTTTCGATCTGCGCCTTGTTCTGTTGCTCCATGAGTTCAGCCATCTTTGCGTCCATCATCGCCTTATTTACTTTTTCCATTAGTTCTTGCGGCATTTCATTCTGTGTCATGTCTTGCAGTGATTCCATTTTTTGCTCCTGGACCAATTTCTCAAGCATGGGCCGCATGCCCTGCAGTTTATCATCAGGAATGCGTTCATCATGATAATAAGCTTCGGTAATTTTATTATGATTGGTGACGATGCGATAGCCATTTCTTACATAAATAATCATGTCATCCTGATCAACAGTGATCGTATTGGTTTCCTTAGGAGCTTTGGGGATGGTGTCTTTTTCCGG
>Ga0335077_10012934_pt1 | contig 10440 bp, 10 predicted proteins | sample Lox_Sample_31_FD_207151 | JGI IMG/M metagenome (GOLD analysis project Ga0335077, IMG submission 207151) | Soil microbial communities from Loxahatchee National Wildlife Refuge, Florida, United States - Lox_Sample_3.1 | ecosystem: Environmental > Terrestrial > Soil > Wetlands | place: USA...
CCTTCTGGCAGACGTAAAGCTCGCAGCCGATGATGGCCCTGATTCCGTGCTTCTGGGCGGCATTGTAGAAATTCAGCGCGCCAAAAATGTTGCCGTGGTCAGTGACGGCGACGGCCGTCTGGCCAAGCTCGGCCACGCGGGGCATCAGCTTGTCGATGTCGCTGGCGCCATCGAGCAGCGAATAGTCGGTGTGCAGGTGAAGATGGACAAACTCGGGCATGAGAGACGTTGACCCTATTTTAACGGTTGCGGGGACCTTCCGGACGAGTGGAAATCACGGGTGAGATGTGGAAAAGGCCCAAACGTGGTTCTCTATGGCACAGAGCCATCCGCCCCGCCGCCGCCCGACGATTCTCCAGACGCCTTCGAGCGCGCAGCGATCAAACGTGTTCTCACTTCGTCGGGGATTGCGGCGCACACGAATTCGATCTCTTTAGGTACGCGACCTCCCGCAAGCTCTCTCTCGCATTGGTCACACATGTCTCTTTCGGTGAGGACGATGACACGTCGTTTAGCTTCTACCATGGTGAGAAACAGCATATCTGAAGGAAGCTTTAGAATTTTTCCAACCGCATTCTTCCCACCCGCTGTCTTCGCCCCGCTCGTCGAGATAGTCGCGACGATGGAGCGGTCTTCACTCACGGCATCGAAGTCAAAAACACCGCCTGATCGGAGCCGTAGACGCTCTCGGGAAAACCCTGCGCCGAAATGGGTGGGCATCCAATTGCGCCTAACCCAGTCCTCGACCTCAAGCTGCATGCGAGTGTCCGCCATATAGGTGACCTCCTTGCAAGGTGGCCCGCCTTTTCCCGGGTGCTTCGCTATCTCCGCTAGGCCCGTAGGGCCGCCATATGTTAGCCCACCACGGCAGTGGTGGGTAACCGTGCCATCAACTGCGCGAGTGCCGTAGGCACGGCATATCATCCGAAGACGAACTTCGGATCGTAAGCCACGCCGGATTTTCTCAACAACATCACGAATTCCTCTTCAAACGAGCGTCGCTTGTGATGCTCGGCCAGGTTCTCGATGTACTTCTTGACCGCGCCCGCAACCGACGCACTCACGCTGAAGGCACCGTAGCCTTCTTGCCATGCGAATTTAGGCACGCGCTCGTGCATCCATCGCGAAGAGTTCGCCTTGAAGACCTGCACGGCGTGAGCCACCGTCACATCCGCCGGCAGGACGAACAGGATGTGGACATGTTCTGCCATGCCGCCGATCTTGATCACCGTCAGGCGGTGATTGGGGCCGATACCGGCCAGAACGGCCCACAACTCGGCAAACGATGCTGCGGGGATGGTTGGCTTTCGTTCGCGCGTGCTGAACACCACGTGCAAGAGGTCGTTAACATATGAATGTGGCATGGTATGCCGTCCCTAGCGGGACTCGATCCTCATCTGGCATCGGTACCCACCACTGCCGTGGTGGGCTAACGTAGCACGGCCCTACGGGCCTTGCACAAACGCCGAATCATACCTTGTTGCAAAATCCAAATGCCGGCCCGCGATCTGGGGCGAGGAAAATCGGGTGTGCATAGTCGTCCGCCCAGGTCCGCGGGCGGGACCTCCCGCCTGGTACATCTTTTGGGCCTGTGCTGCGATTGTCATCGAAAACCTCGCGGATGGACGCGATGGCCAGGCCCCAAGCGCAGCGCCGACATAACACAAAGGTTAGGCGACCAAGCAGGAATGTTAGTTCCATAAGAGGATGCAGGCACCGCCGGATTTTCGATCGCCGCGGTGCTGCGACGAAAACCCCGCCTGTTTTCAAGAAGTAACGGAGTAGCCCAGCGACCCAGCAGCAGTCTCGGCGGTATTGGCAAGAGTCTTGCCAATAGATGTCCGGGGGCGCGGGCTCTTTTTCCTCTGTCCGGAACCAGATGCCCGTGGCTTCTCCGGCGCTGCCGGTGGCGCGCCGAGTTCTTCCCAGGAGGTGCGAGATGGGCTCGCCGCCGATGGGTTCCACGTCTTGCGAGAACTGCCGCGGACGGGGGAAGATGGACGACGACGCTCCCTGCCCGAATTGCGGAGGCACGGGGCTGGTAGCGGTGAAACCGGGAATTGAGCGGCGCCGCTTGCCGCGCTATCGGACCAGCTTGCCGGTCGCGGTTCGCAATCGCGGAGACGGTGATCTCGAGGGGCAAAGCAATGCTATCTCTGAGGGCGGCATCAGCGTAACCCTGCCGGGCCCGGTTCCAGTGGGAAGCGTGGTATTGCTGCAGTTCGCAGTTCCTACTCACCCCACGAAGCTTCGCCTGTGGGCTGTGGTCCGCCACCTGATTGGCCTGCAGCATGGTTTGGAATTTGTCTCCGTTACCGAGGGGGAACGGCTTTCCCTAAGGCAGTTCTGCAACGAACTGGCTCTTCAGTCGTCCGCTGGAGTGTAGGCCGGCCCGAAATAGCCTCCGATGCCGTTCTGCCCGTTGCATCGTGGCTCCAGCCGGGTGTAGACTCGCGCCCCGATACGTCGGCACAGTCAGCGGGATACGCTGTGAGGGTCGTGCCGACGTGCAAAGAAGGATGCGATGGCCAAAACCATTCCACTCCATGTCAATGGCAAGCCCACGCGGGTAACGGTTGATGATCCCGACATGCCGCTGCTCTACGCCCTGCGCGACAACCTGGGACTGCACGGACCGCGCTTCGGCTGCGGCCTCGGGCAATGCGGCACCTGCACCGTGCACATTGACGGCCAGCCGGTGCGCTCCTGCATCACGCCGCTCTCGGCCGTGGGCAAGAAGAAGATCGTGACGCTCGAAGGGCTGGGCTCGCCCGAGAAGCTGCATCCTCTGCAGCAGGCCTTCATCACCGAGCAGGCGGCGCAGTGCGGCTACTGCATCAGCGGTATGATCATGGAAGCGGCCGCCTTCCTCGCCCGCACCAAGAACCCCACCGACGCACAGATCAAGCAGGCGCTCGCTCACAACTTGTGCCGCTGCGGCACCCATTTGCGCATCCTGCGTGCGGTTAAACGCGCTTCCGTTAGCGCCTGAAGAGAGGATGACCATGCTCTCCGCTAAAACGACTCGCCGCGACTTCCTGAAGGGCACGGGCATTCTGATCGTAGGTTTCTCCCTGCCGACGTTCCTGAGGACGGCCCATGCCCAGGGCGCCACCGCGCCCAAAACTGTTGCCCTCGACGAGGTGGATGCCTTCCTGGCCATCGACCGCAGCGGGCGCGTGACCCTCTATTCCGGCAAGGTGGATTTGGGCACCGGCGTCCGGACGGCCTTGACCCAAATTGTGGCCGAGGAGTTGGACGTGCCCATGGCGCGGGTCGAGGTCATCGAGGGCGATACCGCCCTCACCCCCGCGCAGGGCCCGACGTGGGGCAGCCTCTCCATCCAGGTTGGCGGAGTACAGATTCGCCAGGCCGCCGCCACCGCCCGGCAAGCCTTGCTGCAGGATGCGGCGAAACGGCTGGACGTGCCCGCCGCCGATCTTGTCGTCGAGCAAGGCACGGTGCGAGCGCGCAGCGGCGGCAAGCAGGTGACGTATGGCGAGCTGATCGGCGGCAAGAACTTTTCGCTGAAGCTCGACAAGAATGCGCCGCTGAAGGATCCCGCTACCTACAAGCTCGTGGGGCAGTCGGTTCCCCGCTATGACATCCCGCCGAAAATGACCGGCCAATTCACCTACATACACGATTTCAAGGTGCCGGGGATGTTGTATGGGTGCGTGGTGCGGCCGTCGGCTATAGGCGCCAGCTTGCAGAGCGTCGACGAAAGCTCAGTGCGCGGCGTTCCGGGCCTGGTCAAGGTAGTACGCCAGGGCAACTTCCTGGGGGTGGTGGCGGAAAGCGAATGGGGCGCCATGCAGGCGGCGCAGAAACTCAACGCAAGCTGGTCCAGCTGGGAGGGCCTGCCCGAGCAGAGCAAGCTGTGGGAATACGTTCGGGCGACCAAGATCAACAAGGACGATGTGACCAGCAACGTTGGCGACGCCGAGCAGGCGCTGGCGCAGGCCGCCAAGCGGGTCAGCGCCACCTACAATTGGGCCATCCACACGCACGGCTCGATGGGGCCATCGTGCGCCGTCGCGGAATTCAAGGACGGCAAACTCACCTGCTGGTCGGCCAGCCAGGCTACCCATAATCTCCGCCTGCAACTGGCGGCCATGCTCTCCCTGCCGAATACCGACGTGCGCGTCATCTACGTGGATGGCTCCGGCTGCTACGGCCGCAATGGCCACGAAGACGCGGCCGGCGACGCCGCCTTGCTCGCCCGCGCCGTGGGACGGCCGGTGCGGGTGCAGTGGACGCGTGCCGACGAGCACGGCTGGGACCCCAAGGGTCCGCCGACACTGATGGACCTGCAGGCGGGACTCGACGCCAGCGGCAACGTGGTGGCTTGGTATTCCCAGCTCTACATTCCGGAGGGTGGCGGCGGCACCGGCACTGTCAAGCTGGTGGCGGCGGAACTGGCCGGCCTGCCCTTTGACAAAGGGATGTACCCAGGCAACATCATCAACAACTTGGCGATTCCCTACAGTTTTCCCAACGTGCGGACGGTGGCCCACCGGCTGGCGGAGACGCCGTTACGTCCCTCGTGGATCCGCGCCCCGGGACGCATGCAGAACACCTTCTGCAATGAGTCGTTCGTGGACGAACTCGCTGCCGCCACCGGCGCCGATCCGCTGGAGTTCCGGCTGCGCTACATTAACGATGCGCGCGGCACCGAGCTGTTGAAGCGGCTGGCGCGCCTCGCCCAATGGCAGGGCCGTAGTTCGGCCAAGCCGGCCAGCGGCGAAGTCGCCACCGGCCGGGGCGTCACCTATGTCAAGTACGAGCTGGCGCGTACCTACGTGGGAGTGGTCGCCGATGTGGAGGTGAACCGCAAGAGCGGCGAGGTCCGGGTCAAGCATTTTGCCATGGTGCAGGACTGCGGGCAGATCATCAATCCCGACGGCGTCCGCAACCAGATGGAAGGCAGCGTGATCCAGACCGTCAGCCGCACACTGAAGGAAGAGCTAACCTTCGACCGCTCGCGGGTGACCAGCTTGGACTGGGCCAGCTATCCCATCCTGACGTTCCCTGAGATCCCGGAGATAGACATCGACCTGATCGACCGGCCGACGGAGAAGCCCTGGGGCGCGGGCGAGCCACCCGCTGCCGTGGTGCCCTCCGCCATTTCGAATGCGGTGTTTGACGCCGTCGGGGTGCGGCTGCGCTCGGTGCCCTTCACACCGGCCAAGGTACGGGCTGCTCTCGGGAGTGCCTGAACGTGGCCGCCGTCGCAAGAAGGACACCGCTGATGATCGTGCTCCTGGCAGTGTTTGCAGGGCCTGCGTCCGCGGGAACGTCTCCCACCGCGTCCGGGACCGCAGCCGCCAGAAGCACGTTCAAGCTGCAGTGTTCGTCGTGTCACGGCCAGGACGGAGCCGGTGACACCTCCGTCGGGAAGAGCTTGCACGCCGCCGATCTGCGTTCCCCGGAAGTGCAGAAGCAATCCGACGCGCAACTGGCCCAGGTCATCAGCCAGGGCAGGAACAACATGCCGTCTTTCAGCGACAGCCTGACACCGGATCAGATCCGAGCCTTAGTGGCCTATATCCGCAAACTAGCGAAGAGCCCAAAGTAACCGATTTGGGTGGAGCAGGGCTTCAGCCCTGCATAATCGCAGTGTCTCCCGTGATCGGCTTTAGCCACTGAGGTGCTGATGGTGTGCGCACGACCGCATTAATGCAGGCCTGAAGGCCTGCTCCACCCTGATGAACAATCCCGGCGCGGCCACTACTTTTCCACAACCTGCACCGCGACGAAATTGCGGCGCTGCGATTATGCTTGCGACATGAGGAAACTCGGATGCGAGTAGTGGTCACCGGAGGTGCGGGATACATCGGCAGCCATGCGGTGCGCGAGCTGGCGCGGCGCGGGCACGAAGTTGTTATCTACGACAATCTCTCCACCGGATACCGTCCCTTTGCCAGCGGATTTGAACTGGTCGAAGGCGATATCGGTGATCGCACGCGCCTGCAGCCTGCGCTCCGCGGAGCACAGGCGGTGATGCATTTCGCGGCTCACTGCTACGTCGGTGAATCGGTCGAAAATCCACGCAAATACTTTCACAACAATGTGGAATGCGCCCTGGCTCTGCTGAACACGGCAGTCGACTCGGGGGTAAAGACCTTCGTCTTTTCCTCCACCTGCGCCGTGTATGGCGTACCGGTGAAGGTGCCTATTAGCGAAGACAATCCGCGGGAACCTATCAATCCTTACGGCGCAACCAAGCTGTTGTTCGAACACGCCCTCGCGGCGTATTCCAAGGCCTACGGCCTGCGCTTTGCGGCGCTACGCTACTTCAACGCCGCCGGCGCCGACGACAGCGGCGAGATCGGTGAAGCACACGATCCGGAGACCCATCTGATTCCGCTCGCGCTCGAGGCTGCGCGTGGTCTCCGCACTATCGAAGTGTTCGGACGCGACTATCCGACGCCCGACGGCACCTGCGTCCGCGACTACATCCATGTCAACGATCTGGCCGAGGCACACGCCCTGGCGATTGAATATCTCGCCGGGGGCGGAGCACCGATTGCTTTGAACCTCGGCACCGGCCAGGGGCACTCGGTGATGGAAGTGCTGGCGGCGGTGGAGGCCGTCACCGGGCGCTCGCCCGATCGACGATACGGTCCGCGGCGGCCGGGCGATCCTCCGGCGCTGGTAGCCGATCCGACACGGGCAGCGCAGGTGCTGGGATGGAAGGCACGGCGGCCGCTGAAGAACGTGGTCGAGACGGCGTGGCGCTGGATGCAGAACAGCTCCAAGGTCCTGGCGTACGTGTCCAGGTGAGCCCGCTGATTCTCCGTGGTCTCGCAAACACGAAGGGCGCGGAATCCGAATTCCGCGCCCGGTTGGTTTGAGAATGAGAACGCTTAGCTTGAGGCGCGGAGCCGACGCCGCACCAGCACACCGGCCGAGATCAGTCCGCTCCCAAGCAGGAGTAATGACGCTGGCTCTGGGACGGGAACGACAGAGTCGACGACAGAGACACTGCCCAACGGCGCTTGTTGCCCGCGGCTGGGGCTGGATTGCATCAAGGGTACAGGCGTGGGGTTGGCCTGCGCGATTTGAACAACCGGAGTCGTGGTAGCGGAATCTTTGGCGCTCACCGGCGAGGTATCGCTGGAGAGTCTGCCCATGGCCACGAAGGCCACGATCACCACGATGAGCCCGAGCTTCTTCATTCCTCCCTCACAAGCCCCACCACTTAGGGTCCCTTTTTTAAGGTTGGTCTCGACCAACCCCTGCACTACACACGGCAGGTTCCTGCAGGAGACAACCCGATTATGGGCAATCGTCATACCAAGCAAGTATTCAAGCTTTGGAAGCGAGTGCCTTATTTATCATCAACTTAGGGTTGGCGTGTTGGCTCGCCGGCGAAAACCTCGCCGGTAGAGGTGCAATTCCTTGCAGCTAATGGACAAGTTGATGGCAATCCGCCGATTTCCGCTCAACTTATTGCAGACTGGAGTTGGCAGCGGTGGCCAAAGCATCCGCTTGGGCCGAACGCTCTTCTGCCTCTGCCGCCAAAGCGCGGCTGAGAGCCTGCGCGAGTACGGCGCGAAACTCCTGCAGCAGGAGATTGATATCCACCTGCAACGCGCTGTGCGCGTGTTGCTTATAAATCACCAGGTAGCCACGCCGTCCGGAACCGGGCATGGCAAGATCCAGTGACATACTCCACGCGGGAACCAGCAGGGTGCTGGCCACGCGCCCCCACGTGAGGTGTACGACGGAGTCGCGACCGAAGGGCGACCGGGCCAGAGAGGCAGAACGCAACTCGAAGCCGTCGAAGGCATTGCCGCGGAAAGTTTCCGCCAGCACCTGGCTGAGTTCGGCAAAACGATCCACCTTGGCCAGCCGGAAGGTGGCGCGCCGGAAGGCCAGGTTGTTGACAATAACCTGCTTTTGCTCCAGCGTGCGGCGAGCGATGCGATGCAGTTCGAAAAACTCGGGATAGTTGAGGTGCTGCACGCCCATCCAGATACCCGCGCCGATCACAAACAGCACGACCCCAATGGTTGGGCCTCCCGGGTAGAGCAACAGCGCGCTCAGCAGTCCGAATACGGCGGAAACTCCATAAAGAATTACGACCACCTCGCGCTGGCTCAGGCCGCGCTCCAACAGTTTGTGATGGATGTGGTGACGGTCAGGAGCGAACAGGGGCTGTCCGCTGAGAAAGCGGCGCACCACCGAGATGCCGGTCTCCAGGATGGGAAGGCCGAAGGAAACCACGGGAATCGCCACCGCCACCGCGGTGGAGGATTTTCCCGCGCCCATCAGTGCCAGCACACTGAGCACGAAGCCGATGAACAGGCTGCCGCAGTCGCCAAGAAAGATGGTCGCCGGATTGAAGTTGAAGCGCAGGAATCCGAGAATTGCGCCCGCCAGGGCCAGCCCGATCAGGCCGATCATCACCCGGCCATTCATCAGAGAAATGACCACTACCGTCAAAGTTGAGAAAAGCGCAGAGCCGGCGGCCAAGCCGTCCAGGCCATCTACCAGGTTAAAGGCGTTGGTGATGAGCAGCACCCAAAAGACGGTGGCGATCAACGAACCCGCCCAGCCGAGACTGCGGTTGCCGAGCAAGAGCGGCAGTTCGATGACGCGGAAGCCGCCCAGAAAGATGCTCACCGCCGCAATGATCTCTACCGCGAATTTGATCCATGGCCCCACGGAAAACAGATCGTCGTAGAGCCCCAGCAGGAAGACCAGCAACGTGGGCAGCAGGATTCCGAGGAGGAGGCGCGGATCGAAGACGTAGCCGAAGCGGGAGAACGCCATCAGCGCGGCCACCACGCCGATCACGCACAGGAAAATGGCGACGCCGCCCAGACGCGGTATGGGCGCACTGTGGACATCGCGCTGCCGCAGGCGGCGGTTCTTCCAGCCGTGGCTCAAGGCCAAGTCGCGGAGGTAACGGGTGAGAAAGAAGGAGATCAGCAGGGATGCGATAAAGGTCGCGCAGTATGTCAGGCCCAAAGATTTCAACGGCACTCTCCTACCAGCGAAAACCCAAATTGCAGGAAGTGGCGATCTGCTTCTCTACTGCTTAGTTTCTCTTTTCTCGGCTCCGGTTTCCCGGCAGAAGCGCACGGCGTACCTGCGAAGTAACCTTCTGCCGCGGCCCGAACTTTCTCCTACGAGAATTGGCGCGGCCGGGTGACGCCGACGGCAGCCACGGCTTCAGCAAAATCGGCAGCCATTGCCTCGACCACCAGGATCATCTGCGGAACCACGACCTGCCGGGAGAACTGGCTGGAGAACTCACGGACATAAGACCGATCCGCGCTGAGGTGCTGCGCGGCCACAAGAACTTTCTGGATCACGCCTTCCACATCTCCATGCCCGGAGAGCAATGCTGAAGTGTTGTTCTGGTCGTCGGCAACCAGGTCGGTGATGTGACTTTCTTTCGGGCCGATATACAGGAACGGTGCACCCACAGCTAGAATGTTGTACAGCTTGCAGGGATGCACGATGCCCACGAAGGCGCCGCCCATCATCACCACGTGTAAATCGGCGGCGGAGAGCGAGCCGGCAAGTTCCTCCCGCGGCTGATAGGGCAGACAGCGGATGTTGGGCGCCCCGCCTTGCTCGAGCGCGAGAGGCTTGCGGAACTCGCTGCCGCCGCCCACGAACAGGAACACTATCTCGCGGCGATCGGCAAGACGCTCGGCCGCCGCCAGCAGCGTGTCCAACGGATGGCACGGGCTGTGGTTGCCGGAGTACATCACCACGAATTTTTCCGACAAGCCATGGCGTTCGCGGAAACGCCGGCGTGCGTCTGGATCGAAGCGCACCAGGTCATCGTGCGCCCAGGGTGGAACCACGACAACTTTCTCCGCCGCGATGCCCTTGGCGCGGATGCGCTGCTGCATAAAGCGGTCCAGCGCGACGATGCGCTCGGCTCGGCGCATGCTGTAGAGCATCAGGCGACCGAGCAGGCGAGCAGTGATCGATTCTGGCTGGAGCCAGCCGGCGGCGATGGCTTCATCGGGATTCAGGTCCATGGACCAGAACAGCAGCTTGCGTGCCTTCATTGACACCGCGAGTGCCGCCAGGAACGAAATCAATGGCGGCGAGGTCATGGCGATCACCACGTCGAAACGCGGCAGAAACAGCAGCCGTACAGCGCAGCTCAGCATGAAGCTGGCGAAGTCGGCAGCGCGACGCCAGCGGGCGGCCTTGCCGAATCCGGTGGAGGGCGTGCGAATAATGCGCACCCCGCGCCAGGTTTCGCTCGACGGAAAACGCCGGACGCGGTCGTCGTAGGCGCGGGAGTCAGCCAGCACCGTGACCTGGTGCCCGGCCTTGACGAGCGAGGCCGCCAGGTCGCTCGCGTGCTGCCCGCTCGATACTACGTCGGGATAGAAGGCCTGGTTGAGGAGGAGGACTTTCATAAGAACAACATCCCGTTTCTTTGAAAGGGCGCGGCTTTAGACG
>Ga0335077_10012935_pt1 | contig 10440 bp, 5 predicted proteins | sample Lox_Sample_31_FD_207151 | JGI IMG/M metagenome (GOLD analysis project Ga0335077, IMG submission 207151) | Soil microbial communities from Loxahatchee National Wildlife Refuge, Florida, United States - Lox_Sample_3.1 | ecosystem: Environmental > Terrestrial > Soil > Wetlands | place: USA: Florida...
CAAACCACACGCCGAAGTTGATCAACCTGGAGTCATGCGTCCAGAGGAAATCAGGCCCTTACTGAGTGACGTTCGCAGCAACGAGCAATCCGGGGATCTGGTCTACGTGTTCTATGGGGCCGAACCGGCATTCGACTACTACTCGGAGCGAAATCACTGGCAGCTTGGCAATGTGGAGATCGGGACTGCTTCGGGCAGTAACCCGCAATCCTATGAATCTGACTTGGACCGCCTGCGTGGCCACCGTGTTTGGGTCGTAATCTCGCACATTCACGGTGTCGGTGCCCAAGACGCAAAATTCCTCGAATTTTACCTCGGTCAGATGGGTCCGCGAATCAGCTCTTTTACCGCAGCCGGCGCTGAAGCAGATCTTTACGATTTGAGCAAAATCGCACCTCTCCCGCAATCGCAGCAATAATTGCAAGTATCTGGCTGATGTTAGACCATCAAGAATTCTTTTCAGGAAGGAAGAACATGGAAGAAATATTACGTTGCCCTGTCACCGGCTCTGGTCTGAAAACGATGGCGGATGAGCAACTGAACCAGTTGAACCGTCGGATTCTAAGCAAGCGATTACAGCACCTCGACCGAACCTCTGTGCAGAGACCTCTTACGCGCGCCCTGGTGTCTGATGATGGGCAGTTTGCCTACATAGTCGAAGATGGCATCATGATGTTGCTTGCGCCCTTCGCGATAGTGTTGGATCCATCCGTGGGGCCTGATTCCCGTCGAAATCAGCTGCGGGAAGAAAAGAAAGTTGTGAAAGATTGGTACGACCAGTTTGGCTGGCAGACCGGAGAAGGAGGCTTATGCCTCGATGCGATTTCATTCGGCGATCTCCGGCCGGTTTCCCAGGAATATGGTCATAAAACTCAACTTCGCCCCCTGAAATATCTCCAAACAGGCGGTAAGTACGTCCTGGATGTGGCTTCCGGTGCTATACCCCAGCCCGAGTACCTGCAGTATTCCGAACCCTTCGAAAAGCGTATTTGCATCGACCTATCCTTTGTGGCGCTTCAGCAATGCAAGAAGAAACTCGGGAATAAGGGAATCTACATACTTGGAGACATCACCAATTTACCCCTCCAAAATGATGTCTGCGACGCAGTAATCAGCCTGCACACGATTTATCACGTGCCTGGCGATGAACAGTTAAAAGCTCTTACAGAACTCTATCGTGTGCTCAAGCCGGGCGGCACAGAACTGATGATCTACAACTGGGGTACACATTCACTCATCGTGCGATTGGCTGAAATTCCCTTAAGCCCGGTTGTGCTCAATACTCTGCATGCCATTCAGAGGGCATTTGGGCGAAAGCGCGAAACGCATCCTGCATCGCAGGCTTCGTCGGCGCCTCGGCCTGCGCGCGGTCTTTACTTTCACGCGCACACTTACAAATGGTTTAAGGCTGAACTGTCGAAGTTCTGCCGATTCGACTTGGTGTGTTGGAGAGCAGTGGACCAGAGGTTTCTCGATTACTATGTCCGGGAGCGTTTCTTCGGCAGGACTCTTCTAAAATTAATTTACTGGTGGGAAGAGAAATTCCCCCGTTTGGCTGCACGTCTCGGCAAATTCCCGATGTTCATCATCAGAAAACCCACGTCAAGCAGCTCGATCGCCGCTTCCCCCTCACACGACGATTCCAGAGTGCGTCCCGTAGAGCCGGTTGAGATCTGAACAGATCTTTGCAGCGTAGATCATTGTCCTGAATCGGCCATACAGCGATTTTCTCCCGTGCTAACTGAAGGCGAATAGGTCTGCAGCTGGATCGGATTGGAATCAGGATCTACAATCCAGATCTTACGATTTGAGAATCGGGCAATGAGCTCTGCGTCACATTCTTGCCCCAAGTCGCGCGCCCAAACTACTCCAGCCTTCTCAATATCTGCGCTGTTGTAGACCCATTCTCGAAATACGGGGTGCGACGGCCCATAATGAACGATTACTAGATGCTTACCGGAAATCTGTCCGAGTTGACGTGCGATCTTAGGACGATCCTGGCTACCCGCCATATAAAGTCGCACTTCATTTACGTGCACCAGCATGGCGCTGACCCAGGCAGCATCGACGACAAAACAGGCCAGAACAACTGTCCACACGATCGCCCGCCCAACTCGCCAGTTGTGCCACCGCCAGAATTGCAGATGACGCATGCATTGCAACACGATCGCCAGGAAAGCACAGGTCAGCGGCGCGGCGTAATGAGGATGGCTCCAAACTTCTACTTCCAGACCAATCAGCGTGACCGCTGTCACGATCAATAGAATTCGAATGCGTCGATCCCGTAGTGCCCACGGTAACGCAAACAGAGGCACGGTCAGGATCGGCCCGATGTAAAACCACCAGTAGCGCTCAAATTTGATCCAAGTCATCCGTGCTAAGCCGCTCGCCACGGTATTGCGATATTCCGAGACCTCCCAACCGAGGTAATAATTGCGCATCTCGGCATTCCGGTACACGGGGATATCGCTTCTCAAATGCTGCCAAATAAACAAAGGCACCACCGCATAGTTTTGCTGGTTGAGCTTGTACGGCATGATTAGTGGATCTCGCGACACCCTGAAGTTGTAGTAGCCAAGAAAGAGTCCCAGCAAGACCATGACTAAACCAACTGGGAGGACCATGCGTGAGATGGTCTGGGGCAGAGTGCCACGCTTTGGTCGTATGATCCAGTAGAACAATACGGCAGCCACCGAAATGCAGAAGACCAAACCTTCGTAAGGGCGCGTGACTGCCAGCACGCTGACTCCGACTCCCAAGATGACAGACTGCGAAGCGCGCAATCGATGACGCAGCCGTCCCAGCGCCCCAAGCACCAAGGCGCCGCCGATCGCCGGCAACCACGTACAGTAGTAAGTATTCGCCCAATAGCACAGAGCGCCGAATTGCAACGTTGCCAGCAGACCGCCAAGCAGTGCCCATCTCGGCGGCAGCCAAGCTTGCAAGGCCCAGACAATCACTGCGCAGCCAAGGCCAGCCACCAGCCAGATGCCAATCCAGGGATGACCCAGCAGTTCGCCAAAGGCCAAAACAAAGCCTTGTCCTGGCGGATACATCGACATATACGTAGGCCTCACGTTGATGTGCATGCTCTCAAAGTGCATCCACATGGGAGGCGTAGGATTTGTAAGGCGCCCGTGAGCGAACGTATCACCCGCCAGTAAATAACTGAATTCGTCATGAGCGCTCGGCTCGGGTACCTTCATGACGGGAAGCAGAGCAGCACGGAATCCAAGGCAAGCAAGGCCGACAATAATGACAGCCAATCTCTTTCGTCGCGCCAGCTCATTAAAGGCCCGAGAACAAATTTCAAACCACGACGCTCCCACACCAACCGGAATCTTTCGGGAACGAACAAACCGCAGACTTAAATAGGCAAGCAGGCTGGCCGCAACACCCAAAATCGCGCTAAAAATCGCAATGAGTCCGATTGCCTTAAAAACATGTTGACCGATTGATGGCATGCGCGCGCTTGCAGCCTCTTGAGGGGCAGTCTACAACAAGTGCAACTCTGGCTGGCTTTTTGGCACGTATCGTTCCGAACAAACTTCTCAGCTGGTGACTTCATTATTAATGAGACCTCGATGCGGACAACTAGGCACGCGAGAGTAAAGAACTACCGCTCTGATGTCCAGTTATGTGCAGATTTTTGCAGTGACGGGCATCGGTTCCTCAGAGCGCATTCCCGTAAATTGTTGTTAAAGAATTGGTTAATAGTATCCAGTTGGGAATTCAATCTGCTTGACCTCTCAGCGCGTTGAGCATAATAGCGCGAGCGTTTCCAGCACTCCCCCAAGTAAGAACTTTTCTCCCACGAGATGCCGTGTATCAGGTACACCTCGGCCAGAGAAAATCCGCAAATTCTATCTAAATCAGTGAGGCGAAAATCAGTGAGAAATTCTGGGACCACAAAAGGCGTTGGGTACATTTCACTTCAAATTTGCTTGATTGCTGCCGTGGCACTACTCATGTCGAGCATGGCGGTTGGACAAACATTCGTACAGGAAGCAGATAACTCGCCCATTCCAGCCAACAGCCCGTCCACGGTTGGCGTTGCTTTCGCGAACGCCCAAACTGCGGGAAACACGAACGTGGTGGTCGTGGGCTGGGGCGCTTCGTCAGGCGTCGTTTCCGTCACCGACTCGCAAGGAAATACTTATGCCGAGGCCGTCGGAACCAATACCGTGAATATTGGTACCGCATCGCAAGTTTCCCAGAACATCTGGTACGCCCCCAATATCAAGGCCGGCGCAAACACTGTGACGGTGACCTTTAACACTAACTCCGTTACATTCCCCGACGTTTTCGTGTTGGAGTACAGCGGACTAAGTGCAACATCTGTTCTCGATGTCGTCTCCGGCGCTGTCGGAAGCGGCAGCCCGGCGAACAGCGGAAGTGCAACTCCTAACAACGCGGGTGACCTGCTTGTTGCCGGTGGCACCACGACCGGAGCCTTTAATTCGAGCGGTGGCAGTTTCACGGTTAGGCAGCGCACGACGGATGGAAACGTCGTAGGAGACCAGGCAGCGGGTGCTGGCGCTAACAGCGTGAGCGATGGCGTCAGTGGCGGATGGGTATTGCAGATGGCAGCTTTTGCAACCACTGCCGTTACAACTGGTGCGGCACCGACGCTGGATCCTACCACGCCCATAACCCCCACATCAGCACAAGATACCGGTTCCGATAACTCCGCTGACGTAGTGACCATCACCGGCACGAATTTCCGCGCCGGCGCAATGGTTCTCTTCGGAACTGCTCCTGCGGGTGTTTCAGCTGTGAACTGCGTAGTTCAAAGTGCGACTACTATCGTGTGCAATTTCCCACCAGACACGGCTGGTCTTAAGGACGTGACCGTGGTGAACACGGATGGCACGAATGCGTCCGCCGTTGGCGCTTTCACATTTTCAGCATCAGGTCCTTCGATCAGCAGTTTCACTCCTGCCAGCGGAGATAACAACGGAGGGAATCAGGTAGTCATTGCAGGAAACCAATTCCTTCCTGGCGCGAAAGTCACAATCAATAATCCCGCGCTCGAGGCGCAAGGTGCTCCCGCCCTGCCTGCTACTGTCGTGACCCTCAGCAGCACCAGCATCACGGCAGTTGTCCCTGCAATGCCCTCAGGAGCTGCCGATGCGACTGTAACGAACACCGATGGTGGCAGTTCTGGCCTAGTCTCTAGCGTTTACACCTACTCAATCACCAGCGGAGCGATTCACTACATCCAGCGCGGTGACGCAGCGAGTCCTACATGCTGCTCTCAAACTGTTCAAGTGCCGATGCTAAATAACCAAACGAAGGGCAATCTGAATGTGGTTATCATCGGGTGGAGTGATACCAGCGCTACGGTGGCGACCGTAATTGACACTGAGGGCAACACCTATACGCAAGCCTTAAATGCTACCCAGGGTACGGGGTTAAGCCAGGTAATCTATTACGCGAAGAATCTCGCAGGCGGAGACGGCGTGACTCCGAATACGATCACCGTCAACTTTTCCCAGCCGGCCCATGCTCCCGATATACGCGTTTTAGAGTACACGGGTTTGGATCCCAATAACCCACTGGACCAGGTTGTCGGATTTTCTGGTTCTGGCACAATGGCCGACACGACAGCCGGTGGACCTTGCACGACTACCTCCGCGGTCGAACTTGTTGTGGCTGGCGCCACCGTAGGTAACTTGGTTAATGCCGCAGGACCAGGCTACGCGATGGTGGACTACACCAAGAACGGCGACAACGCCCAGCATATGATCACATCCAGCGTCGGTAGCTGTGAAGCACAAGCTTCCGTGGCTAATGGCAACTGGGTAATTCAATCGGTCTCGTTTAAAGCGGCTGCAGGTGCGGCAGCGGGAGATTTCTCGATCACTGCCAATCCCCCCACCAGCGCAACTGTGAACGCGGGAAGCAACGCTTCCTATGCTCTGACATTGGCTCCTGGCAACGGTTTCAACGCCTCTGTCACGCTTGCGTGCTCCGGCCTGCCGGCTGGTGCCAGTTGCTCATTTACTCCTAAGAGCCCGGTACCGGTCAGCGCATCAACACCGGTGACGTTGACAATTCTAACCAGCGCGGCTACTCCGTCGGGAACGTCAACTGTGACGGTCACCGGAACGTCAGGACAGCTGAACCATACTGCTCAGGTAAGCCTTACGGTGAATGGCAGCACGGCGCCCGGCTTCACCATGACGGCATCGGCACTATCACCCGCGACAGTTTCGGCGGGTGGATCCGCTACTTCAACTATCACCATCACACCCACCAACGGCTTCAATGGCAGCGTCAGCCTGTCGTGCAGCAGCATTACAGGAGGAGGCAGCCCCGCACCAACCTGCTCGTTCGGTGCAATATCCAACGGAACTTCCACGTTAACCGTGAGCACGACCGGCAATACCGCGAAATCACTACGTTCGACTGGGATCTTCTATGCCATGCTGCTCCCGATCGGCGGAATGACGCTCCTGGGAGCCGGCTTCACCTCACGACGCAAGAAACTGGTTGCCGTCATGTTGCTTTGCCTCGCAATTACCGGCATCGTGTTCATGGTGGCTTGCGGTGGCGGATCATCCAACGGCGGCGGTGGAGGCGGAGGTGGTGGCACACCTGCCGGGACCTACACCATCACGGTGCAGGGTACGGCGACGGGCGCGACGACTCAGACACAGACTCTGACCCTCACCGTCCAGTAATCAACCTTGCGGATGCCCGCCCTCACCGGCGGGCATCCGCAGCATTTTGCTAACACGGAAACGGCTCTCCAGTCTTATTTAGACACTTGACTCTCCCTCGAAACTGCCAGCTTTACTGCCATCAAGCAAAATGGGTGTTCGCGGAGTTGGCACTATAATCGGACAATGTCCAATGTTTGTTGTGAGGAAATGCAATGAATTTTGCAGTGCTGTTTAGGAAGCTATCGGCAGTCTCGATAATCTGTCTCTGTGCCAATGCGGCGCTTGCACAAGCGGCATCCCCGTCCGCGACTGGTTCTTCGCAGGCGGCAGCAAGCGGACTGACTCCTTCATCGTCGCCTAGTACCGCAACGCCGCTGCCACCTGAGACCAATACTTCAGATCACGAACTCACAATTGGGGTGGGAGATTTACTTAAAATTGGTGTCTTGGGCGCAACAGATTACGACCAGGAAGTGAGGGTTTCGGCAAACGGTGATATCCCGCTGGCGTTAGTTGGAGAGGTGCACGTCGCAGGACAGACGATTGAGCAGGCGGAGCAGACCATCCGCAAGCGTCTTATCGACAAAGGATTTTTTTCTGATCCGCAGGTGTCAGTTTTCGAGAAAGAATTTGCTACCCAAGGTGTATCTGTGCTTGGTGAAGTGCAGAAACCTGGAGTTTATCCAATCACCGGTCCGCGGCGTTTATTCGATGTAGTGTCGATGGCCGGAGGAACGACTCCTAAAGCCGGACAAGTGGTGACCATCGCTAGCCGGAATAAAGGTGTGGCTCTCAGAACCGTTACCTTTTCTCCTGATCCACAAAAAAATATCGAGGCGAACATCGACATTTCACCTGGCGATACGGTGGTTGTGTCGAAAGCAGGTATCGTTTATGTGGTTGGCGACGTAAAGCACGCCATGGGAGTCCTGATGGACAACAGCGGCCACATCACGATATTGCAGGCATTGGCGATGGCAGAAGGCGCCAATTCCGACGCCAACTTGCACAAAGCCAAGATAGTCCGCAAAACCGAAAACGGCCAGTCAGAGATCCCAGTCGATCTTAAGAAGATCATGCAGGCTAAGGAACCTGATATGAAGTTGCAAGCTGAGGATGTCGTCTTCGTTCCTACCAGCAAAGGCAAATACGCTGGGGAGCGGACTTTGCAATCGATTGTGAGCATCGCCACGGGAGTGGCCACCTATCGAGCCGTGTACTAGTTTTCGATCAAACTACTGATCGAAAGATACTCGTTCTGACCGTGACCTGTGCAGAGTGACATAGCGCTGTCCGTGAGGAGCAAGAAGTAATGAATTCTTCGGTCATTCATTCTCTCGAGCGCCCAGCGTACCGTCCGGATCCCACTGTAGCTGAGCCGGAACTCTCGGTTGTACTTCCATGCCTTAACGAATCTCGCACATTAGGGGCCTGCATCCAAAAAATTAAATGCACCTTTCAGCAGTACGGTATCGACGGAGAGATTGTTGTCGCCGATAACGGCAGCACAGATGGCTCTCAGGATATCGCGTGCAATCTCGGTGCGCGCATCGTGGATGTAGAGCCAAAGGGCTACGGCAGCGCCTTAATGGGTGGCATCCAAGCAGCGCGTGGTCGATACATTGTCATGGGCGACGCGGATGATACGTACAACTTTACCCACATCCCCAGTTTCCTGGATAAGCTGCGAGACGGGCACGAGTTGGTTATGGGCAATCGATTCAAAGGTGGGATTGAGCCTGGAGCCATGCCGCCACTGCACCGCTATCTCGGTAACCCGGTACTGTCGTTTATAGGGCGCATGTTTTTCAAAAGTGACATCGGTGATTTTCATTGCGGCCTCCGGGGATTCAGCAAGTCGGGATACGAAAAACTCGGTATGCGCACCAGCGGGATGGAGTTCGCCAGCGAGATGGTCGTAAAGGCGACCCTAATGGGTTTGCGCATTGCCGAAGTGCCCACCACCCTTGCGCCCGATCGACGAGGCCGACGTCCGCATCTTTGCACCTGGCGAGACGGCTGGCGTCACCTTCGTTTTATGCTGCTGTACAGCCCGCGGTGGCTGTTTCTGTATCCGGGTGTTCTGCTGATGCTGGTTGGTGTGATAACAGGGGCATGGCTTCTGCGCGGTCCACAGACGATTCGCGGTATTAATTTTGACGTGGACACTTTGCTCCATGCCATGATCGCAATCCTGATTGGCTTTCAGGCCGTCGCTTTCTCAGTATTCACAAAGATATACGCGATTACCGAGGGTCTTCTGCCACGGGATCGACGGATGGAACGCATGTTTCATGTGATTACACTGGAAACCGGCTTGATCGTCGGGGCGCTGCTAACTGTTGCTGGGTTCGCAGGTTCGCTGTATGCGGTTCACGTCTGGCAACTTCATCACTTCGGGCAACTCAATGCCGGAAGCACTCTGCGCATCGTCATGCCATCGCTAACCGCCATGGCTCTCGGTTGCCAGATAATTTTTTCAAGTTTCTTCCTCAGCGTGCTTGGCCTGGCACGCAAGTAAAGTTTTTTAGCTCTGTACGCATTCCGGGATTTTTGCTCATGTGTCGCAACCTGAGTAATCGACTTGTGCTCAGGTTGCGACACTGATTGTTTCTTATGGCGCACATCCCCCCGGTTTGCCCGCCATATGAAGGGGAATGCAGGGGTCGATGATCTCCAGATTGTTCCCGCCTACAAGATCTGCCAGGTTGAAGAACTGAACCGAACAATACGTGGGTGTCCCGTTGATGGATTTATCTGAGCAGCGAACCGTGCTGCCGTTCTCATCCGCCTTGAGGGATTGCAATCCCGGCATCCCTATACCCGCCATCTGGTAAGCCACTCCACCCTCAATTCGGCTGGGCCAAATTCCATTTGGTGATCCCGATGCCGGGCCAGAGGTGTCGGTGAGATACGCTCCGTAAGTTTGCACAGCATGGCAAAACGCCCGCAGTTCCTTTGGGTTGACGTTGTTGCAGTTATAGGAGCTCGCTATTTTGAACAAGTAGCCAGGGTGAGGACGGTTCGTTTGATTGTGGCAGATAAGAGTTTGCCCGGTCGCCGGAAATACTGGCCCTGACGCAGTACAACTGGTATTCACCCAGATTGCATGATTGATTACCCCGCCGGCCAATTCATTTCCTCGCAAGAATGCGACCTGGGATGCTGCACCGGTTGAAACGTAGGCTAAGCCTTCATTAAGCGCCGAAGAGTCATTCAGCGGATAGCTGTAGTCAGCATAATTCATCGACAGATGACAGCTGGCCGTGCTGTTGGCGCATTCTTCAGTTGTACATGTACATGCTGGCAAGGTCTTCAGACCGGCGGATGTATATTCGTAATCAGAAAGCCGACGGCCACCATGTGTCGTGGTTCCCGCAGATCCATTGGTGCATTGGTCCCAAACGAAGAGAAAATTATCGCCCCCAGCCGACGTTCCAAAGGCTGCACTCTTGGGGATATGGAAATATTGATTCGTCGGATTGTTAGCGGCTGGTGGACGATTGGCGAGGTTGACAACCTTGTAGATGGGGTCGGAGCAAGAAGCGTAATACGTTCCGGCTGCTCCAGTCCCACCGGCTGCATCGGCAGGATCGTACGCTATTCTCTGGTATGCGTTATCGGTTTCGCTTCCGCCCGAACCATTTGCACAGTTGCCGCCAAAAATGCAGTTGACTATTTTCTTATCCGGCGATGATTCACTGCAACGCACATCCCCCAGGCAGTGTTCTTCGGCAGTCGATGGAAGTGGTGTCGTGAAGATCGAGCCTTG
>Ga0335077_10012938_pt1 | contig 10439 bp, 11 predicted proteins | sample Lox_Sample_31_FD_207151 | JGI IMG/M metagenome (GOLD analysis project Ga0335077, IMG submission 207151) | Soil microbial communities from Loxahatchee National Wildlife Refuge, Florida, United States - Lox_Sample_3.1 | ecosystem: Environmental > Terrestrial > Soil > Wetlands | place: USA...
GAAGACGTTGCACGTGCGGTCGCTGCGCTGCTCGTCAATCCGCAGCCGCACATCGGCAAGATCTATCACCTGACGGGTCCGCAGTCCGAGAACATGCAGTTCTTTGCGCAGGAGTACTCGAAGGCGCTGGGCCGCACAATCGCCTATCATGACATGCCCGTCGAGGCGTGGCGGGACGAACTGCTCAAGCGGCGCTGGCCAGTTCAAGGTGTCAACCACCTGGCAGCGATATGTGATCTGCATCGAGCGGGGCGCTTCGACCAGATGTCGGACGACGTGCGCTTATTGACAGGGCAAGGGCCGCTGAGTCTGCAGGAGTTCGTCAGGAGGAATGCGGCGACTTTCACCGCGCCGGCAAAGCAGGCGAGTTGATGAACGAATTGAAAGAAAATCATGGATACCAGATGCATCTCGCCGGTATCTTTCCGCGATTCGGCAATCCCGAACCATCTGGCTTTCCTTGTCATGCAATGAGTGCTTGGAACGCGGCCGTTTTTTGCGATATTTTCCTTTCATCCGGCCGTAAAACGGCCAAACCGCTCTTTTGTCCGGACACCTCGCGAGAGGCTTGGCAGAAGAAACCTACTCTGGCATCCTACATCCGTCGTGTCTCTTGTAGGATTTCAGGATTAGTGAAAATTTGTGTCAGAGTTCGTGACAAGGCCCCCGGAACCTCCGGCTCCAAGCACGACATCGTCGAACAGATCGTGACCCGATTATCATTTGAAGCTGGAATTGCAGCCGTTAGCTGGTCCGTGGTGCCAACCATGATGGAGTAGGCCCGTCAGTGATATACTACCCCCTAGTATGTCACACATTGCCAATGATCGAAAGCTGCTGAGCCGGATTCGTCGCATCAAAGGACAGCTCGAAGCCCTGGAACGCTCGGTGTCAGAAGGAGAGGACTGTTACAAGGTCCTGCAGCAAACCGCCGCTGCCCGAGGTGCGCTGAATGGCCTGATGACAGAGTTAATCGAAGGCCATCTTCGTTCCCACACCCTCCAGGCCAAATCCTCCAAGACCAACGTTGATCGCGAGATCAAGGAAGTCATGACCGTAATACGCAGCTATGTCGGATAGCACGTCAAGCGCGAGAGGCCGATCCATGACCATACCTGCAGAACACGCGCCTGTCGAAAGTACTGAATGCTGTTGCGAATCAGAGCACGAAGGTCATGGTGTCATCGAACGAGCCGACATCTTGCGAATTGCGTCGGTCGTCGTTGTAGCCGGCATTGTCTGGTTCGTTCCTCATTTGAGATGGCTGGGTATAGCCGGGGTGCTGATCGGCGGGTTCCCCATCTTCGCCGAAGCGCTCGAGAACCTGCGCGAGCGGCGTATGACCATGGAACTTTCCATGACTCTAGCCTTGGTAGCGGCGCTGGTCATTCGAGAATTCTTCACGGCGCTTGTCATCACGCTCTTCGTTCTAGTGGCTGAAATACTCGAAGGACTCACGGTGAGTCGCGGACGCCAGGCCATCGCTGACCTGCTACAGTACCTGCCTTCGACAGCCGTAGTGTTGCTTAACGGTGAATTCGTCGAGTGCCCTATAGGTGCAGTCAGCACTGGCGACCGCGTGCTGATTCGCCCCGGCTCGCGAATCCCTGTCGATGGCAAAGTGGTGGCAGGTACCTCGACGGTTGAGGAAGCCGCGATCACAGGTGAGCCTCTGCCACAGGCGAAGTCACAAGGCAGCTCGGTTTTCGCGGGAACCATGAATCAAACCGGAGCGCTTGAGGTAAACGTCGAACGAGTCGGAAGAGAAACTACCTTTGGGCGCATTGTGGAAGCGGTCGAAAAGGCAGAACGCAGCCGCGCTCCCATCCAGAAGACTGCCGACCGCTTGGCCGGTTATCTTGTCTACTTCGCGCTGGGAGCCGCGTTGCTCACTTTCTTGCTGACCCACAACGCCCGCTCCACGATTTCAGTGATCATCGTCGCCGGTGCCTGCGGCATTGCCGCTGGCACACCGCTGGCTATTCTTGGCGCAGTCGGCCGTGCCGCGCGTCAGGGAGCCATCATAAAAGGCGGCCTCTATCTGGAGCTACTGTCGCGCATCGATACCGTGCTGCTGGACAAAACCGGCACCTTGACCCTGGGCGTTCCCAGCGTTCGGCAGGTCATCGCTGCTAAGGGTCAGTCGGCGAGTGAAGTGTTGCAACTGGCAGCTTCGGTGGAGCATTTGTCGGAACATCCGCTGGCTGCCGCAGTTCTGGCGGCCGCAAAGCAGCATAATCTTGAACCGCTGGAAGCCGTCAGGTTTGAATACATCGTTGGCCGCGGCGTATCAGCCTCAGTCGATGCAAAGACCGTATTAGTTGGCAGCTCCGCGTTTCTTGCTCAAAAAGGAATATCCGTACCCGAGGCGAAGATCACACAAGGAACCTATCTACACGTCGCTCATGCCGGCCAGTACCTGGGAAGTCTTACGGTTGCTGATTCAATTCGCCCTGAGGCGGTTCAGGCAGTGGCTGAGTTGCGAAGAATGGGCCTGTGGCTGGAGTTGCTTACGGGAGATACCCAGCAGGCTGCGACCGAACTCGGAAACAAGCGGCTTTCGATCGCGTTTCCGGGCAGATGCTGCCGGAAGATAAACTTCGTCGCGTTGACGAGCTTATCGCAGGAAAGAAAACCGTCGCTATGATCGGCGATGGCATTAATGATGCTCCAGCTTTGGCTCGCGCGCAGGTGGGCGTGGCCATGGGCAGCGGCACGGCAGTAGCGCGCGAGAGCGCAGACGTGGTTTTGATCGGCAATGACCTTGGCAAGTTCGTGGAGACATTAAAGATCGCGAGGAAGTGCCGATCCATTATCTATCAGAATTTCTATGGGACTCTCGCCGTTGATGTGGCCGGCATGGCCCTCGCCAGCCTGGGGTTTCTCAATCCCTTGCTCGCCGCATTCATTCACGTGACTTCGGAGCTAACGTTTATTCTCAATTCCACCCGTCTGCTTGCACGACCTCAGCCACGGACGTCAGAAGAGAGAGGAGCCCGTGGCGATTACCTGGTTCGTGAGCGCGCTGCCTAGTCTGGACAGCCCTGGATCACGCCTCCACCGTCGCTAGTGAGTGCCGTCACATCCTCATGACAGCACTTCGTGAAAATATATGCAGGTCCGCAATCTTGGGGAGCGTGCATCTTGGATGAACGGACCGCGCACGAATCTTATTCAACCGTGATTACGGCGACCACCTCTCGGCAAAGCGACATGCGCTTTGCCATGCGGATCTCGCTGGGCTTTGGCGTGTTGATGGTGGTCGGCAAGATGACGGCGTACTTCATGACCGGCTCGGCGGCCATCCTGTCCGATGCGGCCGAGTCGGTGATTCATGTCATCGCCGCGGCCTTCGCAGCTTTCAGCCTGCGGCTCAGCACAAAGCCCGCAAAGCCGGGTTTCCTCTACGGCTATGAGCGCATTACCTTCTTCTCCACCGGATTTGAAGGCGCGATGATCGTGCTGGCGGCAATCTTCATTCTGTACGCCGCCGTCGAGAAATGGTTGGCCGGCCTGCAACTGGAGAACCTGGGGGCGGGCACGCTGGTGGTGCTGGCGGCAGGTGCGCTCAATGCCGGATTGGGGTGGTACCTGATAAGGACTGGCCAGCGTAGCCACTCGATCATTCTTGAGGCGAACGGCAAGCATGTGCTCACCGACAGTTGGACCAGTTTTGGCGTAGTGGCGGGACTGGGGCTGGTGATGCTGACCAGATGGAAGCCGTTCGATCCGCTGGTGGCGATTGCGGTCGCGATCAACATCCTGTGGGCCGGTGGACACCCGCTGGCACGCTGAGTTTCTGAGGCAAACGTTCTTCCAACAGGGTCGCGAGACGATGTGCCTCGCCAACCGCCATTGCGTGCGGGAATAGCAGGTGCACCTCGATGATTTGCCGATATCCAGTCAGAACCGACAACAAAGCGATGGCCGGATTGTCTCCGCTCGCCTTGCTGGCCTTCGGCACGCCGCCGGTTGCAACCAAATAGAGGATGCCGTCTTTGCTTGCGCCCTTGGCGCGAACTTCGAAACGGCCGTCATCGCTGGTCTTGGTCTGAGCGAGTTGCTTGGGCACCCCAGTACTGGCTTCCCAAAAGGTTACAGTTGATTTTGCGATGGGGGCGCCTCCGCCCAGGACCTGACCTTTAATGCTGTCGGCGGCGAAAGCTGCTCCTGCCAGTAAGACGCAAAGAGTCAGTACCCCTAGCACCAACTTTGGGACACGTTTCACGGAACCCATGCTCTCTCCTTTAGTTGGCTTCATTGCAACCGTTTTCCCCGGTTTTATGTCATGAACCGAGGTCAGGGTCTGTTACGGGTTGCAGTGAGACCAATTTGGTTGTGAAGCTCTAGAGTATGGAAGCGGACTCACAATCTGCTGTGACCTGCGTCACACCGACGATGGCTCACTGGATGGGCAGTTGCTCTCGGTTATTACGTTGTAAACAGCGCATCTCATGCGCTATCCGAACGGTTGACTAAAGGAAGCTGTGGAGTGGACGCAGAAATCAAGATCGTTCGTCAGAACGGGATCTCTTGGTCGGTCACCGTTGTTTCGTCGCAGGGGCTTTCGGTGGGCTCCCGCTGGCCGTTCCCGCTGCCCTTGGAATCCAGGAACTCGATCCTGTCGGCGTAGACGAGATCCCTGTAGTGCTTTGCACCCGTCTGTTTATCGTCCCACGACTCTGTGCGTTTACGGCCTTCGACGTAAACGCGGGAGCCTTTTTGAAGATGTTCGCCAGCGATCTCTGCCAGGCGATTGAAGGCTTTCACAGCGAACCACTCCGTGTGTTCTTGGAGTTCGCCGCCCTTGTCCTTCCATCGTTCCGCAGTGGCAACGGAGAACTGCGCGATGGCCGTTCCCTGTTGGCTGTATTTCACCTCAGGATCACGGCCGAGATATCCAATCAACATAACTTTCTGCACAGGTTTTTGCTCCTCCTCTCCTTGTTGTTCCGATTGGTGGGGACCTGTGCGTTTACGCATAACGGGAGAATGGCGTGGCTGTAAGAACAGCGACTTAGATTGACCGTATCCCCATAAGGTGAGAATCGGGGACCCCATGAGCCGAAAATATCCCCCTCAATTGACGCACAAGATGAAAACGCCGCAACAGCGGACAACGAGCTTCACCAGCTGCGCGTTTCGATAGTGGCGATACCAGCCACCGATCCGAACGCCGTTGGATCAATTGCCCAGTCACCGGCGAAGGTCACAGGTGTTAGACTGCACCCACTTGTTGAAGTTCCCTAGCGGCAACGATGATTACGATTTCAAAAGAGGACTATCTAAAGGCCATCGCGGAAGCAGAAGCGGAAGGCCAAACTGTTATTCCTGCCACGCTGGCACATTGGCTTTCCGTAACGAGGCCAGCCGTAACGTTCGCTCTGAAGCGGCTGACCAAGGACGGCCTGGTGTCCATCAAGAGCGACGGGCACATTCGGCTTACTTCGCAAGGGCGGGAAGTCGCCGAACGCACGATCGTGCGCCATCACCTGATCGAGCGAATGTTGTCCGAGATTTTCGGAATGGCCTGGTACGAGATCCACGACGAGGCCGAACGTCTGGAACACGCAGTCTCGCCTGCGTTTGAGAAGAAGCTTGTCGAGAAACTCGGGCACAAGGACACCTGTCCTCACGGAAACGAATTGGTTCTTCGCAGCCCAGCCGAACGCCGCAAACGAGGATTGCGTCTACTCAGCGAGTCAGAGCCGGGCTCGAGTTATGTGGTTGCTAGTGTTTACGAGCGTGACCGGCAACTCTTGGAGTTCTTCGAAAATGAGGGAATCCGCCCGGGGGTTCGCGTTGCCGTGGAGGCCCGCAACTACGACGGCACGGTTTCGCTGTCGATAGGCAAACACCAGATTCGTCTCGGCACATTGGCCGCCGAGAGGGTCTGGGTCTCAAAAGCATAATAATTCACAGATTGTTTACTATAGTTAATACAGTATAGTGTATCCTGATTTCTGGGTGAGTGACAGGACCTGCCTTTCGCCAGTCCTGAAATCATGGAGGGATTTGCCGTGAGATCGAGGGCCAAGCGCCGTCTGCGCCTCGTGCTCTACCTCACTCTCTTCACCATGGCTGCCATTTCGCTTGTGCCGACAGACTCTTGGGCACAGGGAGAAACTACGAGCGCCATTCTCGGGCAAATTACTGACTCAACGAATGCCTTGGTTCCCGAAGCCGTGGTGACCGTCATCGACCGCGACACAGGGCTGAAGCGCAGTGCAAAGACGGACGACGCAGGCCGCTTCAATTTCCCGCAACTAAAGCCGGGCAGTTATACGATCAGAGTAGAAGCACAGGGATTCGAGCCGAAGCAAGTGGACAATATCGTCTCCGGCCTGGGCCAGAAGCAGACCGTCAACCTCACACTCCGGGTGGCGCAGTCAAAGGAAACTGTGGAGGTCACCTCGGAAGCACCGATCATCAACACGAGCAACGCAAACACATCCACGACCTTGAATGCGCCTGCACTGGAGAACCTGCCGAACCCCGGCGGAGACATGACGTATCCGCTACAGTTCGCGCCGGGCGCTCTGATCAATACGGCGGGCAGTGGCAATGATTTTGTCGGGGGGACGAACGGTTACGGAAACGTGGAGTTCAATGGGCTGCCCGCCCTGTCGAACGGGTACATCGTGGACGGTCTGGAGACGAACGACCCGCTTACCAATCTCAACAGTGGCCTCTCGACCAATCTCGTGCTCGGCCTAAACTCGATCTCGGAAGTAACCGTCAATACGCTGTCTTATTCCGTGGACCAGGGCAGGTATGGAGCATCCCAGGTCAATTACATCACCAAATCAGGTACCAACCGGTTTCATGGCAATTTGTACGAACTGTGGAACGGCGCAATCCTCAACGCAGCCGATTACTTCACTAACGCCGCATCGGGTAATCGCAAGCCGGGTTCGACGGTAAACCATTTTGGCGGCAGTCTGGGCGGACCGATCATTCACGACAAATTGTTCTTTTTCTTTGACAGTGAGTGGGTACGGATCGCATTGCCTATCTTTACGACCGTAACGGTTCCGAGCGCCGCTTTCCAGCAGTATGTTTTGCAGCAACTTCCTCTCGGTGGAACTGACTCGGTAACCGGATCGCATTACGCGCTTGCTCCGCAACAGGTGCCGTTCTATCAGAAGATGTTTTCACTGTACGGGAATACCAGCGGAACGGCGCTGGCTGTGCTGGGGTGTCCCTTCAATTCAGACGGAAGTCAAGCTACAGGCAGTCCTCCGAACGGGAACGGCTGTGCGAATCGGAGAGGCGTTTCGCACTCCAGCGATGACCATGAACAGGTGCAGACAGCCCGCATCGACTACAACATCAGCCCCGACGACACTGCATGGTTTCGTTTTCAGGCGGATACCGGGCTGCAAGCTGCTTACACTGACCCAATCAATCCGCTATTCAACGCTATTTCCCCGCAGCCGCTGTACTCGTTCGCGGCGGGATATACGCACGTGTTCTCGCAGAATCTGGTGAACTACTTCAACCCGGCGTTCTCGTGGTACGAGAGCCTGTTCGGGCCAAGCGACTTTCAGAAGACTCTCGCGGCTTTCCCGATTGTGCTCCAAGGCAGCGGGGCAAACGCCCCGTTCACTACCATCGGAGGACTCGACAATACCTGGGTCCAAGGCCGGCGGGCCTCGCGATTCTTCATTAACGACAATCTTGCCTGGAGCCACGGCGCTCACGAACTGAGATTCGGCACGAATGCCCGGATCTTTCGCCTGAATGATTATGATTTTGGGCAGGGTACCGTTCCAACCGTCACCTACACGACGCTGCCGCAATTCATCTACGGAGTGGCATCCACCGCGACCAAGACATTCCCATCATCTGCTAACGAGCCTTTCAATTTCCTAAATCTGGATTTCTATGCCCAGGACACCTGGAGAGTCACGCCCACTCTGACATGGACGTTCGGGTTGCGCGATACCTACAACTCCAACCCGCTGAACCCGCATGACCAGATTGCGCGTCTGAATGGGTCGTTCTATTCCATCTCGCATGACGTCAATCAGCCGCTGAGTGACGCGATTCAAACTGGTCTCGGAAATTTGTTTGCGTCCACTCCGTTAGCGATTCTGCAACCCAGGACAGCTATCGCCTGGCAGTTCGAACCCAACACTGTTCTTCGGACTGGCTTCGGCCTTTTCAGCGATATCTTGCCGGGAAGTGTCGCCGACCTGATCGGGGTGAATCCGCCTTACGTCAGGACATTTCAGGGAGGTCTGCTCGGGACCGTTGGCGGTACGGCGATTGCGCCCGGAGTGCCCAACAGCGCGGTCGATGCAACGATCGCGGCGAATCAGCAGTTCAGCTCAGGTTTCGCGCAGGGCCAGCTTTCTTGCGCCTCGCCGCTTGCAAACCCGGCGACCTGCCTTCCTCCGGTCGCAATCACGGCGGTTCCGGATGGCAAGCTTCACGCACCGTACTTCATGCAGTGGAGTTTAGGAATCGAGCATCAATTCGGAAATACGGGCAGCATTAAGGCACAATATGTGGGCACCCGCTCCGTCAATCAGCCTTATCTGACACAGGTCAATGGATACCAGACGGTCTGCCAGGGATGTTTTGCTCCCTTTCCTTACATGCAACCGACCGATCCGAGATTCGCCGCGGTAACGCAACTTTCGACCGGCGCCAACAGCAACTATAACGGACTTCAACTGACGGCCATGAAACGTATGGGACACGGCCTGCAAGGGCAGATCAACTATACATGGAGCCATTGCCTCGACACAGTCTCGAACGGCGGGTTCCTACAGTTTTCCGCTGGAGGGATCCTCTCTCCACTGCCTGGAGACCTCCGTCGCGATTACGGCCCCTGCGATTACGATATTCGTCACAACCTCAATGGGCAGTATGTATATGAGCTGCCGATCAAGGTGACAAGCCATGCGCTGGGCTATGCGCTGAATGGTTGGCAAGTTTCTGGGACCGTGTTCTGGCACAGCGGAGTGCCCTTTTCCGTGCTGAGCACACCCTACTCAGCCAACGGCAACGGCATTGTGCAGGGTAGCGGTCCGCAATTCGCAAGCCTTGTGCCTGGAGTAGATCCCTATTGTCGGCATTGCAACATTCCTGGCGTTACTCAGCTCGGCACGATTCAATGGCTCAATCCAAATGCATTTGTCTCCGCAGTTGATCCTGCCACAGGAACCTGCAATGGCGGCGACTCTGCGCAGAACTGCCAATTCGGAAATCTTGGCCGCAACGCTTTACGCGGCCCCAACTTCTTCTGGAGCGACTTTTACATCACCAAATGGTTTCCGCTCAGCGAACGAGTGAAGCTAAGATTTGATACTCAGTTCTTCAACGTCTTCAACCATCCAAACTTCGGTCTCCCGAGCATCGTGTTGACTGGTATTCCGGGAAAGCCTTCCACACAAACAGGTTTCGGTGCCCTGACCTACACCACATCCCCTCCAACTGGATTGCTGGGAGTCGGATTGGGCGGCGACAGCAGTCCACGGATGATTGCCTTTCAGGCGCGATTAGAGTTCTGAGGCTGCGGCCGACTAGTTCCTGCGAAACGGTATACAGCGTTCTCAGTCCAGCCGGATTTCCCAGGACATCAGGTTGAACGTAATAAGAAAATAGCGTCCCACCTAAACATGTCAGAGAATGCAGTCAGGAACGCGCTCCGCCACATGTTCGCGAAAACCGAAGTGCGGAAGCGCAGCCAACTCGTTCGCATCGCATTGGAGCGCTACAGGGATCTTTTGTGACGTTCACTTTCAGGGAAGCAGGTTTCGTGAAACTTCCCAGGAGCCGCACGTTCCAAGTGGGGACGCCGACCTGTGGCCCGTTCTTGGAAATTACCGCGTTCTGGAATTGATGGAAGGCGTTCGCACTCTGAAATAGGCAACCCCGCGTTTGGCAGGGATTCCGCGACTATCTCGGACCTTTACCCTACTTTGTATCAGGTGTTTGCAGCGGGTAGCTACTGCTCGCACTTGCGTCCTTTACTGCATCCCGGTGCAATGGGCCCGCTGGCTAAGTTACTGGGCTTACTGGCCAATGCAGCTTGAGTGCGCTTAGATGCGCTCATGGCGGAGGAGATTAAGAGTCAGTTACTCGTGTCCTTCCGTACAGCCGAAAACAACTCTTGAACACGGAGGCCAAGCCGTTGATTTGATTGCGGCAGTCCAGCGGTTTTCAGCACGGTTCAAAAAAGCACGTGATTTCGGCACTGCAGCCTTCAGGTTTACCGAGCCCGTTATCTTGCCCATACTACAAAACAGCCCTGCCAAGTTGCTGTATAGTCGGCCGCTCTTAAAGGTCCCTACGCAGCTTGCGAGACGCGCAGGGTCACGCCACTTGTTGACGGACGATTCCGGCGGCGCGTGGTTGCATCCCTTCAGATTGTTGCGGCCGGCGCACCGGCAATAACCTGGCGGAATTGAGAATGAAAGTCAGTTCCG
>Ga0335077_10012940_pt1 | contig 10438 bp, 9 predicted proteins | sample Lox_Sample_31_FD_207151 | JGI IMG/M metagenome (GOLD analysis project Ga0335077, IMG submission 207151) | Soil microbial communities from Loxahatchee National Wildlife Refuge, Florida, United States - Lox_Sample_3.1 | ecosystem: Environmental > Terrestrial > Soil > Wetlands | place: USA: Florida...
AACCAGACGGCGAACCTGACAGCCACCGCGGTCGGGATAACCAAGACTTACGCGTTGCAAATTTCAGCCGCAGTACCGACGCTTACGGTAAATGCTTCGTCGGTTCCGTTCGGTAATGTGGTGGTGAATTCGGCGGCGTCGCAATCAATCACATTGACCTCGGCGGGCAACTCGGCGGTGGTGATCAGCGCGATTTCAACAACCGGCGCTGGGTTCTCAACATCCGGTGTTACTTTGCCGCTCACCATCAACGCGGGACAGACGGCAACCCTTAGTATCCAATTCAAGCCCACGGCGGCTGGGAACTTTACGGGACAGATCACGATTACGAGCAACTCCTCGAACGGATCGCTTTCGCTGGGAGTCACCGGCACCGGATTTGTCCATCAGGTCGAACTGAACTGGAGCGAGCCGGCTTCAGGTTCTGACCCAGCGGTGAGTTATAACGTCTACCGGGTGGTGTCGGGGGTTCTCTCCTATACGAAGATCAACGCCTTGCCGGTTACAAGTCCGACGTATACGGATGGAACGGTGGCGGCCGGTTCGACCTACAACTATTACGTGACGAGCGTGGATTCGGCCGGCAAGGAGAGTGTGCCGTCGAACATCACGCAGGTGTCGGTTCCAACGCCGTAAAGAAGCCGGATGAGAGCGCGATACAGGCATGTTTCGCGTCTTTCCGCCGGGTCAACTCAGCAGCTTACGAAGGCAGCAGGCTCTGACCTCTTGTCGGCGAGGAAGGAATCGGATCTAACACTCATGAGATGCGAGTATCGGGCTTGCATTTTGTTGAGGATCATTCCTTGCGCTCAGACACCTAAGAACGAGCAGCACGGCACAAATGGTCAGAGCCGCGTTGAGATTGAAGACAGGGCCATATCCGAGACGGACGATCAGCATTCCCGTCAGCGTGGACGCTCCGGCCCCCGAAAGCGCGCCAGCGATATTCTGGATGGCTGAAGCGCTGCTGCGCTCTGATTCCGGCATCCGGCTCATCAGCATCCCGTAAAATCCGGGACCGGCGGTGAATTGCGCTCCAGTAAATGCCAGATACCATGCGACCGCATATCCGGTGGAATGTGCGCGGCCAAGCCCGAGGACGGCCACGCCGGTTAAGAGTTGCGCTGTGAAAATGCCAGCGATCACGCCGATCCGGCGATACAGGAGCGGAACGAGAAGCACCGTGCAGAACTGCACAAGCTCGGAAGCCGAGAAGATGACGCCGACGTGCTGAAGAGAAATCCCAAGCTGCTTGTGAAAGAAGACGGGCGCAAAAGGCGTGAACGAGCCGGTGACAATGCTCCACACAGCGAACGCGGGCAAGAACCGCAAGAGAAATGGATGAAAGACAAACGTTTTGCGGTTGCTGGGCGCCGCAGCACTGCTGATTTTGAGCTTCGATACTGGGCAGGCGCCGATCATTGCGATGACAGCTGCGGCGATCAGGACGAATCGCATTCCATTGGCTTGAGACCCGAGCCCATTCGCCCGGTGAAACATCTCCGGAAGGTATCCGCCAGCCAAACCGGCGAGTGTCCCGGTTCCGATTCCGGTGGCAAATGTAATGCTAAACGCAAAGACCCGCGTTTCATCGGTAGTGATCTTCGCGACAGTAGGTGCGAAACAGACCGGCCAAGCGCTGAGCGCGATACCCATCAGAAACGCCAGAACGATCTGTGCCGGCATCCACAGGGTTGCCGTTCGACAGATGGCAATGATCGGAGCTGCGATGAAGCAGAAAAGGAGAAGTTTCTGCAGGCCAAAGCGGCGCACAAGGATACTCACTGGAATACTTCCCACGACATTGCCGATCGTGACAGCGCTGCTGATGAACCCTATCGCACGCTCGTCATAATGGAGGCTGACCAGAAAGAGGTTGTAGAGAAAGAAATAGAGGTCGAACCCGAAATCCAAGAAGAAGGCCGCAACGAAAAACACCCAGAACGGCCGTCCTAGCCTATCGAGTGGCCATCGGGAACTGAAGCGCTTTCTGAATCGAGACAGGGAGTTGATCGGCGTGTATGCGTCAGGAGCGTGAGGGCACATCAGTGTCCTCTTTCTGCCAGCTGCGCCAATCGACCGATCGCCCAATCGAACCGGGAATAGCGGAGTTCGAGTGCGCCGGCATCGAGAAGATGTCCGATCATCGCGGTCTGCACCCGGCGGGTTCCGGGCGTGCTGAACAGTACCTGTTCCATGGAGTGTCTAGCGACCTCGGTGGGGAACTCCACCAGTTCCTGGCGACTTACGTTGCGGCGATTGAGATAGACAACGTAGTTGATGCGCGAGGTGAATGACGCGGAGATGTTGCGCAGCGGCTGTAGATTCAGTTCGATCGAGGGCTTGCCAACCTGCGCTCTCTGGACGATCTCTTTACCGGTGAGTTCGGAAAACAGCTCTACGGCCGATGGTCGAAAGCGCGCCTGATTGCAATTGCCAACCACGAGGCGGTCAGTACGGTTGTTCACCAGGTAACTCGCGTCGTCGGTGATGTACGTCCACCCCGCGCGCGCACAGGCGTAGGAAAGGGATGTTTTCCCCGCTCCGGAATCGCCGCAAAGAAGGATGCCACAGCCTTTGTGTTCCACGCAGGCAGCATGTATGGCGGTGGTATACGAAGTTGCGAGGATCGCCATCGCTGCAGACTCCAGAAAGAAATAGCGGAGATAGGCGCGGTCGGCCACAGCGGCTTCTGTCAACCAGATGTGGCCGCACTGCCGGGAGAGGTCGATGACCGAAAAGTTCTCCGCATCAGCGATGTTGGTGGCGATATGCTGTTGGACTCTGCACATCGGCGTGGGCGGACATTGCGCTGATTTTCCGCCGTGAACACCCACTCGAATAATGATGGGTTCGATGTCAAACAGCCTCGTGAACCCATGCCAACTGACCGCGGCGGCATGCAATACCTCCTCGCAGTTCGTTTCGATCTGCATGGGAAACCCCAGAGGATAAAAGGTCTCGCGAAGAGGCATCGAAAATTGCGCAAGCACCGGATCGCCGGGTTGGATGGGTTGCGATCGCGCAAACGCAGTTCGGATTTCCTCGATTGTCAACATAGTCGAACCGTACGTTTCGTCTTAGCTACTCGCCTCAAAACTGATATTTGAGGGCCAGTTGGATGATGCGGGGATTCGATGACGTTGAGTTGATGACACCGAACGCGGGTCCGACGCTGATGTTGTTGATCGGGTTGTTGAAGTTTGCAGTGTTGGTGAGATTGAAGAACTCGCCGCGAACATGTATGCTGTGCGACTCGGCAATTCGAATGGCACGCTCGAAGGCCATGTCGAGATTGCGCTGCCCCGGGCCGCGAACCAGGCCGACGCCGCTATTGCCGAAGTCAGTGTCGCCGGGACCGGTCCCATTGGGCGCGTCAGGCGCCGAAGTGAATGCCGCTGCGTTAAGGTATCCATTGACGACGCGCGAGAACATGCTGCCGGATGTCGAGGGATTAATCCCGCCGGCAAGTTGCGCTCTATTCTCGAAGGGATAATTCCCGTAGACAGAGCCGGCACTGTCATCGAGAATGGTGATCGGCGTTCCGCTCTGCACCACTGCGAGGGCGGAGATCTGCCAGTCACCAACAGCTGCTGCCGCAACTCGAGGCAGATGATGTGCAAACGAGGTGTTGTAGACGAGGCTCAGCACCGCGCGATGAGTACGGTCGAAATCGGTTGGACCGTAAGCCTGCTTGAAGTTGGTTTGGTCGTTGGTGACGAGGTGCTCCTCGAAGACGTTGCTGCCGGACGAGCCGCTGGTCTGATCGAGATTACGCGACCAGGTATAACTCCCCAGGAACTCAAGCCCGTGGCTCATCCGTTTCGTAAGGCTGGTTTGAAGAGAGTCATAATGCGCATTGAATGTGGATTCGCAGAGCAATGAACCGGGGCTGATGCCTGCATACGGAAGGCGCTGCACGACGTTGACAGCAGAGTTCGTCGTCTCGCCGTTGACAGGATGCTCTGGACTGGCAAGAAGAGACTGGTTGAACTCGACACATCCTGTTTCGTGCAGAGAATGCGTCCCGACATATCCAAGCTCGAACAGGAAATCGCGAGCGAAAGCGACTTGCGCATTGAGGTTGTACTCAGCCGTGTAAGGATCGACCATGTGCCTGGAGATGGCGGTCAGGCTTGGTCCGCCGCCGGGGATGCGCAGGAGGAACGTGGGGTAGCTGCTATCCGGAGGCAACTGTGGAACAAAGGGCTGCTGCAGTGTGGCTCCTCCGTTCGATGATCCAGCGAAGAATTGAAAGATCGAGAAGGGCTCGACGGCCAGAAGGTTCTCTGCAAGACCCGCGGAGAGGCGGTCAAAGTAGAGCCCATACCCGCCGCGGAGAAGTATCGTCGGCCGATCGCTGAGGCGCACCGTAAAACCAAAACGGGGCTGGAGGTCGGTGAACCGCGTGGGATACAGGCCCGGGATGGAAGATTTGAGGACTCCATCTGGGACCTCACCTTTGAAGTTGGATGGGACCACGAATCCGCTCAGCGTGCCTTCAGGCGGCGCAGATTTTGTGGCGATGGTTGGATCAAAAGTGACAAGGCGGCCATTGACGTCGGACGGCGCGCTGAAGATCTCGTAGCGCAATCCGGCATTTAACATGACTCGGCTGTTCAACCGAAAGTCGTCCTGCAAAAATCCTGCAAAGTCGATGTAGCGCTCGTCTTTGCGGAAAAGACCGGAGCTTCCGTTGCTGAGACTCACGTTACTGCTACCCGTAGGGCTGCCATTCTGTGTGGCGCTCTGCCCTAACAGGAGATCGGTGAACGAACGAATATCGAGCAGACCATCGGTGGAGAATGGCGCGTTAACATCCACCTGGTGCCGCTTTACCTCGGCTCCGAATCGCAGCGCATGCTTGTTCTTTGTGAGTGAAACCGTATCTTGCCATATAAAGCTGTTGGTTACCTGCCATTGATACGGGGTTCCGGCGTCCCCGACTGTAAACAGCCCATCAATCGTGATACCTGGAGCTGGGATGTTCGCTCCTGAGTCTCCGGTGGGAGACTGCGTGCCGAGATCCGATGCAAGGATCGGATTCTCAACGGATGAGTTGCCGTCGAAGCGCATGAATCCGAACCGAGCGACGTTTACCAGCCGCGGATTAAACACATGCGTGTCTGAAAGAACCAGCATCGTGTTCTGATCCAGTTCGGTCGTGCCCCAACCGGGAACATTAGCGGCATTGGGGGAAAAAGGCTCCCTTGTGGGAGCGTGGGAATAGAAGAATCTGGCTGCCAACTGGTTCTTCTCCGAGATCTTTTCGTCGATGTTGGCCGTGAACTGGTCTTCGTTATAAGTCGCGGGCGTCGCGAAGGTCGATATACCAATCGGAATCTGCGTAGGATCGGTTGAAGGAAGAAGAACCTGGGGGCTCGGAACAGCGAACTGACCGTTCGGAAGTTTGAAGTTGAGAAGGGCGAGCGCTACGGGATTGATGTTGGAACCGTCGCAAGCAAGCTGCGTCCCGCCGGCCGCGGTTGGATAAGCGCAGAACTGAGCGCCCAGAGTTTGAGCGGACCGATCGGGACTAAGTTGCGGGAGGTTGACGGTTACCTGGTCGCCAAGGCCGTTGCTGGAGCGAAGACCCTGGTATGCGGCAAAGAAGAACAGCCTGTCGCGGATAATCGGACCACCGACGGCGCCGCCGAACTGATTCTGTTTGAGAACGGCACGCGGCTGGTTGGTCAGCTTCGAGAAGAAGTTGTTCGCGTTGAACATGTCGTTGCGAAGGAACTCCCACGCGATTCCGTGGTAGTGCATCGTTCCGCTTTTGCTGACGACGTCTACGTTCGCGCCCGTACCTCTACCGTAACCTGCATCGTAGTTTCCGGTCTGGACCTTGAAGTCCTGGATCGCGTCGGGAGCTGGGCTGGCGACACCAACTTCTTCTCCGTCATTGGCTGCGGAATTCTGCGACAAGTTGTTTGCGTCAACGCCATTGAACTGTATGTTATTGCCGGTAGTTTTGTTCCCGTTGGCCGACACGTCCTGTGTGCCCCTGCCAAGAGCGGTTGCATTGGGCAACTCAACGACGACGCCGGGCGACAAGGAGAGAATCTGTGTATAGTTCCGATTGGAGAGGGGGAGGGCTTCAATCGTTTCGTGATCAACCGCGCGGCCGAGGGTTGAGGTCTCGGATTGCGCCAGTTCCACATCCGGACCAACGGTTATGGTTGTGCCGACGCTCTCCACGGTGAGATGGAGGTCAACGACACTGGTTTCAGCGACGACCACTTGAATGCCTTGCGTGGATTTTTTTGCAAATCCCGTGGCCTCCACTGACACCGTGTAGGTTCCCGGCGATAGCAGGGTAAACGCAAAGGCACCGGCGCCATCGCTGAGACCAACTCGGATTGCGTCAGTCGATTCACTCTTCAGCACGACATGCGCTTGTTGTACGGTCGAACCGGCGGGGTCATAGATACTTCCTTTCACAGCTCCGGTTCCTGGCGCCTGCGCGCAGACTAGCGTGCAAAAGAGGCAAGCGGGAACGAGCATAGCGGCACCGAAGCGTAAAAATGTGGTTCTCATCCAAACCTCTCAATGTGTTGGCAAAGGATTAACGACCTTCCAAAAGCCAGACCGTTAAGGGTTAAGGAAACGAAGGATGTCGCGTTCGTCCTGGGCGCTCAACGATGCGCGAACCCGCATGTGGCGAAGTATGGTTCCCGACATCCGTGGAGAGAAACTCTGCGGCGCTTCGTGACAGCGCGCGCAGTTCTGCTTGAACTTTGTCGTTCCTGCCTGTTCTGTCGATGCGGGTCTCTGCGCTGAGTCCGCCTGTGACGCGGAAGCCTGCGAATGTTCTCGCGTTGCCGAGAAGGCTGAAAGAGAGGCCGCACCGATTTGTACCGCAAAAACGGTGCAGACTGCATACGTGCTGAGTCTCAGGTTCATTTGCCCCTCCACGTGGGAAAGAGGAATCGATATACGATGCCGGTCTGCCAGATATTGCGATCGCCGGTGGAAGAAAACTGTCTGGAGTAGCTGCTATTGATCCTGACGTCGTGTGGAAAGTGAAAATCAAGGCCAACATCCGCCTGATTTGTATCCGCAGAGGGGAGGCCGTCGCTTGAGTCAGGGCTGCTGCGAAATGTCTGTTGCCACCGGAAAACTGGCTGCAGGCCACGACGGAAGAGATTTGCGGAGGGAGAGCGGGTAAGGTGAAACTCCGATTCCATCCAGTATCCTTGCGAGTGAGGGCCGTGCGCGTACTCAGAACGGAGCTTTACACGGGCATCTGCCGGCTCCCACCACAGATGCACGCCCTCGTAGTTCTGATGTGTGTTTTGCAGGAGCCGTCCATACGAGGCGCCCACCTCAAGGCTCGTCTTTGGAAAATACAGATTTGCCCTGCCCCCCGAAGATCGCTGCGAATTAAACTGCTCGACTGTGCTGGCGGCGGAAAAGTATCCCGCATAATCAAGCGATACCTTTCCATTTGAGAAAGCGGATCCGCGAATCATTCCGCCGACGCCTGAAGCGGTTTCCATATTTCCCAGCGGAAAGATGAGAGGAGCGCTTTCAAAATTGCTGATCCAGATCGGGGTTAGCCTTTCGTTGTAAGTGCCGAAAGGGATGAGGAACTCGCCAGCAACAACCGTGAGATGCGGAGTCGCGAGATAGTCCATCTGCAGGTATGAAAGGCCGAGGAAGGAATCGCTGGTGTAACCCGGCTGACCGCCGCCCTTAGGGAAGAATGAATCGAGGATGGTCGCGCGGCTTTCCACTAGGACGTGATTGCCGATCGGTGCCGCAAGCAGGGGGGAGACAACCGGGATATACGTTGTGTTTCCGCCGTTGGTGCTGGTGACAAATCCGACTCCACCTGAGATCAGGGGCGTATCCTGCGCTGCGACCCGTGGACCCTTCGCAAGAGACAGCAGAGTGAAGAGAGTGAGAAGGAACACTCGTAATTTCGGTTGCTCAGGCACTTTGAACAATGGCATCCATTGCATGTGTTCACGCTATCGCCAGAACAGAGCCGTTGTGTCAGAGGCGCGTCTTCTCTTTGTAAGCGGAATGTCACGACGGCCATTTCAGGCGACCTTGAACGCTCTGGTACCGCGTCGATGTGAGCTGAAACGCCATCTTGCGAAAGCAGTTCACGCCCTCGACGACAAAATCATGACAATCGCCTGACACATGCATGACACCTCCTCGACGATGAATGGCTAGTGTGAATCCTGTCGAATTCCCTCGTCATGGAGTTATCGTGTTCGTCGAGATCCAGGAACACAAGAACGAATCAAGGCCCAGATCTTTGGTTTATGAGGCGCCGTCGAAATGGATGGGCAATGGCTTACGCATCGCCTGCACAATGCTTGTTACGTTATTCATTGCTGCCTCTGCCGCCAGGCCCGCTGCTCCCCGGCATATTGAAGTCACTGCAAAGCGGTACTCCTTCGAGCCTGCAGAGATCACCGTAAAGAAGGGAGAGGCAGTGGAGCTGGAAGTGACCAGCGCGGACGTGCCGCACGGCCTTCGGATTCGAGAGCTGAAGATCGACCTTCGCGTGAGCAAGGGCAAGAATGCTGATGCCGTATTTACTCCGCAGACAACCGGCACCTTTGTCGGTCATTGCTCCGTATTCTGCGGATCGGGACATGGACAGATGACCTTCACGATTCATGTGGTGGGATAAATGATCCGCCCATTTCTCATCGTCGCGCTTGCGATCCTTTTGGGTCTGTTTCTGATTCCGTTGCTGATTCTCTTGCGCGGATTGCGTGCGACGCCTCCAGGGGTGATCGAGAGCAATATCATGCGGGCTACAAAGCACCATCTCCTGGTCGGCAACAAAGCGCAAAGGAATCCACTGACAGTAAGCGCAGAAACGCTTGCAGATGGCAAAGAGGCCTTCTCTCATTTCTGCGTGGCGTGCCATGGCATGGACGGGCAGAACACGGGAGTTCCCTTTGCTGACAAGATGTCCCCGCCGGTCCCGCCGCTGACTTCGCCAGACGTCCAGAGCTATACAGATGGCCAGTTGAAGTGGGTGATTGACAACGGAATCTGGCCGTCAGGGATGCCTGGCTCACGCGGAACACTAAGCGATGAAGAGATCTGGTCGATCGTGCTTTATCTGCGGCATCTTCCACCTGCCGGCAGTGTTGGGGAACCAGAGACGTACAGCCATTGAGGCGCTATGAATATTGGTCCGATCCAGATCGAGATGAAAGAGCGCGCCCGGGCAGGACGCCTGAAAGAGGCCGTACTTGCGAGTTTCTTTGAGCCTGCTCCCTCTGTTGAGGCCCGCCTTCGGGAGTTCTCCGCCAGCGATTGGCAACGCGTTAAGTACTGGCTCGATGTGAGCGGACTCGCTTTGTACTTTCTTGACCGATTGGAAGCGCTGAAGATTCAGTCCAGCGTATCCGAGCCATTTCTCCGCCAATTGCGCACGAACTTAGCTGAAAACCGCGAACGTACGGCATTCCTCTTCGATGAGGCGGTGACAATCACGCAGGCACTGCGAGCAAGGAATGTCGAGTGCGCCCTGTTGAAGGGGGTGACAATTCCGCGGGAGTCCGTGCGCGACTTCTCGCTCCGCAGTCAAATGGATCTCGATTTGCTAGTGCGGGAATCCGACGCGCGGCTTGTCGAAAGCTGTCTTTCAGAGTTTGGGTATTCGCTAAGCGCAATCAGCGGCAGCACCTGGGAATTCAAAGCGGGCCATTCCGGCACATCCACTCTTAAAAACCTCTACCAAGTGCGTCCCGAGCGTGCCGTCGAAGTGCATCTGCTCCGTGATCATCCGCGCGACACGACGATCGACTGGCTGGCACGGTCAGAATGGCGCATCATCAACGGGCAATCGCTGCCTTCACTTTCTTCAGTTGATCACTTTATTCTGCAGGGTCGGCATCTCTTCAAGCATATGTGCAGCGAGCACACTCGCACTTCGTGGGTGCTCGAGTTTTGGAGACACATTTGCGCAAGGCGCGATGATGCGAGTTTCTGGCGCGAGGTTGAGACCGTGGCTGCGGAAGAGCCTGGTTCAAGCATCGCCGTCGGTGCGGCAACTCTGTTGACGTCGCGGATCTTTGGACCATTTGCTCCCGGAGAACTAGCGCACTGGTCAATGGATCAACTCCCACCTGCCATTTGCTTGTGGGTGCATCTCTACGGCCGCCGCATCCTCCTGTCCGATAGGCCGGGAAATAAGCTCTACCTGCTTTTGCGCAGGGAGATGAGTCCTCATTCCTCAGGAGAAAGAGCCGGCCGCAGGAAGCTGCTCCTTCCATTTCACTGGCCGCAGAGAATCACACGAGCAGCCGAGGGCGAAGGATTGCCGGCGCGAGCTCGCCGATACAGGTTGCAGGCGGTGTTTGCACTTCGTAGGCTTCGCTTTCATGTGGCAGAGGGTTTTGGCCTGGCGTTTGAATCGCTGCGATGGCAGCGGCGAAGCGGGAGGATCTCTGAATGACGG
>Ga0335077_10012941_pt1 | contig 10437 bp, 10 predicted proteins | sample Lox_Sample_31_FD_207151 | JGI IMG/M metagenome (GOLD analysis project Ga0335077, IMG submission 207151) | Soil microbial communities from Loxahatchee National Wildlife Refuge, Florida, United States - Lox_Sample_3.1 | ecosystem: Environmental > Terrestrial > Soil > Wetlands | place: USA...
TGGGCACCGAGGACATGCGGCGGCAGGAGTTGAACGTGTTCCGCATGCGGCTGCTGGGAGCCGAAGTGCGCGGGGTGGATTCCGGCTCGCGCACGCTGAAAGATGCGATCAACGAGGCAATGCGCGACTGGGTCACGAATGTGCGGAACACGCATTACTTGCTGGGCAGCGTGCTTGGAGCGCATCCGTATCCGACCATGGTGCGGGATTTTCACCGCTGCATCAGCCGGGAGATGAAGGAACAAATCCTAGAGAAGGAAGGACGGATGCCGTCTGCTGTGATTGCGTGCGTGGGCGGCGGATCGAATGCGATTGGGGCGTTTTACGAATTCATCCAGGATCGCGATGTACGGCTGATTGGAGTCGAGGCCGGCGGACGCGGGACGGAACTGGGCGAGCATGCGGCGCGTTTTCGCGGTGGAGTTCCCGGAGTTCTGCAGGGAACATTCTCGTACGTACTGCAGGACGAGGATGGGCAGATCGCGCAGACACATTCGGTTTCGGCGGGGCTGGATTATGCGTCGATAGGGCCGGAGCATGCGGCGCTGCATGATTCGGGGCGCGCGGAGTATGTATCGCAGGATGACGCGGGGGCGCTGGATGCGGTGGTGAAGCTGGCGCGGACGGAGGGGATTCTGCCGGCGCTAGAAAGCGCGCATGCGGTTGCGGAGTGTTTGCGGATTGCGGGGTCGTTCAAGCCGCATGACATACTGATTGTGAACCTCTCAGGACGCGGCGATAAGGATATGGGGATCATCGCGCGGCAGTTGAAACTCTAGGAATTTGTGGCAATCCCCGGTCTCAGAATCGAGACCGGGGGCACAAAAGATCGTGGTGTCCCAGGTCCCCAAATGCGAGGGACCTGGGGCAGCCGCAGTGTCCAAATATGGCGTTGAAGTTTAATCACAAGCCGGGGCTGGTGGTTTATCTCACAACGGGCGATCCCGATGTGGGGACCACGGCGAAGATCGCGATTGCGGCGATCGATGCGGGCGCGGATGTGATTGAGCTGGGGGTGCCATTCAGCGATCCGCTTGCGGATGGGCCGGTGATTCAGCGGGCGAGCGAACGCGCGGTGGCGCGGCACACGCGGATCAGCGATGTGCTGAGGGTTGCGAAGGAGATTCGCGCGACGCGGCCGGATGCGGGAGTGGTTATTTTCACGTATCTGAATCCGATTCTGAGGTACGGACTTTCGCGGTTTGTGGACGATGCGGCGGCGGCCGGCGCGGACGGCGTGCTGGTGACAGACATGATCGTCGAAGAAGCTCGCGAGTATCTTGCGGAGATGGAGCGGGTGGGGCTCGCGCCGGTGTTTCTGGCTGCGCCGACGAGTCCGGATGAGCGGCTGGAGGCGATCGCCAAGCATTCGAAGGGATTTATCTACGCGATATCGCGCGTGGGGATTACAGGCCAGCAGCGGAGCCTGACCGCGGATGCCGAGGCGCTGGTGAGCCAGATCCGGCGATGGACCAAGCTGCCGGTGGCCGTGGGTTTCGGCATCTCCACTGCGGAGCATGTGACGCGGGTTGGGGAGTTTGCGGATGCAGCGGTGGTCGGCAGCGCGATTGTGGAGTTGATCGAGCGGTCGACTCCCGAAGCTGCGCCGGAAGCAGTTGCCCGATTTATCAGGGGTCTTCGCCAGAGGGAAGCGGCGTTGACCCGGTAAAGACAGCAATCAGCCGTCAGCTTTCAGCCATCAGCTCGTTCGTCTGCAAATAGACGGCTGCGTTGCGCTGAAACTCCAGCTGAAGGCTGAGGGCTAAGAGCTGAAGGCTGTATTTCACGTATTACGAGGATGAGATGACGCTGGAAGAATTGCGCGCACAAATTGATGCTCTGGATCGGCAGCTTGTGGAGCTGCTGAGCGAGCGGGCCCGCGCCGCGCTGATGATTGGGCACCTGAAGGTCAAGACGTCGCTGCCGGTGTATGAGCCGGCGCGCGAAAAGGTGATCTATCAGAATGTGCGAGCCGCGAATAAGGGGCCTTTGCCGGACATCGAGTTGACGCATATCTACGAGCGAATCATCGACGTGATGCGGGCGCTGCAGCGGAACGAGTTGGCATCAGAGAGAGCTGCCCTGAAGGGCCAAGGCACTGGCGCACCGGAAGGCGAAAATCCGGGATCGGCGCCCGAGACAGGGAAAGAAAAATGATTGTCGCAATGCAGGAGAAGGCCACCGAAGAGCAGATTGACTTCGTGATCGAGGCGATGGTGGAGGCCGGAGTCGAGGTGCACCGGACTACGGGGGAGACGCAGACGATTCTGGCGGGCGTGGGGCCGACGGCGAGCATCGACCTGACGAAGTTTGAGAATCTGCCCGGCGTGCTGCGGGTTCACCGCATCAGTTCGCCATACAAATTGGCGGGCAGGGGATTTCGGCCGGAAGGTACAGTCGTTGAGTTCAGCAATGGTGTGAAGCTGGGCGGCGAGCATGTCGTGGTGATGGCTGGGCCGTGCTCGATTGAGAACGAGGCGCAGATGCTGGAGACAGCGAAGCGCGTGAAGGCAGCGGGAGCGAGCTTCCTACGCGGGGGCGCGTACAAGCCGCGCAGTTCGCCGTATGCATTCCAGGGGATGGGGATTCCGGGGCTAAAGCTCATGCACGAGGCGGCACGCGCGAACGGACTGCTGGTCGTCAGCGAGGTGATGGAGATTTCGCAGATTGAAGGGATGCTTCCGTACGTGGACTGCTTCCAGGTGGGCGCGCGGAACATGCAGAACTTCAATTTGCTGCGAGAGCTGGGGCAGGCGCGAAAGCCGGTTCTACTGAAGCGTGGAATGGCGGCGACTATCGAAGAGCTGTTGCTTTCGAGCGAATACGTTATGTCAGGGAGCAACTATGACGTGATCCTCTGCGAGCGTGGGATTCGTACGTACGAGACAGCGACGCGGAACACGATGGATATTTCCGCGATTCCGGTGGTAAAGAAGTTATCGCATCTTCCGATCGTTGGCGATCCGTCGCATGGCACGGGGCATCGCGACATGGTTGCGCCGATGGCGCGCGCGGCGGTAGCGGCGGGGGCGGACGGAATCATTGTTGAAGTACATCCGAACGCTGACAAGGCGGCTTCGGATGCGGCGCAGACACTGTATCCGGATCAGTTCGATAAGCTGATGGCGGAGCTGCGGGTGATTGCGCAGGCGGTCGGAAGGACGCTGTAAGCGGGAGACTGATCCGGCCATGTTCACGAAGTTTCGTGGTTTCCCATGTCTCAAAATCGAGACATGGGGCACCCAGGTTCGCTGGCTCAGCCGCGCGGAAGGGAATCATGATAGAACGAGTCGCGATTCTGGGAACAGGGCTGCTGGGTACATCGGTGGGCCTGGCCCTGCGAGCGGCTGGATTTCAGGGTGCCATCGTTGGGTGGAACCGGCATCGTGCTCACGCGGAGACCGCAGTTGGCATGGGTGCGCTTGATCGGATTGCTACTGATCCTCTGGTTGCGGCGCGCGAAAGTCAGGTCACGCTGCTTGCGGTTCCCATCTATGCAACGCTCGACCTGATGGAGCAGCTTGCGCCGGTGCTGGGGCCGGAACACCTTGTCACGGATGTAGGCAGTACGAAGGCGCAGATCACGGACGCTGCGGACCGGTTGTTTAATGCACCGGATCGCGCAGGATTTCTGCCGGGGCATCCGATGGCTGGGAAGGAACGCGGCGGGGCTGAGCTCGGGGATGCCAACCTATTTCGCGGGGCGGTTTGGCTGTTCACGGATTTTCCGGCGTGGCATCGATCGGAACAATCAGCTGAGCTGGCGCGGAACTGGCGGGAGTGGGTCATTCGGATCGGCGCGCGGGGAATTGATCTCGAGCCCCAACGGCATGATGAACTGGTCGCGTGGGTGAGCCATTTACCACAACTGACGGCGACGGCGCTGAGCGGGGTGTTGGAGGACGAGGTTGGCGAGGCGCCGGAGCTAAAGGATGTGGGCGGGCGAGCTTTGCGCGAGATGACGCGGCTGGGGGCGAGCCCCTTTTCGATGTGGCGAGACATTGCGCACACCAACACGGAGGCCATTGCGGCGGCCCTTCAAGCGCTGGAACAGCGGTTGGCACATATCCGCGAGAACCTGCGGACGCCGGAACTACGGGAGGAGTTTGAAAAGGCGAACCGGTTCAGGAAGGAATGAGGAAGGGACAAGGGACCCGGGAAGAGATGTCGGGGCTGGCATTGCACGGGGTTGGGCTATGCGGTTTGTTTGACTGGTTCGATTACGTCCTTTTCGGGGTCGAGCGCCTGGAAGCCCTCGGCGTGAGCAGCTTCCAGGAGCAACGGCGATGCAGAGACGAAGATGATCTCGGTGCCGCGGAACATTTCGCGGGCTACGAGTGCGGCTCCGAGTTGGAGGGCGTCGGTCCAGCGGAGGCGGGAGCGGTCGAGGAGTTGACGGGCAGCTTCGAGGACGGCCGGATTCAGTGGCTCCTGTACCATGCGGGCCGCTTCGATGCGCAGGATCTCAAAGGCGGCAGCGGCGTCCTGGTTGCTGATGTCTCCGGCGCGTTCGCGACGGCGGATGGCCGCGTAAACTTCGAGCGGCGCGGAAGCGGCGATCAGTTTGCGGTTATCCTCGACCGACTCCATGAGGCGGATCAGGACGTCGGTACCGGGTTCCTGCACGAAGAGCTTCGCGAAGGCCGTGGACTCGAGAAAGTAGCAGTTCACAGTTTTCCCCGCTCCTCGTGAATATCCTCGGTGATTGGATCGCCATGGACGACTACGGGGTGGAAGCGCTGCGCCTCTTCAGGTACGCCAGCTTCGGCACGATTCAAGCGGATGGTGGTGGTGGGATAGGCCGGCGTCTTGGGGTTAGCGATCTTGCTGGTGAGCACGACACCGCGCTGGATGGCCTCGGCGAGTACAGCCTGCCGGGATTCGGGATGCTGGTTCCAGCGGAATGCTTTGCGAGGCAGGAAGGAATCCCTGAACCACTTCAAGGCGATGAAGGCGTGGCCGCCGCGCTCGGCTTCTGCCAGGGCGGCACAAAGTTCCTTGACGCGGGCATCGAGGTCGGCGGGAACCACGGCACCGTCTTCCTCTTCCTCATCGAGATCGCGCTCAGGTGCGACGCGGGAGCCACGACCCTGGCGAAGGGGCATCGCATTTTCGTCGAGGCGTTCGAAGTAAATGCGCACTTCGTCCTCTTCGGGTGACCAGGTGTCGGCGGAGGCGTTCCTCCGCTTGCTGCGCCCGTTTTCGCTGCAGAGTTCGACGATGGTCTGGTATCCGGGAGGGGCGAGGAAACGCAAAGCGCGGGCGAGTCCGGGGTCCTGAGAGAAGGCCAGCTCGCTCAAGGCTTCCTCGATAACTTCTTCCGCATCAGGGATTGTCAAATTGCTTATGTCTACGCTGCTTTGGACAGCCCGATTCGACTTCATGAAGATTCTCCGTATAAAGCTTCTCTAGACTGTCGTTTTCCGCTGCGCTCTATCGGATTCCAACCCTTTACAAAGGCGGCGTTTAGGCGGGCGACAGGTTCCTATTCTGGCTGTAACGGACCGATTTTCGTTTCCCGAACGAATGTAAGGTAATCCACAGCGGTTTTAGTCTGGCGAAGCAAGCCCCATGACCACATCCTGCTTCTGTCTGACACCCCACAGGGTCGAGAAAACTCTAAGTAAAAGAACTTCCAAGCTAACCACGCACCAGTCTAAATGATTGTGCAACTGAACCACGTGCTGGTGCAAGGCCAGAACTTCAGTCGGAAGCATCTTTTAGCCCCCAAAAACCCAAGAAGACGTGTCCTGTTCGTAATATTCTGGAGAGCATTTGCTCCGTACAATAAAAGCATGCGGCGTTTTTCCCTGGTGTTGTTTCTGATTTTCCTTTCATGGGAGGCCGTTGTTGCGTACAGTCAGGCCGGACCACCGGCGTTTGACCTGGTTGGACCGAAGGTCGATGTACATGTGAAAAGAGGAGAGGTCACTCTCCCCATTGGCCAGGTACCCAACCTGTTGCCGGGTGACAGGCTCTGGATCCACCCAGATTTTCCAGAAAGCCAGTCGACACGCTACGTATTGGTGGTGGCCTTCCTCAGGGGTGCTACGAATCCCCCGCCCGATGGTTGGTTCACGCGAGTAGACACGTGGTCCAAGCAGGCTCGGGCTGAAGGCGTGTTTGTGACGGTTCCGGCGGAAGCCCAGCAGGCGCTCGTGTTTCTGGCTCCGGAAACCGGGGGTGGGTTCAGCACTCTGCGAAGCGCAGTAAGGGGCCGGCCCGGGATTTTTGTGCGGGCAGCGCAGGATCTAAACGCAGCGAGCTGGGACCGGATGCGGTTGGACACGTATCTTGCCGAAGTAAAAGTGACATCCCAATCAGACCCGAATTCGCTGAAGGAGCGCGCACAAAAGGCTGCATCGGTTCTAGGGATTCGGGTAGAGCAGCAGTGTTTTGACAAGCCCACGGATCAGCAGGCTCCGTGTCTTACCCAGCACACCGAAGGGATGGTGCTGGATGATGCGAATGTCTCGAACCGGGTGGCTCAGCTAACCAGCGGCAGCAATGCCGATCTGATGAACCAGCTCAGCTATTCGGCTCTTGGCGGCGCAGGCATGTACAGCCCGTATATCGGGGCAATCGTGGATACGGCCCGAATTCTCGCATCTTTGCACACGGCACATTTTCAATACATACCGGCGCTGGCGGTACCGACGGAGGACACACTCAACCTGCGGCTGAGCGTGCCGCCGTCATTTCGAGATCCGAAGTCTGTGGTGGTGGTTGCGCTGCCACCGGTGGGGCCATCCAAGATGCCGCCATTGCATCCGGCGAATCCATCAGAACAATTCTGCGCCCAGAAGCCGGGTCTTATTCTTCCGGCGGAAGGTGCGCCGGTCGTTTACTCGACGCCGCAGGCGCACGATCTCAAGCTTCACATCGAATCCAAATCCGGTCCAATCGATCTAGAGCTCAAGGCCGATGCAGGCGAAGGAGGGCTCATTCTCGCGAAACCTGCACCTGAGCTTCCTCCGGGTGAACTGACGGGGGTCGTCAGGGGCAAGTGGGGATTCGATGATTGGGAAGGTCCGCGGTTTCGGCTCCTGAGCGCGGAGCCGGGTAAGTGGACGGTTACATCGGGCGACGAACTTGCGCTGGTGGTGGGGCGCGAAGACACGTTGCACATCCAGGGCAGCAACACTCTCTGTGTGGAGAAGATTGCTGCACAGCCGACGGGGACAAACGCGATTGAGCTTCAGTGGAAGTCGCCGAAGCCCAATGCGCTGGAGTTTGGGGTGCCGCTGAAGGATGCAAACCCGGGCCCAGTGAGCATCAACATTCATCAGTATGGGCTGAAAAAACCGGACAAGCTGCAGCTGATTGCTTACTCCGAAGCAGCTTCTCTGGAACGACTGAAGTTAAGCGCGGGAGATCAGAAGGCTACACTCACCGGCAATCGGCTCGATGAGGTTGCTCAAGTCTCTCTCAGCGGAGTCGATTGGACGCCGGCAGACCTCAAGCGAGTGCAGGACCAGGATCAACTGGGTATGAAGGCCAGTAGCGACACAGCGGGTCTAGAGCCCGGAAAGCGTTACACCGCAAAGGTAAAGCTCCGCGACGGCCGTGAGTTGAAGGTCCCTGTCAGCGTCGAGACCGCTCGCCCGCAAGTGACATTGCTGAGCAAGGGGACGCAAGAGGAAACTGCCACGGATCCATCGCCCGTCCGGCTAGGGAGTACGAACGATCTGCCCGTCGAGCGCAGGCTAGTATTCTTTCTGAAATCCAGAACGCCTTCCGCCTTTCCGCGTGACGAGAAGGTAGAAGTGGCCGCTCTAGACAACAGCTTTCACACCACGCTTTCTCTGAATGACGGAACGCTGATGCTGGAAGATGCAGACACGGCGCTTGGAGTGGTAGAGCCGCTCAAGAAGTTTGGATCTTCGGCGTTCGGTCCGGTGCAGGCGCGTGCCATCTCCGCAGACGGCGTGCCTGGCGACTGGGTACCTCTGGGAACGCTTGTGCGCCTTCCGGAATTCAAGGATCTCCATTGCCCGAGAAGCGTGTCGAAGCCCTGCACGATCACGGGCACAAACCTGTTCCTTGCGCTGTCGTTGTCGTCGACGCCGGAGTTCGACAATTCTACAGATGTACCGGCGGACTTCACCGGGACACAGTTGACGGTGCCACATCCAGTCAATGGAGTTCTCTATCTGAGGTTGCGCGACGATCCGGAGACGGTGCAGTCGTTATCAATGTCGGTGCTGCCGGCGACACCAAGCACGACTGCGCCGGCGCCGATCGCGATCAAGCCGCCAGCGGATGCGAAACCCGAAGACCAACAGAACGCCCAGACACCTCAATCTTCAAAGCCAGAGCCGTAGACAGACCAAGGAAGTTTACTGTTGTGCTGCGAGTTGAGAGTGCGGCCTTACTGAAAATAAGCCCGATTCTTCCCGGCGAACTCAGCCTTATCGGCGGGCAGTTCAGCTTCGGGGAAGATTGCGTTCTGTTCGCAGATGCTGGCGCAGTTTCCGCAGTCAATGCATTCATCGGGATTGATAAAGACCTGAGAGACAGTGCCAGCCGCCTCATCGCCGGCCTGTGGGGAGATGGCCGCGGTGGCACACTCGGCAACACAAACGAAATCCTTAATGCATGCATCTGTGACAACGTAAGCCATGTAGATCGTGCTCCTCGCTATAGGTGCGCTGCTCAAAGTAAGCGCGCTGAATCGAGCTTAGCGAGGCGCGCTCACGAAGCTCGGTGACTCGAATCACAAGCGACGGCGAATTCTTTGATTCTCCGCATGCGAAGCCCGTGTGGAGCACGACTCACATTTATGCTGAATGCATGATCCAGCGTATATTCCCCTGCGCTCTACTCGTAGTTGTTTTCTTTACAGCCATTGCCTGCACAGGCCAGACGAGCGATTCGACGTGGAGTTTCGCAGTGTCGGGAGACAGCCGGAACTGCGGCGATTTTGTAATGCCGGCGATAGCGGCAAAGGTGAAGTCCGAGAATGATGCGTTCTACTGGCACCTCGGTGATTTCCGCTGGATGTCGGAGCCGGACCAGGATCTGCTTTCAATGCTTCCAAAGGGTAAGTCTCTTACGACCAATGAGTATCGGCGTGTGGCATGGAATGATTTTCTGACGCACCAGATGGTTTCGTTTGGATCTATCCCCGTCTTCCTGGGGCGCGGTAATCACGAGAACGTTGCGCCGATGACGCGAGAGGGGTACATCGCGAAGTTCTCGAGCTTTCTGGATCGACCGGAGATTGAGGCTCAGCGAAAGGCCGATGGGTCGGAAGCGGGGCCGGTGGGTCCTTGGTATCACTGGACGCATGAAGGCGTGGACTTTATTACGCTGGACAATTCGAGTCGCGATGAGTTTTCGGACGCTCAGCTGAAGTGGTTGCGCGGGGTGCTCGATCGCGATCTGGCGCCGGGTTCGGGCATTCGAGCGATCGTTGCGGGGATGCACGAGGCGCTGCCGCACTCGACGGGCTCGGAACACGCAATGGACGATTGGGAACTGGGAGAACGAACCGGAGACCTCGTGTATACGTGGTTTTATGATGCACAGGCAGCAGGCAAGCATGTGTACCTGATTGCGAGTCATTCGCACTACTACTCCCCGGACGTTTTCGAGACTGCGTACTGGAGACAGCACGCAAACCGGGTGGTTCCGGGATTCATTATCGGGGCCGCTGGAGCGTACCGCTACACGTTGCCGAGAGATGCGCACAAGGGCGCAAAGACCCATATCTATGGTTTTATGCAGGGAGTAGTACATGCGAATGGTCAGATCGATTTCGAACTGCGGGAACTTTCAGAGGAAGACCTGAGGCAGAATCGGTGGCCCAACGCGCCCATGGACGCGATCCACGAATGTTTCATCGATAACGGCGATCCGACGCAATGAGCTGGTGGAGCCAGTGGGTTGTGAGGGCGGAGTCCCGTGGACCCGCTGCGAGGTCAACGAAGGCGTGAATCTTTTAGTTAGCCCAGGCAGCGGCTTTGAACTTGTCGGCATCTAAAGTATGTAGGAAATCTCCGCCTTGTTAGAACGCGGGCCGGAGCACCCCGATGCTGAACAATCTCTCACGCACCGCGGTCGCAGCTTTGCGGGCCACCTTGAAAACGGTCGAACAGCAGTCGGGTTTAAACCCGAGCGATCCTGCTTTGGTGGAGTTGAAGCGGATATTGTTGGGTAGGATTGCGGAGCTCGAGGCAGAGGAAGAGATCAGTTTGCGCGAACCGAAGACGGTCCGATGATTTCGCCTGCTGTGCAAGGGGATGCCCTATTAAGTCCAGTGAAATGAAGCCAGCAAAGAGCCCACCTCGCGGTGGGCTTTTTGCTATTGCCAAGAGTGCCAACACTTACAGAACTACATGCACTGACCCGACGATACACGCTGGGGAGGCGCGTCGCATCCTCTCATCGGTAATGGAGAGAGCCGGTATTGGGTACCAAAGGCACAGGGGCATG
>Ga0335077_10012942_pt1 | contig 10437 bp, 9 predicted proteins | sample Lox_Sample_31_FD_207151 | JGI IMG/M metagenome (GOLD analysis project Ga0335077, IMG submission 207151) | Soil microbial communities from Loxahatchee National Wildlife Refuge, Florida, United States - Lox_Sample_3.1 | ecosystem: Environmental > Terrestrial > Soil > Wetlands | place: USA: Florida...
TAGCGCGGACAAGTCAACCTGGTAGTCGGCGGCGCGGCGAATGGCAACGCGCGACGGCGTTCGCATGAACGAGGGGGTAAGCGAATTGTTAGACGCTCTCATTTGATGGTCAAGGGAGTCGAAAGTCGAAAGTCAAAAGTCGTAAGTCAAGACCCACGGCGTCTACTTTCGACTTTTAACTTTCGACCTTCGACTCTTGAGGGAGCCATTCTGGCGGGCCGCCGAGGGCCAGGGCTGCCCAGGCCACAACCACGACGTTCATCAAGAACCGGTTCACGGCTTGTCGACTTCGCAGCAGCGGCTCAAGCGGCGGCACCACCCGGCCATGAGCCTCCAGGCACAAGTGAGCCAAAGCCAGCGATCCGGGTCCCTGAATCTCACCCAAGCCGGCCGCCAGCCAATCCAGGCTCTTTTGATTCTCAGTGCGATCGCGCCGGTCATGCAACGCCAGGAGCGCCCATACGGTGGGGCCTACGCGGGGCACTCCAGCCACGCCGTAGACGAGCGGATTGCCGCTGTTCCAGCCCCCTCCGGGACACATCCGGTCGTAGAGCATGGCTTCAGCCAGCCGCACCCGTTTCCCCCGCGACGGCGGAAGCGAGTCCGGGGGAATGTTCTTCAAGAGAATAAGGGAGCAAGATGTAGGCTCCACCCAACTCGCGGTGCCTTGAGTCCAGCTCCAACCACGCAGGGAGGAGTCCTGGCGCACCACGGCCGGCGTCCTCTGCCACCGGCTTCGAAGGCGCCACCAAAGACCCCCTTCGGCGGGCCAAGTATCGCAGAGCCAGCGGGCCCCCCTATTCACAAAGTCTCGCGATTCTTGCCGCGTCAGCAGCGCCAGGCACGCGAGCGCCGTCACCCAGCAGCCTTTCGGTTGCCCCACGAATGCCGGCCATGACCCGTCCGACAACTGGGTCTGATGCAGCCATTGTTGCCCGCGCCTGGCAGCCTCTTCCACCTTATCGTGACGACGTGCGCCGCCGAGAGCCAGGAGGGCCCAGCAGGTTGCTTCCACACCACTGGAGGAGCCAGGATTGTAGCCCCAGCCACCATCGGCATTTTGCGCCCCAAGCAAGAAGGGAAAACAGAACTCCTCCGCGAAGGGCTCGCCGCGCAGGCTTTCCGTGGAGTTAGCAAGAGAAGGATTTACCGGCATGCGAAGCCCTTAAATCGGGGTCGGTGTTCGAGTCCTTATCCCGGGGTCCTTATCCCGGGCTCTTATCCCGGCGTCAATCATGCGGTCTCTGGCGAGGCTTCCTCTCGATCTTCCTCCTCCGAGGCTGCCCCATCCGACTCGATCTGCAACTGATTGATCAATCGGTGCAGGTATCCGCGCGCCAAACCCAACACGCGAGCCGTTTCGGCTTTGTTTCCACCACACTCTCGCAACGTTCGCAGCACCAGCCGGCGTTTGAACTCGCGCACTTCTTCCTCATAGGAATGCGTCGTGTGGGGTTGCTCGAAACCGCCACGGAGTGAGGGTGGCAGGTGCCACATCTCGATCGTCGGCCCCTCGGCCAGCACCACCGCCCGTTGAATCGCGTTTTCCAGCTCTCGGACGTTGCCCGGCCATGCGTATTCTTCCAAAGCGTGCATGGCGACGTAGGAAAAATCCTTCACCGTTTTGCCGAATTGCTCCGCAAAGCGCTCCAACAGGTGATGAGCCAGAACCGGTATTCCGTCGCGGCGGTCACGCAGCGCAGGCAGATGAATTTGCACAACGTTCAGGCGGTAGTAAAGGTCCTCGCGAAACTTGCCCTCCTTGACCATGGCTTCCAGATTTCGATGGGTCGCGCAAATCAGCCGGATGTTGACGGTTCGCGGAGTATTGCTTCCCAGACGCTCGAAGGTCCGCTCCTGAAGGACTCGCAAGAGCTTGGCTTGCAGGCCCAGGGCCAAATCGCCGATTTCGTCAAGAAACAGTGTTCCCTGATCGCCTTCTTCGAAGCGCCCGCGTCGGGCAGCAATGGCCCCAGTGAAAGCTCCTTTTTCATGGCCGAAGAGCTCGTCTTCGACCAGGGTTTCCGGCATGTTGGCGCACGAAAAGGCCACGAAAGGCGCCGTGCTCCGCTGGCTTAACCTATGGATAGCGCGCGAGAGTAGGCCCTTGCCGGTACCTGTCTCACCGGTGATCAGCACGCTCACGTCGCAAGGAGCGACCTTTCGCACCAGGCTGAACACCTCCTGCATGCTTTCGCTGGCCCCGACTAGCTCGAAAAGACGACCGGTGGACCTTTCCTGAGACCTCCATAGAAAAAGCTCCTTTTCCGCCTCGCGAAGTTTGTATCCGCGGCGGAGAAGCAGCCGAAGCTCTACGATGTCGGGAGGACTGGCCAGAGTGTCGTAAGCGCCGTTCTCGAACAGCTTGCGCGTCAGGGCGCGGTCGTCATTGCCCATCATCACGGTGACGGGGGGCGCGGGAGTGACGCGTTTGACCTCGTCCATGAGTCTGAGCATCGCGTCAACGGAAGCCCCGTTCTCGGTATCTCTGAAATCCAGCAGTACCACGTCCCACCACGCCTGTTGTGCTGGCGCGGCGCCAGGGTCGAAGCCGGCGTTGATTCGAACCGTGAAGTCCGGTCCTAGCGTCCGACCGATGACCTCAGCAAAGCTCGGATCGGGACCGCAGAACCAGACGTGAATCGGCTCTTCTGGCGTCATATTTGCCCTTCAAGGAGGTCAAAGGGGTCGATGGGGTCAGGTTGACGCCTGCGCGCGTTCTCGCGTAAACGAGCGATCCGGTGAATGGACCAAATGCTGAAGGTAATGTGGCACCTCTGCGCGGTGATCCAACTTCCGCCGTTTAGCTTTCTGGCAAACGGCTTGATGTAGCTTAATTGCTGCTTCGCAGCATGTCAAGCGGCATTACTGAACCCCGATAACAGGCACCAAAGATTACTACGCAGCCCTGGGAGGCAACTCTTCGGTGACTCCGACCGCACACGTTTGGTGACGGTCAGCCGAGTCAGCCTCCAAAGTGGCATCTTTTGGGAGCACAAAATCCCAAACTTCCAGTCTTAAGCTCACAGTTCACGATCAGGGATGGAGATCACCTTAGAGAAGCGAGAGCAGGGATTCCGACGAGGATTTCCACTTCCAGCGGCTTGCCTGCCCGCATGGCTGGCCTGAACTTCCAACGTCCAAACGCGATCAAGGCTGCCTGGTCTGCCGTATCGTCAACGCCTTTCAGGACACTCAGATCAACCACGGAGCCATCCTCGCGGATGAGCCCTTTCAAGACGATCATGTCGGCCGTCGTGTTGTTCGGCAAGGGTGGGCGGTGGAAGTCAAACTGAGCTTCGGCGGAAGGCGGCGCTAGCGGGGGTTCAAGTCGAATCTCAACGCTCCGGGAGGGGGCTGGATCATTGCGGGCGGAATCATGAGCGCAGTACTGCAGAATCCAGTTCCTGCCCGGCATGGGTAGATACGTCGTGTAGATCTTCCCGCCGCGCAGCACCCCATAGACACGGAGTCCACCGCCTCCTACAGGGCCGGCAGTCACAACAACCCCAGGATGGCTGGGATGTGGCGGACTCACGACGGCGAACACCAAAGCGGCAGCCGTGGACGGAAGGATCACCCCGGATTCCGCCGGTTTGACCGAAGCACTGCTGGCGGTGCTGGCGATCACTCCGGTTTCAGGTGTTGTTCGACCTCCACCGTGACCTGCGGAACCGAGCCCGGTGCTTCCATCCCCGCCATCCCCTCTTCCTCCAACCCCGCGATTGGCGGTCCCGCCAGCGGTTCCTCCCGGTGAACCTGGGGTTCCGCCTGCGGCTGAAACCGAAAGGGCGCCGTATCGCTGGCCTGGAGGCAAAGAGATGGAGTCGGTTGGGGGTGCGGGCTCGACGCCGAGCACCATCAACTGCCGTGCATCTTCAGCACCGGCGTCTGCCGGGAGTTCGGAGATTTGCTTGGACGGAGGTGGGTCGACCTTCGGCGAGGGCGGTGGCACGGTTGGCGACGCTGGCGGTACAGGCAAGGCAGCCAAGGGGTTGGAGGAGGGGGGCTGCTCAAGGGCCAGATTGGGAGGCCGAGGCGCCGGAATGCTCGGAGTCTGGGCTTGAGTCTGTGGGATTACCGGAGACTGGGCCGCCAGAGGCTGGGCCGGTCGGGGTTCAGCGGCCAGAGTACCGGATCCAAGCACAACGTTTGGAAGAGGAATCTCAAACGGGATCTTGAGCTTAGGGGGTGATGAGGCTTGGACAATCGTCTGCCTGGTATTGTCAGCTACCGGGGGATTAGAAATGATGCTCAGGCCGGGATCTGCGGCAGTGCTGCCACGAGCTACCAACTTTTTTTGCCGAGCCCCTTTGCCTGGGCTCCCTCCCGGGCCGCCGGACTCCAAAACCGGGAAATAGTCCGACAGCCTGACCATCTTCAGATCGTACACCTTAACCGGGGCATGATCCTGCCGGGGTTGGCTCCCTGGGTTAACCCGCCTGAAGATGGTGAAGGGTATCTGCAAGAGAAAAAAGATCACCGAAAAATGAAGCAGCGCCGAGCAGAAAAGGCCAGGTACCGGCAGGTAATTCTTCGGCCAAGCCCGCCTCCGGCAGAGACCGATCGTCTTTAGCGGAGGCTCTGTTTCCCAAAAGACTGCCAGAGATTCACAGAACACTTGGTACCGTGACTCATCCACAAGTGCGAACTGAGGACCTCGCGCACTGACTCCCCTGCCTGCATCTCTGCGAGACCAGAAGTCGCTCTGCTCAAGAATACTGTTGAGGCGTTCGGCAGCCGAAGGTCCGTCTTGGCGGTTTTGACTTGTGTAGATTCGCTTGAGACCACGCTGGTTGAGAGTGTTCGGTAGCATTGCTTGCGATCTTGGACCTCAACGTGGCCAGCGGCACACTCGAACAGTTGAACCTGCCAACGGGAGGCGATATGAGCGGGTAGGCTGCCTGTTGAGTTTCTGCCGCAACCGCGCTCCCTTCCCGCCCCTCGAAGGGTAGCAAGAACCTGTCGCAAATAGTATACCAAACCCTGCTGAAAGGAGTGCCCTGCCCTCCACCAGTCTGTTACAATGCGAGTCAACTACGTATATCTCAACCAGCGGAAAAGTTCCATAACTGACGGGCGCTTGCCGTACATGAGCACACCAACGCGGTAGATCCGCCCCGAGAACCGGACCACCCCGACCGTGGTCAGCGCCAGCAAGATCATCGAGAGCGCAATTTGCCAGAAAGGAGGAGGCTCGGCGGCGATGCGCAGCACCATGATGATGGGGCTGAAAAAGGGGATTTCAGAGAGGATCACCGAGACGTGGGAGCTCGGGTCACGAACGACCATGTTGAACATGATGAAGCTGAAAATGAGCGGCAGCATAATGGGAAACTGGAGCTGTTGGGCATCTTGCTCGTTCGACGAAGCGGCGCCCACGGCGGCGTAGAGTGAAGCGTAGAGCAGGTACCCGAGCAGGAAATAGATGGTAGGGTAGACCAGCAGGCTTGGCGACAGGTGGATATGCGGAAAGTCAGCGCTGGGTCGCAGGCTGTTGACGACCACGGCGCCGTAAGTCCCCAGCAGAGCCGCCGATGTAATCCAGATTGCGTATTGGGTGAACGCGACGCCCGCGACCCCAACGATCTTGCCGGTCAAGAGCTGCGATGGCTGCACGGCGGAAATCAGGACTTCGACAATGCGCGAGGTCTTTTCCTCAAGCACCGAGCGCATGGTGATGACGCCATACATGATCAGCGTGGTGTAGAGGAGGAACGCCAGCGAGATGGCGGTAATAAAAGTCTGGCCAAATTCCTCGGCCTCACCATACTTAGTGATCTTGATGATTTTGACGTCGGGGCCGCGAGTGATCTCGCCGATGTCGTTCACGTGGACGCCGTGCGCGCCCAGGCGGGCCGCAACTATGGCGTCATTCACCGCACCCGTGATCGGTTGCACCAAGGTATAGTCGCTGGGGTTCTTGGTATGAAACTCGGCCGCCGCCTTGTCCCCGCCCCGGATCACGAGGTAAGCGTCCAGGACTTGGTTTCGGATGTCGGCACGCAATTCCTTCCGGACCGCCTCCTCGGAGGGTGGCTGGGTAATGGTTTTGACCACTTCGAATTCCGGTTTGCCGTTCGGCAGCTTAACGTTCAAGCCGGCCGCCAGGGTCGATGCCAAACCGCCCGTGCTGTCGATGATGGCGAGCCTTATGGTGTGATCGGTTAGCCTTGTCGCGAGAAAAATCGAAAACACCATGAGACCGATGCTGAAGATGGGTACCGCGATGGTACCAAACACAAAGCCTTTGGTCTTCACGCGGGTGATGTACTCACGCTTGACAATCAGCCAGACCTTGCCCATGGGCGTTCCCCCCTTTTCGCCTCCTTCTCCTGATCCACGTCGCTCTCCGGGCCGGTGCGCCGAACCTCCTTCGCCAAGGAGGCTATCCTCTTATCATTCACTCGAATCGCCCTAAACGCAACCGGGAAAAAGGACGAACTGGGGTGAATCTTGCCTCTCGACCGGCCGACGCGGCGCGGTTTTGTGCCCTTGTCCCGAAGCGGCTGGGGGTTGGGGCCCGGGACGGGCCGCCGAAGTACAGGAGCCCGCCCTGAGTGAAGCCTACTGCCAGTGTGGCATAATGCCACACTTTTTGGATTTTTTGGAACCGGTACGTAAACTTGGGCATTCAAGCTATTGATTCCAAAACAGAAAAAAAAGTGTCTCATTTGTCTCATTTGTCTCCATTGTCTCATTTTCAGGTGTTATCGTCAGTTGTGAGCAATGAACGAAACGCCTCGAATCTTGGATCGGGACGCAAAAGCGGCAGTTTGCCGAGGGGTCGTGAAGGGCGAGGTGTGCCTATGTTGGTCAACAAGAGAGGCTTAGATCGCGAGGTCGGTGTGAATGGAAGAGAGTGCCGCGTGGTGCGGCAGCGACGGGGATTGTGGTGGGAAGATCCGCTGGCGCCCTCATGCACGAGGGCCGTCAAGGAAACCGAGGCCGTCACGATTGCGGCTCTTCCCTGCCCCGCGTCATTCTCGGTAAGCGAATCACAGGCAATGACTTCGACGACTCGGGGCGGCCGAAATGCTGACCCACGCTTGGGGAGTTGCGGAGGCCAGTCAAGTCTCCGATCGATTGTCAAGACTAATATGGGCTCCTTCTGAGCGCAGACCCGGAAGGCAAACAAGAAAGGGCTGTTCGGGCTCACACAACCGGTACCTCGATGGGGGCCTGGGCCAGTAGACTACAGAAGATGATACAAGGAGCGGTATAACCAAAATGAGCAATCCATATCCCGGTCAGATTACTTCGAAACGTATCGTGGTATTTCTGCGTTGCACGTGCGGCTTTAAAGGGCTGGCACCGCTAAACGGGCCTTGCCCTAACTGCGGTACGACGGCGCTGGTGACACCTCAGGACGGCGACAGCGATGTGACGACGACTGGATCATAGCCATGACGCAAAGCAGCAGTCGGAACAATACCACGCCCTTCTTGGGATGGGTCGCTGACGCGGCAAGCGGTTTCTTGGCCGCTATCCGTCGCAGCAGGCAGTGGCTTTCTGCTTTCCTTCTCCGCGGACTCGATTTTGAGCGGCTCTCGCTGGCCGAAATCCGTGTGGTTGGGGCGCAGTTACGCCGGGAGCCCGTCTTGACCCAGGCACAGGCGGACACAGGACCCCCGTCCCAAGTAGCGCTGACGAGCGGCGCGCGGCAAGCCCTGACGCTGGGCTTGAAGGGCGATGCCAAGCTAAAGAGCGACATGTGAGGGCGTTGCAACAGGGATGAGCGCTCCGCCCACTCGATCGGGCCGGAGGCACGACGCCGCAACGTCCGATGGACCGATCACGATTTCCGGCCCGGCTGGTCACGATGGCGCAACGTCCGTGAACGCCCGGACTGGCGGATTGGAATCGGACGAGATGGAGCGAGGCCAGCGCTCGTCTCACGAAACGCATTGATAAAGGAGACGTTATGCACAGGCATGCCGAAACGAGCCTGCACTGTGACACGAAGAACATAATGAAGAACACTTTTTGCGTATTGTTGTCTGCTCTATCGTTATATCCCGTTGCGGCCAAATCCCAGCAAACGCCGCAACAGTTAGTGCGCATGAACGTCGGATCGGTGCAAGGCGTAACCCCCGGCTACAAAGCCACTGCGGGCTCGGGGCTGACGTTGAATCTCGCGGCCGGCACCGCCTTCTGCGGCGGTAACATCCAGAGTTATGCCGGCGGTACCTTGACCATGGCGCCGAGCGCTACCAATTACGTTTATCTTGACCCTTCCGCAAATTGCGCCCCGGCCAGCAACACCAGTGGGTTCACGGCGGCAGCCATTCCGATAGCCACCGTCCTGACCGGATCTTACGCCGTGACCACAGTCACGGATAACCGGACCATGTTCACGGGCACCGGCGGTTCTGGAGTCGGGACCTGCGCGGCCAACCAATTTGTGACCGCCGTTAATTCAGGATCCCCAACCTGCGCGCAGCCAGCCTTTTCAAACCTGGTTGGCGCAGCCCTGCCCGCTCAACTACCCTCCGCCACCGGCGGCGCTCAAGGCGCAATTCAACTCATTGGGGACCTGGGCGGCACCTCGTCTACGCCCAAGGTGACCGGAATTCAAGGGATCCCTGTCTCATCCACCGCGCCCTCCAACGGCCAAGTGCACCAATATAACTCCGGGTCCAACCAGTGGGTTCCTACGACGTTGCCCAGCGGAACCGTCACATCGGTCGGCCTGAGCACGCCAAACTGGCTTTCGGTATCCGGGTCTCCGATTACGACCGGCGGAACTCTTGCGGTTACGGCCGCCTCCGGGCAGACTGCCAATCAATTCCTGGCCACTCCCAACGGCGCGAGCGGCGCCGTTTCTCTGCGGACGATCGGCCCGGCGGACCTGCCTCCAGCCAGCTCAACGACCGAAGGTATCCTCCAATTGATAGGCGACCTCGGTGGCACCGCCTCGTCACCCAAGGTTGCGGGGATCCAAGGCAATCCCGTGACAGTTGCCACACCCACAGCGAATCAAATCCTGCAGTGGAACGGCTCGGCTTGGAGTCCTGCCTCGCTGCCGGCCACTGTAGTGGCGGGCAGTTGCAGCTCGAATCAGTTCGTAACCGCGCTTTCTGCCAGCTCCGCTCCGACTTGCGCCTCGGCCGTCACGGCTTCGACGGCAACTGCGAATCAATTTGCGACGGGGATTTCGGCGGCTGGGTCGTTGAGCTATGCCCAGCCGTCGTTCGCCAATCTCTCCGGGACGGCGACTGGCGCTCAACTCCCCTCCGCCACCGGCGCTGCTCAAGGTGCAATTCAACTCGCCGGAGACTTCGGGGGAACATCTTCCGTGCCCAAGGTGACCGGCATTCAAGGGATCCCCGTCTCGTCCACTCTGCCTACCAACGGACAGGTCCATCAGTTCAACTCGAGTCTTAACCAGTGGGTTCCCACAACTTTGCCGACCGGGGCAACCGTTCAGGTCAATGGCACAAACGCGTCGAATCAGGCGACAATCAACTTCCAGAACGGAACCAACATCAGCGTTGCCAACCCCACAGCCGGAAACATCAGCATCAGCCTGAGCGGGACGATTCCTGCTTCCTCGCTCCCCGCTCCCACGGCCAGCACCTTGGGCGGAGTCCAAAGCTATGCCGCGGTGAGCCACCAGTGGGTCAACAGTATCTCCGCCTCCGGCGTGCCCTCAGGTTCCCAGCCCTCTTTCAGCGACATCACTGGCACCGCCGCCGACGTGCAACTTGCCAGTGCCTATTCGGGCGTAGGTTCTTGCGCCGCGAACTCATTCGCGTCAACCCTGAATCGCAACGGCGCCCCTACTTGCACGTCGGCCGTAACCGTGTCAACCGCTCCGGCGCATCAGTTCGCAACCGCGGTCTCGGCTGCGGGGGCGCTGACGTACACCCAGCCCGCGTTCGCAGACATCAGCGGATCAATAGCGTCCGGCCAGTTACCCGGCGCGACCAATCTTGCGATCGGAGCGCTCCAACTCACTGGCGACCTGGGTGGCAGTGCGAGCGCTCCCAAGGTCGCCGCGCTGCAAGGCCATACACTATCCAGCACAGCCCCCGCTGCCAATCAAGTACTCGCCTGGAACGGCTCGGCCTGGGCGCCCGCGACCCCGAGCAGTGGAACCGTCACCAGCGTCGCCTTGTCGGCCCCTGCCGAATTCACGGTCTCTGGCTCCCCGGTAACGAATTCAGGAACCTTGACGCTGACCAAGGCAAATCAGACGGCGAATCTGGTTTACGCCGGCCCTTCGAGCGGCGTTGCCGCCGCGCCCACTTTTCGCAGCCTGGCGGCGGCAGACATTCCGGCCGCCACTGCTGTGGCCCCCGGCGCTGTGCAACTCGCGGGCGACATCGGCGGGACGGCCGCTTCTCCCCAAGTCGTTTCTACTCACCTCGCTTCGGCCTTGTCCCTCGCCCAAGGGGGAACTGGGCAGACCACAGCCGGGGGCGCCTTTAACGC
>Ga0335077_10012946_pt1 | contig 10435 bp, 7 predicted proteins | sample Lox_Sample_31_FD_207151 | JGI IMG/M metagenome (GOLD analysis project Ga0335077, IMG submission 207151) | Soil microbial communities from Loxahatchee National Wildlife Refuge, Florida, United States - Lox_Sample_3.1 | ecosystem: Environmental > Terrestrial > Soil > Wetlands | place: USA: Florida...
ATTCGTGCAGCACAACTAGAACAGTCCGAACCCGGCGTTACGACGAGGCCATGGCTAGAAGTAATTTTCTGGCGCGCGAAGCGGTCAGCGTTGCCGCGCCATACATCGCCGCCAGAAGAAAAAAGCCCACCGCGATGCTGATGCGCTGGCCGATCCAGCCCAGCGAAAAGCTCATCGCCAATTGCAGAACCGTTGCGAAAATCGCAAACGCCGATTGCGTGCGCCCCATGAAATGTTTCGGCACGATGGACATCAGCGAAGATTGCGCCACTACCCCGGCGAGCGCCCGGAAAAATCCGAAGCAGGTCTGCAGCAGCGCCGCCCCCAACAGAAATGTGACGAACGGAATCGCCACATGGCCCAGTGCCAGTCCGGCCACCGCAGCCACATAAAGTGGCAAACGCAGTCGCTGCGGCAGTTGGCTGGTGATCAATCCACCGACGATCGCTCCAATGGCCCAGCCGGCCTCAATGAACCCGAACCCACGCGCGCCCGAATGCAAAATGTTGTTGGCCAGCGCCACCACCACCACGTTCGAACTCACGATGCTGGCCATCAGCAGCGCGTGTGTAATCCCCAGCGCCACCACCACCGGCTGCCCGCGCAAGTAGCCGAAGCCCTCTTTCATATCGGCGTAAACCGCCAGCGAAAGACCCGCTTCAGCCACTTCGGGATTTTCGCCGCTTTCGAGTGCTTCAGCAGTCGCGCCCGTGCTCTCGGAATATTCGCGCGGATACTGCGGATGCGAACGCGGCGAGACGTAGCCACTGCGCAACGACCACAAGCAATACGCGGAGACGAAATAGGTCAGGCCATCAATGCACAGAATGCCCGCAAGGCCGATGTGATCGTAGATAAAGCCGACAAAGGTTCCTGCGAGGAGCATACCGCTTTGCACACCGACAAGCACCGTGGCGTTCGCTCCGGTGAACTGGCTTGGCGGAATCACTTCCTGCACCAGCGCATTGACGTTGGCCCAGTACATCGCCGAGCCGGTGCCGGTGATGAACGTCATCACGTAGAGGTGCCAGAGGGAAAGCTGCCCACGCCAGGCGATGTAGGAGATGAACAGCACGGCAGCGCCGCGCGTCAGGTCGAGCAGCACGCCGAGGTAGCGGCGATCGAGGCGGTCGATGAGCACGCCGCCCAGAAAGGGAACCACCAGGCCGGGCAGCGTGACTACAATGACCTGCCAGCTTACCGCTAGCGTCGAATGCGTGGCCGACATGATGTACCAGCTCACGCTGATGAAATTCATCCCGCTGCCGAATAGCGACACGAACATCGCCGTGAAGAAGAAACGGAACGCGCGCTGCCCCCACAGCAGCGACCAGTCAACGCGTTGTGGCGCAACAGTGGCCATAGAGCCTGCCATTTTACACTTGCGGCCCGCAGCGGCAGATGAATGGGTGACAAGTCGCGTGCGGAAAAGTATCGTGGGAGCATGCTCCGCGAGCCTCTCATACGACTCTGCGCAACGGTGGGTAGCACCAGCCGTGCGGCGGGGTCTTATAAACCCCGGTAAACGCCAGATCAGCGTGCCGGGAGGGGGCAGCACCCTCACCCACCACCAAAATTGTCAGGCCCTGTCATCCACTAAAATTCTCGGGGAACCACCACCCGATAAGCTGCCATCTTGAGGCCTGGTATTGGCCGAAGGATCTCAGCTGGAGAGCCATCCAAGGTTTGTGTTCACCAGCTACGCGTCCGTATCATCGTCAGTTCAGATTCTTCGTCGCGCAACCTGCGCGCTCCTCAGAATGACAACGTTAGTTAGGGTTAGACCGGTTTGCGGAGACCTGCAGATACGTGGCACAGGTGACATTTTTCGCGGGATTGGTCGGATCGTAGAAGACCGGAATGGTCATGTCTTCAAAAACAGAATAAGTCAGATCTTTGGCCTGATCCTGGATGAGCTGTCCGGAACTGGTCTTGAACTCGTAGCCGATACGGCTGTAGTTGGATTTACCCTGCTGAACGTTCTGCTGATAGGTGACGCGCCCGAGAGCCAGTTCGCCATCGCGCATCAGCGGCAGGTTGCGCTTTTCACGAAAATAAGGAACGACCAACAGCACGACAAAAACGATGGGCACGACCACGAGGCCTGATGGATTGCTTCGTACGCGAACGTTTGGCGCGCGAGGTGCTGGTTTGAAATTTGTGGCGAACCACAGCCCGCCGAATCCCAAAATCAGGGTTAAAGCCAACACCGCTTTCAGCGCGCCCGGGGTACGAAAACGCACGCGGCGGGGTCGCGGCAGAGACTGCATTTGTTGCAGCGCAGGATCGACAAACGGCTGCGCACTTGCTAGTGACGGATTCACGGTGAACTTCGCTGCGGCAACGGCTTTGCGCATGGAAAATCGCGACCAGAAAGGGATCAACAGAATGGCGCCAACCAACACGGGCAGAAGCGAAGCGACCGGAGGATTTTTTTGCGCGACCAACACCGCGATGATAATGGCAAATAAGCCGATCGCCAACGGACCGATGGTTGTAGCCGCGCTCTTGCCCGCGACAGCCAACTCGGCGCGTTGCAGGTTCCACCCACAGCGCGCACAGAATGGCTTGGTGTCCGGGGTCAAGGCACGCCGCAGCGCGGGCAGGTGATCGTGCACATAAGGACATTTTAAAGGCTGCGAAGGATCAAGTGGCACTTGGTGACGAGCCATTTTGCTTATGTGGAAACGCTGGACGGAACACACGATTGAGTTTCGTGAGGCTCCGGTAGACAATGAACCCGTGAGTCCTCACAAGCACCGGCTCGCGGATTACCTGCGGCCCAAAACGCTTGCGATGTTGCTGCTCGGATTTTCTTCAGGCCTTCCCTTTCTCCTGGTCGGCAATACCTTCGGCTACTGGCTGCGCGAAGAACACACCTCCCTGAAGGCAATCGGGTTTCTTTCCTGGGTCGGCATTGCCTATTCGCTGAAGTTTTTGTGGGCTCCGGTGATGGATCGCGTCGATTTGCCGTTGTTTAAGCGGCTTGGACATCGGCGCGGATGGATGATGTTCTCGCAGATTCTCGTCGGGCTGGCGCTGTTCGCTATGGGCGGAATTGGCACGAAAGCCGGGCTCGGTCGGCTTGGCGCTCTGGCGCTCGTCGTCGCGTTTGCCTCGTCGACACAAGACATTGTGGTCGACGCCTGGCGTATTGAATCGGCAGACGACGGAGAAGAACAAGGCCTCCTCGCGTCTGCCTATCAGTTCAGCTACCGCCTGGCGCTCCTGGCTGCGGATTCCCTTATCCTCATCGTGGCCGCTGCCGTTGGCTGGCGCATGTCCTATGCTATCTATGGCGCATGCATGGCCATTGGACTAATCGCGACCTGGTTTGCAAAGGAACCGGAGCGCGCGCGCGCGGCGATGAATGAAAGGGGCCAAGCGCCGCTTTGGACGCCGCGCGGTTTTTTCGACGCTGTTGTGGGACCATTCTTCGCTTTTTTCCGCGCACATGGCTGGCTAGCGCTTGTGATGTTGGCGGCAATCAGCCTCTACCGGTTGCCGGACTTCATCATGGGTCCGATGGCCAATCCCTACTATCACGACATCGGTCTTACGAAGCAAACGGTCGGAGCGGTACGCGGCTCCATCGGATTCGTCGCCACCTTTGCAGGCATCGCGGCGGGCGGATTCTGTTCCCTGAAGCTCGGCTACATGCGCGCGCTCATCATCGGGGGCATCCTGCAGGCGACGGCGATTGCTGCATACGCGACTCTCGCGTTCGTCGGCGCGAGCATCCCTCTTTTCGCGCTCGTCATGGCAGGTGACAACTTCGGAATCAGCTTTGCAGGCGTTGCGCTTGTTGCGTACATGTCGAGCCTCACCAATCTTGGATACACCGCTACGCAGTATGCTCTCCTGAGTTCGACCTATGCCTGGCTGGGAAAGATCTTGAAGGGGTTTTCCGGCGCTGTGGTCGAAAGCCTTAGCGCCACGCACGGCCTGAACCACGCCTACGGCATTTTCTTTATCGCTTGCGGATTGACCGGCGTCCCTGCGGTCCTTCTGTTCGCGGCATTGGGTTACTGGCACAGCCGCAAGCAACCGGCCCCAAACACTGTTTAGGGAGGTCTTCATCAGCGACGCCTGGCGCGACTGGCTCGACCCCCGCACCCGTTCTCAGCTCACTGCCTTCGATCAATCCCGCTAGACCTTACGAACCTGTTCGCTCGTCCTAGCTCCGCGTCACCACCACCGGCGTCCCGCGCCCGATTCCCAGCGTCTTCGACGCGTTCCCGCGATTCACGGCAATCTCCACATACCCACTCGATCCCACGTACGCCACGGGTTCACCTGCGCCGCCGCTTGCAAACGTCGGCACAAGCCGCGCCACCGCGTGATTGCCCACCTGCATCTTCACTTCGCCCTTTTCGGCCGCCCCGGGCGCAAGGTCCTCGGCCCGGAAATTCGTCACCAGGTTCCCGAACGAATCCACTTTCAGCACGACGCCCTTCATCGCTCCGTCCGCTTCCTTCGGCCGCGGCAACGCCAGCCGTTTGAAATCCGAGATTTCCTCGCCCATGCTTCCCGGCTGCCAATTCTTCGAAAGCCATGCGGCCACCGGGGCAAACACATCTCGCCCGTGAAAGGTCTTGCTCACCGGGTGCAGAAAATAGTGTTCGCTGGTCAAATGCCGCACCAGGAAATTGGCCTCTTTATCGAACACGCCGGACAGCACGCCGTTATCCGGCGCGATAAAATACTGGTTCTGTCCACTCACTAGCAGTGGCCGCCGGTCGGTGCCGACTCCCGGGTCCACCACCACCACATGGATGGCCTTCGGTGGAAAATAGGAATACGCCGCCGCAATCGCCAGCGCTCCATCCAGCAGATCAAACGGCGTCACGGCGTGCGTGATGTCGACAATGGTGGCTTCCGGATTGATCTTCAGGATTACGGCCTTCAGCACTCCTACCAGGTGGTCGTTTGTGCCGTAATCCGTCGTCAGTGTAATGATTGGATTCGCCAAAATTCCCCTTCCCCTCAGCGCTGGAGCATACGCTTCAGCCTGCGCGGAATTTCTCCCGCTGCACGATAGCGGGACCTCCCGCGTCTTTGAAGCTATCGGACCGCGCCCCTGATGGCAAGAATTCGCCCACGCACCGCTACGCAAGCGCCAATAACATCTTTTAGCGCATTCCCAATCACCTGTCATTCCGAGCGAAGTGAGGAATCTCTCTCCGATGCCTACCCCTGCCGCGGTCACTATTCGTACCGCAACGCCACCATCGGATCGACACGCATGGCACGGCGAGCGGGCAGGTATGCAGCTAGCAAACCGATCGCGATCATGATTCCAGCAGCAACCACAATCGGACGGGAGTCGGCGACAGGCAAATCGGGGATCAGGCTGGCGGCTATACGTTTTCCCCAGAACGCAAGAGGCGCCCCTGCAGCGAAACCCGCGCAAACCATCCACACCGCATCGCGAAGAACCATGCGCATCACATCCGTTCCGGCTGCACCAAGCGCCATCCGCACACCGATCTCATGTGTGCGCCGCGCGACTGTGTGGGCGAGCAGGCCGTACAGGCCGATGGCCGCAAGCAGCGCGCCGAGCACGCCAAACCCTGTGGAAAGGATTGCAATCAACCGCTCTGGAACGATGGACGAATCGATCTGTTCGTTCATCGTCATAATCCGAACGATCGGAACGGTTTTCAACACAGCGCCTTCCGTTTGGCGAATCGCGTCGGCAACTCCGTCGGGATCGATCCTCGTGCGGATTGCCAGTTGAGAGCCAACGAAGCCCTGTTGAAGCAGATCCGCATAGACCGTAGGGGGTGCGGATTGCTGCAGATCGTTGTATTTGGCGTCCCCGACGAGTCCGATCACCTCATAAGTCCTTTCGCCTTCCGTCAAGGTGATATGGCTGAGAGTGATGTGTCTTCCGATGGGGTTTTCGTTCCCAAAGCAGTTGCGAGCAGCGGTCTCGTTGATGATTGCGACAGGCGCGCTGGCCTGGTCGCCTGCCGAAAAATCGCGACCGGCGAGAAAAGGTGTGCCATACGTCTTGAAGTAGTCCGGAGCAACGTAATTGATGGAGGTCTGGGTCCGCTTTTCAGGATGGTCTCTCGCAAATGCGAAACCCGAGGCCCCAGAGCCCTCCATTGGACTCATGTCACTAAAGGTGGCTGAGTTTACGCCGGGAATGGCGTCCAGCCGCATCACCAGCTCTTGCGATAACCGCGAGAGTTTCTCAGCGGTATAGCCACTCTGGGCGAAATCGAGGGTAACCAGCAGAAGATGATTGCGCTTGAATCCCAGATTGGAGTTCCGAAGATGCGACAGATATCCCACAAACAGGCCCGCCGAGCTCACCAGGGCGAGGGAGAGCGCCACCTGCAAAGCGACGAGGCCCTTGCCGAACAGCCGTTGCCGCTTTGTTTCTCCGATTCGCGTTCCTGGTTGCAGCGCTGAACCCGGTGCCAGGTTCGAGGCGCGCATCGCGGGCACCGCTCCGCACAGAAGTCCAGTGAGCAGCACGATCGCGCCGGTGAACAACACCACGTGTGCGTCTGGGGTTGTCAGGGCTTCAAAATGCATCGGCGCATCCATGATGAACCTGCCAGACGCGAAGACCCGGACCAGCGCGTGAGCTGCGAAATAGGCGAAGAAGATGCCGACGGCGCATCCGGCCAGGGACAGCAACAGCGATTCCGTGAGAGTTTGACGCAATAAGCGAGCTCGAGCGGCACCGAGACAGGCACGCACTGCCATTTCGTGCTGGCGCGATGCTCCGCGGGCCAAGAGCAGCCCCGCTAAATTGGCGCAGGTGAGGAGCAACAGTAGCCCTACCGTTGCCATCAAGATCGTCAGTGGCGTCGAGAGCATCTGGCTCAAAGGCGTCGTAACGCCGTTTCCAGCCGGCTCGATGCGGAGTTTCATTGTACGCATGAAAGGACTGGTATCCTGACCCACTGCCTCTTGGAACAAGGCCGACATTTCCGCGCGCGCTTGCTTGATCGATACGCCGGGCTTCAGTCGCGCCAGCAAACCCACTGACCCCCATCCCTGCGAAGGGCCAAGTGACGTAGGCCACCAAACGTCTTGCGGCTGTTCGTCGCTGAGCCCGTAGAACCCGCGTTGTGCCACGCCAATGATCGTGAGAGGTGGGTCGTCGTTCACGACGAGTTTCTTGCCGATGATTCCGGGATCCAGATTGAATCGGGTCTTCCAAAATGACCAACTCACAACGGCTACTGGGTCGTGATAGCCTGCGTGAACGTCTTCGGGGCCGATTAAGCGGCCTGCTGCCGTGCGCACCCCGAGCAAATGAAAGAAATTCCCTCCTACGCTTCCGACGAACACGGTTTGCGGTTGCAGGTTATCCCCGCGAACAGTGCCAAAATTCATAGTGGACCCAATGAACAGGTCCGAGAAGACGCGGTCGCCGTGGCGCATGACCTGGTAGGCGTCCCATGAGAAACCGTTGTACGCGGGTTCGCCGGGGTATTGATGGAGTAGTTCTACGAACTGCCCGGGATCCTTAATGGGCAGGGTGCGGAACATCAGACCGTTTATCGACGTGAAGATCGCTGTGTTCGCTCCAATCCCGAGCGCCAGAGTGAGAACAGCCACGGCGGTGAACCCTGGATTCTTCCGCAACATCCGCAAGCCGAACCGCACGTCGCCCCAGAACGTCTCCAACCAGAATCCGCCGCGCTCTTTCCGGCATTCTTCCTTGAACTTTTCCTGGCTGCCGAACTCGATTCGCGCCCGCCGTTCCGCCTCCTTGGCGTTCAGGCCCGAACCCCGCAATTCTTCCGCCCGCGCCCGGAGGTGCTGGCTCAACTCCTCCTCGAGCTCACGGTCCGCGCGAGTCCGCCCCACCAGATTCTCGAAAACCGATTTCAAGTAAGCCGCAAATCTCATTTCAAGCCTCCTCCGGCTCCGCGCCCAGCACCGAAGTCATCGCCGCCACCAATCGTTTCCAATCCGCTTCTTCCTGCTTCAATCGTTTCTTGCCCGCCGCCGTCAACTCGTAAAACTTCGCCCGGCGATTGTTTTCTGATGTTCCCCAACTCGCCTTCAGCAGCCCCTGCCGCACCAGTCGGAACAGGGCTGGGTACAGCGCCCCCTGTTCCACCAGCAGCGCCTTCCCGGAAATCTGCTCGATCCGCAGCAAAACGCCGTACCCGTGCCGCGGCCCCAGCGAAACCGCCTTCAAGATCAGAAGATCCAGTGTGCCCGGCAGCAATTGCGCCTGTTCGCCCATGTCCACTCCTAAGAAACTTAGGGAACGGTACCGCCTCTCTCCTAAGTTGTCAAGGGGAGTCCGTAGAGTTTCTTCTCTTCGTTCTTTCCTGTAGCGCCGGCTTTCATGCCAGCTCTTTGTTTGCGCGACGGCTGGGAATCTCGGCCTCCTCACGCGCTTGCTTGCGTTCCCCCGGTGGCCATCGTACGATTTCAAACTGGTGTCTCGTTTCGAGTTTCGCTCTGTCCGTTCTGTTCCGTTCTCTTTGTTCCGACTTGAGTTTCCGCGGACCAGCTCGCTGAGCAGGAGAGCCTTAGAATGAAATCGGTCGTCGTTGTTGGCGCGCAGTGGGGAGACGAGGGTAAAGGAAAGGTCGTTGACTATCTTTCCAGCGGATTCGATTACATCGCGCGCGTCGCCGGTGGCCACAACGCCGGGCACACCGTCATCATTGGCAAGGAACGTTTCGTCCTGCAGTTAATTCCTTGCGGAATCCTCCGCCCTAAGCAGCATGCCGTCATTGGCGCCGGCGTCGTCGTCGATCCCGCCGCGCTCGTCGCTGAAATTGAAATGCTCGCCAAGAACGGTGTAGACGTCACCGGCCGCCTGCACGTCAGCAATCGCGCTCATCTGATCTTCCCGTATCACCGCGAGCTCGATATGGCCGCCGAATCCGCGCGCGGAGCCAACAAGATCGGCACTACCTCCCGCGGCATTGGCCCTGCCTACGAAGACAAGATGGCTCGCCGCGGCCTGCGCGTCGGCGAACTGCTGCTCCCCGACTTGTTCCGCGAAAAGGCCGCTCGCGTCGTCGCCGAAAAGGATCGCATCGCCCAGGGCGCTTATGGCGCGCAGATCGATTTCTCCCACGAAGTCGAAGCCACCCTCAAGCTCGGCGATAAAATTAAGTCTTATATCTGCGACACCGCCGAACTCGTCAATCGCGCCCTCGACGAAGGCAGGTCCGTCCTGTTCGAAGGCGCGCAGGGCACCATGCTCGATATCGACCATGGCACTTACCCCTACGTCACCTCCTCCAGTGCGACTTCCGGCGGCGCCGCCACCGGCATCGGCGTTCCCCCCACGAAAATCCGCAATGTGATCGGCGTTTCCAAGGCCTACACCACGCGTGTTGGCGGCGGTCCGTTCCCAACCGAAATGCCCGACCTCGAAGCCAAGGAAGTTCGCGAACGCGGAAAGGAATTCGGCGCCGTCACCGGCCGTCCACGCCGCTGCGGCTGGCTCGATCTTGCCGAACTCCGCTACGCCAAGATGATCAACGGCATCGACTCGCTCGTGGTCACCAAACTCGACGTCTTCGACACTCAACGCGAAATCAAAGTTGGCGTCGGCTACACCTACAATGGCACTCCCGTTCACGAAATGCCCGCCACCTCCGAAGAGTACGAGCACTTCGCTCCGGTCTACAAAACCTTGTCCGGCTGGTGCGATTCTACCTACGGCGTCAAGGAAGCCTCCAAACTGCCGAAAGCCGCCATCGACTACCTCAGTTTCGTCGCTGACTTTCTCAAGGTCGAAATCGGTATGATTTCCACTGGCCCCGAGCGCGACGCCACCATCATCCAGCCCGGCACCCTCCTCTCACGCTGGCTGTAGAGCCGCGGCTTGAGCCCGGCATCTTGGTGCCACAGACATTTGTGTCTGTGCTCTTCTAATGACCCATTGTCCGCCTCCCGCACTCCGTTCTTGCTACAATCGCACTTCCGAGGCTCCATGCTGACCTTTTCTGAAGCACGCAACCTGGTCATCGCGCAATCGCGCCGGCATTCCACCCCCCGCCCCACCCTTTCTCTCCCCGTCTCCGACGCCCTGGGCTTCGTCCTCGCCGAAGAAATTCGTACCGACCGCGAATACCCACCCTTTCACCGCTCCACCCGCGACGGTTACGCGGTCCACGCCGCCGAAACTCCCGCCGGCGCCTCCCTCCGCTGCGTCGGTGAGATCAAGGCCGGCGACTCGGTGCACGAACCCTTCGCCTCCGGCACCTGCGTCCAGATCATGACTGGGGCCGCCCTCCCCCCAGGTTCCGACGCCGTTGTCATGATCGAATTTACTCGCCGCGATAGAGACCAGGTCACCTTCGAACGCGCCACGCAGCCGGGCCAGAACTTCGTCCCTCGTGCCAGCGAAGCCAGCGCAGGCGACCTGGCCCTTCCCGCCGGCCTCCGTCTCGGCTTCGCTGAACTTGCCGTTGCTGCTCAAGTCGGCCATTCC
>Ga0335077_10012947_pt1 | contig 10435 bp, 4 predicted proteins | sample Lox_Sample_31_FD_207151 | JGI IMG/M metagenome (GOLD analysis project Ga0335077, IMG submission 207151) | Soil microbial communities from Loxahatchee National Wildlife Refuge, Florida, United States - Lox_Sample_3.1 | ecosystem: Environmental > Terrestrial > Soil > Wetlands | place: USA: Florida...
CTCGCGAGCCATGCCATGGCCGGTATCGCGGACGAGGATCAGGACGTATTCGCCGGGAGCCAGCTCCGGCAAGACGGGGCCTTCGCGCGGATCGAGGCGCACATTGCGCGTTTCGACGGTGAGCCGGCCACCATTGGGCATGGCGTCCTGCGCGTTGACCGTGAGGTTGATCAACACCTGTTCGATCTGGTAGGGGTCGACCTTCACGGAGCCCAGACCGGGGCCAGGTGTGAATACCAGCTCGACGTTTTCCTTGATAAGGCGCGAGAGCATCCCCATCAGGTGGGCGATCACCTGGTTCAGATCCACGATTTTCGTCTGCAGCACCTGCCGGCGGCTGAACGCCAGCAACTGGCGTGTGAGCACGGCTGCGCGGTCGGCCGCCACTTTGACTTCGTTCAGCCGCTCGCGCTGATCGCTGCCGGCCGCCTGGACCATGATCATTTCGACGTGGCCGCCGATTACTGTGAGCAGATTGTTGAAGTCGTGGGCCACACCCCCGGCGAGCTGGCCCACGGCTTGCATCTTCTGCGCCTGGACGAGCTGGTCTTCAAGCTGTTTCTTTTGGGTGACGTCCTGGGCGATGAGGTTGACGTGCGAGAGCCGATTGGCGTGATCGCGGATGGCGCGCGCGCTGACCAATACCTGGATCTCGCGCCCGTCCCGCGTTTGCCACGCCCCTTCCATTCCATTCACTGCGCTGCCGGCGGCCAGGGCGGCGCGCAGCCTTTCAAAGCTTCCGCCGGTGAAAACCAAGGGCAGGTCGCGCATCAGGAGCTCGGCTTCGGATAGAGGGTCGTATCCGAGCATCTCGAGCATGGCGCGGTTCACCTGCAAGAGCTGCCCATCCACGGTACAGCGGCAGATGGCATAGGGGGCCTCTTCGATCAGCGAGCGGTAGCTATGCTCGGAGAGCCGGAGCGCGCGCTCGGCCACCATGCGCTCGGTCAGGTCGAGGGCGACCCCGATGACGCCTGTGACCGCGCCATCGGCCGCGCGCAGAGGTTCGATGTGTGCGCGAAGTTCACGGCCGTTCACCTCGGCATCGAACGAGCAGGCGTGTCCCTCGATCGCGCGCCGGTGGGCCGGCCGGGCGCCGCGATCAGGTTGGAGAGCTGCGAACAGTTCCTCGACGGGCTTACCCATGTAGGCTTCCGCCCTGATTCCCGCTCCGCAGGTTGCAGCGCCCGTCAGGGAGGAGAAGAATCCCTTGCGATCGGTGGTCCACAACAGTGCCGGTATCCGGCCCAGAAGCGAGAGGAGGGAGACCAGGGACGGGCAACTGCCTGGCACGGTCCTCTCCGGACACAGGTCGTCCAAGAAGACACTCATCGCTGATGATTGTATCGCAGCGTACCGGCACCTGGCCTATGCGCGCAGAGTGGCAAGCAGCTCCGAATCCACTCTTGCCTTGACGGTTCTGCGGTCCAGGCCAAGTTGCCGGGCAGTTTCCTCATAGCTCCCGGTTCGATGGAAGGCGAAAGTAACGTAGCGGGAGATCAGCTCAGCGGCGGTAAGCCGGCCGGCGCGAGCGTCTATGGCGAACTGCTCGAGCGGATCCTCCGCGGCCTGCCGGACCGGGTGGTAGTTGCGCCGGATCAGCACGTTTTTCACGCACTGCTCGAGCTCGCGATAGTTGCCGGGCCAGTCGTAGCCAGGGCCGAGGTTGGTTTCGATCCACTCGAGCACCTCGGGCGCGAAGGCCTCGCCCTCGGGTCCCGCGACGCGCTGCGCCATATAGTAGACCAGCTCGCGCAGCACGGCAGGCGAGCCGGCGATTTGCTCGGCGAGGCGCGGGGTAGTGATGAGGTCGCTGCACAGGCGGTAGTAGAGGTCTTCGCGGAAGCGTTGCAGCCGCATGGCCGCGGCGAGGTCGCGGTTGGTAGCGGCGATGAGCTTCCCGCGGAACTGCCTGCCGGCGGTTTCGCCGACGGTGTGGAAGGTGCGGGTTTCGATGACACGGAGCAGTTTCACCTGGATCTCCGGATCGAGATCGCCGAGCTCGTCCAGAAACACGCTGCCCGCTTCGGGACAGGTCTCGAGCCAGCCTTTGCGGTCGGCGATCGCGCCGGTAAATGCGCCGCGCCGGTGGCCGAAGAGCTCGCTTTCGACGAGCGTGGGCGAAAGGGCCGATACATTGATCGGGAAGAAGAGCTGCTCACCGTCGCCGTCGAAGGCCAGCTTCCGGTCGTCGAAGGGCACGTAGCGCGATTCGGCGATGGCGCGGGCCGCCAATTCCTTGCCGGTGCCGGAGGGTCCGGTGATCAGGGTAGCGAACTCGCCCATGCGGGCATAGAGGGTGCGCCGGTAGCGGCGCATATCGTGCGTGAAGATCGACTGCCAGATGGCGGCGCGCAGGCGCGCCGCCGCCAGCGAGCTGCCGATCATGTCGCGGAATGTGATTTCGAACGCGCGCTGGATCTGGCGGAAGCAGGCGAAGGTGTGCCGCGGCTCGTGGCCCGAGGGAAAGCGCACGGCCTCGATTTGGAAGAGATGGCGCCATTCCGAGAGAAAGGTCTCGTAGAAGCGCCAGCGCCCGGCGTCGGAGCGCGCCGCGCCGAACCCGGCTTCGAAGAAGTGGGGGTAGCAGCGCTGGTAGAGGAGCTGAAGCGCCGCGTCCTCGTAGAGCACGAGGTCGTGTGCGTCGGCCCGGGCCCCGCGTTCCAGGCGCGCGCGCAACTCGTTCATCAGGGAATCAAGCCTGGCGGTAATGCGCCAGACGTTCTCCCTGGGCCCGGGATGTTCGGCGCGGTAGCTCCAGACGGGCTCGCCTTCGACGAAGCCGGCACCCAGCACAGCGCGCTCGCACTCGACGCGTTCGGGGAGGAAGGGATTGGCATAGGCCAGCCGGGAGACACTCTCCAGCAAGGCGCGCTGTTGGGTCGTCAAGAATTGTACAGATGCCACACATAAAATGTACAATAACCCGTCCCCATACCGCACGGCATCTTGCGTAATCCATTGATTTGACGTATGTTCGCAGCATGGCGGACAGGATGCTCTGAGAACAGGCATGACACACGGCGGATTCGGCAACGTCCTGAAGAATGGCGGCTTCCGGGCCTTTCTGTGGACTCAGTTTTTGGGCGCCTTCAACGACAGCGTCTACCAGACGATCGTTGCGTTACATGTGGGCGCCGCCAATCCCGCTTATGTGCCGCTGGTGCCTGCCGTGTTCACGCTGCCTTCGCTGCTCTTCAGCGGATATGCCGGCCACCTTGCCGACGCGATCAGCAAGCGCAAGGTGCTGATCTCGGTGAAGGTCTTCGAAATCGCCATCATGCTGTTCGGCCTCTGGACGCTCTTCAGCGGCTGGACCGAAGGCATGCTGGGCGTGGTCTTCCTGATGGGGCTGCACGCCGCGATCTTCAGCCCGGCGAAGTACGGGATCGTTCCGGAGATTCTGGGAGACCGCGATCTCTCGCGCGGCAACGCGATGCTCGAGATGAGCACGTTCGTTTCTATCGTGCTGGGCATCGCCGGGGGCGGCGCCTTGTTCGCGCTATGGAAGGCCGCGCCGTGGCGCACGGGACTGGTGACATTGACGGTTTCGATCGTGGGTCTGGCGACCAGCTTCGGCATTACGCGCGTTCCTGCGTCGGGCGCGCAGCAGCGTTTCCGCTGGAACCCGTTCGCCGAGATCGGCGCCAGCACGCGTCATCTATGGAACGACCGGCCACTCTGGCTGGCGGTGCTGGGCATTTCGTACTTCTGGTTCGCGGGAGTGCTGCTGAAAACCAATCTCCAGTACTTCGGCCTGGACGTGCTCAAGACCAGCGACAACGGGGTGGCGATGCTGTGGGCGTTCCTCGCTATCGGAATTGGCGCCGGCAACATGCTTGCCGGCCGGCTCTCCGGCGACAAGGTCGAGCTCGGGCTGGTGCCGCTGGGCGCGTTGCTGATGTCTGTGTTCGCGCTGGCCACGGTAGCCGCGCGGCACTCGTTCGCGCTCGCTACCGCATGCGTGGCGATGGCCGCGCTCGCCAGCGGGCTGTTCGTGGTCCCGCTGTACGCGTACGTGCAGCAGCGCAGCGACAGCAAGGAGAAGGGCCGGGTCGTCGCCGCCAACAATTTCTACCAGACGATCGGCATGCTGATGGCGAGCGGAGCGATGTCGCTCTGCCACACGAAGCTGCACTTCGGCGCGGATCACATCCTGCTGGGATTCGGACTTTCGCTCATTCTCGTCGCCGTGTACATCATGACGGTGGTGCCGGACTACTTCGTCCGCTTCCTGCTCTGGCTGCTGACGCATTCGATCTTCCGCATCCGGATCGAGGGCTCGGAAAACGTGCCGTTCCGGGGTCCGGCGCTGCTGGTAGCGAACCACATGAGCCACGTGGACGGCTTCCTGATCGGGGCCAGCGTGCAGCGCTTCATCCGCTTCATGGTGTGGAAGCCCTACTACGAGCTGAAGGCGTTGAACTGGTTCTTCCGGCTCACGAAGTCGATACCGGTAGGGGTGGGCGGCTCACGCGATGTGGTGGAGAGCATCCGAGCCGCGCGCCGCGAGCTGGCGGCCGGACACGTGGTTTGCATCTTCGCCGAGGGCGCAATCAGCCGGACCGGGAACATGTTGCCTTTCAAGCGTGGGCTGGAGAAGATCGTCCAGGATAGCGGGGTACCGATCGTACCCGTGCATCTCGACCGGCTGTGGGGCAGCATCTTCAGCTTCGAAGGCGGGAGGTTCTTCTGGAAGTGGCCCAAGCGGATTCCGTACCCCGTCACGGTGAGTTTCGGCGCACCCATGCCGTCCGATACTCCCGCACATCAGGTGCGGCAGGCGATCCAGGAACTTTCGGCCGATGCCACCGCGCATCGCGCGACGCGCCGCGACACGCTGCCGGCGCGGCTGATCCGCACCGCGCGCCGCAACTGGAGCCAGTTCGCCATGGCCGATTCCAGCGGCCGCCAGCTTACGTATGGCCAAATGCTCACCGGCGCAATGCTGTTCGGCAAGACGTTCGCCCGCCAGACCAGGGAAGCCGAGATGGTCGGCCTGCTCCTTCCGCCCACGGTCGCCGGCGCGCTGGCCAACGCCGGCCTGACGCTTCATGGCCGCGTACCGGTGAACCTGAACTTCACCGCTGGCCGCGAGTCAATGGACGCCGCGATTGCGCAGTGCGAGATCCGCACCATCGTCACCTCGCGGCTGTTCCTCAAGAAGCTGGGCCTGGAGCCGCTGGAAGGCCTGTCGCATGTCTATGTCGAGGACCTGCTCAAAGCCGCGACGTCCTTCGACAAGCTGCGCGCCTATCTCGCCGCGCGCGTCTTTGGCCGCCGCACCGGGGCGCGGCCCGGCCATCCGGCCACGGTCATCTTCTCCAGCGGATCGACCGGCGTGCCCAAAGGCGTCGTGCTTTCGCATTACAACCTGATCGCCGATATCGAAGGCATCGCGCAATTGTTCTGGATCGATGGCCGGGACCGCATCGTCGGGGTGCTGCCCTTCTTCCATTCCTTTGGTTTCACTGTGACGATCTGGTTCCCGCTGATCAGCGGCTGCGGCGTGGTGTATCATCCGAATCCCACCGACGCCGGCGTCATCGGCGAGCTGATCGCGAAGCACAAGGGCACGCTCCTGCTCTCGACGCCGACCTTCTGCGCGACCTACACGCGCAAGTGCACGAAGGACCAGTTCGGCAGCCTGCGCTACGTGCTGGTGGGCGCCGAGAAGCTACGCGAGAGCGTAGCTGCCGCGTTCCGCGAGAAGTTCGGAGTCGAGCTCCTGGAAGGCTACGGCTGTACCGAGATGGCTCCCGTAGTGGCTGTCAACGCGCCCACTTTCGAGGCCGGGCACGACACGCAGACGGGCAACAAACCCGGAACTGTGGGGCACCCGCTGCCCGGTGTGGCAGCGCGCATCGTGGACCCGGTTACCTTCGGGCCGCTTCCGACCAATACGGAAGGCCTGCTGCTGGTGAAAGGGGCCAACCGCATGCTCGGCTATCTGAAGCAGCCCGAGCGCACGGCCGAGGTCTTCCACGAGGGCTGGTACACCACCGGCGATATCGCGCTCCTGGACGACGAAGGCTTCGTGAAGATCACCGACCGCCTCTCGCGCTTCAGCAAGGTCGCGGGAGAAATGGTGCCGCATCTGAAGGTCGAAGAGGCGATTCTCGACGCGCTGGGCGAAGGCCACTGCGCCGTCGCGGGCATCCCCGACGAGCAGCGCGGCGAGCGCCTGGTGGCGCTCTACGTGCACCCGTCGATCGCGCCCGCGGAACTCTGGCAGCGCCTGAACGCGAGCCCATTGCCGCGCTTGTGGGTTCCCAAGCGCGAGAGTATTTTTCAAGTAGAGGCCCTTCCCCAGCTCGGGACCGGCAAGCTCGACCTGCGCGGCGTAAAGCGGCGCGCGCAGGCCCTCGCAGGACAGGCTTCGGCCTGCCAATCTGCCTAAGCCGGCAGGAGGTATTCCCCATGGAAACCTTTTTCATCGTTCTGATACTCGTACTCCTGATCCGCTGGCTCTATCTGCGCGAGCGCTTCAAGCAAATGGAAGAGAGGATCGAGGAGCTCAGTGCCGCGGTGCGGCGCGTGGAATGGAACGCACAGATTGGCCGTGCCGCGGCGCCCACAATGCCGGCGCCCGCTCCGCCGGGACCACCGGTTGCGACGCCGGAGCGCGAAGAGGTAGTTGGACCGCCCGTCGAAAGAGTGGCGCCGGTCGAGGTGGCGCCGCCGCCTCCGGCACCACGACCGGAGCCGCAGCCCATACCGCCTGCCACGGACTGGGAAGTCGTCATCGGCGGCAACTGGCTGAACAAGATCGGCGTCTTCGTCGCGGTGGTGGGTCTGGGGTATCTGCTGCAATATGCCTGGACGCACGTCGGGCCCGGCGGGCGAGTTGCGCTGAGCTATGCCACGAGCTTGCTCATGCTAGGGGGCGGCATGTGGTCGGAAACACGCGAGCGCTTCCGCAATTTCGGCTACACGCTGATCGGCGGCGGCTGGGCAGCGCTCTACCTCACCACCTACGCCATGTACGGCATTCCCGCAGCCAAGATTCTCGATTCTCCCATCGCCGCCACCGTGCTGCTCCTCCTGGTCGCGGCGGGAATGATCGCGCACTCGCTCAAGTACCGCTCGCAGACCGTGACCGCGCTGACATCCTTCATCGCATTCTTCACCCTGGCCATCAGCGACGTGACCACTTTCGCCGTGCTGGCGCTGATCCCGCTCGCCGCCACGCTGCTCTACGTCGCCTGGCGCTACCGGTGGGCCCGGTTCGCGATCTTCGGCCTGGTGGCCACGTACATCACCTGCGGCCTGCACAGAGATACGGGCGCGCCGCTCTGGCAGACGCAGGGCCTGTTCCTGGCCTACTGGCTTTTATACGAAACGTTCGACCTGCTGCGCCCGAGCGCGTGGCTGCTCCCGCTCAACGCCATCGGATTTCTGGCGCTCTCGCTAGGTAAATGGGAGCACGCCGCACCCGACGCTATCTGGCAGCTTGCCGCGGGCGCCTCCGCCCTCTACCTGGCGAGCACGCTCCTGCGCGTCCGCTCCGATCGGTGGCGCCCGGCGGTCACGCTGAACGCCGCGCTCGCCGCCGCCGCCGTACTGCTCAAGCTGCACGACCAGTCCGTGCCGCTCGCGCTACTCATCCTGGCCGAACTCTACTACCTGGCCGGCGCGCGCTGGAGTTCGCGCTGGCTGCGCGGCATGGCCGCCTGCCTGTTCGCGCTGGAAACCGGGCATCTCGTAATCGGCGAAGCGGGCCATATCGCGGCGCATACCTGGGAGCCGGTGGCGATCGCCACGGCGGCGGTCTTCTATCTCAACCGCGCGCTGCGAGTCAGCGACGTCGTCTACGGATATGCGGCGGTGGGGCTGGCCGCGCTCGTCTCCGGCTTCGAAGCCAAGATCGAAACCTGCGGGCGCGTGTGGAGCGTGATGTCGCTGGCGCCGTTCGGCTTCGGCTGGTGCCGCCGCCAGATGGATTTCCGCATCCAGGGTTACGCGCTTGCCATCGCCGGCGCGGTCGCGACGGCGCTCTTCTCGCCGCATCCGCCGATCGCACTCGCGATCGGCGCGGCCGTCTCCTACGCGTTCGTGCAGTGCGCGCTCTGGTCCGGCGCCGACCGGTTCGATGAGCTCGAGCGCGATGCCGTGCGCTTCGTAGCTTCGGTCGCGACCGCGATCGCGTCGAGCGCGCTGGTGTGGAAACTCGTCCCCGGCGACTATCTCGGCATCTCCTGGCTGGCGCTCGGAGTCGTGCTGTTCGAGGCCGGCCTCCTGGATGTCCCCGCCGAGTTCCGCTGGCAGGCCTGGATTGTCGCGCTTCTGGGTGCGACTCGCGTCATGGCCTTCGATCTCGATTTCAGGCGCGCGCTCATCGCCGCCGGGCTGACGTATTTGCTCGCCTTCCGCAGCCGGCATGAAGAGCGCGGCCGGATCGCGGCGGTGTTCGCCTATCCAGGCACGCTGTTCCTGTTGGCCGGGCTCGCGGCCCTGCTGCCCAAGGCCGCGATCAGTCCCGCGTGGGCTTTGGTCGCGCTGGCGTTCGCCGAATTCCGTCCACGAGCGCTCAACGCGCAGGCGCTGATCGTCGCGGCCGTGGTGTTTCTGCGCTGTCTCATGGTCGATTTCGATTCGGCGCAGGTTCTAGTGGGCGTGATCCCTGTCATCGTGGTCTACACCACCGCCCTGCTTCGCCGCGAGCGCAGCACCCTCGACCGCGTCTACTACTCACTCATGGCCGCCGGGCTCGCTGCCGCCCTCATCTACCACGAGGTCAGCGGCAGCATGCTCACGATTTCGTGGGGCCTTGAAGGCGTGGCTCTGCTCGCCGCCGGATTCCCCCTCCGCGACCGGGTGCTCCGGCTCTCGGGTCTCACCATCCTCGCCGGCTGTACTGCAAAACTCTTCGTGTGGGACTTGCGCAATTTGGACACGCTGCCCCGCATCTTCAGCTTCATCGTCCTCGGCGCGCTGCTGGTTGGTGTGAGCTGGGTTTACACGCGTTTCCGCGAGAGCGTGCAGCGGTACCTGTGAAGGACCTTCGGGCTCATGGAAGCAGCTTGAACTGAACGGTCAGCGAGCACGAAAGCTGCGGTGAGGCGGCAAGAACCGGGGTGGAATACCATTGGTTCGGCACGCCGAGCAATAGGCTGAAGTCACCAACGCGGCTGACTGCTATGGGCACCGCGAACCCAGCGGTCACTTCTGCCGATGCTGCATCCCCGATCGCGACAATCGCCCCCGTTCTCATTCCGGCCGCCGCAGCCATGCTGTCCGCCTGCCGGCGGGCGTCCGAGACAAGGGCCGTGAGCGGACAGGGCTGCGCCGCCTGGGCGTCCGCCGAAACCTGCGTGCCCGCGATGTAGTAGCTCAGGGCCTGCAAACCTCCTACCGGCTTCAGACCCGCCTGGGCCTGAGTCAGCGCCGCCACGCTGCTCTTTAATTGCGCGAACGAGAGCCGCACCAGAAAATTCCAAACCGAGGTCGGGTTAAGCGGCTCGGAAGGAACACCGGTCAGAGGGTCGTAGACGGTCTGCTCCGGCTGCACGCTCGTCAGATTTGCCGCCGTAATTCCAGTCCCGTGCAGTTTTGTCAGAACGTCATTGAGTCCGCCGTCCTGCGAGATCAGGTTCACGTAGAGCAGCACCTGGTCCGGCTGGATATTGAGCGTGCGAGTCGCGGTGACCGTTACCGTGTTGTCATCCAACGCGGCGGCCGAAAGCGCTGCTGCGGATGCCAGAACTACCAAGAGTTTCCACATGGCCTAAAACCCCGTCAGCGCGAACTTGACCGTCATCGAGCACAGGGGCGCCGCGATCGGCGAGCTAAACAGGGCGCCGCCCGCCGGCTGCGAGACCGTCGCGCCGGACATCGCCAGCACATTGCCCAACCCGGCGCCGGCCGCCGCCGCCATCTTCTGTGCCTGGGCGCGCGCGTCGGTCAGGAGGTCGGCTGTCGAGCAGGTCTGGCTCTGCTGCGCCTGGGCCGAGACCTGAGTGCCCTGCACGGAGAACGAGACCGACATCCCGTTCTTCTTCTGCGCCACGGCCTGCTGCAAGGCCGTCAATTGCGTCAGCGTCGAGGAGAAGTTCGCCAGCGGCGCCGTGAGCGTAAAGGACCAATCGAGATTCTGCACGGCCTGGCTCTGTGCGCCGTTCGAGACGTACTGCTGGACCGTTCGCACGCCAGAGAGGCTCGCCGCCGTTACGATCGAGCCCTGCAATGCCGAGAGCACGTCGTCGCGCGTGGCGTCCATGGCGGTCAGGACATCCACGCCGAGCAGGACCTGGTCCGGTTGAATGTTTGCCGGCCGGGTCGCTGTCACCGTTACGCTGTTCTGGCCGAACGCCGGAATCCAAAAGACAATCGAGTATAGAAGAGCGCGTCTCCACATACCCGAAGTGTAGGAGTATGCGGACGCCGCGGCAACTGTCAGTACTTGGCCAACTCTTCGAAGTCCACATTGCCGCCC
>Ga0335077_10012950_pt1 | contig 10433 bp, 8 predicted proteins | sample Lox_Sample_31_FD_207151 | JGI IMG/M metagenome (GOLD analysis project Ga0335077, IMG submission 207151) | Soil microbial communities from Loxahatchee National Wildlife Refuge, Florida, United States - Lox_Sample_3.1 | ecosystem: Environmental > Terrestrial > Soil > Wetlands | place: USA: Florida...
CTCGGCCGCCCGGACGTGCTGCCGATTCACGACTACGGCGTGCAGAAGGGTTTCGCGATCACCTACGGCAAGAAGAGCATTCCGAAGCCGCGCGAGCTGGCCGAGTTCGGCGAGCGCTGGCGGCCGTATCGCACCGTTGCGAGCTGGTACATGTGGCGCGCCGTCGAGCACGCCGGCCCCGCCGCGCGCAAGATCACCAAGCCCGCCAAGAAGCGCGCCGCCCCCAAGAAACGCCGCGCGCAGATGGTTTCGTAGGGGCATATTCCCGAAGCGTCGGGACCGTGCCCGGCAAAGATCCTTGGCGTGATCCCTCCCGTTCTCCTCGATGTATGTGGAGTGCGGGAGCTTGCTCCCGCTTTTGCACGGCGAGGCGAGCCTCGGCGTGAAGGCGGCGGCAAGCCGCCGCACTCCACAAGGACGAAATCGTTCGCCTCGGCTTCCTCTGCGCCTCTGCTGTGGGCTTTGGTTCCTCTGAGGTCTCTGTGCGCCCTGTGTGTTCTCTGTGTTTCAGCTTTCCCTCGATGGCCTCACGGTAAGGAATAACGCCACCAACCCAATCACCAGCACGCCGCCTTCTAAGTCCACCGAAATGCCGTGCAGCCTGTCGAACTCCGCGCGCCTCGGATCGCCCGCCGGCGCCGCATCGACCGAACCCATCTCCGTCCGCAGCTCCGCCATTCGCGGCATCACGAATCGCTGCGAGGCCAGCGTCAGCAGCAACATCAGAATCACGCCCAGCGCCGCGGGCCGCACCAGCGCCTTTGGCGATCGTTCCAGCCCCAGCGATGCAAATAGATACACCAGAGCCGCGATCATCCCCAGGCCGTGCAGCCCTCCCAGCGTCGATCGCACCAGCGCCCCGGCAACTTCGCGATTCGGCAGCACCACGAACGCGTCGCGCGTCACCACCGCCACGAAATAGATGATCGACCCCACCCACGTACCTAATGAGAACACTCGCAGGAATCGCAGCGTGTGGGTCATCTAAGAATTCCGCTAGAATGATTTTTCGGCCGAGGCAGGGGTTGGCATCCCATTTTCAAGTCGCGAACGATTCCGGCCGCATCGAAATGGTGGGCGACCAAGGACTTGAACCTTGGACCTCTCCCGTGTGAGGGGAGCGCTCTAACCACTGAGCTAGTCGCCCACAGAACTTACTTTTTGTAGCAGAAGGCCCAGGCAATTGCAAACCACTGTCAGCGCCGCCAGCAGCCGCCTTGCCGAGCTTCAGCGCTCGATCGCGCGCGTCGTCAAAGGCAAGGAAGACGTCATCCAGCTCGCGCTCACCACGCTGCTCGCGCGCGGCCACCTGCTGATTGAAGACGTTCCCGGCGTTGGAAAGACCACTCTCGCGCAGGCGCTCGCCCGCTCGTTCCACTGCTCGTTCCAGCGCATCCAGTTCACGTCCGACATGCTGCCGAGCGACGTGATCGGCGTCAGCGTTTACAATCCCGCGACGCAGGATTTCGAATTCAAGCCCGGCCCGATCTTCGCCAACATCATCGTCGCCGACGAAATCAACCGCACCACGCCGAAGACGCAGTCCGCCCTGCTCGAAGCGATGAACGAAGCGCAGATCACGATGGACAATCACACCCATCCGCTGCCGCAGCCGTTCATGGTGCTCGCCACGCAGAATCCCATCGAACATCACGGCACCTATCCGCTGCCCGAATCGCAGCTCGACCGCTTCCTGATGAGAATCCGCATGGGCTATCCCGAGCGCGAAAGCGAAAAAGAGATCATCCGCAATCATTCCGCCGCGGGCCACGCGGACCAGGTCCCGTCGCTGATGGACGCCGCCGACGTGGTCGCCATGCAAACCGCAGTTTCGCAAGTGAAAGTGGAAGAAAGCCTGCTCGATTACGCGCTCGAAATCGTGGAGCGCACGCGCCAGACCGAACAGCTGAGCCTCGGCGTCAGCCCGCGCGGCACCGTGATGCTCCATCGCGCCGCGCAGGCGCGCGCGTTCCTCGAAGGCCGCGACTACTGCCTGCCCGATGATTTCAAGCGCCTGATCGTCCCCGCCTTCGCGCACCGCGTCGTGGTCAGCTCGCGCTACGTCTCCACGCAAAAGAAATCCGAGCAGACCGAAGAGATTCTTCGCGAAATTCTCGACACCACTCGCGTCCCTTTATAGTCCTTCGATGAGTACACAAGACTCCCCGCTCGCGCGCTGGTGGCAGGGCCGCGATCGCCCCGGCTGGCGCAATTTCGGCATCGCCATGCTCGCGCTGACGGCGGCCCTCGCCATCGCGCTCTTCTCCGCCACGGCCGCGCAGGAAGGCCGCATCTGGGTCGCCGGAATTACCACCGTGCTCTCGCTCGGAATCGCGGGCTGGGTCGCCGTCGCGATCGTCCCGGCGCTCGCCAAGCGCACCAGCCTTCGCTGGCTCGCCTATCAGGTGGATTACCGCCTCACGCGCGACGGCATGATCTATCTCGGCGCGGTCCTGATCCTGGTCCTCGCTGCGGTCAATACCGGCAACAATCTGCTCTTCCTGATTCTCGCCTGCATGCTCGCGGGGATTCTGATCTCCGGCGTGCTTTCGCGCGTGGTGCTCACCGGCGTCGAGATGAAATTCGACATGCCCGAGCACATCTTCGCCGAGCAGCCCGTGCTGGCGGAGATGGAGCTGCGCAACGAGAAGCAGGGCTGGCCATCGTTTTCGCTCCGCGTCATCGGAGGGAGCAAGAAAGCTCCCGCGGAAATTCTCACCCGCCCGGTGTACTTCCCTTTCATTCCGCGCATGAGCGCGGCGCGGCAGAAAGTCGAGCTGCGCTTCCCGCGCCGCGGCGTCTATCGTCAGGACGCGTTCGGAATCTCCACGCGCTTTCCCTTCGGCTTCTTCGAGAAAACGCGCCAGGTGGATTCCAATATCGAGATCACCGTCTATCCTCGCGTCCAGCCGACCGACCAGTTCTACGAGGTCCTGCCGCTGCTCTCCGGCGAGATGGCCAGCTTCTTCCGCGGGCGCGGCCACGAGCTGCATTCCCTGCGCGACTATCTCTCCACCGACAGCGCGCGGTTCGTCGATTGGAAGGTGACCGCGAAATCGGGGCGCCTGATCGTCCGCGAATTCGCGCGCGAGGACGAGCGCCGCGTCGTCCTCGTGCTCGATCCCTTCATTGGCCCGGAGCGCGCAGAGCTCGGGCAGCTCGCCGATGCCGAGCAGGCCGAGCGGTTCGAGCGCACGGTTTCTCTCGCGGCCTGCATCGCCTGGCACTTCAACGAAATTCGCTCGGTGATGCAGTTCCGCACCGACCGCATTTCCACGCCGATGGCGCCCGCAAGCGAAATCATCTACGACGCGCTCCGCGAGCTGGCCACGATCCAGCCGGACACGTCCGCGGCCGGCGGCGCGTTTCTCGACGAGCTCGCGAGCCAGACCGAAATCTTCAAAATCATCCTCACCGCCCGCCCGCAGCGCTCCATCCCCACCGCCCTCTGGTCCTCGTCTTACTTCATCTTCATCGACCGCCTCTAGCTCCTCCGCTGCCATCCGGTCCGCTCAAGACCCTCAGTGACCTTGGACGACATCGAAGGCATCCTAGCGCGCGTTCATTGAGCGGCTCTTAGAAGCCTCCTACCCTCATGGGTCATGAGTTGCTGTTTAATCCGCATGAAGCGGGGCTGCAAGCCATGGTTCGGCGACCCGCAATGCACGATGGCCGGATGGCAGAAGACCATATCACCGGGCTCGCCGGTAAGCTCGATGACGCGGAGGGGTACGCCCTCTATCACCGCCTCGCCCTCCATGAAGGCTGCGATGCGGTTGGCAGGTGACGGGGCCTTGCCTGTAAGTGCCATGAGCCATGGATACGACCTATGGAATATTTCCCTGCGAGCCGCCATTCCACTTTGCTCCAGAGGCGTCAACCTGCCTTCATGCTGCTCCAGCAAACGCGGGGAGCCCGAGAGTATCAGGGTGCCGCCGCCGCGCTTGCGCACCGACCCGATAAAGCTGACGACGAAGAGTCCGTTTAAGGCGTCGCGGTGCCACGCAGAAGGGCTATCGCAATGCCAGAGCGCAGTCGGCACATCCCATTCGCCCGGCTGTGGAAACGTGGCGATGGTTCGACCCCAATCGCGCGGTGGCGGCCAGGTTCCGGGCCCCAGCAGGTCGTCGATCACGCCGCGAACGCGCTCAGTCAGGATCCTCTCCTGGATGACGCTGTGCTTGGCGCGCTTGAGGTCACTCGGGATGGGGTGCCACGTGGAGCGGTCAGCCTGCAATATACCGTGAGCCTCGGCCAACTCGGACCACCACTCGTGCTGCATGGCCAGCGCATCGTCGTGCGAGAACGCACTGCGGACGATCACATAGCCGTCGTCACGAAAACGTTTGATCTCTTCTGCGGAAAGTGTAGCGGGCGTTGAGGGCACGGGTCGCCTCCAGATGGAGTCGCCTCGCGGCAAATCTCGCGCCCAAGGCATAAAGCTTGGACGTCAGATTTACCGCGGGCCTCAACCCGCGGCCCACCGCAAGGCGCGGTGAACGATGACCAATACTACCCGGTGGCGATGCTTCTGTCTAGAGCAGGCGGTTACTCCTTAGTTCGGCGTCATCATTCATCGACGTCGGCTCGCCACCAGACTTAGCCCCGTTCATGCAACAATACCGCGCGGATGAAATCGCGATTCACTCCCCGCTCCTTGAAAACCTTCCAGCGCCGCCTCCTCGGCTGGTTTCGCGCGCACCATCGCGACCTGCCCTGGCGCGCGAGCCGCGATCCCTACCGCGTGTGGATCGCTGAAATCATGCTTCAGCAGACGCGCATAGCCGCGGCCCTGCCGTACTACCATCGCTTCCTCAAGAAATTCCCAACGGTCGAATCGCTCGCTCGCGCACCGCAGGAGGAAGTGTTGCGCCTCTGGTCCGGCCTCGGCTACTACAGCCGCGCCCGGAATCTGCATCGCGCTGCAAAGGAAATCGTCGCGCGCCACGACGGAGATTTTCCGCGCACGCTCGACGCCGCGCTCGCGCTTCCCGGCATCGGACGCTACACCGCCGCGGCAGTCCTCAGCATCGCCTATGACGTCCCGCTGGCCGTGCTCGACGGCAATGTCGCGCGAGTTCTCGCGCGTCTCGGCGCCGTTCGCGGAGATTTGCGCGAGCCCCGCCGCTGGCGCCGGCTGGAAGACACGGCGGATACGCTCCTTGCTCGCGACAAGTCTGGCGACTGGAATCAGGCGCTGATGGAGCTCGGCGAGACGATCTGCACGCCCCAGACTCCGCGTTGCGGCGAATGCCCCGTATCGCGCTGGTGCCGCGCTCGCGCCCGCAATCTCACGCGCGAAATTCCCGCGCCCCGCCGCAAACGCGCCCCTGTGAAGATCCGCATCGCCGCCGCGATCCTCCGCGACCCGCGCGGCCGCACGATTCTGGTCCGCGATCCCGGCGCGCACGACGACGTGCTTTTCTCGCGCATGTGGCAGTTCCCCGCCGTGGAGGTCGCGCGCGAGCCGAAGCCGGAGCTGGCAAAACATCTCGGCGAAATTCTGAATCTCGACGCCGCCTCGCTCGATCTCGAAGCCCTGCCCGCCGCTCGCCACGGCGTCACGTTTCGCAATATCACGCTGCTGCCGTTTCTCGCTCGCGTGCAAAGTCTTCCGAAGCGCGCTCGCACACGGGTCCTTCCGCTTGGCGATCTCAGCCGCCTCCCTGTTTCGAGCGCAACCCACAAAATCGCAGCCGCGGCCCTGCTCCCATAACTTCCGGTGCGATCCCGCCGTTACCAATCCGCCTCGCGTCCTCCCGTCTCCGCCGCCGGATGCTAGCATCGTAAAATGGCCTCCGCCGCGCGACCTGTCGCGCCGCCTCTTCCGGCGGTGCAACGCTATTTCGAGGTGTCGCTCTACCTTCTCGTCGCGACGGGCGTTCTCGCCATCGTCTCCACCGGCAAGCTCGATTTCGTATCCACCCTCGTTCCCGCTGCCGCACTGATCTACAAAGGAGTCCGCGTCCAGCGCGGGCGCGGCCCGGAGATTTCTCCGCGCGTCGCAACGTGGCTCGTGCTCGCCTATTTCTTGTTTTTCCCGCTCGACCTGTGGGTGCTGTCGCGCGCGCTGGCCGAGGGCGCGCCCAATCCCGCGCTCTATTCGGCACTGCTTTCTTCGATTCACCTTTTGCTCTTCGCCACTCTCGTGCGTCTTTTCTCGGCGCGCACCAATCGCGACCATGCTTTTCTTGCGGTCCTGGCGGTCGCGTCGATGCTGGCCTCCGCGATCCTGACCGTCGAGACAGGCTTTCTCGTCGCTCTCGCCGTTTTCCTGGTGCTGTCCGTTTCGACGTTCGTCGCTCTCGAAATCCGCCGCAGCGCCACGGGAGCGGTCTCGCCGCTGCTCGAGCCGGGCTCGCCGACCGCGCGCCGCCTGAATCGCGCGCTCGGGCTCACTTCCCTGCTGGTGGCCGCCGGAGTGCTCGCCGCGGGCGTCGTGCTTTTCTTCGTGATTCCGCGCTTCACCACCGGTTACTTGAGCGCGCTCAATCTCCAGCCCAACCTACTCACCGGCTTCAGCGATAACGTCGCCCTCGGCGAAATCGGCCAAATCAAGAAGAACCGGGCGGTCGTGATGCGCATCGCCGTCGATGGCGATCCTTCGCGCGCCTCCGACATCCACTGGCGCGGCATCGTGCTTACGAATTTCGACGGCAAGCGCTGGTTCACTCCCGAGCGCTCCGAGCTGGTGCTCCCGCCGGATGCCGACGGCCGGTACGTGCTCAGCACCGCCGTGCTTCCTCCCGGCGAATTCCATCAGCTCCACTACACGGTGCTGATGGAGCCGATCGCCACCTCGGCGATCTTCATCGCTCCGCGCCCGGATACGATCCGCGGCCGCTTCGGCGAGGAGCTCAATCGCCCGGGCGGCGCGCCCGGCCGCGGCTATCTGCTTCTCGACCGCACCGGCTCGATCTTCAACCCGTCGCACAACAATGCGCCGATCCGCTATGAAGGAACGTCCCGCCTTCCCCTGATTCCGCCGGCCGAACTGCGTAAAGCCGCCGACGTCTATCCCGACCCGATCCGGGACACATATCTCCAGTTGCCGCAGCTCGACCCGCGAATCACGAAGCTCGCGCAGGACATCACTTCGCATTCGGACACGGAATTCGACAAGGCCGCGAACATCCAGCGCTACCTCGACACGCATTACGGATACACGCTCGATCTTTCCGGCCCTCCGACCGGCGACCCGCTCGCGTACTTCCTCTTCGAAAAGCGCGCGGGGCACTGTGAATATTTCGCAACGGCGATGACGGTGATGCTGCGCGCCGTCGGAATCCCCGCGCGATACGTTACAGGCTTCATGCAAGGCGAGTACAACGACCTGGGAGGCGACTACATCATCCGCGAAAGTGACGCCCACTCCTGGGTCGAAGTTTTCTTCCCGGACATCGGCTGGGTCACTTTCGACCCCACGCCGCCGGGCGACGCGCGACGCGCTGGGTTGTTCGGAAGGCTGAGTCTCTATTGGGACTGGTTCCAGTTCGCGTGGGGCGAGTGGGTGGTCAACTACGATTTTTCGCACCAGTTGGCGCTCGGGCAGAATCTGCACAGATCGACGCGCAACTGGGGCGAGCACGTCCGGGATGTGTATCGCCGCAAGCGGTACGCCCTCTTTCACTGGCTTCTCGCTTTCGACCGTAGGCTGGAAGGCTCGCGCTATTTCCTGCCGGGTATTCTCGCGCTTCTCCTGGTGGTGCTGTTTGCTCTGCGCGGCCGCTCGATGATTCGCTACGCCGTGGCCCGCTGGAGCCTGCGCACCCGCCGCGGCGGAAATCTCACGGCATCGCTTGCCGCGCTCGAATACACGGAGATGCTGCGCCTGCTCGAAAAACGCGGCTGGACGAAATCTCCATCGCAGACGCCTCTCGAATTCGCCGCCGCGATTCCAGCCGCCGATCTTTCCGCGCCGATCGCGCAGTTGACCGAGCTGTACCAATCCGCCCGCTTCGGCGATCACCCCGCGCCCATCGAGCAGATGTCGTCGCTCCTCCGTTCCATCCGCGACGCGCTCCGCTCTGGCAAGTCGGTGCGCCCTTAAAACCTTCTTACTAACAAAACTAGCTTTCAACTTCGGAGTTGGCGCTAATATACCGGTCGAGCAGCGGGCCAAGGCGGGTGACTCGGACCGCTCGCAGACAAACATGCGCTTGGGCAAGAAGATTCGAGAGATCGTCGCACTGGCTTTCGCCGCAGTGCTCCTCTGCGCCGCGCCTGCGCGAGCGCAACAGCCGTCAGCCGCCCCGCGAGGCAACGAGGGCTTCCCGATCGGCCCGCCCGCGAAAATCCTAAACTTCACCGCGACGCCAGCCTCGGCGCGAGCCGGCCAGCCGGTTACGCTGACGTGGGCCGCCGTGAACTCCGACGACATCTCCATCGACCAGTGCGTCGGCACGATTCCCGCGCGAGGCAGCCGCAAAGTTTCACCGGCCGTCACCACCACCTACACGCTCACGGCGAAAGGCCGCGGCGGCAACGACAAGCACTCCGTCACCGTGACGGTTACCGGCTCGAGCTCGGGCGCGGCCGGCACCGATGTTTGCACCGACGACAGCGAGAAGCCGATCCCCCGAATGGGAAGCCATCCCGATCTTTCCGGCGTTTACATCGGCGGCTTCGACATCGTCCCAATGGACAAAATCACGCTTAAAGCCGGAGCCGAGCATTTCAAGATGACCGACGAAGAGACCGCGCTCGGCCCCACCACGGAGTGCGTCCCGCCGGGCATCCCGACCGCCACCATGTGGCCGTATCCACTCCAAATCGTGCAGAAGCCGAATCTCGTCCTGATACTCTACGAGGCCTATCCGATGTTTCGCGTGATTCCCACGGACGGCACGCCTCATCCCGACGATCTCGACCCCACATGGATGGGCAACTCGGTCGGCCACTGGGAAGGCGACACGCTTGTCGTGGACGTCACCGGCTTCAACGACAAAACGGTGATCTCCGGCTACCACCACTCGACCGCTTACCACGTGGTCGAACGCTACCGCCGCACTTCGTACGACACGCTCAGCTACGTGGCCACGATTGACGATCCGAACGTGTTCGCCGCGCCCTGGCGCTACGGCGGCCCCTTGCGCCTCCATCCTGAGTGGGACCTTCAGGAATACGTCTGCGAGGAAAACAACAAGAGCTATCAGGATTTGTTGCCGGAGAAGAAGCAGTAGCCCGCCATTGACAATCCCGCCTTTGCGGCACACGATTCCAACCGTTCGCTCTCTCACATGAGCACCGCCCGGCGCCTTCAGCTCGCTCTCATCCTGCTCACCGCCGTCGTCCTGACGGGCACCGTGGGCTTCCACGTCATCGAAGGCTGGTCCTGGTTCGACGGGTTCTACATGACCCTCACGACGATGACCACCATCGGCTACGGCGAAATCCATCCGCTCTCCCGCGACGGGCGAATTTTCAATTCGTTCATGATCGTCGCCTCCGTCCTCGCCGGCGGCTTCGTAATTGCTACCTTCTCCCAGACGTTGCTAGAATTCGAGTTCGGCAAGGCCCTCGGCCGCCGCCGCATGGAACGCGAACTCTCTAAGCTCTTCGGTCACTACATCGTCTGCGGCGCTGGCCGCGTCGGTCGCACCGTCGCGCGCCAGCTGAAGGCGCGCCATCAGACCTGCGTGATCATCGAACGCGATCCCATCCGCGCACGCTGGGCCGAAGAAGAAAAAATCCCGGTCATCATCGGCAACGCGTCGAGCGAGGAAAATCTTCAGAAGGCGCACATCGACACCGCCAAGGGGTTCATCTCCGCAGTCAGCACCGACGCCGAAAACATCTACATCGTTTTGACGGCGCGCGGCCTTCGCCCCGATCTGAAAATCATCGCCCGCGCGAGCGAGGAAGAGGCCACCTCCAAGCTGCTGCGCGCCGGCGCAACCCAGGTTCTCTCGCCATACCACTTCATCGGCCACCGCATGGTGCAGCTGCTGCTTCACCCGAATGTTCTGGATTTCGTTGATGCAGCGTTTGGCCGGGAGCACCTCGATTTCGAGATCGGCGAAGTGAAAATTGACGGCAAGTCCGGGCTCGTCGGAAAAAAGCTGGCGGAGTCCTCGATACACAAGCAGGCCGGCGTGATCGTCCTCGCGTTGCGGCGCGCCGACGGAAAGATGACGTTCAATCCCCCGCCCGAGTCCGTCATCCACGCCGACGATTGCCTCATCGTCATCGGCGGCGACGAGCAGCTCAAGCGCCTCGAGTCCCTCGCTACCTGACGACCCGGCGAGGGTCGTCATCCCGAGCGACCAACGGAAGTCGAGGGATCCCTCTTGGGCGAATAGCCTTCGCCTCCTCTGCTTCCTCCACTTCCTCTGCCTCATGCCTATGCCATGCTAGAATCGATTGTTTCCGCGCAGCACATTTTCAGTCGATGTAGAGGACCGCACCGAGATGCCGAAGGTCGGATTCGTAAG
>Ga0335077_10012951_pt1 | contig 10433 bp, 9 predicted proteins | sample Lox_Sample_31_FD_207151 | JGI IMG/M metagenome (GOLD analysis project Ga0335077, IMG submission 207151) | Soil microbial communities from Loxahatchee National Wildlife Refuge, Florida, United States - Lox_Sample_3.1 | ecosystem: Environmental > Terrestrial > Soil > Wetlands | place: USA: Florida...
CGAAGACGGCTAGTCCTGGAGCCGAACACCCGGGCGAGTCTTGCCGAACCACCCGCCCGTCCGCGACGATGCTGCACGCACAGAATCAGGATACCGAGGTGACAGGCCTGCGGCCGGCGATCCGATGGCCCCCGGCCGGCGCGCGGGTCCGGGAGGGAGAGCTGGTGCCCGCGGAGCCCGAATCGGGGGAGCACACACGGCTGACGCCGCTGCCGATGTGGTCCCGCACCGAGGAACGCAACTGGCGGACCGTCGATATCGACATGGTCTCGACCGAAGAGGTGCTGCGGCTGCTGAACGCCGAGGACGCCACGGTGGCCGGGGCGGTGGCGTCGGTCCTGCCGACGCTGGCCACGGTCGTGGACCGCGTGGTCGAACGGCTCCGGGCGGGCGGCCAGGTGCACTACTTCGGGGCCGGGACGTCGGGACGGATGGGCGTCCTGGACTCGGCGGAGGTCATCCCGACCTTCGGCCTCGAACCCGGGATCTTCATCGCCCACCAGGCCGGCGGCGACCAGGCCCTCGGCGCCGCGGTCGAGAACGCCGAGGACGACGAGGCGCTCGGCGTCCGGGACGCGCGCGCGCTGTCCGCCGCCGATGTGGCGGTGGGGATCACGGCCAGCGGCCGCACCCCGTACGTGGCCGGCGCGCTGCGGTCGGCCCGGTCGGCCGGCGCGCTGACCGTGCTGGTGAGCAGCAACCCGGACGCGCCGCTGGCCGCCCTGGCCCAGCACGTCGTGATCGCGGATACCGGCCCGGAGGCGATCGCGGGCTCGACCCGGCTGAAGGCCGCCACGGCCCAGAAGATGGTGCTCAACGCGCTGTCCACCGCGGCGATGGTGCGGCTCGGGCGGACTTACTCGAACCTGATGGCCAGCATGTCCGGGGTGAACGCGAAGCTGCGCCAGCGGCAGCTGACGATCCTGCGCGAGGCCTCGGGGGCGCGGGATGAGGAGTGCCGGGCCGCCCTGACCAGGTGCGGCGGGGACCTGCGGCTGGCCCTGCTCTGCCTGCTATCCGGGCTGGAGCCGGCCGCCGCCCGGGACGCGCTGGCGGAGGCCGGGGGGAGCGTGCGCGACGCCCTGGCCCGCCGCGGCCCGGCGGAGCCGAGGTGAGCCGGGTCCTCGGCCTGGATATCGGCGGTACCCAGAGCCGGGCCCAGCTGTGCGTCAACGGTGACGTCATCGCCGAGAGCAAGGCGGCCAGTGCCAGCCTGGTCGCGGTCGGCGCGGTGAGCGCCGGCGCCGCGCTGGCGGACCTGCTCAGCCGGCTGCCGCTGGACCCCGGGCCCCGCCTCGACGCGATCTGCGTCGGCTCGGCGGGTACCAGCGTGCCCGGCACCCGGCAGTTCCTCACCGAGCGGCTCGCGCCGCTGACCCGCTCGGGACAGGTGGTCATCGTCAAGGACGCGATGCTCATCCTGCCCGCCGCCGGCCTCGGCGCCGGCATCGCGCTCATCGGCGGCACGGGCTCGGCCGCATTCGGCAGCTACCAGGGCCGCGACGTGCAGTCCGGCGGCTGGGGCTACCTGCTCGGCGACGAGGGCAGCGGCTACTGGATGGTGCGCACGGCGCTGCGGGTCCTGCTGGACCGCCGCGACTGCGGCGCTCCCCTGGGCGAGCTCGGCGACCGGCTGCTAGAGGCAACCGGAGCCGGGCACATCGGCGCCCTGCACGAGCTGTTCTACGCGCGGACGCATCCCCGGTACTGGGCCCGTTACGCTCCCCTGGTGCTGGACTGCGCCGACCCGGCCGCGGCGACCATCACCGCCAGCGCCGCCGGCGCCCTGGCCGGCCTCGCGGTGTCCGCCGCGGAGCGGCTCGGGGCCCCGTCCGGCCTGCCCGTGGTGCTGTCCGGCGGCCTGTTCCGCCACGCCGGGCTCGAGACCACCGTGCGGGCCGCGATCGAGGAGGCGCGCCCGGGCAGCGACGTCCGGACCCTCAGCCGCCAGGCGGTGACCGGCGCGGTCCGGCTGGCGCTGGCCGCCGCCCGGCCCGGGCCGAGACTGTGCGTTCAGGACGGCTGAATGTCGGAGCTGGACGGCTGCCTGATCGCCCGGTTCGCGGGAACCGAGCCGCCCGACTGGCTGCGCCGGTGGCTCGACGACGGGCTGGGCGGGGTCTTGCTGTTCGCCGCCAACATCGCCGGGCCCGCCCGGCTGCGGGCGCTGACCGCGGACCTGCGCTCGCATAACCCGCGGGTGCTCATCGCGGCCGACGAGGAGGGCGGGGCCGTCACCCGGCTCGAGGCGCGCACCGGTTCGTCGTACCCGGGCAACGCCGCGCTCGGCGCGGTCGACGACACCGGGCTGACCAGGCGGGTCGCGGCGAGCATGGGCGCGATGCTCGCCGACGGCGGGGTCAACCTCGACCTCGCGCCGGTCGCGGATCTCGACAGCAATCCGGCCAGCCCGATCATCGGGGTGCGCTCGTTCGGCGCCGACCCGGCCCGGGTGGGCGCGCATACCGCGGCGTTCGTGGCCGGCCTCCAGTCGCACCTGGTCGCGGCGTGCGCCAAGCACTTTCCCGGCCACGGCCGGACCGACACCGACTCCCACCTCGCCCGGCCGGTCGTCGGCGCGTCCCTGCGCGACCTGCGGCGCACCGATCTGGTGCCGTTCCGGGCCGCCATCGCCGCCGGGGTCCGGTCGGTGATGACCGCTCACGTGGTGTTCTCCGAGGTCGACGCCGTCCCGGCGACGATCTCCCGCCGTTTCCTGACCGGGCTGCTGCGCGAGGAACTCGGCTTCGGCGGCGTGATCATCACCGATGCGCTGGAGATGGCGGCGATCGGCGACGGCGAGACCAGCGCCGCCGGGGCGGTCCGCGCGCTGGCCGCGGGCGCCGACCTGCTCTGCCTGCCCGGGACGCCGGCCGCGCAGCGGCTGGCCCGGGAGTCCCTGGCCGGCGCGGTCCGCGACGGCACCGTGCCGGCCAGCCGGGTGGCGGAATCGGCGGCGCGGGTCGCCGGGCTGGCCGCCTGGGCCAGGGCCGACCCGGGCGGCGGCCCCGAGCCGTCGCTCGGCGCCCTCGCCGCGCGCCGCGCGCTGCTGGTGGACGCGCCGCTGGCCGAGCCGGGCCGGCTGCCGCTGACCGCCGCCCCGTACGTGCTGGACGCGGGCGGCCGGATGAGCGGCCTGCTGCGGGACGCCTCGAGCAGCCTGCTCGGGGTGCTGCGGGAGCGGGCCCCCGGCGTCGACGGGATCCGGCTCGCCGAGCCCGCCGGTTACGGCGACGGGCCGGACACGGCGGGCACGGCGGACGCAGCGGACGGCGCAGACGCGGCGGACAGGCTGGACAAGATCATCGTGCGCGGGACCGGCCGGCCGTTCGTGCTCGCGGTCCGCGACGCGCACCGGCTGCCCTGGCAGCGCGACCTGCTCGGCCGGGTGCTGGCCCGCCGCCCGGACGCGATCGTGGTCGGCACCGGCACCTCGCACGACCGCCCCCTGGCCGCCGGCCGCTACCTGGGCACCCTGGGCTCGGGCCGGGCCAGCCTGGAGGCGGCCGCCGACGTGCTGCTGGGCGCGGTGCGGGCCGGGGATCAGGCCGGGGATCAGGCCGGGGATCAGGCCGGGGAGTGGGCCGGGTGACCGCCGCCACTGCCGCCGAGCGCATCGACCGCGCGGTCGAGGCCGGGGTGGTGCCCGGCGCCGTGCTCGCCGCCGGGCGGCACAGCGCGGTGCCGCTGCTGTGTCATGTGGCCGGCGACGCGCAGCGCGATGACGCGGCCCGGCGGCCGATGACCGCGGGCACGGTCTTCGACCTGGCCTCGCTGACCAAGGTGGTCGCGACCCTGCCGGCCGTGCTGCACCTGGCCGGCCGGGCTGAGATCGGGCTGGACGAGCCGGCCCGCCGGTACCTGCCCGCCTTCGGGCCGGGCAAGGACGAGGTGACCGTGCGGCAGTTGCTGCTGCACACCTCCGGCCTGCCCGACCAGCGCCGGTACTACCGGCGGCTGGCGGAGGCGGCCGCGGTGCGGGCGGCCGCGCTGGCCGAGCCGCTGGTGGCCAGGCCCGGCACGGTGTTCTGCTACTCCGACGTCGGGTTTATCGTGCTCGGCGAGCTGGTCGCCGCGGTGGCCGGCTGCGGGCTCGATGAGTTCGTGCGCGACGTCGTGTGCGCCCCGCTGGACCTGGCCGCGACCAGGTACCTGCCCCCGGCCGGGTGGGCGGGGCGGATCGCGGCCACCGAGCCGGTGGGCGGCGTGGCCAAGGTCGGGGTGGTGCACGACGAGAACGCGGAGGTGCTGGGCGGGGTGGCCGGCCACGCCGGGCTGTTCGGCACCGCGGCCGACCTGGCCCGCTACGCGGCCGCCTGGGCCGGGGACTACCGGGCGGGGGACTGCTCGGCTGCGGGCGGCCTGCGGGCGGAGGCGCTGCGCTGCCAGACCGAGGGGCTCGGCGGGCGCCGCGGCCTGGGGTGGGGCCTGCGCGGCGACAAGTGGGACAACATGGGCGACGGCTGGCCGGCGTCGGGGGCCGGGCACACCGGCTTCACCGGCACCAGCCTGTCCGTCGACCCGGGCAGCGGGCTGTGGGCGGTGCTGCTCACCAACGCGGTGCACTTCGGCCGCGGCCCGCGGCACTCGGTCGTCGGCCTGCGCAAGCAGGTCCACGCCGCGGTCGCCGCTGAGCTGCTGGCGTGATAGCGGTCAGGACGTCGCGTCGAGCCACTCCGCGAAGGTCGGGCCGGCCAGGATCGCGCCCGGGCCGTTACGGCTCCGGCTCGAGCGGGAGCCCCATGACGATCGCGTCCCAGAGTTCGCCGCTGGCCCGCCGGTACTGCCGTACCTTCCGCCCTTCCTCGGTGAAGCCGCACTTGCGGTACATCGCGATCGCGGCGGTGTTGTGCGCGAACACCTCCAGGCTGAGCTTGTGCAGCCCTTGCCCGCGGGCCCAGTCGGCCGCGGCCCGCACCAGCGCCGATCCCACGCCTCGACCGCGCCAGCCGCGGCCGACGAGCATCCCGAACTCGCCGAAGCCGTGCCGGCTGACCTCGACGTGGATCAGCCCGACGATGCGGTCGCCGGCCACTGCGACGATCGAACCGTCGGTGCTGCGCGCGAACTGCTCGGTGCGCTCGGCCACGTCGACCGGCGGCTCGGTCGCGATCCCGTCGCGCTCCTGCGCGACCGCCGCGAAGAGCTCCGCCATCGCCCGCGCGTCATCCGGGCCCGCCGCTCGCACCACGAACTCCGCCATCGGCCCATGCTCGCACCGCCAGCCCCGGCCGGCGGGTCGGGCTGCCCCGGCGCGGGCCGGCGGGTCGGGCTGCCCGGGCGGAGCCGGCGGGTCGGGCTGCCCCGGCGCGGGCCGGCGGGTCGGGCTGCCCGGGCGGAGCCGGCGGGTCGGGCTGCCCCGGCGCGGGCCGGCGGGTCAGACTGCCCGGGCGGAGCCGGCGGGTCGGGCTGCCCCGGCGCGGGCCGGCGGGTCAGACTGCCCGGGCGGAGCCGGCGGGTCAGACTGCCTGCGCGGCAGCCGACGCCCTCACCGGGACCGGGTGGGCCAGGGTCTGGTAGACCACGCAGTAGCGCTCGGTCAGCCGGAGCAGGGTCGCGATCTGCTCCTCGGTGGCCTCGGTGTCGAGCTCGAAGCTCAGCCGGATGGCCGTGAACCCGACCGGCGCGTCCTTGGACACGGCGAGCGTGCCCCGGAAGTCCAGGTCACCCTCGGCATGCACGGTCCCGCCGGCGACCGGTATCCGCAGCGACGCGGCCACCGCCCGGAGCGTGACGCCCGCGCAGGCGACCAGTGCCTGCAGCAGCATGTCCCCGGAACAGGCCAGCGAGCCGTCGCCGCCGGTGGCGGGGTGCAGGCCGGCCACCGCCAGCGCCTGGCCGGTTGCCACCGAACAGCTGATCTGCTCCGCGCCCAGTTCGCCGCGGGCCCGGAGCGTGATGGCCGCTTGCCCCGGATCCCTGCGGTACGCCTCCTTCAGCGGCTGCTGCACCTCGCGCAGCCTCTCGCCAGCGCCTTCCACCGCGCCCCCGTCCTTCTCGCTCTCGTGATGCGCATATCCAGGCTGGCACCGGCCCCGGGACGGTGTCCAATTAGTTCGGCGCCGCCGGCTTGCGCGCTGCGGGGCCTGCCCGGGCCCTTCGAGTGTTTTGCCGGGAAAGCTGGTGATTGTCATATTGAAAGAAGATGATCTGGCTTGTGCCGGTAAAATTCATATGAAGTCGGAACAGCCGGTCGGCGAGGTCGCGATTGGTGGCGAACGGGGTGGGTCATTTGTCCCCTGGACGTCGTACAGTGACGCCATGCCGCAACCAGCACGGCGCTTGACTTCGCCGGAGTCAGCCGCGCATACCCCGCAGACGCTGCTCGCGCACGTGCGCGCGCTCACGCCGAACCTCGCGCCCGCCGAGCAGCGCGTGGCCACCGCCGTGGTGCACGACCCGGCCGGGGTGGCGGCGATGACCATCTCCGAGCTGGCTGAGGCGTGCCGGACGTCGGGGACCACCGTGATCAGGTTCTGCCGCGCGATGGGCTTCCCCGGCTACCCTGAGCTACGGCTGGCCCTGGCCGCCGCGGCGCAGGCCGGGCGGGAGACCGGCTGGGAGAACATCGGCAGCGACATCGGGCCGAGCGACTCCCTGGACGAGCTGATCAAGAAGATCTCGCACAACGACGCCCGGGCGGTGGAGGAGACCGGCGCGCAGCTGAGCCCGGACACGCTCGGCGCGGTCGTCGACGCGGTCGTGCGGGCCCGCCGCATCGACATCTACGGCGTCGGGGCGAGCGCGTTCGTCGCGCTCGACCTGCAGCAGAAGCTGCACCGCATCGAGCGGGTGGTGTACGCCTGGCCCGACCCGCACGTCGCGGTCACCTCGGCGGCGCTGCTGCGGCGCGGCGACGTCGCCATCGGGATCTCGCACACCGGGGCGACGAGCGACACGGTCGGGAGCCTGGCCGAGGCCCGCCACCAGCAGGCGACCACGGTCGCGATCACGAACTTTCCCGGATCGCCGATCGCGCGCGTCGCGGACCACGTGCTGACCACCGCGGCCCGCGAGACGACGTTCCGGTCCGGGGCCATGTCGAGCCGGATCGCCGCGCTCACGGTCGTGGACTGCCTGTTCGTGGCCGTGGCGCAGCGCAACTACAAGCAGACGCTGCGGGCGCTCGAGCGCACGTACGCGGCCGTGCGGACCCGCCGCTGACCGTCCCGGCGTCACCGGGGCGTGCGGCCCGCCTGGCCCGAGATCTGGTCCTGCGTCTGAATCCGCTCGGCCAGCTGGGCCGGGGTGTCGGCGCGCAGGAACGGGACGCACCCGGCTGATAACTCCGGCCCGGTGAGGGCGGAGCGGCGCGCCGCCCACCACCGGCCGGTATCGCTGAGCCAGATGCCCCAGCGCCCGCCGAATGCGGCCTCGAGCGTTTCCATCGTGCACGTGCCGGCGAATGGCTCGTTCATCGTCCTTCCAGCTGCGCTATTCCGGTTCTCAGGAGAACCTGGTTGAGGACGATAGCGAGGAAATTGCAATTCGTCTGAAACTCCGGGACTATGGCCAGCGCAAACCGGGCAGCATGGGCGATCGGAGCGTTGTCCGGTCACGGCGGCGGGCCGTCATGGCTGACGATGCCCTGGCCAGGCGTGAAGGCCAGGTGCGGCATCAGCACGATCAGCCCGGCGATGATGATCATCGCGGCTGGCCGCCAGCGCCGTTCCAGGCCGGCGGCCGTGCGGGCCGGCGCGGAAACGGCACGTCACTTGCGAACCAGAATGCCAGCACATCGGGGAGGAGGACGCAAAAGATGGCGAACAGGCCGTAGCTGACGTAACCGGGAATCCAGGCGTTCCGGCCGCTTCCCGGGCCCGCCTGGCCGGCCTCCGGGCCCGCCTGGCCGGCCTCCGGGCCCGCCCGGCCGGCCTCCGGGCCCGCCCGGCCGGCCTCCGGGCCCGCCCGGCCGGCCTCCGGGCCCGCCCGGCCGGCCTCCGGGCCCGCCCGGCCGGCCTCCCGGCCCGTCTAGCCGCCCCCGGCGGCCCGCCTGGCCGGCCCCCGAAAACGCGTGATCCGTTATGACGGTCTGCTGCCAGTCACAGTGGACTGGCAGGTGCCCGTGGTAATTGATCAAGTGGCCAGACCCGCCCGGTGGGGCCAGGTCCGGTGGCCGGCGGCGCCTTCCGGCGTCAGGTCTCCCAGCGCTCGCCATACTCGGCCCAGGTCGGCGGCGGCCCGGGCAGCGCGGCCGGCTCCGGGGTGCGCAGCCCGTCCAGCATCAGGGTCAGGTAGCGCTCCCGGAGCTGGCTGCTGCGCTCGGGCCCGCCGAGCCGCACCGAGGCGACCATCTCGAGCACCCAGCCCATGTCGCCCACGACCGCGTCGGGCCGGATCGCGCCCGCCGCGCGGACCCGTTCGAACAGGGCCACGTTGAGCTCCTGGGCCCGCTCGCCGTCGCGGTAGAGGTCCTCGGTCGGCGTGAACGTCCCGGCCAGGCGCTGGGTCAGCGAGTTCGTGTCGGCCGCGGCGGCCCGGTGCATGAACGCGGCGAACGCGGTCCACGGGTCCCGCTGGTCGGCCAGCGCCGCCTCGATCTCCGCGATGTAGCGGTGCAGGCCGTCACGGCACAGCGTCCGCAGCATGTCCTCCTTGCTGGGATAGCGGCGGTACAGGGCCGCGATGCCCACGCCGGCCCGCTTGGCCACCTCCGACACCGGCGCGCTGGGGTCGGCGACGAACACCGCCCGCGCGGCGTCCAGGATCCGCTGATCGTTGCGGGCTGCCTCGGCCTGCCGGCCGGGCAGCGACGCCGGCTGCTGCCTCACGCACTCCATCGTAGACCGGAACGTTCTGTTCTGTCTCGGAGAGCGCGCGGCCGGACGGTGCGGGAACCCGCGGCCCGGCGGTGCGGGGTGTACAGCCCGACGGTGCGGAACCCGCGGCCCGACGGTACAGAATGGGATGCCATGACCGTGCCCTCACCGGAGCGGGCCGGCCTGGACGCCTTCAACGCGCTCCCCGCCGACGCCGCCCGCGAGCACCTGCTGGCCTGCTGCTCGTCCAGGCGCTGGGCGGCCGAGGTCGCCGCGGGCCGCCCGTACGCCTCGGCCGACGAGATCCTCGCCCGTTCCGACGCGGCCGTGGCCGGGCTGGCCCAGGCCGACCTGGAGCAGGCGCTGGCCGGCCATCCGAGAATCGGCCGCCCGGACGGGCCGCCGGACGGCAGGTCCCGCCGGGAACAGGCCGGGGCGCAGGCCGCCGACCCGGCCACGCTCCAGGCCCTGGCCGACGGCAACGAGGCGTACGAGCGCCGGTTCGGCCACATCTACCTGGTCCGCGCGTCCGGCCGCAGCGGCGCGGAACTGCTCGCGCTGCTGCGGGAGCGGCTGGGTCACGACCCCGCCGCCGAGTGGGAGGCAGTCCGCCGCGAACTGGGGGAGATCAACCGGATCCGGCTGCGCGGGCTGCTGCGGGACGCCGGCCCGGCAGCGCCGCAGCGCACCGCGGTCACCACCCACGTGCTCGACACCGCCCGGGGCGTGCCCGCGGCCGGCGTCCCGGTCCGGCTCGACCGGGTCTCCGCCGCCGGCCCGGAGGAAATCGGCCGCGCCCGCACCGACGCCGACGGCCGTGTCAGCGCCATCGGGCCGCACCGGCTGATGCCCGGCACCTACCGGCTCACGTTCGGCACCGCCGAGTATCTCGGGGCCTTTCACGCGCCGGCTCCCCCCAGCGCCGGCCTGGACGGCGAGCCCGGCCCGGTGTTCTTCCCGGAGGTCACCGTCACGTTCACCGCCGACGGGCTGGCCCCGCATTACCATGTTCCGCTGCTGCTCAGCCCGTTCGGCTACACAACCTACCGCGGGAGCTAGGGAGCGAAGGTCAATGGCGATCGTGCTCGGCCCGAACCAGTACGGCAAGGCGGAGACCCGCGTGGTGCGGATCTACCGGGACTCCGCGCGGCACGAGATCCGCGACCTGAACGTCTCCACCATGCTGCGCGGTGACTTCGCCGCGGCCCACACCCGCGGCGACCAGGCCAGCGTGCTGCCGACCGACAGCCAGAAGAACACGTGCTTCGCCTACGCCAAGGAGCACGCCGGCGGCGCGACCGAGGACTACGCGCTGGCTCTCGCCCGCCACTTCGTCACCGAGATCGAAACGGTCAGCGCGGCCAGGATCGAGGTCGAGGAGTACCGCTGGGAGCGGGTCAGCGTGGGCGGCCGGCCGCACCCGCACACGTTCGCCCGGGCCGGCGGCGAGGTCGCCACCACCGCGGTCACCGCCGAGGGCGGGGAGCGGGAGTGGGTGATCTGCGGGCTGGCCGGCCTGGTGCTGCTGAAGTCGACCGGCTCGGAGTTCACCGGCTTCCTCAAGGACCGGTACACCACGCTGGCCGAGGCCACCGACCGGATCCTGGCCACGTCGCTGACCGCGCGGTGGCGCTACCGGGCCTGGCCGCCGGCCGGAGGCTGGGACCAGGCCCG
>Ga0335077_10012955_pt1 | contig 10432 bp, 6 predicted proteins | sample Lox_Sample_31_FD_207151 | JGI IMG/M metagenome (GOLD analysis project Ga0335077, IMG submission 207151) | Soil microbial communities from Loxahatchee National Wildlife Refuge, Florida, United States - Lox_Sample_3.1 | ecosystem: Environmental > Terrestrial > Soil > Wetlands | place: USA: Florida...
AAAGATTTCCCAGTTTTTGCAGCGGACGCAGCCAGGAGAAGCGGTCTCCGGCTAATGCCGCCCCCTACCTCGGGGCATTCTCGCAGCTCTCATCCACCCGCGCACTACTCTGGCTCCCGGTGAACCCGTCCGGCTTCCTCGATGAATCCGGCGGGACCGGAGTGTTTCATGAACAAAGAACTGTTTGTCTCCTCCACCCCCCACGAAACCAAAGTAGGGCTGGTTGAGGACGATCTGCTCGCCGAGATTTACCTCGAGCGCGAGAACGAATACACCTTAGCAGGGTCCATTTACAAAGGACGAGTCACCCGGGTACTCCCCGGCATGCAGTCGGCATTCGTCGACATCGGGTTGGAACGTGATGCTTTCCTTTATGTTTCCGATTTCATGGATTTGGAGGAGCACGACGACGATCTCACGGATGTCGTGCCAACCAGTCGTGGTGTGCAGGATTTGCGCTCGCAGCCGCGGCCGGAGGCCGCTCAGGGTTCGTCCGAATCCATCGAGCAAGTCCCCGCGTCCGAGAGTTATTCCCCGTCTGAAGGCGAAGAGATATCCGCAGACACGGATGATGAGGGCCAGCAGGCGTCGGCAGCCACGGAAACTTCGGAACCGGGAAATGGAGCGGAACCGCAAAGCCGAGACCGTGGCTGGCGTGGGCGCCGCCGTCGTCGTGGGGGACGAAGGGACCGAAATCTCGATCGCGCGCCGGAGCCGCGTTCGACGCGTCCGGCGGAAAGCGCGCCATCGCGATCCGCAGGGCCTCCTGCCGGTTACGAACCGATTCTTCTGCCGGGAGAATCGATTTCAAAATACCGCCGGTATTCTCAGCAGGCATCTACTCCGGGGGTAGTGCCGACGGAGACTGCGACTGAACCAGTAGCAGAGGGAACTTCTGCGATTGCATCATCTTTTCCGGAAGATGAGCCCATTTTTGCTGCCGCCGACGTCAATACTGAACCGCTGCACGAGGAGCACGAGGACCTCAAAGCTGCGGCGGAAGAGACCCTGCGTTCGGCAGGTACGTCGCCGAATTGGAGTCGCGAATTCCGTCAGCCGAAGGAAGAACAGGAAGAAGTCGATGCGCCAGTTCCACAATGGCATTCGGAGCCTCCAGAGCTCGAGGAACTCGCAGTTGCCGAAGAGCAGGAGAGTTCGGCATCGCATGAGAGAGAAATAGCGACGGTCAGCGAAAGTACGCCGGTTGTGCGCGAAGAACAAAAACCTGTGTTTGCGGCGCCGGGAACGATGGAGGAAGAAACCATCGACGAGGATGAAGCGGACGCCGTTCGCTACGAGTCAGAATCCGATGAGGGCTACGACGAGTTCGAGGAAGAGACACAGGCAGCCGAAGGGCACAATCATCTCAATGGGGATGCGCGGGAAGCGGTAACCGAGATTCACATGGACTCGCTGGCCGACTCCGGGATTGCGCAATCGCCGGAAGCGGCGCACGCCGAAAGCGAAGAGGACAGCGAAGAGTTGGAACTCGAAGAGGCCCAGGCGCAGGCTGAAGCGTTGCTGGACGCGGAAGCCCGCGGAAACGGCACGATTGATGCCAGGGCTGAGGTGCGAGCTCCAGCGGCAACTGCCGGCTATACGCAGAGGTCACCACGTCCGCGCTTTGACCGTCAGGGATATGATCGCCGCGGTGGACGCCGCGGTGGAGGAGGACGCCGTTTCCGCCGTCGTGAATCCCAGCCTGTTCCTCTGATCAGCGATCTGCTCAAGGAAGGGCAGGAGATCCTGGTGCAGATTGCGAAAGAGCCGATTGGGAAGAAGGGCGCGCGCATCACCAGCCATATCGCTTTGCCCGGACGGTTTCTCGTATATATGCCTACGGTGAACCACACCGGCGTGTCGCGCAAGATCTCCTCGGAAGAAGAGCGGCAGCGGCTCAAGAGAATCATTCTGAGCGAGCGCGAGAACGGGCATGGAGGATTCATCGTCCGCACGGCCGCGCAGAGTGCGACAGAAGAGGAACTGCGCGCCGATATCCGGTTCCTGAAAGGCTTGTGGCAGGACATCAAGAATCGTGCGGAAGCATCAAAACCTCCGGCGCTCATTTATCACGACCTGAACGTTGTGGAGCGAGTGCTGCGCGACCAGGTCACGTCAGATTTCAGCGTGATTTGGGTGGACACCGAGCAGGAGTACGAGCGCATCCTGCGCTTCTTCAACCGCTTCCAGCCCAGCATGGTCAAGCGCGTGAAGCTCTATACGAAAGAAACACCACTATTCGACCAGTTCGGACTGACCGAAGAGATGAACAAGGCCCTCAAGTCGAAAGTGTGGCTGAAGAGCGGCGGATACATCGTCATCAACCAGACCGAGGCGCTGGTGGCGATCGATATCAACACCGGTAAGTACGTCGGCAAGACACAGCGACTGGAAGACACGATCGTCAAGACGAACGTCGACGCGATCAAAGAAATCGTCCGGCAGATTCGGCTCAGGGATCTGGGCGGCATCATCATCATCGATTTCATCGATATGGATGAGCGCCGCAACCGTCAGCGCGTGATGCAGGCTCTGGAAGAAGAACTGCGGCACGACCGGGCGCCTTCAAAGACGCTTCAGTTCAACGATTTCGGGCTGGTTGCGATTACGCGGAAGCGGGTGAAGCAGTCGCTCGAGCGCACCATCGGCGCACCGTGTCCGTACTGCCAAGCGACCGGTTATGTGAAGTCAGTGGCGACTATCTGCAACGAGATTTACGTTGAGATGCGGAAGATCGCCAAGCACCTCGAGCATCAGGATGTGATGCTGCGCGTCCATCCGGATGTCGCGAAGGAACTCAAAACGAACAATGCGCGCCTGCTGAACGAAATGGAAGAGATGACCAAGCGGACGATCATTGTGAAGAGCGATCCAACACTGCACCAGGAGCAGTTCGATATCAACTAGTCGCGAGCTCCGAGCAAACAAGGACGGGCGATGAATCGCCGTCCTTGTTTGTTCTCATCGATGGGGCCAAATGGGAAAGTTGGTTAATGCGTGAAACCGCAATTTGAGCCAATCAATCGTGGAGAGTTTTCTCAAGTGCCGCCAATTCGTCCGGATTCAATTCGTTATGCGTGGTACGCAGCTTCTCGCCGGTTCGTAGTGAGAAGTAGCTGTGTGTGTTGGGCGCAGCACAACATCCGTACTTCGTCACTTCATAGACCTGATCGATAGGCTCACCGCGCTCACCCGGCTCCTCAAGGCTCCATACAGTTTTGTTCCTGCTGAGCGCTTCCACCTTACCCATTGACTTCGCGCCTTCGACTCCTTCTTGTCGATCCATCACGAATGACTCGCGCAATACAAGCCCCTCTACCGTTGCGCCTTTGTTACTCCACAGGTCAACGAAGCTAAAACGCTTGTTCCTCGTGATGTAATGCGTTTCGGTTCCTTTTTCACGAACCTCGTAAGTGGAAGTTGCCGAGCCCCTATCAGATGGAAGGCTTAAGCCTGGACCAGCTTCGAGTATCACGAACTCGGCTATGAGAGCAAAGGGAAGTACGACTGTGAGGATGAATGCTGGTTTTCTGACTACTGCTCCGAATCGCGACACGGATATCACCTGTGCCGACTCTATCCGGGACGGGCGGGTTCTCCAAATGACTGACGTAGAGCAGGCATTACCGCAAGCTTGCGCCACTTGTTCGCCGGAATCGGGCAAAGCAGGAAAGCCGAGGTGATTTAGCTGCTTATTAACAGTTGAAGAACTTGAAGACCCGAGGCCTCTAGCTCACGTTGGCGAGCGTCTTCACCGCGACGTCGGATTGGTTACGCAGCTTGCTGACCGAGTCATGAATTGCCTTGGCAGCCACGCCGGAGCCGTTCTGCTCGGTATTCTTGGCAACGCTGCCGGCTTCTTCGGTGGTTGTGCTTGCCATATCCAGCAAGACCACGACGGCATCGGCATGCAGCTTCCACAATGACGACATTTTCTGGCTGCGCTTCAGTTCTTCCAGTTCGGTACGGATGCGGGCTGAGACTGATACCAGCCGAATCAGCATCCGTGCGACCTCGGCGCGCAGACTCTTTTCTTCGAGAAAGCCTGCGTTGTAAGCGTCGGCCTCGGCAGCTGTGAGCGTCAGGTTGAAGAACCGCATGGGAACTACCTGGCGGTATTTCGGATCGGCGACGCGCACGAATACCCGAATCGATTCCTCTACGCGTCGTAGTTTGGTCTCTTCCGCCGAGAGTTGTTGTGCGGTAATTGTCGGAGGCTGGAACACGGCTGGTTTTGCCGGAGCCTTCGCCGCAGCCGCCGCGGCTTTTGCGGGCTTGGGCGCAGCCGCGGCGCTTCCGACCGCGCGCGTGGAGCGGGTTGCAGGCGTGAGCAGCGAGCGCCGGATTGGCGGCCGGCGATCAAGTTCCTTCTTCAACTTCGAGACGCGGCGGAATTTTTCGAGTGTGCTGCCGTAGTCGGCTTCCAGCAACTGCTTTTCCTCGATTGCTGCCACATGCTCGACGGTGACTTCCACGCCATCGACCGTGGTGAGAATCGTCCCGCCCATTTCTTCGAGCGCCTGCCCGAAATTCTTGATCTCGCTCAGTGCTTTTACGAACAACTCGTCAAACTTTTTGCCAAAAGCCGCATTGTAGGCCGCTACCGTGGCCAGAACTCCCGGATGATAGAAGGATGAGTCGAGCCACTGCTTAAGTTCCCGCACGCGTCCGATCATCCCGGAATCGATGAGCGCATTGAAGTCGCGGAAGCGGTTCACCTCTTCAACAAATGGATCGAAGCGGCGCAACAGCTGTACGTGCTCTTCGGGGAGCGACGGGACATCGGTGTCGGCGAGGATTTCGATCAAAGCGATTTCAAATGGCGAGAGCGGCAGCGCTCCATCGAGTCCGTAGCCGCTTTGCTCCCACTGTCCCGGCACGCGCGGATGACGATACAGGAAAGTGGCGATCAGGTCGGTTTTATCTCGGTTGATGTCGCTGGATTCGCGGCGCCGTACGAAATAACGCAGGAGCCCTTCGGCAACCTCCGAGTCTGTGTCAGGGGTGAGGGCCTGGCGCAGCATCGCTGGAGTAATAGCCATGTCGAGCAGGTGCAGCCAGCGATACATCCGCGAAAGGGTATTCGGCAACTCGTGCTCGGTGTGGCGCAGAGCTTCCTCGTCCAGATCGCTCGGGATGGGCACTTCGCCGCCGAGCGTGTCCCGCAAGAGTTTCTGGTAGAAACCCTGGACGGTCGCCAAAATGGCTAGTTCAAACCGAAGATCTTCGGCCAAAAATGCCCTCGCACGCACGAATTCCGTCTAAAACTTTACTCATGCTCAAGTAGAGACGAAAGGTTACCAATGGTGCAAGTTACCTTCGGAGCGTGAATTTGGAGGTTTTCACAACAACGAAAACGAAAGTACATGGACTTGCGGAGCGCGAGTGCATGTAGGGATCCTTCGACTATGCAATTGCCCGCGCTTCGTTCCGGCTCGGCTCCGCTCAGGATGACAGACTTAGAACACTACGGTCTTGTTTCCGTATACGAGGACCCGATTTTCCAGGTGGGAGCGCACTGCGCGCGAGAGCACGACTTTTTCCAGATCGCGGCCCTTGCGGATCAGGTCTTCGACTGTATCGCGGTGGGAAACCCGGACCACGTCCTGCTCAATGATCGGGCCGTCATCGAGCACTTCGGTGACGTAGTGGCTGGTGGCGCCAATCAGCTTTACGCCACGCTCGAATGCCTGATGGTACGGCCGCGCGCCGACGAATGCCGGCAAGAATGAGTGATGGATGTTGATAATGTGCTGGGGATATCGGTTCACGAATTCATTCGAGAGAATCTGCATGTAGCGCGCGAGGACCAGAAGATCCGGCTTGTGCTCGTCCAGTAGCGTCCGGATCTGGACTTCTGCGGCTTGCTTGTTGCCCCCTGTAACCGGCACGACCACATAGGGGATTTTGTAGAACTCCGCGATCGGCTGGGTGTCGGGATGATTGGAGATGATCAGTGGGATCTCGCATGCCAGTTCGCCGCTCTGGTGGCGGTAGAGCAGGTCGACGAGGCAGTGATCGTATTTGGAAACGAAAATGATCATCCGTGGGCGGGAGGAGGAGTGGGCTAGTCGCCATTTCATGGCGAAGTTGTCAGCCACCGGCGAGAAATGTCTCCCAAAGTCCGTGAGCGGGATATCGAAGTCCTTGGGATCGAATTCCACGCGCATGAGGAAGAGGCCGGATTCTTCATCTCCATGCTCGTCGGCATGCAGGATGTTGCCGTTGTGCCGGAAGATGAAGTCGGCGATGGTAGCGACTTCGCCCTTGCTGTCGGGGCAGGAGATCAGGAGAATGGCGGAGTTCTTCATCGTAGCGCCGCCAGTTGGCGGGTGTTGCGGCTATGTTTTCAATACTTTCACGATCTCGCGCGCGGCATTTGCTCCCGAGCCGCCAGTAAGTCCCGCACCTGGGTGCGTCCCACTGCCGCACAGGTAGAGATTCGCGAGCGGCGTTCGATACCGCGCCCAATCGAGCAAAGGCCGCATGGTGAAAAATTGATCGAGGGCCAACTCCCCGTGGAAGATCTGTCCTCCGGTCAAGCCGTATTTATCCTCCAAGTCTTGTGGCGTAATGATCTGGTGCGTCAGAATTAATTCCGGGAGGTTCGGGGCGTATTGGGCCAGGGTCTGCACCACAGTCTGTCCGAGCGCCTTCCGTTGCGATTCCCAGTCGCCCTTTAACTTGTAGGGAGCGTATTGCATGTAGACCGACATGACATGCTTACCCTCGGGGGCAAGCGTCAGATCGGTCAACGAAGGGATCGTGATTTCCAGGTAGGGCTGACGCGAGAAGTTGCCGTACTTGGATTCGTCGAACGCGCGCTCGAGATAGTCGATTTCGGGGCCGATGTGAATGCGTCCGCGCAATGCGGTGGAGTCACCATTCTTCAGCGCGGTAAAGTTTGGCAGGGCGGAGAGGGCCAAATTCACCTTGGCTACCGTTCCGTTCCCGCGATAATGCTGAAGTTTTTGCACAAAGTCGGGTGAAAGATGAATCGGGTCGATCAGCTTGAGCAGCGTACGCTTGGGGTCTGCGTTGGAAACGACGGCCTTGGCCAGGATTTCTTCGCCCGTCGAAAGGAGAACTCCCGTTGCAGCGCCATTCTTGACATGAATCTCGATTACTTCCACGCCCGTGCGAATCTCCACGCCGGCCGCCTTGGCGGATGAAGCCATCGCCTGTGTCAGAGCTCCCATCCCTCCGGCAGCGAACGAGGCAGAGCCTGCCGGGTGTGGGTCGGCTGCGACGCGAATCAGAAGGACAAGAGCGCTTCCTGCGGACCACGGGCCAAGGAAGGTGCCGAATACTCCGCGGGCCGCGATGAGTGCGCGGAGAAGTTCGGTCTCGAAATACTCGGCGGCCAGGTCTGCCACTGCCATTGGACCCCAGCGCAGCAGGCGGAACATATCTTTCTTCCCCAGCTTGCGGATGGCGCGGCCGGTCTTCAGCATGCTCCATAGATCGCTGCGGCTGGGATCATCGATGTCCGGTGGGGTGGTCGCGAGGGCATCGGCGATGACTTTCGCGATTTTTCCAAGTGACTGTTGGAACTCGCCATACTTCGCGGCGTCTTTCTGCGAAAACGCCGAGATCTCCTGTGCCGATTTGCCTGCATCCTGGAACAGCGATAGGGCGCGCCCATCAGGTGAAAGGGACGTCACGCAGATGTCGGGCGTGATGATCGTCAGCCCGTGTTTTTCCAGCTGCATGTCGGCAACGATATCGGGGCGGACGGGACCGGCGGTGTGCGCCAGGGTCGAGCAGCGGAATCCTGGATGGAATTCGTCCGTGACTGCCGCGCCGCCAACCTGTGCATTGCGTTCGAGGACAAGTGGCTTGAATCCTGCCTTGGCGAGGTAGAAGGCGGTGACCAGGCCATTGTGGCCTCCGCCAATGATGACGACGTCGCGGTGCGTGCTTTCCGCCATGTCAGGCCGCTCCCTTGATGTCTTTCAGAATCTCCAGAGCAGCGAGGCGGCCGTTTGCGCCCATGATGCCGCCGCCCGGGTGCGTGGCTGAGCCGCACATATAGAGATTTTTTATTGGCGTGCGGTACTGTGCCCATCCTGGAACAGGGCGCAGGAAGAACAACTGCTCGAGCGAAAGCTCGCCCTGGAAGATGTTGCCCTCGCTCAATCCCCACTCGCGCTCGAGATCCAGCGGCGTGACAACCTGCTTCTGAATGATGATGTCTTTCAGATTGGGCGCGTACTGCGAGATTGTGTCTACAACGGTATTGCCGAAGGCTTCTTTTTCAGTATCCCAGTTGAGCCCGGGCGCCAGCTTATACGGCGCGTATTGCACAAAGCACGACAGCACATGCTTGCCCGGCGGCGCGACCGAGGGGTCGGTGAGAGACGGAATCACCATGTCGATGTAGGGTCGGCTGGAGAAATGCCCATACTTGGCTTCGTCGTAGGCTTTTTCCATGTACTCGACGGCCGGTGAAATGGAGATTGCCCCACGCAAATGTGCACCGGGTCCGGGCATGCACTTGAAATTCGGCAGGGCATCGAGCGCCATGTTGACCTTCCCGGAGGAGCCTCGGAACTTGTAGCGGTTCACTTCTTCAAGAAAGTCACCGGGAAGATGCTGCGCCTCGATGAACCGTGTGAATGTGAGCCGCGGGTCAACACTGGAAGAAATCACATCAGCGTGGATCTCATCGCCGTTGGAGAGCACGACGCCTTTGGCTTTGCCGTCCTTGATGATGATCTGCGAGATTGCGGATTGTGTGCGAATTTCGACGCCGGCTTCGCGAGCCGCATCGGCGATTGCATTCGAAATTGCGCCCGTGCCGCCGCGGGCAAAACCCCAGGCGCGGAATGCACCATCGATCTCGCCCATGTAGTGATGCAGCAGCACGTAGGCCGTGCCGGGAGAGCGAACCCCAAGAAATGTTCCGATAATTCCCGAGGCAGACATCGTGGCCTTCAGCACATCGGTCTCGAACCATTGATCGAGGAAATCGATGGCACTCATGGTCATGAGCTGGACCTGGTTGTACTTGTCATAGCTCGACATGCCCTGAAAGCGGCGCCCGATGAAGAGCAGTTTCATCAGTTCGCGTGGATTCAGGGTGGTCGGATCGGGCGGCACCATGCTGAGGATCGGCTTTACGAAGCGGCACATGGCCTGCATGGCTTTGCCGAATTCGTCGTAGGCCTCGGCGTCGACGCGCGAGTGACGGGCGATCTCGCGATACGTCTTTCCATGATCGTTCACGCGCCAGAGATGGTCACCATTCGGCATCGGAGTGAAGGTCCCGTCGAGCGGAAGAATCTCGAGGCCGTGACGGGGAAGGTCGAGGTCACGGATGATTTCCGGTCGCAGCAGTGAGACGACGTAAGAGCAGACTGAGAACTTGAACCCCGGAACAATCTCTTCAGTGCAGGCTGCACCGCCTAAGACGTGGCGGCGTTCGAGTACGATTACCTTCTTGCCCGCACGTGCCAGGTAGGCGGAGTTGACCAGACCGTTGTGGCCTCCGCCGATGACGACAATATCGTATTTGTTGGAACCAGCCATTCGCTGTTTAGCTCCTAGCCGCTAGCTTGAATGTTTCTCGGGAAACGCAATGATACTCGTGCTGAGTTGGTCGCGAAAAGATCAGAGACCGCTGGGAAGGACGGTCCAGCTGCGGAGCAGACTGCAAGAGATTGGCAATGTCGTGAGCATCTGTGACCTGAAGTCGAATCGGTATTCTATCGGGAAGGCTAGGCTTTGTCTCCATCTTTTGTGCATGCAGTGACTGCGAGTCAGAGCGTGATGATTTGATCGGTTTGCACATGGCTGAATATAATCCAGCATTCTGAGATTGAGGACACCGCCTTGCCCATTGGAACCGCATTTCACGAGCGCACACTTCCACTTTGCCACAGCCTGAATTACCGCGAATGGTCGGGATACTACACGGTCAGCGTGTACGAAGTGCATCACGAGCACGAGTACAACGCCATACGCAATGCTTGCGCGCTGATCGACATCTCGCCGCTCTATAAGTACCTGATCACCGGCAAGGATGCGACCCGCCTGGTGAACCGCGTGATCACCCGCGACATCAACAAGGTCAAGGTCGGGCAAGTGATTTACTGCTGTTGGTGCGATGAAGAGGGCAAGGTCATTGACGATGGCACGATCTCGCGGCTGGAAGAGAACCTCTACCGATGGACGGCCGCCGATCCCAGCCTGCGCTGGTTCCGCCAGAACGGTCTGAACATGGACGTACAGATCGAGGATATTTCAGAGAAAGTGGCCGCGCTCGCGCTGCAGGGGCCGACTTCGGCGAAGCTGCTGAAGGCTGTTGCTGAGGCGGATATCGCCAATCTCAAGTATTTCCGCGTGACGCGCGGCAAGATTGCCGGAGTTGCAGTCGATATTTCACGAACTGGCTACACCGGCGATCTAGGCTACGAAATCTGGGTTCCCT
>Ga0335077_10012956_pt1 | contig 10432 bp, 8 predicted proteins | sample Lox_Sample_31_FD_207151 | JGI IMG/M metagenome (GOLD analysis project Ga0335077, IMG submission 207151) | Soil microbial communities from Loxahatchee National Wildlife Refuge, Florida, United States - Lox_Sample_3.1 | ecosystem: Environmental > Terrestrial > Soil > Wetlands | place: USA: Florida...
TCGGAGGCAATTCACTTGGCTCGAACACGGGCTATCTGCTCAAGCAACCGAGAATGCCAGGCGGAAATGGCGATTGAGATCCCTTCCCGTCCTCTTCCTGCAACGTCTTCCATTAACGTGGTTTCTGCCGAGCGTTTAGCGGCTGTTCGAACCTTGGCAGACAGGGAATTGTGACCACCTTTTGGACCCCGACTGATACCAAAGTATTGTCGATACCTTGGTCCAATTGTCTCGTCTCTTCATCTTTGTTTTGATCGCTTCGACGCCAGCGATTCAATCGGATATGGGCAACAAAAGAGTCTTTCAGAAAGTAAGAGGTTGAAACTTGTCCGGGCCGGGACGGAGCCCGCCGCATGATGGCCTCGGCGCGTGCATGGCCTGTAGGTGGGGGCCTGTGGCCGTCTGCCATCGTGCATATACCTTTTCCGAGGTTACCGCACTCTATTTCGAGGTTCGTCCGCTTCCCCAGCTCTTTGCCAAAGTGCCAGCGCCGAAAGCACTGGCTCCAACACCATGCAGCGCGTGCCGTTGGAGGATGCCCGCTGATGGTTACCGATCGTACCAGCTGTTATCTGCTCGCCTGTGAAGCCCTCGGATCAACGAAAGAACACTACGCTTTCACTGTATTTGAGCGGCTTTTTAAGGAGCGCGGCCTGTCCGGCAACATCCGCAGCGACAACGGTGGTCCTTTCGCCTCCGCTCATGCGCTGTTCAACCTCAGCAGCCTTATCAGGGTAACCCGGTTAGGTTTCACAACAACTTACAAACCGCGGGGACTGCCAAAAACACCTGCAAGTTGCACAAGACATCGCAAATTGTGGGTTGGAAAATCTCTTGGGAATAGGGCATTACTGCCCGGTGCGGAGCCGCGCCTTATCCATTTCAACACAAAGCCGACTATCGCTCCAAGTGCGTGTTCTATGTGCTGGTACTCTGCAGGTGAATTTGGTTATGCCCTGCGCTGCGGCGGTCCATCGTGCTTTCTGGCAGTCCCTAGATCAACGGCATTCGAAATTGTTCGCGTCCTCCGTGTCGCCCTGGCCCTTATAGTGGGCGTGTTTGGGAAAAGGGCATAGCGGGCGGCTGCGGCCGGGAAAGGCCTTGCCCGTCGCTACTACCGAGCGCGGAGCCATCCCCTTTTCCACCCAGCTCACCATGGCACCCAGGAAATCAAACTGATCGAGGCCCGCGCCACCGCCACAATGCCCGATCCCCGGCACAAAATAAAACTGGCTCCACTTCGACACGGCGTCGCGCCCTCCATTGGCGGCAACCATGTCCTTGTAATATGCGAAGGTATCGAGCGGGGAAAACCATGGATCACTGTTACCGTGATAGAAGATCAGCTTCCCACCGTGAGCCGAGAAGGTCGTCAGGTTGGTGGACATCGAATCCACGAGCGGCTGAACATCTGCCAGAGCGCCTTTCTCAACATCGACTTCCATCGCCGTTGTTGCGGGTCCGAAGATGCCAGGGCCCGGCGAGAGAATCCCGTGGATGGGGGAACTCGCGGCGATGCCTGTGTCATACAGAAATCCAGGATAGACCTGGATTCCACCCGCGGTCTTTGGACCGCCGACGGCTTTCTTTATCGCGGCGACCTTCTCCGGGGTCAGGCAGGAGTCGGTCTTTCCCTCTTTGCACGTCAGCACTGCGGGATCGAAATCGCAAGCGAGAGGATCAGAAATCATGCCATCAGCCAGTCCGTCCTTGGCATCACACTGTTTCAGAAGAGAATCGATGATCAGCTTTCGGTCCGCATCTGTAATGGCCTGAGCGATGACGGGCTTCCCTTCGGCATCTTTCGGTGCAATCTGGTTGAATGCGATGGGGATCCACTGACCGATGGCCAGGTTCGAGAGGCCGGTGCGCATGGCGGGATCACCAGAGATGATGCCGTCGAAAGAGTTTGGATAGCGTTGCGAGAGGATCATGCCTTCGCGGCCGCCCGTGGAACAGCCGGCAAAATAGGAGAAGGCTGCGGGCTTTCCGTAATATTGCGCGATGAGCTGTTTGGCCAATGCCGCCACTTGCGCGTTGGCCAGGTAGGCAAAGTCCAGATAGGCTTGCTGGTCTTTCATAAAACCGAAATCGAAAGGTCCGCGGTGGCTTGTGTGGCCCGTGTCGGTGCTAACGACGGCAAAGCCGCGCACTAACCCCGGGGTGTCGCCGGCGGCGGTCAGTCCGAGTGGGGGAAACACAACACCATTACCACCGCCGCCACCTTGCATCAGAAAATCGCCGTTCCATTTGTCCGGCATTGCCAACGCGAAATTGATCCCGAACTCCTCGGCGCCAACTCCCGCTCGGCGATTGATCAGGCCTTCGACGCGGCAATAGGCGGGAAGTGCCACGCTGTGACCAGGTCCGTAGGGATTCGGTTCCGTACTTCCGGCAGCAATCGGCACCGCTTTAGTGATTTCAACACGAGTACTTTTGAAGCTCGTCAGGCTGGCGCATGAATTCGGCTCCTGCCCGCGGGCGGACGAAGCCAGTACAAGTACAGACCAGACGGCGACACTAAGGGATTTCGCACGCATGTTGAAGTCTCCTCGCTCACTGACGGACGAACTACCGCACCGGAAACGAATAGATGCTGATGCTGAAGGGTGGGAGGGACATTGCCTCCGGTACAGACGTCACTCCCTGCTTCTGCACTTCCACTTCGGGCTTTTGGCCCACGGTTTTTGTAGCGGTCAGTTTATCGGGAGCCATGCGCCACAGATGACCTTGGCTGGCGAGCTGCGCGCCGCTGATCGCGGAAGGTTCCTCCGGAGGCTTTGAGGAGACGGGATAGTAGAACTTGCGGTCCGCTGGCATCTCGGCCCAGACACCTTCGTTGACGATGTGTCCGCCGTACTCCAGAAACTGGCCATAGATGTATTTCGATATAGGAGCGCCAGTCTTGGAGGCGTCGATGGTGGCGTGAACCGGCTGAGTTTGTGGAAAAGCAGAGGTGGAGAACAGAAGTGCGGCCAGTAGAATGAATTTTTTTGTGCAAGTTAGATTCCTAGCTTTCGAGAGCACGATCTCATAGCCTCCAGTTCCTACTCCGGCAGAATCTTCGTTCCCTTCACCTGGAATGTTCCCAGCACGGTGGGGACGCCCGTGGCCGGCTGACCGCCCCCGATCGACAGCGAATACTTGCCTTCGGCGATAATCGGCTCCCCAGCTTCGGTGACCATGCTCAGATCACGATCCTTCAGTTCGAAGCGCACATTCTGCGCCTCGCCGGGCTTCAGGTGCATGCGCTTGAATCCGCGCAGAGCCCGCAGCGGCGCGCCCGGGACATTCGGGAAGCTGAGATAGAGCTGCACGACCTCGTCGCCCTCGCGCTTGCCCGTGTTGGCAACGGTCACTTCCGCCACAAGAGGATCGCCCGCGCTAATTGTTTTCTTCGGAAGCCGGAGCCCACGATACGAGAAGGTGGTGTAGCTCAAGCCATAGCCGAAGGGGAACAGCGGCTTGCCTTCAAAATAGCGGTAGGTGCGGCCTTTCATAGCGTAGTCTTCAAACGGAGGCAACTGGTCGACTCCGGTATAAAAGGTGACGGGAAGGCGGCCTGCGGGATTGTTCGCGCCGGAGAGGGTTTGCGCTATCGCCGCGCCGCCCTCTTCGCCCGCGTACCAAGATTCGAGGATGGCGTTGGCGTGTTCTTTGGCCCAGTTCACGGCGAGGGCGCTGCCGTTGGCGAGCACGAGCACGACAGGTTTTCCAGCGGCCGCCACAGCTTCGAGCAGTTGCTCCTCCGGCTTGGGAAGATCAATGCTGGTGCGGTCGCCGCCCTTAAATCCTTCCTCGCTGACGGGCATCTCTTCGCCTTCCAATTCACTGGTAATGCCGAGGACCGTAACGACGACGTCAGCATTCTTCGCCGCTTGAATGGCCTCGGGACTCGGCCGCGGGTCATATTTCGACCAAATCAACTGCGCTTTCACTGGACCAGTGCCGCCCTGACCGTAACCGACTTTGACGTAAACCTTCTTCCCTTGCTCGAGGTGAATGTGCCCGGCTCTCACCTGTGGCGCCTCATCGCCACCGACCCAGCCGTGGGCGATTGGTCTGCCATCTACCTCGATCCTGGCGAAACCGCCTTGCAGGCGCACGCCGACGGTGTAGTCTTCAGTCTCGGTTGGAGTGAGAAAACCGGTCCACTCAACGCGCAGTGGATATTTACCTGCCGCCTCCAGGGGGATGTCTTCCGCCTTCAGGTCGAGGTTGTTCACCTGTCGCTCCGCCAGTACCGTTCGTTGCGGCCCCCACATCTCTCCAGTGGAAAATTCCGCCGTGAGTCCCGGACGGCCTTCCAGAGTGGTGAGGAACGGCGCCGGCACGACATCGCCCTCATAGCGCAAGAACTGAGTTCCCGGAACGAAGGTGATCTGGGCGTCTGGAAATTCCGCTTTGATTCCCTCCAGCACGGAAACGGTGTGCGTGGGTCTGCCGTTGTAATTGCCCAGCAGGAATCTGGTCTGGTCGGCGAGCGGACTCACCACGGCGATCTTGATGCCGGTATTCTTTAACGGCAGAGTGCCGTCATTCTTGAGCAGCACCATGGACTCGTTGGCGAGCACCCGCGCCAACTCGCGGTGCGCGGGGCTGTCGAGTTCCTTTTCGTCGATCTTTGCATAGGGAACCAGTTTCGGGGGGTCGAACATGCCCAGCTTCATGCGCGCGGTGTAAAGCCGGATCAGTGCGGTATCGATCTCGCTCTCCTTCAGGAAGCCTTGCTTGTAAGCATCAAGGTAAGGCTTGTAGTCGTGATCGTCTTTGCTATCCGCGTAATTCAGGCACTCGTTGTCCATGCCGCGCTGCACGGCGAGGGCGGAAGCCTCGGGCTGGGTCTTGGTGAAGTGGTGGTCGCGAAAAATGTTGATGATGGCGGCACAGTCAGACACCACATAGCCCTGGAAATTCCATTTACCTCGCAACTGGTCCTGCAACAAAAACTCGCTGACGCATGCGGGCTGGCCGTTGACACTGTTGTAGGCGCACATCACCGAGCCGGCTTTGCCCTCGGTGACAGTGGCACGGAACGCCGAAAGGTAGGTGTCCAGTTCGTCGTGCTTGCTGGCTTTGACGTCGGCGGTGTGGCGCGTCGGCTCAGGCCCGCTGTGCACGGCGTAGTGTTTCGGGGTGGAGATTACGCGATAGTATTTCGGATCGTCGCCCTGCATTCCGGTGACAAACGCCACGCCCAGGCGGGCGCTCAGGAAGGGATCCTCACCGTAGGTTTCCTGCCCGCGTCCCCACCGTGGATCGCGAAAGATGTTGATGTTCGGCGCCCAGAAGTCCAAGCCCTCCTGTGCCCGGCTGTGGCCAGCGCGTTCAAACTGTACGTGCTTGATGCGTGCTTCTATGCCGATGGCGATGGCCATGCGGTGGATGGCTTCGGTGTCAAACGTGGACGCCAGGCCGACCGGCTCGGGAAACTCCGTGGTGCCGCTCGACGCTACTCCGTGCAGCGCCTCACTCCACCAGTTGTAGGCGGGAATGCCCAGCCTCTCGATAGCACGCGATTGGTTCGTTAACTGCGTGACCTTTTCTTCCACGGTCATGCGGTGCACGAGGTCCACGGCGCGCTGTTCTGCCGGTAGCGAGGGGTTCAAATATGCCGGCGGATTGGAGTTCTGCGCATCCGTGGCACTCGCCATCCAGAAAACAGCGATTACGGCAAGAGTCTTGAAGTTCAGTTTTCGCATGTTCGGAAACGGCCTCTGTATTAAATGCTCCCCAAGCAGCAAGCCTGAGAAAAAGTGGTTTGGCTACTGGCTGGCTTGCTGGAAGAGCCTCGGTGCAAAATCCTTGAGATCGCGGCGCCAGGTCTGCCATTCGTGGTCGGTACCTGGGGATTCGTAGAAAACGTGCTGAATGTTCGCCTCGAGAAGTGAGGTGTGCAGTCTCACGAGCCCGGCGCGCATTCGTTCGGGTTCGGTTGTCCCGACTCCGATCCACAGCAGATGCACTTTCTTTGCGAAGGCGGACGGATCTGCAAACACGCCGTTGTAGTCGGTTTTCGGATCCAGTTTTCGGTCTCCAAGCACGAGCATGCCGCCCGCTCCGCTGAATCCCCCGATATAGGAGAAAAGATCGAGATGATCGAGTGTGATCTGGAACGTTTGCATTCCACCCATGGAAAGCCCAGCCATGGCGCGATGGTTGCGATCCGAAAGCGTGCGGAAGTGGGAATCGATGTATGGGATTAGAACCTGTGTCACGTCATCTTCAAATGCCGCTGCCATTTCTTGCATGGCCTTCAACATTTCAGGAGAACCAAAGGGTTTTCCGGTGAGATCGGGAGGAGGCTGACCGGCGCGCCTGGCGTACCCATAAGCCATGACCAGGATCATCGGCTTGCAGCTTCCGGCGGCAATCAGATTGTCGAGAATGAAGTTGGCGTGCGCCTGCCTTATCCAGCCTGTCTCGTCCTCGCCCGCACCATGTTGCAGGTAGAGCACCGGGTAGCGCGTGCTTGTGTGCGTGTCGTAGTTCGGAGGCAAGTAGACCAGAGCGTGCCGCCAGCTTCCGGTCACCGTTGAGTCATACCAAATTTCACGAACTTGACCGTGCGGCACTTCCTCGGCCGAATAATAAGTCGAGCCTGGCTCCGGTATCTCGACGGCACTTACAGGCCTACCTCCACCAAAGAACACATGCGTTCCGGGATCACTCACCTCCGCGCCATCGATGCTTAAGGTGTAGTAGTGGAAGCCGGGGACCAGGGGAGGCGTGGTGACAATCCAGTATCCGTCCGCGTCCTTCACCATATCCACTTTCGGCCCGCTCCAGAAATTCAATTTGACCTTTGTGGCGTCAGGGGCTTTTGCACGGATCTGAACGTTGCCTGCACTATTCACGCGAGGATATTCCGCGCCCCAAACGTTGGTTTCGGAGGGCCGAAAAGTATCCGGCTCCTGTGCGTAACAATAACCCACAAATAGGAACAGCAAGACCCCAAGCTGCTTCATTCTGCTCTCCTTCGAGGAAAACAAGCATTGTGTACTCACGCATCCGGTGACCGTTGGGCTTATCGTTAACGTTAACGGTTTGCGGTTATATTACACGCATCTACTCGGTTCGTGAAGTGCCATCGCAGCAAGTGCACTTAGCTGCTAGCTCGGATGGTTTCGCGCTCTGTCCGTTGACTTCACCAGCGCGATCTTCATACGATGATTCTGCTTGCCGTCTAAAAGACTCCGCCAGTTGCCGTTTCGGGTGCGCGCCAAAACCGCGGCCGACATAGCAATCAATAACCAAGCCGCTGGGGTCGTACCAGCATTCTGGTATAACTCCTTGCCATGTTTCGATTCGCCAGACTTTTCATTGGAACGATATACCGCCTCTTCGCTCGCAGCGCAGTGTCCTTTTCGAAAATTTGGCTTTACGCCAACAACTTTCCGCTCTGAAGCGGCGCCATACGCGGCCAAGCCTGGGCAGCTTCGACAGGCTCTTCTGGGTCGTTGCGGCGAGTCTGGTCCGCTTGGAAGCAGTCTCTCCTCATCGTCACTCCAGAAGCGGTCGTGCGCTGGCATCGAGCTCGTTTCCTTCTGTATTGGAGGTTGGTTTCCAGGATCACGAAGCAGGCTGGCAGAAGACCGACTCCCAAGGAGGTTCGGGATCTGATCTTCCGCATGGTCGCCGAGAATCCCACTTGGGGCGCACCTCGCATCCACGGCGAACTTCGCATGCTGGGTTTTGATGTTTCCGAGAGAACCATTTCCCGCCCGATGAAACGAGCGCCTAAGGACGGGCCTGGCAAGGGCTGGCTTACCTTTCTTCGTAATCACCGGGAAGCCATCGCCGCCATGGATTTCTTTACCGTTCCGACGGTCACGTTCGGCGTGCTCTACTGCTTCTTCGTCATCGGCCATGATCGTCGACGCATGCTGCACTTCAACGTCGCCAGGCATCTGACGAGTGCCTGGACCATCCAGCAGTTGCGTGAGGCGTTTCCGTTTGAGTCGGCTCACCGGTTTCTGATCTTCGATCGAGACACCAGGTATGGGCGCGAGGTTCCGATAGCCGTCCGATCACTGCAGATGTGTCCCTTGCGTACGTCTTTCGAAAGTCTCTGGCAAAAACGGCGTTGCTGAGCGTTGGATTAAAAACTGTCGCGTGGAGACCTATTGGATCACATGATTCCGCTGAATGAGAGACATCTCAAGCGTCTGCTGTTTGAATACATTCGCTACTCCACGAAGACCGCACGCATCTTGGACTCGGGAAGGGAACACCAAACGTAGAAGCCCCGCCATAGCCTCTGTTCACGTCCTCTCTCAAGAGCGACTGGGTGGGTGCATCATCGTTACGATTGGGCTGCCTGAGCCAAGACTCTTCAGAGACCGGGCGCTCGAATTCTCTCTTTAAATAAATGTGGGACGGGCGGACCCGTTCCATCGTGTGCTGCTACACAGGATCTATGCGACCAGGAAGGCTTTCTGGTTCAATTCGCGTGTCGTATGCAAATCATTGTAATGGAGAATCAAGCTATTTTCCGCGCGGATGAGATTTTGGCGAAGGACACGATCTTAGAACCGCTGAGTTCGGACTCGATCCTCTGCTCGCTCTCTTTATGAATGCCGGCTCTGGGGGATCACGAAGGCACCGGGGATCCGGCGGTCCAGCGCGGCCAAAACGGCCTCGTTGGCCCTAGCGAGCCCCGCAAGGTGCCCGTCGGTGGTTTGCTTTGGAGTGCGGACCCACCTTGGGAGATAGGAGATGTCGCGGTCATCGGGAATGAAAATCCAGCGCACTCCATCGCTATTCTTCACCTTGAGCAAAAGCTCGCGCGCCTGTGCGATGGACGAGCCATACTGTTGAGCCTGTCCTAGCACACGTACAAAGCCCAATTCGGTGATCGAACATGTTGCCAGTTCCGGAACGCTGCGTGCGGCAAGGCGTTCCACCCAACTCGCGACTCGCGCATGAAATTCATGCTCCAACACGACGAGGGCGAGCAGAGCATTCACGTCCAAGAGGTATCTCATGGAAAATCGGCCAGGAGTTCACGCACCTCTACGCTCGTCAGCTTGGGAGCCTTAGGACCAGCCGTTAGAATCGGCAATCCAGTGACCGGATCCCGAATGATCCGTGCCTTTCGCGAACGAACCTTTCGCGGACTCAGCACAATATGCTGTCCTTCGACTCTAGCCTCCAGCGCGTCTCCTGGTTGCAGTCCGAGTTTGGCCGAAGTGGCAATCTGCTCGCTCCTGGATTTGGTCAGCCCACCAGCCGCGTAAGCCAAGTATTTGGTTCGGGTGGTCCGCGATCGTTTCAACTGGCGGCACGCCTAAGTTTCTGAGGAGATTGGTTTGTGTTCTCCTACCGACCTCTCAACCTATCAATTCAATAGGAGTCTCGGGATCTCGCGCCTTGTGCCCAGTCCGCTTAAACGGCAAGACGTGGCTAACTGCTGGCGCTTTCAGACCAGCAAAACCTTCGTTGGGAAAAACGTACTGGTACCAAAATTTTTCCGTACATTTTCCATTTTTAGGTGGCAGAAGACCAGCCAACCCGCAGTTCGCTACTTCGTCGACAAGTTCCCGGTGTTTGTCGACGGCCCTTGTTCTTCCTTAGCACCAGTCTTGACACAATTTCACATTAGAAATATTCTAATCTGTCCATGAACGCTACGGCGATTAAACGATCCTTCGAGGATAGAGGGTTGCGGTGCACGCCGCAGCGCTACGCCGTGATGGCCTTCTTGATGGAATGCAACAGGCATCCCACGGCTGCGGAAATTTACCAAGCCGTGAATCGCATGGATCCGCGCTCTTCTAGGGCCACGATCTATAACAATCTGCGGGACTTGGTGCAGGCGGGTTTGGTGCGTGAAGTGGCCGTCGAGGGCCGCGCTGCGCAATTCGATGCGAAAGGTGCCCGGCATCACCATTTTATCTGCGACCGCTGTGGCAATGTTGAGGACATGGCGTGGTACGACGTGCCCAGGCCCGCTTCGCGCATCCTCGGCAAGCGGGTTCTTCGCGAATGCGAACTGATTTTCCGGGGTCTTTGCACGAAGTGCGCTTCTCGGCGCTCTTCTCGTCAGACTTCCAACGCGCGTGAATCCCGGATGAACGGCGCGCGTCCGCAAGCGTAGCCGCCAGCGATTGCTCGATTGGAGCCAAGATGGGCTCGCAATTCGCCAGAGTTTTTTTGACTCAATTTTTGACCAACCGGAAAGAAGGAGGAAATCATGGCAACTCAAGCGAAGTGCTCGATCGTACATGGGACCACGAATGTTGGAATGAGGTCGAACAGCGAGTGGTGGCCGAACCAGCTAAACCTCAAGATTCTCCGGCAGAACTCGCCCCAGTCGGATCCGATGGGCGAGGCATTCAATTACGCCGAAGAGTTCAAGACGCTCGACTTCAAAGCGGTGAAGAAGGACCTCCGCGCGCTGATGACGGACAGCCAAGATTGGTGGCCGGCG